>Ga0105048_10019868_pt1 | contig 10276 bp, 7 predicted proteins | sample MAT05_FD_78382 | JGI IMG/M metagenome (GOLD analysis project Ga0105048, IMG submission 78382) | Freshwater microbial communities from Lake Fryxell liftoff mats and glacier meltwater in Antarctica - MAT-05 | ecosystem: Environmental > Aquatic > Freshwater > Ice > Liftoff microbial mat | place...
CCGTCCCACCCTGGCTTCGCACCCGTGACTTCTCTCCCCGGTAAAAGCGCTCGAAGACGTGCGGGAGATCGTCCGGTGAGACGCCCTCGCCGCTGTCCACCACATCCACCCGCACGGACATCGGCTCCTCCTGGACTTCCAGCAGGATGGTCCCGTCAGGGGGCGTGTGGCTGATCGCATTCTGGACGAGATTAAACAGCACCCGTTGGACCCGTGCGACATCCATCATGACCGGAGGCAGGTCTTCGGCAACTGCGCCGCGCAGATGCAAACGCTTCTCGACGGCCTGCACCTGGATCGCCTCCAGGGTGTCAGAGACCAGATCGTGCAGCGAACTCATCTCGACGTGGAGGGTGAGGGCGCCAGCGTCCAATCGCGACAACTCGAAGAGGTCGTCGATCAGGCCGCTCAGCCTCTGCACCTCGCTGAGGACGGTCCGCATATACCGCTGCGTTGTCTCGGCATCGGTCACCACGCCGTCGTTGATGGCCTCGACCATCGCCCGAATCGAGGCCAGTGGCGTTCTCAGGTCGTGGGAAATCGCCGCGAACAGGTGACGACGCGCGTCTTCCATCTCGCGCCGCATCCGGTCGGACATTTCAAGCCGCTCGGCCATGACGTTGAAATCGTGGGCCAACTCAACCAACTCGTCCGGGCCAACCGTTGCGACCCGCACACCCAGCTTGCCTCCGGCCATCTCCCGTGCTGCCGAGGCGATCTCGCGGACGGCGCGCAGGACGTGCTCGGCAGTCATGGCCGCGACTGAGAGCGCGACGATTGCCGAAAATGCCAGCAACAATCCGAGAAGCCCGAGATCGTGTGGCGAAATGAACATCAGCCACGCTGTCATCAAGATATTGGCGAACGCAACGGCGAGCACCACCAGATGGGCCAGCATCAACCGTGGACGAACGCCGCCCAGCCCGATGCGCGGTGCCACGGCAATCAGCGCGTACCCCACGATCATCGAGCCACCACCCGAGATCAACAGAAAAAGGACCAGATCGCGGACATCGCTGCCCGGCATGCCCAACATGAGCCAGCCCAACAGCGCCACCGCAATGATGGCGACCACCAGCACCACCATCAGGCGGGCGTACGTTCGGGCCGACGCGCGCGCCATCGCTAAGCGTCCAACTTGTACCCGACGCCCCAGACCGTCTTAATATGGCGGGGACGGACCGGGTTCGGCTCGATCTTCTCGCGCAGGCGGCGGATGTGGACGGTTACCGTGCTCTGGTCGCCGTACCACTCGAAGTCCCAGACGTTGTTCAGTAACTGCTCGCGGGTGAAGACCTGGCCGGGACTTCGCGCCAGGAAATAGAGCAGGTCAAACTCTTTGGCGGTCAGGTGGATCTCCTCGCCGTCCCGCTCGACGGCCCGACCACCCGGATTGATCCGCAATGCCCCGACCTTCACGACATCACCCGGCAAGGCCGGAGCGGCGGCCTGCGATCGGCGCAAGACGGCATTGACCCTCGCGATCAGCTCGCCCGGGCTGAACGGCTTGGTCAAGTAATCGTCCGCGCCCAGGCCCAGCCCGAGGATCTTGTCGCTCTCTTCACCCTTCGCCGTCAGCATGATGATCGGCACGGAGCTTGATGCCCGAAGCTGGCGGCAGACTTCCAGGCCGTCAATCTCGGGCAGCATTAAATCAAGGACCACCAGATCGGGAGGATTGTCGCGGGCCTCTTTCAGCGCGGCCCTGCCATCGGCAGCGACGCTGACCTGATATCCCTCGCGAATCAGGTAGCGCTGGACGACCTCGGAAACGATTGGCTCATCATCCACGATCAGTATGCGCTCGCCGCTCATCGCTCTCTCCGACGCCGCCCGAGCAACCTCGTCGACTCGGTTTGTGGTGCTCTGACCTGAAAACGCCATCTCATCCCCACTACTGCCCGCGATTGACCGCATCGTCGCACGCGAGATGAAGGAGGCCGAGGACAGAACTAACGAGAGTATTACACTCGCGCTGATTAATGTGAACGTGTCTACGTCTTCTGGTGGACGGACGCGCCCTCAGAACAGCATCTTTATAAGAACGGTAATGAACTCGTAAGCCCTGGCTCGTACGCTGAGCTACCGTCAGCAAGAGATGTAAGCTGTGCCCTGAATGGCCGGTTCGCCGTAACGGCGGGTGAAGGCGTGGAGACATGCGAGACATGGGTGATGGCGCGGAAACGGGACAGGCGCAGGAAACGCCGAAACAGAGCGACGAAACGCTGCGGATCGCTGCGGTGATCCCAGCGCTCAACGAGGCACCGTCGATTGGACAGGTGGTGCGCGGGCTTCGTTCCCAGACGGGGACGATACTATCCCAGATCATCGTCGTGGACAACGGATCAAGCGATGACACGGCTGCCATCGCGCGGGAGGCCGGGGCGCTCGTCGTCACCGAGCCTCGGCGCGGGTACGGCTACGCTTGCCTGGCCGGCGTGATGGCTGCCGACGCCGACATTGTCGTACTGCTGGACGGTGACGCAGCCGATGACCCGACCGACATCCAGGCCGTGGTAGGGCCGGTGCTGGCCGGGACGGCCGACCTGGTTGTCGGCTCGCGGTCGCGCGGGGCGCTCGAACCCGGCGCGATGACGCCGGTCCAGATTTTCGGAAACTGGCTCGCAGCTACCATCATGCGTCAACTCTACGGTGTGGCCGTCACCGACCTCGGGCCGTTTCGGGCGATTCGACGCGCCGATCTCCTTGCACTAGAGATGCGCGAGCTTACGTACGGCTGGTCAGTTGAGATGATGGTGAAGGCGGCACGCGCCGGTCTCCGCTACCACGAAGTGACCGTCAGCTATCGGCGCCGGATCGGCGTCTCCAAAGTCTCGGGAACCCTGGCCGGGAGCGTGCGGGCCGGCTGGTGCATCCTCGCGACGACCTTCCGGTACTGGCGTTGGTCCCCCCTCAAGCCGCTGGCCGGTACCCCCGCCGTCGCATCATGACACTCCTTCCGAGGGGAGCAACATCCATATGACCGTTCGCAGCGTGAGCACGCCCACACACAAGCGTCGCGCGCTCGTTACTGGCGGTGCTGGGCTGATCGGCTCGCATATCGTGGACCTTCTCCTCCGCGAGGGCTGGTCCGTTCGAATCCTCGACAACCTGGAGCCACAGACGCACGGCAGCGGTCCACCGGCCTGGCTAGCCGCTGACGCCGAGCTGTGCGTGGCCGACATCCGGGACCGCGCAGCCGTCAGAGCCGCCCTCGACGGCGTGGACGTGGTCTTCCATCAGGCGGCCTACGGTGGGTACATGCCCGATATGGCCAAGTATGTCCACGTCAACAGCTTTGGCACGGCCCAACTGCTGGAGATCATCCGCGACGAGCGTCTGCCCGTTCGCAAGGTGATCGTGGCATCGTCGCAGGCGGTGTACCAGGAGGGCGCTGGCGCCTGCTTGACGCACGGACAGGTCTATCCGAGTACGAGACCGCTCGCGCAGCTTCAGCGGGGCGACTTCGCAGTCCACTGCCCAATCTGTGATGCGCCCACCACCCCGGTTCCGACGCCCGAGGAGGCGCCCATCGGCGGTGAGACCGTCTACGCGATCACCAAGGTGGACCAGGAGCGGCTGACACTCTCGTGGGGCCGCCAGACCGGCATCCCCACGGTGGCGCTTCGCTACTCCTGCACCTATGGGCCGCGTCAGTCGATCTTCAACCCGTACACCGGCGTCATCGCGATCTTCTCGACGCGGATTCTCAACGGCCAACCGCCGATCCTATACGAGGATGGCGACCAGACGCGCGACATGTGCTACGTCGAGGACATCGCACGCGCCAACCTGCTTGCTGCGACGTCCAGCGCGCTGGACGGCCGGGCGGTCAACATCGGGAGTGGCCGGCCGACCACGGTCCGCGAGATGGCCCGCCTGATCGCTGGCGCGCTCGGCAAGCCGATCGAACCGATCGCCAGGGGCGAGTTTCGGCCGGGCGAGATGCGACATCTCACGTCAGACATTCAGCTTGCGCGCTCAGCCGGCTACGAACCGAGCGTCAATCTCGCTGACGGCATCGCCAACTACGTCGCCTGGATCATGTCCCAGGGCGACGTCCGTGATTACTTTGCGGCAGCGGAGGCCGGCCTGCGTGAACGGCGCATCGTCCACCGTCTCACGGACGCCGCCGACGTCGGGCGCTGACGACGAGCGACACGACGCACCAACCCAACAGGACCGCGGCGGTCATCACCGAGACGACGACTCCTGCCTTGAGTGTCGGCGACTCGAAGCGAAGCTCCACAAGGTGCGCGCCGGCCGACAGCGGCACTGCACGCATCAGCCCGTTTGCCACGTAGATCGGCACCGGCTCGCCGTCTACCGTGGCGACCCAGCCGGGATAGGCGACTTCGGAGAGAACGAGGAAGCCGGCAGCGTCAGTCTGGGCGTGCAGGCGCAGGCGGTTTGCCTCGAAGGTGAGCACGGATACGGCATTGTCCTGCTCGTCGTGGCCCGGGCTGCTCGGTGCAGGCGCGGGGATCTCAGCCTGATCGGAGGCTGTCGCTCCGGTCACGAGGTGCAGCAGCCTGCGCGGTTCCAGGGGTGACTGGAATGGCGGTTCCAATAGGACGGTACGCCGAAGGTCCACGAGGCCTCGGTCTATCAGATCGAGGCCTTCTGTGGCGCTCGCGGGGCGGGCCTCATGAACCACCCAGGCCCAGGGTAGCGCCCGCTCGTTACGCAGCACCCGGACCTGCCCGTCGTCGAACACGGCACGAAACTGAGGTCCTGCCAGGGGTAGGCCATCCCCCGGCGGGTCCGAGTCTGCTGGTGTCACCACATACCGCACCGCTAACAGATCGAGGAGCGGCGACTGCAGCCCTCGTGCGAAGACATCGGCGTTGTGGTAGTTCTGCTCGCGGCCGTTGGTAGTCCGCAGAAACGCATCGAAGCGTGCCAGATGGATAGGGTCGTACCCTTGAACGTCCAGGAGACGGTCTGAGACCGACCGATTGTTGACGCCGAGGCGAAGCGTGGACGGCTCAGCGAAGCGCTGGGTGTAGGCCAGCCCCGACGCCTCAGGGCCGTAGCCGACATACCGGAACGGCCCTTCCTCGTTGAACCGTTCTTGCAAGAAGCGCGCAGCCGGCATGGGCGTGTAGTAGGTGTCCAGGTCCACGGCCATCAGACGGTGGACGCCGTCGGCCTCGGCGTAGCCGGCGAACGTGTGCTCCCGAGCGAATCGCAGGTCGGCGAAGACGACGCCGACGCAGATCGCGACGATCAGCCACCCGATGCGCGGCACCCGAACAGCGCGATCCAGGGCCAGCCCGGCGAGTAACGCTGGCACCAGCATGAACACCGTCACGATGCGGTCAGGTAAATGAGGGTGCAGACGGGCGAAGCCTGGCACGAGCCCAAACAGGTCGTGAAGCGGCGTCGGGCCGGGCATCGCCAGCACCAGAATCGTTGCGCCAAGGACCAGGAGGTACCAGGCCAGCACGGTACGGCGCGCGAGCCAAACCGCGAGGATCGCCAACCCGACCACGCTCAGCCCGGCATACCAGTAGCCGTGCTCGATCAAGCCCGCCCACTCCAACACGCTCCAGCCGCCGACGCGCTGGTCCTCGGCCGCGTAGCCGCCGGCCAGGCTCGACAGGAGGTTGAGCTCGATTCTGGGCAACAGCCCTGCCGCTGCTAACCCCGCTCCGAGGAGGACCGGTGCCGCGCCGTGCAGTCCCAGGTGCCAGACTAAGACGAGCAGCCGATGCTTAAGCCCGGCGGACGCACGCGAATTATGAAACTTATGCAGCAGGACGCGGAACAGGACAAAGCTGGCGAAGACGAGCAACGCGTAGTAGGAGCCCTGGCCCAACCACGAGGCCAGGATCTGGCTCAGTGCCAGGGCGGTAAGCGCCCAGCCTCGGACCCGGCCGTCCAAGCGCTCAGCACGAATCGCGATCTCGGAGCCGAGCAGCAACACCGGCAGCCATACCCCGACGCTGGCGAACGCGAAACAACAGGCGGCCTCAGACGTGATCAGCCCGCTCTGTCCGTAGGCAATAGCCGCCAGGGTCGCGCCGGCACGTCCAAGCCCGAGAACGCGAGCCAGGGCGTACGTCGCAAGCGTCGCCAGCAGCACATGAGCAAGCTGATACGCGACGATGGCCGCGTCGAACGGCAGCGCCGTGAACGCCAGCATCGCCAGCAGGTACGACCAGCCTGAGAGCGGGTTGCCGGCAAGTGGACTGCCGGCCATGGAGTACGGATTCCAGCCGGGAAGCTGGCCGGCCACCAAAGTTTCCCCCACCAACTTGTACCAGGGGTAGAACTGGGTCAGGCTGTCCAGGCCGGCGATGACTCTCCCGTGGAGCAGCGGCCACTCCGCCAGGATCGTGACCGCCGTCAGTCCGACAACGAGCAGCGGTTCCGCGTGCCGGGCGAGCACACGCACCACGTCTTCCTCGGCCGAAGCCGGCTGGCGATGCGTGGAATCACCAGTACAGCTTGGCGCAAGTTCCTGAACAGACGATCGAGTTGCTGACACCCCTCACCCCCACCCCCCTCTCCCGCGCGCGGGAGAGGGGGCCAGGGGGTGAGGGGTGCATTCACTGTGGACGTACTTCCGCCTCGCGGTACCAGTATCAGGATAGGGGAGTGGCAGCGGGCGAGCGAGTGCTCGTCGATACGGTGACAGCGTCCGGTCAGCCGCCATCAGGTGGCGTCGCTCGACGGCTTCTGGCAGACCGCGTACAGGTATCCGTTTGCCCGGGTGATCGAGTAGTCGAGCCACTCCTGAGATCGGACGACGGAGACAAGCTCCGATTCGGACAGCCGTCGTGGCGCATGACCGCACGAAGTATCACCATCCGAATCTGGCTGAATGCCGACCAGCCGTCCGGCAAGTCGCAGCGCCAGGAACGGCAGGAAGGTTCCCAGGACGGATACCGGCTCTGCCAGGACGCATCGGCCACCCGGACGGAGAACGCGATGGATCTCGCCCAGCGCTCGTGTGCCGTCCACGACGGTGAACAGGCGTGATGCGACGACGGCATCAACACACCCATCAGGCCAGTCTAGCGCCAAGGCATTGCCCTGCTGAACCCGACAGTTCGCCAACTGCTCTGAGGTGGCGCGGGCAGTCGCCAGTGAGACCAGTGCGGCGGAGCGATCAACTCCCACGGCACGCACACTTGGATAGTGCGCGGCCAGCCGGCGGGAATAGACGCCCGGCCCACACCCGATTTCGAGCAGCAAGGTACCAGACGGTGGCGTCTGGTTCGGCCAGAGCGCCTGGGCAAAACGGCCGGAGTCGTCGCGGAACAGGTGCTCCCGCATGAATGCGTAGAGCGGAGCGGTCCGCTCGAACAGATCATCTGAGGCCGGAGTCGCGGTTGGGATGCGGCTGGGAGCCTGCCCCCAGCCAGAGGGGGCGAGGCGACCGGCGTCTGGCTGGACGACCATCTCAGGCCACCACCTGAAGGGTGACCCGGTGGTAGCCACGCCCGCCGCTCGGAACGATGCCGCGATCCTCAGAGGGTTGCGGCGTGCCGTCAGCGGCAAACCCGCGCACCGCCAGATAGTAGTTACCGGGAAGTTCGGGGCGGAAGGCGTAGCGCCAGATCGCCCACGATGTCCGCGAGCCAGGGTATTCCAACTCGGCCTCGCGCCAGCTCTGACCGCCGTCCAGGCTCACCTCGGCCCGCGAGATCCCCTTATCGCCGCCGAATACGATGCCGCGCAGCCTGACGGTCGTTCCGAGGGCAACCGGTTGGCTCACGTCTGGCTCGTAGATACGTGACCGTATCGGTATCACGAAATCGGGACCCCAGCCTTGCTGCTCGTAGAACCCCTTGACGTCTCGATCAACGACCTCGATACCGGTCACCCATTTCACGTTCTTCTCGCCGTACATGCCCGGCACGATCAGCCGAACGGGAAAGCCGTGAATCCGGGGTAGCGGTTCGCCGTTCATCTCGAACACGACAAGTGTCGCCGGATCGAGCGCCTTCTCCAGTGGGATGGTATCGGTGTAGCCGTCTGCCCCGCGCAGCAGCACTTCCACGGCGTTCGGTTGGGGGCCAGCCGCGTCCAACAGGCTTCGCAACGGCACGCCCTTCCATTGTGCGTTGCTCATCAGTGCATCGCCGACGCCGTTGCTAATGCACATGAGCGTGGTTTCCTGGACGACGCTGGGCTGCCCCGCGATCTCGCTGAAAGCGTACGTGCGCGGGTTCGTGACGTACCCCCCGATCTCCAGACGCCAGATATCGCGGCTGACGTCTGGATCGACGACGTTCTTCGTGACAACATAGAACTGGCTGTTTGGCGTGACCGGCATCAGCGGCCCAAAGAATCGGGTGCCATCGTAGGCGAAACTAGCCATATCCCAGAGGCGGCGTCCGACAGCCATAGTCGCAACGCCCAGGACCGCGCCGAGGCCTGTCACCAACAGGGCGCGTCGGGTAATGCCGCTGGCGTCCCGTGTCCGAGTGGTGGCCGGTCCCGGCCCGATCAGTGTGCGATACGTGAAGGCGAGCACGAGACCGTAGCTGACGTAGGCTGCCAGCAAGCCGATGGCAGATACCCACCTGGCCACGCTCGGCGGCAACCCGATGAAACTCGTCGGGAGCGTCGGCCAGAGGATGACGAGCGACACGATCCAGAGCACAGCTACGACGACGATCAGAAATCGTGTCGCGGCCCGTCCCCAGACGCTTGGTTGGCGACTGTCACCTGTCGTCGGCGCTGACCGAGCGAGCACGCCGTACACGGCACCGAGCATTCCTGCGACTACAAGCTGACCTGTCAGCACACTGCTGACGCCGAACTGCTTCAACTCGTTGTAACCGCCGAACTGGCCGATCAGACCGAAGAACTGGTCAATTGTCAAGGTCGGGGCGAAGCGGTCTGGGATCATCTCCAGCGGCGGCGAGATGCCGAGGATGGTTCGCAAGACGAGCATCGTCAGGGTCATTGCAAGGCCGCCGACGAGGCCGGCAAGCAGCCCGCCTCCTGCTCTCCCGAGCGCGAACGCGAGGCTCATCGGATGCCTCCGACAGCTACGGGCATGGGACCGGTGCCCTCATCGGCTCCGACACGGGCCGGGATCAGGCCGAGAGTTTCGAGGGCAGTACGAGTCGCGGCCAGGTCGTCACGGAGGAGCACCAGCGGGAGCAGGCGGTCAAGGTCGGCCGCCTCGTCAATATCGAAAGTTGGCGAGAGGAGGCTCGCTTGTAGGCCGAGCACAGCCGCACGCGCCAGAAGCTCGTCGAGCACTGTGCCGGTGCTCATGCGGACGCCCGTCAGCACCTCCGACGGGTGCACTGTGGTCGGAACGGCTGGCGTGCGCATTCCAATGAGGTAGTAGCCGCCGTCCTCGGTCGGCCCCAGTACGAGATCGTCCCGTCGCAGGCGCTCGAATGCCTCGATGACCCATTCGAGACTCAGGTGCGGTGAGTCTGACGCGATCAGAACAATGCGACGCTCGTGGCGCGTGCTGGCCGTCGCGAAAAGGTCGCGTTGGCGCTCCGTCCAGTCACCGGGCGGCTGAGCGAGAACTGTCCCGAGTTCGCCTCCCCACCCACGGCCGGTCGAGACCAGGGGAGCCAGCTCATTCCAGGCGTCGTCCGGAGTGACGTACCAGCCAACGGTGAATGGGGCCCGGCTGAATCGCTCCGCCAGATCCCGTACGAACGCCTCATACAATGCTGCCGCGTGGTCATGCCCGATGATTCGACCGAGCCGGGTTTTGGTAAAGCCGGGTCGCGGCGCACGGGCCGCAACGTACAGCACGTCCCGGCTCATGCCAAGCCCGTCGTCGATGCCGTTGACTTGTCTCACGCTGTCTCCAGTCGCGGGTTCACGTAGGGCATCTCTCGAAAGGTCGGCGTCGCCCATGAGACGATACTACGGAACCAATCTTACGGGTCTCTTGCCGAAGTACCTGATTGATGACAGTCGTCAAGCGCTCGCGACTACAAGATCGACGGCCGCGACCATCACCGGAAGTACTCGAATGGCTTGATCTCCCTGGAAATCGTCGTAGGTCGCCGCCAACTACATCTACGTCAGCGGTGGTCAGTGCGTCAGCATGCGCGACGGCGGACCACTTTCCAATCATCAGCGTTCAAGTCGTTCTCTGACAGTACGCTGAGCGTCGAGAGCGGCGTGGTGCTGGAGTAGTCGGTCAAGACTGCGAACCCGAGCTAGGCCCAATACCAGTAAGTTAAGGCCCGCTAACCAAGAAGCGGCCCGTCGGATGAGATCGTCCTCGCGCACTGACTAGGAAGAGTGTGCTGGAAACGTCGTGGCCGAAAGTGCCGTGTGA
>Ga0105048_10019870_pt1 | contig 10275 bp, 5 predicted proteins | sample MAT05_FD_78382 | JGI IMG/M metagenome (GOLD analysis project Ga0105048, IMG submission 78382) | Freshwater microbial communities from Lake Fryxell liftoff mats and glacier meltwater in Antarctica - MAT-05 | ecosystem: Environmental > Aquatic > Freshwater > Ice > Liftoff microbial mat | place...
GCAAAAGGGCGGGGCATTGGCGGCGTCCTGCGGCCTTCAGGTTAGGCGAGGATACAGTTTATGCCAACAGTCGAATCACTGTCCAGCCCACTGGCGGCGGACTTGCGAAACGGTCATCTAGGACCGCGAAAATCTTCCCCAACTTCGAACCTACCGCTCCGCTCCTGATCCGCGCCAACGCCTCATCGAACTCGGTCACGAAGTCGTCTTCTGTGACGAACTCGTCAGCACCGGCCCGCATTGTTCGCAGGATCAACTTTGGATTAGTTCCCAACCCGATGGCCATAATCCGAAATTGGACGGCTGGTCGCATCTCCGTCAGCGCTGCAAGCGCGATGAGGGCCCGGTCCGGATCGGGGGAGAGGCAGAGAATGACAAGGTTGGTCGCTACCTCCGCGAGTTGCGGGTAATCGACCAGGGGGATCACACTCTCGGCTGGACACTCATAGCCACGCCTGGTGAGCGCGTGGCGGACAAGCAACGCCTGCGATTCTGAGTCACTCAGGATGTAGGTCCGCATGAAATCGAAAAATCTCCTGCGGAGAGTCCTTCGTTAGAGGCTCGCTCTCGTTAGGTCGATCGTGTTGGTGAGGGGCGAAGGGCGAAAGAATGCCACGGGTGCGGCAACCGGCTGAATCGAACTCTTCACCGAGTCCAGAGTCGGTTGAGAGACTGTTAGTTATTTTCAATGTAGTTCAATTATCGAAGTAATTCGACGGAATTTGGATTTAGCGAAAACTTGGCTGTCAGTGTTGCGACCAAAGAAGAAAAGTGTTGGGGTGGGCTGAACACTGAGCTGTCCCGAAGCCGTCAATGACCAAGCAAACCAGCGGCGTGTCATTCTTCGACACGCCGAACGACTTGCCACTACGCGAAGGAGTAGACGAGGAGTTTGGCGCTGTTGATCGGTCCTGCTGAGAACGCCCCCAGGGCATCTTCCGCGACTCCCGCTGCCACCGAGATCCAAATCGTATCCTTACCCGAGAAGTTGCTCAGCGACACCCGGTAGTGCGTCTCGTCGATCTTCGTCAAAACCTTCGTCGCCGTCACAGTGCCCGTCGCGCTGTTCAGCGTGATATCACTCTCGGTCAAGTTCAACGACGCCAGATTCGTCTCTGTAATCGTGATGATGAAGTCCACCGCCGTCGTGAAGATCACTTTCCTCGTAGTCACAATCGGCGCGCCAATCGTGACCTTCGGTGCGGTGTTGTCCACCACGAACTTTTGGCTCGGACCTGCCGCGGGTGCAGCCTGGCCGATGGCATCGATCGCCGTGCCCGCCTTGATCGAGATCCCCAGTGTGCCATCACCTGTGATGTTCGTGATCGTCACGGTGCGGGTGTTCCCCGTCCCGCTGACCTGCACCGTTCCCTTTGCTGAACCCGTCTTGACCAGTGTCACGTTCGCTGCGCTCAGGGTGATCGCCTGGAGAGTTGTGTCGGTGTACGTGATCGTGTACGTCACGTTGTCGCCCGTTTTGGCGAAGGATTGCGACGGTGCGCTGATGACCACGCTCGGCTTGTCGCGATCCACGCTGACAGTCGCGCTGGGACCCGCCCCAGCCGCCGTGTTGCCTGCAGTGTCGGTCGCTGTTCCAGCACCGACAGATATGCCAAGTGTGCCGTCGCCCGTGATGCCGCTGATGGTCACAGTGCGGGTGTTCCCCGTGCCAGTCACGCTGCTAATTGTGCCGTTCGCCGTCCCTGTCGTGTTCAGTGTGAGCGCAGAGGTTAAGTCAATCGAGCTGAGATCAAGGTTGGGGTCCGAGTACGTGATGGTGAATGTCACGGGACCGGTCACGGTCACTGGCACCGACGGAGCGCTGATGTTTATCGTCGGAGCGACAGTGTCGTTCGTGTAGACCTGACCCGTGAGATCACCATTGCCGGTGCCTGTGCCACCCAACTTGTTACCAGTGGTATCGGCAATTGAGTCATCGTCGACGAGGTTCAGTACAAGCGTGCCGTTGCCGGAGATTCCGTTAACTGTGACAGTGTAAGTCGCCTCATTGCCCGTAACCGAGACCGGTAGTGAGGCGGTGACGCCACTCAAAGCGAGAGCGAAGTCTGATTCGTCCACACCGGTGACGGATTCGCTGAAGGTCACGGTGTAGGTGACGCTTGCCGCGTTTATCACCGGTCCGGTGGGAACGGTGCGATCGATCGAGAGGACGGTTGGTGGAAGGTCTATCTCGAACGCACCGATGTCCACAATGCTGCCTTCAATACGCACGAACCCACGCTGGTCGGACAGCAAACCACCAGCAGCGGTGTTGTTCCCAGCGTTGAAGGCTGGGCTTGAGGTGGAGATCGCCATTGTTTGGGTCGCCCCACCGTTGCTGGCCAGTGCGTTCAAGAGTGGGTCGCTGGTGATCGTACCGATGCCGTCAAAGCCCGACGAGTTCCGGATGATGTTGTTCGAACCGCCAGTTGTACTCACACCGTTATTGATGGTGGCCCCGACGAAATCGCTGACGAGCGAGTCGCTCTGGCCAATGATCGTATTGTCGAGCGTTGCCGTCGCGGTACTCCCATCACCGAGGTTGTAAATCCCGCGACCACCCTGGCCTGCGGTATTGCCCGAGATGGTACTGCTGGTGATCGTCAGTGATCCGTTGTGATTGAAGACGGCTCCGCCATGCCCACTCCCAGAATTCGCCCCGGCACCTCCTACGGCCAAGTTCCCGCCGAGGGTGCTGTTGGTGATGCGAACGGTACCGCCCTCGTTGAACACGGCCCCGCCCAGACCACCGCCGCCGCCACCGCCGCCGCCTGCACCACCGCTACTTCCGGAGAAGTTCCCGCCATTGCCGCCGCCAAACCTGCTGGCACCGCCATTACCCCCTCCGAAGCCACTCCCACCGCCGCCACCGCCAAGACCGCCCGCGCCGCCGTTACCCCCTCCGAAGGCGCCACCGGCCCCACCGGCCGCGAACCCACCACTCCCGCCCGAGCCACCGCCGAAGCCACCCCCGCCCCCGCCCCCGCCAAAGCCGCCATTAACGCCGGGTTTGTTTGTAATGGTCCCACCACCACCCGGATTGGGACCGCCGCCGCTGCCGCCTGTCTGCCCTGCTGGTGCTGCTCCGGGGCCGTTCAGGCCAGCGCCGCCCGCGCCGCCACTCGACCCAGAACTCGAACTGTTGCCGCCCGCTCCTCCGCTGGCTTGATTCCCCGTGAGTGTGGTTCCGGTGAGCGTGAGCACCCCTCGATTGAAGATGGCTCCTCCCATCCCCGCGGAGCCGCCCCCGCCGCCGCCCTGGGGAGAAGATCCACCATCATTTCCCAGGGACAAGCCGTTGCTGAGGGTCAGGTTTCGCAAGGTCAGGTCGCCACCAGAGGAGATGGCAAACAGGCGGAATGCAGTGGCGGAACTCCGGTTGATCGTGATGCCTTGTGCGCCGCCATCAACAACCAGCGGGTTTGTGACGAGCAAGGCGGACGGACCGAAGGTGCTATCCAGCAAGGCCGTGTTATTCAGGTTGATCGTTTGGCCCGCTAGCCCGGCTGCGAACGTGATCGTATTCAGATCAGGCTGAACGTTGGCCAGGAAGATTGCCTCGCGCAGTGACAGGTCGCCCGCACTGTAATTGCCGTCATTTTCATCCACCGCGTTGTCGACAACGAAACTCCCAGGGATGGCTGTGTTCGTCAAATGGAAGTCGACGCTGACACTACCGAGGCTGCTGCTGACTGTGTAAGGCCCCCCCACGGTGGCATTGGCCGCAGCCGCGAATTGAACCGCACCACTCGCATCCGCTATCGCCACGAACGTCGTCACAGACGTGCTGGGGCCTGTCAGTGGCGCGGTGAAGGTAACCCGGCCACCCACAACCGGTTCGCCGAATTGACTCGTCAGGGTCACCTGCAGGGGTATCGCGAACGGGGCACTGATGGCCCCACTCTGGTTGTCGCCTGCCGTGGGCGTAAGGCTGAATCCACGCGACTCGAACGCGCCGATGTCAACAACGCCATTCTGAGGCCGAGCAATGCCCCGCTGGTCTGCTGTGGAGGCACCTGAACTGGTGCCAGCATCAATGGCCAGGCTGCCGGGTAACAGGGCGAATGTCTTCGTCGGCCCGCCGTAGTTTCCCAGCACGCTGAGCAGCGGGTCGGCCGTGTTGACGATGCCTCCGCTGAAGCCGGTCTGTCTGCGGATGAGATTGTTCGTCCCGCTGGTGTTGGAGTTGCCACCGTTAATCGCCTGGGCGGTAACATCCTCCACTGCAGTGTCGGCCTGGCCGATGATCGAGTTCGTGATGATGACGGTTGCGGCCTGGCCCGCCCCGTCGGCCAAGCTGAAGACCCCCCGCCCCCCGGTGGAGGTGCTGGCCTGGTTGCCGGACAGGGTACTATTGACCAGCGTGAGCGACCCGTTGAGATTGAAAATCGCTCCACCAAGCCCCAGCCCGTTCTGATTCCCGGTGCCACCCTGAACAGTGTTGTTTGTGAAGGTGGAATTGGTGATGGTGACAGTGCCGCCTTTGTTGAAGAGGGCACCGCCCATGCCAGCGCCACCGCCGCCCGTGTGGCTGTTGGTGCCAGAACCACCGCCAAAACCAGGCGACCCACCGTTCGCACCTCCTCCCCCGCCCCCGCCCCCGAAGCCGCCGTTGCCCCCACCAGCGACCGAGGTAAGATTGACGTTCCCACCACCTCCGCCACCACTTCCGAAGCCTCCGTTGCCTCCTCGGCCGAGGCTGTCGGCACCCGCGCCGCCACCGCCGAAGCCGCCGCTACTCAGTGCCGTGCCAACGCCTCCATGGCCCGGGAGATCGGGGCCGTATGCGGCAGCGATTCCTCCCCCGCCGCCGCCACCTGCGGTCCCCGTGCCACCTGAACGGTGAGACTGACTACCACCGGTCAGGGTCAGGCCGCCCTGTGCCGATCCACCCAGTTCGTTCGCTCCCCCCGAACCTCCCGTGGTATAAGAGCCAAAGCCATTGACGGTAAAGTATCCAGCCGCGCCCGGCCCACCGACACCGCCTCCGCCGCCGTTACCGATGGAATTGCCATCGCCCCCGTTTCCGCCGACCCCACCACCGCCGCCCGAACTCGTCCCAACGGTCCCAAAGGGAGTGAACGTCCCGCCGTTTCCGCCCAGTGCCGTGTTCCCACTGAGCGTCGAGTTCTGTAGCACCAAGGTGCCGGTGTTGAAGATGGCCCCACCCATGCCGGCCGCGCCGCCGCCGCCCGCACCGTCGAACCCGTTCGTGCCGTTGCCCCCGTTGCCCCCCTGCACCTTGCCAGCCGCCAGCGTCAAATTCTGGATCGTCAGGCTCCCGGTGCTGAGCACGCCGAAGATACGATGGCTATTGTTGCCGCTGATTGTGACGCCCGGCTCATTCAAGTCGCCCGCGATCGTGATGTCGCCGGAGATCACGAAAGCAGTCTGCCCAAAGGCGAATGGATTGGTGGTGTCATTAAGAGAAGCGACGATGTTTTCTTGGCCGGCCGGAAGATCAAAGACAATCGTGTCCGCCACTCCTACCGAGGCATTGGCAGCGTCGATCGCCGTCCGCAGATTGGCGACCGTGAATTCATTGGGGACGGCAGTCGCGACAATGGCCCCTCCCGGAGTGTCGCCATTACCGATCACGCGATAGGTGGCCGGTGTCAGACGCTCCTCAAGGACTTCCAACTTGAAGCTGTCTCGTCCCCTGCCCGAGCCGCCAACGCGACCGCGGACGTGTTTTGGCAACGAACATGCGAAAACGGATCGCAGCCACCACCAGCGATACATATCGGGTGCCTTTCTCTGCTATCGACAACTGACCCACTATTTTTCCGTATCTTGTGGCGGCTTGCAAGCGTCCCATCTGGAGTGCCAAGCTGAAATGGCACCACACGTCACGGTTTGCGTGGGTTCCTTCTTGGATGATGGCACGGGTGATCAGCGCGGAGAACAAGTGGAGTGATGAGCGGGACAATCGTGAATCGCTCGAAAGCCACGGGATCGCGGTGAGTTGCTCGGCAACAAGGAAGCCGATGCAGAATGCGCGGTCATCATCAACTCCACGGAAGCACGCCTTTTGGACGCTGAGTACCACCGGTATCCCGCCTCGGGTGGACGTTTATCGTAGGGCAGGTTGCCGTTGGGTGGCTTGTTCACGAACCCAGTCGTACCACTCCGCGAGCCCGTCGCCACGGAGGGCCGAAACGGGGATCACCCGCACGATCGGATTCACCTGTCGCACGCCCTCAATGAACCGTGCCGTGTCGAACGGGACATACGGTAGCAGGTCGGTCTTGTTTAACAGCACAACCCGGCCGGCGCGGAACATATGCGGATATTTCAGCGGCTTGTCGTCTCCCTCGGGCACAGAACACACGACAACCTTTGCTCGCTCACCGAGGTCGAAGAGTGCAGGGCAGACAAGGTTGCCGACATTCTCAACGAACACAACCGATCCGATCGCGGGGTTGAGTTCTTCGAGGCCCCGGGCGACCATGGCCGCGTCGAGGTGGCACCCGACGCCAGTGTTCAGTTGTACCGCCCGGCAACCCGCCGCACGGATTCGCTGCGCGTCGCGATCCGTTTCCTGATCACCCTCGATGACCGTTGGTGAAAGATCAGCGAGATCGCGAACAGTACGCTCCAGGAGCGTCGTTTTTCCCGCTCCGGGCGAGCTGACAAGATTCAGAGCGAGCACGCCCCGGCCCGCGAGCCAGCCCCGATTGTAGTCAGCAAGTCGGTCGTTCTTTCCGAGAACGTCCTTCTCCACCCGGACTCGCGTCCCGTGTTCGTGTTCGTGAGTATGGGTGTGGGTGTGCCCATTCGCATGTGTGTGGGTGTGGCTGTGATCGTGCTTGTGTTCGTCGTCATTTGCTTTGCACATTTCAGACAACCTCCAGTTCCCTGACTCGCAGTGCGTCGCCTGTGAGCCATTCCAGATCGGTGTTTCCGCACTCGCACTGCCCAAAGGGTCGGTCGAGCGGAACTTCACTGCCACATATACGACACCGTGCCAACCCGGGAGTTTCGATGATCTCCAACACTGCTCCCTCAACGACGGTTCCCTGGGCGCACAGCTCAAAGCAAAATCGGACCGAGTCTGGCAGCATCCCCGAGAGCTTGCCGATCTCCAGCACCACCCGGGTAACACGTCGTCCGCCCGAGTGTTCCACGGCAATCGACACGACTTCCTGCGTGATCCCGAGTTCATGCACGGGCTGGCTCGCCAGTTGCCTGGAGGAGTTCGCTTAACCCTATCGCGCTTTCCACTTCGGAGCCTACTAGTTCTAACATGGCTGAAGTTCCGGTTTGGGAGGGTGAGGCGCCTCGCCTTCCCAAACCCAATGTTCCACCAACAACGGCGGAGAACCGCTTTACTTTGCAGCCGCCATTCGGTTGAACAACTCTAACTCGGCCCGACTGCCAACGACAAGCGGGGTCCGCTGATGAACGCCCTCGGGCACGATGTCGAGGATCGGTCGACGGCCGTCGGTTGCCATCCCGCCAGCCTGTTCGGCCAGGAACGCGATCGGGTTCGCTTCGTACATCAGTCGCAGCTTTCCACCCAGGGCATCGGCCGTCGGCGGGTAGAGGAAGACCCCACCCTTGAGCAGCGTCCTGTGGAAATCCGCGACCAGCGAGCCGATGTACCGCATCCCGTACTTTGTCCCAAGCCCGCCGCGTCGGAGTGTGTCGAGGTATTCGGGATACGGTGACGGGAACGAATCACGGTACGCCTCGTTCACCGAGTAGTACGGCCCTTTCACCGGCATCTTCATGTTCTCGTGGCTGAGCAGGTACGCTCCGATCGACGGGTCGAGTGTGAACCCGTGGACTCCGTTCCCGCTGCTGTACACCAGCATCGTCGAGGATCCGTACAGGACGTAGCCCGCCGCGACCTGTTTCCGGCCCGGCTGGAGCACCCACTGGGCCGGGTCGTTCGCTCCTCCGTCCGGGCACCGCAGGATCGAGAAAATGGTCCCGACGCTCACGTTCACGTCGATGTTCGACGAGCCGTCGAGCGGGTCGAACACGACCGCGTACTTCGCCCCCGGGCTGCCATAGTGGACAGCGGTCAGCCGGTCGTTCTCTTCGGAGGCGATCAGGCCAATCATTTCCTTCCAACTGAGCGATTCGATCAGCGTTTCGTTGGCGTAAACGTCGAGCTTCTGCTGCACCTCACCCTGCACGTTCGTCTCCCCGGCTGATCCGAGGATATCGGACAGCCCCGCCCGCCGGACCCGGGCGGCGATCATCTTCGTCGCCAGAGTTAGCCCGGAGAACAGCCAGGAGAACTCCCCGGTGGCGTTCGGGAACCGGCGCTGCTCTCGCATCACATGTTGCTGAACGGTGAGCAAGCTCGGGCTAGCCGGGTGGGAAATGCGTTCGATCTCGATCGAGGATTTGTCAGACATTAAGCAGCCTCAGAAAGGAGAGCCGTTGAGTTTACTGGTTCCAGCATTGGTCAAGTTCCAGGTTGGGAGGGCGAGGCGGGCGAGTCTTGGCCTGCGGCTCGGCAGGAGCCTCGCCCGCCTCGCCCTCCCAGTTGGGTGCTTTTGCCACGCTGGAACCAGTAGGTTGCACCATATCGTCATATCGAACCAGCGGCTCGCCTGGCATGCGACAGTCGAATGGCCTTCATCTCGTGCTTCGCGCAATCGGAATACGAATTTTGATGCAAAGCTACCCGGGTGAGAGATAAGGCTTGCGTTCGAACCGGGTAATCCAGGAGAATGCTGTCGTCACAAACTTCGGGCATTGCTGTCAAGATTTCGAACTTGACCTGGTGATGTTTGAAGCTCGGTTGATTATGCTGTATCAAGGTGACACCCGAGACATATCGATCGAATGGTTGATCGCGTTGAGTCGTGACCCATTGGGGCACAGCGAAGATCAAGACGACAACGCAATTTTTTCCGTACCGCTCCACTTGTGGGGCAAGCCCGAAGGAGACGGACTGTGAGTGAGAAAAGCTCAGAACCGGCGAATGGGCCGGCGGCCAAAGGGGCCGCCGCCGGAGCCGGGGCAGCGGTCATCCGCCGCCTGGAAGCCTCCGAGGAGACTTCCCAGGAACGGCTGATGAAGAAGCACGTTCCCGCGTGGGTCATCAGTGGAGCCGTGCACGTCGGCCTGATCGCCATCATGATCCTCCTCTTCGGCACCAAGGGTGCCTCCGCCAAGCCGGCGGAGAAGGTCGTCACCACGACCGTCGAGAAGGAAGAAGAAGAACCAGAAAAGGACCTGACCAACGAAGACCCCGGTCTTCAGTCGAACCTCGAAGCCGCCCTGCCGGAAATCGAGCGCGTCGACAAGGCCACGGTTGACGCGGCTGTCACCATGGACAACCTCGGCCAGCCGAACGCACCAGATACCGACACGACCGCTCTGGCACTCCCCGGTCTGAACACCGGCGACTTCAGCCAGCCTGGCCTGACCGGTGATACCGGCGGTGCCATGTCGGGTACGGGTGGCGGCGGCGGACAGATGTTCGCCTCGTTCCCGGGTCGTAGCGGTGCGACCAAGAGTCGTCTGCTCCGTGAAGGTGGCGGTAACGAAGAGAGCGAACGAGCCGTGGCCCTCGGGTTGGCCTGGCTGGCTCGCCAGCAGATGCAAGACGGTGGCTGGCAGTACGACGCGGGCCAGAAGGAAGAACGCATCGCCGCGACCGGGATGGCTCTGCTTCCCTTCCTCGCCGCTGGTGAAACCCACCTCCGTGGCAAGAAGTACCAGAAGACCGTTTCGACCGGCTTGCAGTTCCTCCTCCGCAACTGCCCGCTCAGCGGTGCAAACGCGGGTCGTATGTCGGGCAACATGTATGCTCACGCCATCGGTGCTCTCGCCCTGTGCGAAGCCTACGGCATGACGAAGGACAAGGGTCTGCTCCTCGCTGGTGGCCAGGCCGCCATCAACCACATCGTGAAGGCTCAGGCCGCCAACGGTAGCTGGGGCTACTCGCCGGGCGCCCCTGGCGATACCTCGATCGTTGGCTGGCAACTCCAGGCTCTCAAGGCCGCTCAACTGGGCAAGGACATCGTGGTTCCTGCCGCGACGATGAAGAAAGCGATCGACTTCTTGAACCTCGCCGGTGGTGGCTCCCGCAAGGCGATGTACGGCTACGCCGACAACGCCGGTGCCGCTCCTGGTACCGCTCTGACCGCGGTCGGTCTGCTCAGCCGCTACTACATCGACGCCTGGGGTCCAGATACCCCCGGTATGGCCGAAGGCGTCCTGGGGCTCATGAAGCGTGCTCCCGTGAAGTCGCCTGCTTCGCCGGACATGTACTTCTACTACTACGCCACCCAGGTCGTTCACTTCTTCGAA
>Ga0105048_10019871_pt1 | contig 10274 bp, 8 predicted proteins | sample MAT05_FD_78382 | JGI IMG/M metagenome (GOLD analysis project Ga0105048, IMG submission 78382) | Freshwater microbial communities from Lake Fryxell liftoff mats and glacier meltwater in Antarctica - MAT-05 | ecosystem: Environmental > Aquatic > Freshwater > Ice > Liftoff microbial mat | place...
AGCGGTAAGGAGAAATTTTCCGGATGGATGCACCGCCAGATGCGCTCCGCCGCCATTCCCGGTGGGTGCGGTGTTGATCGGTTCCAAGGAGCCCTTCGGGCCGATGCGGTATCCGATGGCGCCAGGACCGCCGGGAAAGTTCGCGACCGCATAAAGTTTGTCGCCCGCAGGATGGAGCGCGAGGAACCCGGGGGAGCCGATCTCGGCGGCCAGCTCGGCGGGTGTCAGTTTGCCGGTGGCGGTGTCGAAATCCGCGCGATAGATTCCCTTGGCACCCGGGCCGCCCGTTCCGAAGTAGACGGGATAGATTTCCGCCGTCAGAGGGACCGCGAAGCCGAACAAGGCGAGCAGCAGTAATAAGGAGGGAACCCGGGGATGGAGCTTCATGGAGCATGGCTTAGCACGCCGTCCCATGCAGCGCCAAGCAGGATTGGTCGCGGGCTGCCGGGACCGTGGTTGGATCCGTGGGCAGAAGGAGAGGGCGTACACTTCCGGACAAACCCGCGGATCCGATGCTTGATCGGCGATTGGAAACGGGGTTGGCAGCGGACCGGACGGCCCTCAGCGTCACGAATTGCCATCATGACTCCTCCCCTCCGCGATCTTTACGGCCTGACCCGCGAGGAAGTATTCGCCCTGGTGGTTTCGTGGGGATTTTCCCCGGTGCATGCGGCACGGCTCTGGAATTACCTCTATTGGGAGTTGGTGGACCGCTTTGACGCGATGGCTGAGGTGCCGCCCAAGGTGCGCGTGCGACTGGTCGCGGAAACACGGTTGGGCGTGCTGCCGACGGCACTGGCGACTGACTCGAACGATGGTTTCACCCGGAAATTTCTTCTCACACTGCCGGATCAGCGGCAGATCGAGACGGTGCTGATGCGCTTCACGGGTCGTGTGACCGCGTGTGTCAGCACTCAGGCGGGTTGTGCGATGGGCTGTGTGTTTTGTGCCACCGGGCAGATGGGTTTCACCCGCCACCTGACTGCAGGTGAAATCGTCGCCCAGATGGTGCACGTGGCGCGCGCGCTGCGACGGGCGGGCGAGTCGCGGCTGCGCAACATCGTGCTGATGGGCATGGGTGAACCCTTGCACAATTACGACGCGACGATGCGCGCGCTGGTGATTGCGCGGGATTCGTCGGGATTGTCGCTGGGTGCGGAGCGCATCACCCTGAGCACGGTCGGCGTGATTCCGGGGATTCTGCGTCTGGCGAAGGAAAATCAGCCCCTGCACCTCGCCGTATCGCTGCATGCGGCCACGCAGGCGGAGCGCTTGGCGTTGGTCCCCGCGGCCAAGGCGTGGCCGTTGGACGAACTGATGGACGCGTGTCGCACGTACAGTGAGAGCACGGGACGCCGGATCTTTTACGAGTGGACGCTGATTGAGGGAAAGAATGATTCGGCGGATCACGCCCACGCGGTGGGACGGTTGCTGCAGGGGCTTTCGGCGCAGGTGAACCTGATCCCGTTGAACCCGACCCAAGGCTATGGTGGGTCCCCGGGAAAAACGGAGGAAGCGAAAACGTTCCAGCGAATCCTGGGTGAGGTGTATGGACTGCCGAGCACGGTGCGGCAGCGGCGGGGAATTGACATTGCCGCCGGGTGCGGGCAACTGGCGGCGTCGGTCCGCTGAACCGATCGTGTGGCGATCAGATCTGCGCGCGGCGGCTGCGCGCGGCGGTGGCGAGCAGATCGAGGATGGGCAAGGTTTCGTCCCACCCGAGGCAGGCGTCGGTGACACTCTGACCGTAGGTCAGGGGGCGCTGACCGACGCTTTGGGTTCCGGAAACCAGATGGCTCTCGAGCATCAACGCCACGATCGCGCGCGAGCCACCCGTGATCTGTTCGGCGAGTGCGGCGGCGACGGCGGGCTGGCGCGACGGATCCTTGCCGCTGTTTGCATGGCTGCAATCGACCATCAGGTGCGGCGGCAACGACGCGGCGCGGAGGCGCGCCGCCGCAGCCTGAATATCCGCGGGGAAACAATTGGGTCCGCGGGTGCCGCCGCGCAGAACCAGATGCGTCCGGTCGTTTCCAGAGGTGCCCATCACGGCGGGTGCACCCTCGCGCGTCAGCGAAGGAAACCAATGCGGATGGCGGGCCGAGAGGATGGCGTCGATCGCCACTTGGATATCGCCGTCGGTCCGATTCTTGAAACCGACTGGCATGGAAAGTCCGGAAGCGAGCTCGCGATGGATCTGGCTCTCGACGGTGCGGGCTCCGATCGCGCCCCAGCTGATCAGATCCGCGTAGTACTGGCCCAGGGTCGTGTCGAGAAACTCGGTCGCCGCCGGCACGCCGAGCCCGGTGACGTGAATGAGCACCTCGCGCGCGATCCGCAGGCCGCGATTGATCTGATAGGAACCATCGAGCAGGGGATCATTGATCAGACCCTTCCATCCGATGACCGTGCGCGGCTTTTCAAAGTAGATGCGCATGACCAGCAGAAGATCGTCCGCGTAACGAGGAGCGACCCCGGCGAGGCGGCTCGCGTACTCCGCGGAGGCGACGGGATCGTGGATCGAGCAGGGCCCGACCACCACCAGAAGGCGGGCATCGGCGCCGGTGATGATGGCGTCAATCTGCCGGCGGCTGGATCGCACGAGCTCGATGCCTCGATCATCCAAGGGAAGGTCCTCCTCGAGCGCGGCGGGAGCGATCAGGGGTTTGATCGCGCGGATGCGCAGATCGGCGGTGGGCGGATGCATGGCGTGGGTTGGCAGATCGGCGAGCCGGCTGCCAAAACAAAAAATTTGGCGGTTAACCGACGGTCTCCCGGGCGGCCTGCACGAGTGGCGAGTCGGCGAGGGCAGGGTTGCCCTGATCGAGGGCCGACACCTGAAGTTTTTTGGCGCGCGCGTTCAACGTCAGCCAAGCAAGCGATGCAGCCTCGGAGGAGACCGCGAGCCCGCCGGCGACCGCAAGCGCGGGAGGCAAGGTGGTGAGCTGAGTCGGTGCGAGCAGTTCCTTTTCTCCGAGGAACAACGTCAGAGAGGCCCCGAGCACGTCGAGCCAGGCGCGCGGCGACGTTGGCACCTGGTAGGCGAGCCCCTTTCCGGCGGGAAAACCGGACCACTCCATGAACAGACGAACCTGTTCGTGCAACCGGATGAGCTCCACATCGGCCGTGGCGGGGCTCCAACGGGCGCTGAACTGTTTGCGCTCGCGGAATTTTTTGATCTCCCAAACGCGCAGGAGGACCTCGGTATCGCCGGAGACCTGCCGGATGGAACCGGTGACGACGTAGTCGAGACCACCACTGCTGGTCTCGACGAGCTGGCGGAGATTGTCGGTGGTCCACTCGGAGGGAAAAAGCGCGTAGTGGCGGGCCTCGTTGACCATGCCGACGGCGGCGATGGGAGCATAGGCCGGGGCAAAACTGAAGGTCTCCGCCAACCACAGAGGCAGGGCGCGGGAGAGCCGTCCGAGTTCGTCCTCCGGATCCTTCATCGTCTCGAAGGCGTCGGTCTTTCCGGGGACGGCGAGCTGGGCGAAGGCGATGCGACGAAGGCGGTCGCCCTTGGCGGGCAGGAGGCGATCGGCGATGGGCTCGAGGCCGTAGAGCCAGATTGGTTTGCTGATGCTGACCAGACTGATTGTGTTGGCCTGCGCGGGCCGGGCGGCTCCCTCAGGTGTCGCTGCCCCCGCGGGCGGAACCAGTCCGTGATTTTCCGCTTCAATCAGTTCGCCGAGGGCGTTGGAGAAACCGTAGAGACGTTCCTCCCATTCCGGACGCTGGAGCGCGAAGAGAATGTCGAGCAGATGCTGGGCGGCCGTCGCGTTGCGGGTGGCGAGGTAGGCTTGGAGCAGATTGAGCCCGGTGGCGGGCCCGTGGCGTTCGGCGTCGTAGCGCGGAGCGATCAGTTCGACGATCGCTTCGACGTGGCCGGTGGAACCAAGATCTCCGGAAATGGTCACGAGCACATCCGGACGATCACCCGCGGACGCCAGCACGGGCTCGTAGAGCGCGAGGGCTCCAGGCAGATCGCGGGCATCGAGACGTTCACGGGCGGCGAGCAGCGAAGCCGCGATGGAGGTGGCGGACGAGGTCGACGGTGGCGTCACCGAGGCGGGCGCCGGTGGGACCGGAGTTGCGGCGGGCTCGACGGCGGGCGAAGCGGCGAGGGGCTGAGCGGGCGAGGGTTTTTTGGTGGCGAAGCGATCGAAGAATCCCATTCCCCCAGCCAACGGGGCAAAACGGCTGCTGGCAAAACGGAAGTTTTGGCCACGGCTGAAGACGGCGGATATCCGCAGGCCGAAAACCGCCTGACGAGTCACGCAGAAACGCCTCGAACCTCGTTTTGAGTCGGAGTCACTCGATCGCGGCCAATCCGAGTCGGAGGGGTGCAGGCAGGCTCAGTGGATCGATGCCCTCGCGGTGGGCGATGGTGGCGAGAACCTTGGGTACGTAGAGTTGGGTCTCGGTCGGCAAGGCGCTGCTGGCGTCCGCGAACGTCTTGCCGCGGCGGCTTGTGAGAGCGCGGCCAACACGGCCTTCACCGGCATTGTAGGCGGCGAGCACGAGCGGCCAGTCGGCAAAGCGACGGTGGAGCGCGCGCAGATATTGGGCGGCAGCTTGGGCGCTCTTCACCGGATTCGTGCGCTCGTCCGGGAGAAGCGTGCTCAGCCCCAGGCTTTGAGCGGTCGCGGGCATGAACTGGAAAAGACCCTTGGCTCCCGCCGGACTGCGCGCGAGCGGATTGAAGGAGGACTCGACCTCGACCAGCCACGCGAGCGCGGGCGGTATCCCTTCCCCGGCGAAGACGGACTTGAGCGTCGGCATGAGTTCTCTGGCGCGATCGGGCAGAGGACGCCCCGCAATTCGTTTTTGCCAAAGCGCAAAGTGAGGGATGGTCTCTGGAAGGGCCGCCGGAGGGAGCGGGGAGGGACGCGGCTTGGGGGTGGTGCCGGGAGGAACCGCAGGTGGGAGGCTACTCGGAGGGGTCGTCGGATGCAACGCATCGCCGGCCGCTTCGGCCAGGTCGAGACGCTCATTCAGCCAGTCGATCCACTCCGCTCCTCCGGGAGTGGAGCGGGCGATCGCAAGGGCGGAACGGAGTTCCGGCACGCAGTCGGCGAGCTCGGAAAACGAGCCCGATTCGAGGGCGTGAGTCAGGTGCGCGACAAGACCTTCCCACGATTCGCGGGAAATAAAGTCGTACTCCTCCCTGAGAGTGTCAGGGGCGTACGTGTCGAACAGATTTTTTCCGAGCGAATAAAGCTCGTCGGCGCTGATCGAAGATTCGGCCTTTGGGGCCGTGCCGGGGACTGAAGTCCCAGGTTCCTCGGCCGCGACCATAGTCGCGGCGAGGAATGCGCTGAGGGCGACTTTGGAGAATTTCATCAACTCCCCAGACCGCCGAAAAAGCGTTAAGTTCGGCCGGGAGAAGGCGGGGACGCGAGCGCCCTCCGCCTTCCCGGCGAAGTTCACTAACGCCTACTTGCCTTTCTTCTTGGCCGGAGCGGCCTTTTTGGCAGCGGGTTTCTTTGTAGCAGGTACTTTGGATACGGCTTTTTTGGCCATGGGATCTATGTGTTCGTTTATCGTTTTGGTTGCCGGACGACGTTGATGTCGGCCGGTAAATCATGGGAACGTGGTTACGTTAGAAACGATGGCGTGCAAAACGCGAGGCCGTTTTCGTGTAGAAATGCGAAATCGTCGCCAGATTGTTTCGGCGCGATCGTTGGTTTTCTTGAGGACGAAACGGCGGCGAGCCTTCATCTCTCACCACGAACGGCAAGATTCCTCGGGGAAAATGGAGCGGACAATCGTCGCGAGGACGCGGCTGACCGGCAGCGCGGAGCACGCGCGCTTCGGTTTCAGCCGAGTGTCGCGCCGCGGGTGGCGGCACGCGTGGATGAACGCGTCACATCGGCGAGCACGGTTGCGATCTTCTGCGCCACGTCGGGGAAAAGCGCGGGTTCATGTCCCGCCATCAGCTGCAGACGCAGCGCGCAGGCGCCGGAATGCACGACAGGTGGTTCAAGCAAGGTGAGCAGGATGCCCTCCTCGGCGCAGAGTCGTGTGGCGAGGCGCGCGATGCGTGTGTTTCCGACCACGATCTGGACGATGGGACCGGGAGCGCCGGAGATGTGGTGACGATGTTGGGAGAGGGCTGCGCGCAGCGCGCTCGAAGCGCGCTGCAGTGCGGTGCGGCGCGCGGCACCCTCGGCGGATCGGGTGATTTGCACTGCCTTGGACGCGGCGGCGATCTGGCCCGGGGAGAGCATCGCGCTGAATGCGTGGGCTGGAGAATAGGCGCGCAGATAGTCTCCGAGATCGGCGCGGGCGGTTGCGATGAAGCCGCCGGTGCTGGCGAACGTTTTTGCCAGACTGCCAACCACCAGGTCGAACTGACCGGCCAGGCCCTGCAGGCCGGCTTCACCGGTGCCGTCCGGTCCGGTGCAGCCGAGATCGTGCGCCACATCGATCAGCAGCAGCGCATCGAAGGTGTGGCAGACCTGACGCAGCGCAACCAGATCGACCGCAGCTCCGTCGATCGGAAACAAGGTTGGAGTGGCCACGAGAATCAGACCGTGCGGATCCTTCGCCCGCAGGCGCTGCAGCCAGCGTTGGAGGTGCTCGATGTCGAGGTGCCGATAGCGATGCACCCGGTGGGTGGAGTTGCGCGCGCCCTCGAGCAGGCCGCTGCCGGCCTGCTCATCGATCAGGACCGTGTCTCCCGGCCGGAGGATGGCGCGGAGGGCGCCGTATCCGGCCGCCCATCCGCTGGGTTGGAGGCCGACGTGGGGCAGGAGCGTCATCCGGGAAAGGCCGGCGCAGAGCTCGTCCGCGCCGCCGTGCGTGCCCGCGAGCGCGCCGGTTCCTGCACTGTGGGTTCCGAAGCGCGCGATCGCTGACTGCGCGGCTTGTTTGACCTGAGGGTGGGTCGCGAGCCCGAGGTAGTCGGAGGAAACGAAATTGAGTCCCTCGCGTTGCTCGCCATCGCGCTCGCGCAGTGTGGTCCAGGGAACAGGTGCGCCCGTCAGGCGACGATCGAACGGCATCAGACCGCTCGCCGTCCGCGCCTTCACCCAGGCCGCGAGAGCCGCGACCCGGGTGGAGAACGAGAGCGTCGAGCGGACGGAGAAATGGTTCCAGGAGCAGGACAGGGGATCGATCGCGGTGTTCATGAAGCGTGGAGGGATGGAGGTGAGGACTCAGAACATCGCTCCCGCTGCCGGGTCGACTGACGACACGCTGCGGGGGGGACGTGTTTCCAGCTTACGGTTTTTCTTCGCAAAAAGTCTCGGGACGATGTGAAACGTCATCGGGATATTTTCCCGAGCAATTTCCAATCTTCCTGAGCATCCATCAGTCGCAATTTGCTAACATGGTGGCCTGCCTATGACCGACCGACCCGACTCACCTGCCCGGATTGTTTTGATCGAAGACCATACTCTGGTCCGCCAATTGATGGGAGTGATGGTGCGGGATCAGATGGGGCTGACCCTGGTGGCGGATTGTCGAACGGCCGCGGAGGGCACAGCCGCGTGCCTGCGCGAGAAGCCGGATCTGGCGATTGTCGATTGGATGCTTCCCGATGGCCGTGGATTCGACATCGTCAGGGCAGCCGCGCCGAAACTGCCGAAGACGCGGTGGTTGTTTGTCTCTTCAAACGAACAGGAACACATGGTGCGCGAAGCCATCAGTCTCGGAGTCCATGGCTTTGTCCTGAAACGCTCGGATCTGGCGATGCTGCGGACCGCGGTCACCAAGATCCTGGCAGGGGAGAGTTTCTACTGTCCGGAGAGTTCCCGCCTGCTCGTCGAGAGCCTGCGCAGCGAGGCGAGCACGGTGGGCAGCAACCTGACCTCGCGCGAGCGGGAGGTGCTGCGTGGTTTTGCCCGCGGGGAGAACGTCAAAGTGATGGCGCAGCGGCTCGAGGTGAGCCCCAAGACGGTCAATAATGTGCTCTCCCAGGTGAAGGAGAAGTTGGGGGAGTCCGAGCCCGCCGGCCTCGTTCGCTACGCGATCAAGCACGGTTACGTCGAGGAGCCCTGAGAGGCCTTTTTTGGGATACCACGGCCCTCCGCACTCGCGCGTTGACCGTTTGGAGGCGCTGTCTAGGTTGGCGCGTCCCACGGATGAACCGGGTGCACATCAAAACCTATGGCTGTCAGATGAACGAGCGCGATAGCGAGGCGGTCGCAGCCATGCTGCGCGCCCGGGGCTATCGCATCGTGCCGACGGAGGACGAGTGCGACATCCTGCTGCTCAACACCTGCTCGGTGCGGGATGCGGCGGAGCAGAAAGCGATTGGCAAGGCCGGTTATCTTTCGGCGCGCAAACGCCGCCAGCCCGACTTCGTACTCGGGATTCTCGGCTGCATGGCGCAAAATCGGGGGGCTTCCCTGCTCGAGCAACTGCCCGACGTCGATCTGATCGTGGGCACGCAGAAGTTCCACCAGGTGCCCGGTTATCTCGACAATCTGCGGGCGGCGCGGGCGGCAGGTGTGCCCATCGGCGAGAGCATCGTGGATATCGCAGAAGAGGCGGGATCCCAGAATACGATCAAGGATCATCTGCCGCCGGAATCACTCGACGGTTCGGAACCGGCGCGGCAGGTGAACGCTTTTGTCTCCATTCAACAGGGCTGCAACATGGACTGCGCCTTCTGCATCGTGCCGAAGACGCGTGGCGATGAGCGCTCGCGGCCGATGGATGACATTGTGCGGGAGTGCGAGCAGTTGGCGGCCCGGGGCGTGCGCGAGATCACGTTGCTGGGTCAGATCGTGACCAGCTATGGGCGCCGCGATTACGCGCATACCGACGGCATTTCTCCGTTCGTGCAGTTGCTCGAGCGGGTGCATGCCATCGAGGGCATCGCGCGCATCCGCTTCACCTCGCCGCATCCCCGGGGGTTCAAGCAGGATCTGGTGGAGGCCTACGGGAGGCTGCCCAAACTCTGCGGTTACGTGCATCTCCCGATGCAGAGTGGCAGCGATCGCATTCTTCGGGCGATGAACCGTCCCTACACCCGGGTCCGCTATCGGGAAATCGTGGATTCTCTGCGGGCGGTTCGTCCGGACATGTATTTTTCGACGGATGTGATCGTCGGATTCCCCGGGGAAACGGAGGAGGACTTTGAACAGACGCGGGAATTGTTTGAGGCGTGCAATTACGACATGGCCTACATTTTCAAGTACTCGATCCGCTCCGGCACGCCGGCGGCGGACTTGTCGGATCAGTTGCCGGACGAGGTCAAAGAGGCCCGCACCCAGACGTTGCTGGAGGTTCTCCGCCGCAATTCGATCCGCCGTAACGGGGTTTTGATCGGGACCGTCGAGGAGGTGCTGGTCGAGGGACCGGACAAGACCGGGCTTCGATTCACCGGGCGCACCCGCGGAAACCGGGTTACGGTTTTCGATGCCGAACCCCGGTTGGTCGGTGAAGTGGTGCCGTTGCGCATCGAGCGGGCCACAGTGAGCACGTTGTACGGCGAGCTCGTGCTCGCGGGCGTGGGGCTGACCGAGTAATTCCGCCGCGATTCCTTTCCTCCATGTCACTCACCCTCGCCACGCTTCTTCCCGGTCTCCTGCTCTTGATCGTGGGGGGGCTTCTGCTTGTTGGTAACTCCGCCATCGTCACCTCATTCAAGGCGATGCCGCGCTCGCCGGTGGCGACGGCGATTTTCTTCGGAGGTGCGGCGATCTGGTTCCTGACCCGCATCTGGACGCTCTCCACCGCGGATTTTGGTGAGTATCGCACGCTCCTCCTGATCGGTTTTTCCGCCGTCGCCTTGCTCTCCTTCGTTTATGTGCCCGATTTCCTGGCAGTGCGTGGATTGGCCGCGCTGATGCTTCTGGGGGCAAAGCCGCTGCTCGATGCGGCCTACATGGAATACCATCATCCGCAGCGGTTGTTCATGGTCTCGATCGTGTTTGTCGGGATTGCCTCGGCGATCTACCTCGGCGCGGTCCCCTTCCGGCTGCGGGATTTCTTTGGCTGGTTGTTTGGCACCGCATCCCGTGGGCGGGTGCTCGGAGCGGCGCTGGCCGCTTACGGATTGTTGCTCTCGGTGGTGGCGTTCACCTACTGAGCGCGGCTCGGCTCCCTGAATGAACGCGTCGCTTTCGTCGGTGTCGGGTCCGGCCGTCTTGCTGGTGCTGGTCGGACCAGCAGGTTCGGGCAAGTCCACGTTGTGTGAACGGATGGTGCGGGAGGTTCCGGGTTTTTCCCGCGTGATCACCACGACCACCCGGCCGCCACGGCCCGGCGAGGTCGATGGAGTGCATTACCACTTCTTGACGTCCGGGCAGTTTGACGAGCGG
>Ga0105048_10019874_pt1 | contig 10274 bp, 7 predicted proteins | sample MAT05_FD_78382 | JGI IMG/M metagenome (GOLD analysis project Ga0105048, IMG submission 78382) | Freshwater microbial communities from Lake Fryxell liftoff mats and glacier meltwater in Antarctica - MAT-05 | ecosystem: Environmental > Aquatic > Freshwater > Ice > Liftoff microbial mat | place...
CTGGCGCATGGCTGCGTAGTCGTCACCTGGCGTGATGCCCTCGATGGTGTAGCGCCGATATTGCGCCGGCTGCATCTTGTGATGTTGGTACACCACGCAGGACGCCTGGGTCGATTCGCCGGCGGTATGCGAGATGTCGAAACACTCCATGCGCAAGCCGTCCAAGTCGTCCGGCGCCAGATCGAGCGCCTGCGTCAGCGCCAATGTACGGGCCCGTTGCGAGCCTTCCTCTGACAGCAGGCGCGCCAATTGCAGCGCCGCATTGGTTTGCGCCATTTCCAGCCAGATCCGGCGCTGCTCGCGCGGCTGATGCACTACGCTGACCTTGACGCCACTTTGCAACGTCAAGGCCTGTACCAGTGTCGTTTGCAACGGTTCGCTGGTGACCAATGAGGCTGGCACAGCGACATCAATGTAATGCTGGGCTATGAAGGCCTCCAGCACCTGGGCCTCGACCGACATCGCCGGGACTTCGGTGTCGTCGTTCCCACCGAGCATCGCCGTCCCGTCGTCCACATGCACCGGGAAATACGGTCGATCGCCGAGATGGCGGCCGCCGCGCACCATCGCCAGGTTGACGCAGGCTTTGCCACCTTGCACCTTGACCGCCAGGATATCGACATCGCGGTCCGACACGTTGTCGACGGATTGCTGGTGCAACACGCTGGACAGCGCCGAGACCTGGTCCCGTAATTCCGCCGCCTGCTCGAACTCCAGCCGATCGGAATGCGCCATCATGCGGGCTTCAAGTGCTGTCAACACCTCTCTGGCGTCGCCTTGCAGGAAACGCTCGGCATGGGCCACATCCTGAGCGTAGTCGACGGCCGACACATGACCCACACAGGGCGCCGAGCAACGTTTGATCTGGTACAGCAGGCAGGGCCGGGTCCGGTTGTTGAACACTGTGTCCTCGCAGGTGCGCAGGCGAAACAGCTTCTGGATCAGCAATATGCTTTCCTTGACCGCCCACGCGCTGGGATACGGGCCGAAGTAACGGTGCTTCTTCTCGATCGCTCCGCGGTAGTACGAAACGCGCGAGAAATCGCCCGCGACAACTGGCACATCGGCTACAGCGTCGCTGATCTGGCCCACATTCGTGATGGCGTCGGAGTGGTCCAGGCCGTCGCTTGATGTCTTGGCCGCCAGTCGCTTGCGCCGCGCCGCGCCAATCGCCGCGCCCGACAGCTTCAGATAAGGGTAGCTCTTGTCATCGCGAAACAGAATGTTGTATTTCGGACCCAGCGTCTTGATCAGATTGTTTTCCAGCAGCAGGGCCTCGGCCTCCGAACGCACCACTGTTGTTTCCATGCGCGCGATCTGTCCCACCATATGGCCGATGCGCGTGCCGCCAATGGTGTCGCGGAAATAGCTGGCTACCCGCTTCTTCAGGTTGATCGCCTTGCCGACATACAGCACCGCGCCATCTGCGTCCATGAACCGATATACGCCAGGCAAACCAGGCAAGGCCGCCACGTCCGACAAAAGCTGCGCGCCATGTACCGGCAGTGCAGTCGCCTTGGCCGGCACAGGCATATCGGAAACTTCCGTTGTGGGTTTGTCGCTGGGTTTGGGCATAGGCCTGTATTGTGGACAATCTGCAAGATGAACCTGGCCTACCGATGGGACATCTTTTGCAGGGTCATCGACAACTACGGCGACATCGGCGTGTGCTGGCGCCTGGCGGCCGATCTGGCGCAGCGCGGCGCGCAGGTCCGCCTGTGGGTCGACGACGCTAGCGCCCTGGCCTGGATGGCGCCTGAGGCGTTGGCCGGAGACTGGCCCGGTGTGCATGTGCTGCCGTGGAACGATGCCATCGACTCGCGCGTGCTCGGCAGTCTGGCGCCCGCCGACGTCTGGGTCGAGGCCTTTGGCTGCGAGATTCCCCCGCCTTTCCTGTCGCATCGATTGACCCAGCCGTTGATCACCGGCGCGTCACCCGTGTGGATCAACCTCGAGTATCTGTCCGCCGAATCCTTTGCCGAACGCAGCCATGGGTTGGCGTCGCCCGTGCTGCAGGGCATGGCTCGCGGCCAGACCAAGTTTTTTTTCTACCCCGGATTCACCGCTCCCAGCGGCGGCCTGCTGCGCGAGCCTGATCTGTGGTCGCGTCAGGAAAATTTCAACCGCTCGGCCTGGCTGGCTGAACAGGGCATTCGCTGGCAGGGCGAGCATCTGGTGTCCCTTTTTTGTTATGAACCGCCTGCCCTGCCCTCCTTGCTGGCGCAATGGCGACAGGACCCGCAGCCGACCTTGTTGTTGGTCACACCGGGACGCGCGGCGGCGGCCATGCGCGACGCGCTGTCTGCTATCGGCCCGGCCGCATCCATGGGTGACGCCCTGCAGATCGTCGAACTGGCACCCATGCGCCAGACCGACTTTGACCGCTTGCTGTGGGCCTGCGACCTGAACCTGGTGCGCGGCGAAGACTCGGTCGTCCGCGCTTTGTGGGCCGGCAAACCATTCATCTGGCAGATCTATCCGCAACACGACGACGCCCACCACGCGAAGTTGCGCGCATTTCTCGACGTGCTCGGGGCGCCTGCCTCGCTGCGCCAAACCCACCTGGTCTGGAACGGTATCGTCGATGACGCGCTTCCCCAGATGTCTGAAGCCATAGCGCCCTGGGCTGCCTGGACGCTGCGTACACGCGAACAGCTACGGACGCAGGATGACCTTGCCACGCGTTTGGAAGTTTTTGTGGCGTCCAAACACGCGGCTGGGTCGGATCGGTCGGGAAGACGTTAAAATTTGAAGCTTTGCGGAAATCGCCCGGTCTTCACCGGCTGTTGCCGCAACTATCTACCGCTGGCACGGGTCGAATCCTGCATTGCAAAGTGCAATGCGCCCGTCGCGCGGAAACTTTGGTAGGCGCGCGAGCGCTTGGTGGTAGGCGCGCAAGCGCTTCGTGATGGGAAACCCGTATGAAAATTGCGCAAGAAATCCGTGCTGGAAACGTCATCATGCACGGCAAGGACCCGATGGTCGTCCTGAAGACCGAATACAGCCGTGGCGGCCGCAACTCTGCCACGGTGCGCATGAAGCTCAAGAGCCTTCTCAACAACTTTGGTACCGAAGTCGTGTTCAAGGCCGATGACAAGATGGACCAGGTCATCCTGGACAAGAAGGAATGTACCTATTCCTACTTCGCCGATCCGATGTATGTGTGCATGGACGAGGAGTTCAACCAGTACGAAGTCGAGTCCGAGAACATGGGCGACACACTGAGCTACCTCGAAGACGGCATGCCGCTGGAAGTGGTGTTCTACGACGGCAAGGCGATTTCGGTCGAGTTGCCCACCAGCGTCGAGCGCGAGATCACCTGGACCGAGCCTGCCGTCAAGGGTGACACATCCGGCAAGGTGCTCAAGCCGGCCAAGATTGCCTCCGGGTTCGAGATCGGCGTGCCGCTGTTCGTGTCCCAAGGTGACAGGGTCGAGATCGACACCCGCACCGGCGAGTACCGCAAACGCGTCTGAGGTGGTGCGACTAGCGCATTCCTGAAAGGCTCCGAAAGGAGCCTTTTGCGCTTCTGTCCGAATATCAAACCACCACACGAGAGGAATCCATGCTCTGACTCCGTTGCAGACAGCCGCGCCGCGCGTCGGACGTACCCGGTCCGGCGACCCGGCACGGGCAGGTTTTCATCCACAATGGACCGCATGAAGAAACACCAACAACTCAATGAGCGTCGGCTGGCCGATGCCTGGGCCGAACTGCGCAAACACACTGACCAGGGCAACCCACTGCAGGCCGACGCATATCGCCTCGCCTTCTGGGATCCGGAATTCCTTCTGCGGCGCGAAACACGGGGCATTCGCTTTCAACTCGAACTGCTCAAGCCCGATCTGGACCAGCAGGATGCCGGCATCGAGAACACGGTCGTAGTCTTTGGCAGTGCCCGGTTTCCAGCGCCTGAAGATGCGGCCAAGGCACTCGAAGCCGCCCATGCCAGCGGCGACGCCGAGGCGCTGGCGACGGCCGAGCGCGGTGTGCGAAATGCGGTCTACTATGACCAGGCACGTCAGTTCGCCCAGCTCGTGGTCAAGTACAGTGAATCCAAGGATCCCTCGGAGTGCCTGTATGTGGCCACCGGCGGCGGCCCGGGCATCATGGAGGCCGCCAATCGCGGCGCGCATGAGCTGGGCGCGGCCAATGTCGGACTCAATATCGCCTTGCCCCATGAGCAAAGCGCCAATCCCTACATCACGCCGTCACTGAGTTTCAAGTTCCACTACTTCGCACTGCGCAAAATGCACTTCATGATGCGTGCCAAGGCGCTGGTGGCGTTTCCGGGTGGCTTCGGCACACTCGATGAGTTGTTCGAGGTGATCACACTCGTGCAGACCGGCAAGGCCAAGCCGGTGCCGATCGTGCTGTTCGGCTCGAACTACTGGAAACGTCTGGTCAACTTCGACATGCTGATCGAAGCCGGCACGATCTCACCCGACAACCTGGAACTGTTCACCTATGTCGACACGCCCGAGGCGGCGTGGGACTACATCAAGGAGTTTTACGATCTGTGACTGCGGGGCCCCGAATCGAAGGCGCGCCGCCGCGTGCGCCAGACCCACAGCACGAGGCCGTGCCTGAATGCTAGCGTAAAGGCCCGTAGCCCGGCTGACCATCGAGCCGCAGCAGCCTGGCCTGGCGCGAGCCCAGGCCGACGAACACCCCGACAGCCCAGAACAGTGCCGAGACACCCACGACGGCGCCCAGTGTGCCGAACACCACCGGCATCGCCACACTGGACGCATTGATCGCCATCAGTCGCAGACCCAGCGCCTCCCCATGACGCGCTTCGGGCGTGATCTGATGCAACATGCTCATGACCATCGGCTGCACCGTGCCCAGGGCCAGTCCCAGCAGCACCGAACAGGCCCCCATCGCCAGCGCGCTTCGCATGAAGGGATAGGCCGCAAAAATCAGCATCGTCACCACCATTGCCGCGGTCACCACCTGATGCTCCTGCAGCCGTGCGGCGACAAAAGGTATGACAACCCGGATCAGCGCCGCGGCGATCGCAAAGGCGCCAAGAATCGCACCGATGACGGTCGCATCAAAGCCGCGTTCATGGCCGATCACCGGCACCGCGAACATGTGCACGTCCCAGCAGGATGCCATGCACCAGTTCACCAGCATCAGGCGATGCATCATCGGCTCGCGCATCAGATCCCATGCGCGCGTCGGCGCAGCACCGGCGACGCCGCGAACAGGTGCGAGATCATCGATGTGGCGGATCCAGAACCAGGTGCTGATCGGCAGCAGCGCCATCAGCAGGAAGGCGCCGCGATAGCCGGTGGTGTCGCCAGCACTCGACCCGGCAAAGTCGATCATCAAGCCGGCAGACAGCGGACCGATGAAGTTCGACACTGCCGGCCCGATCGCGAGCCAGCTGAACACGCGCTTGAGTTCGGTCGGACCGGTCGCGGCACGCCCGACATGGCGTTGCAGCGAGATCGACGCAGCACCGGTGGCACCGCCAGTCATGAACGCGCTTGCACACAGAACCGGAAATATCGGCAGCAGCACGGCCAGAGCGGCACCGAGCGTCGCAATCACCACCGCAATACCGACAGGCAGCCGCATGCCGCGGCGATCGGCAAATCGACCGGCAGGCAGCGCCAAGAACATCGGCGCGAGTGCAAACAAAGCCAACAAAATGCCGACGTTCATCGGGCTGTGGCCATCGCGCAGCGCCAGCAGCGGCGCAGCCATGCGGGTACCCGCCATGCAAGCATGCAGACAGATATGGCCGCAGATCAGTCGCGCGAGTTCAGGCGACTTCATCGTCGGAGCCCGCGCCGTAATCAAGCTCTGCGGCTATCAACGCAGCCGCCGGCGTATCGGGCAATGACTCGACCTTGCGCAACACACGTCCCATTGCGCGGCTGCGGGTCTGAGCAGCGTCGATGGTCTTGAGCACGGTCTCGGTCTGACTGCGCACCTTGGCCAACACGTCGCCGAACTTGGCAAATTCGTTCTTCACGCCGCCCAGCACCTGCCAGACTTCACTGGAACGCTTCTCAAGCGCCAGCGTACGAAACCCCATCTGCAGCGATCCGAGCATCGCCAGCAAGGTGGTTGGGCCCGCCAGGGTAACGCGGTATTCCCGTTGCAGGGCCACCATCAGACCAGGGCGACGCAGCACCTCGGCATACAAACCTTCGGTCGGCAGAAACAGGATCGCAAAATCTGTGGTGTAGGGTGGCTCGATGTACTTGTCCGCTATCGTGCGCGCCTCCATACGGACCCGCGCCTCCAGCGCCTTGCCGCACTGCTCGGCGCCGACGGCATCGGCCCGCCCCTGTGCGTCGAGCAGCCGCTCGTAGTCTTCGTTCGGAAATTTGGCATCGATCGGCAACCATAGGGGTTGACCATCTTCACTTTGCCCCGGCAGCCTTATCGCGAAATCGACCACCATCTTGCTGCCCGGGCGTGTGGCGACTTGCGCGGCATACTGGTCGGCCACGAATACCTGCTCGAGCAGCGCTTCGAGTTGCGCCTCGCCGAAGATGCCACGTGTCTTCACGTTGCTCAGCAGGTGCTTGAGATCGCCAACCCCCTGCGCCAACGTCTGCATCTCGCCCAGACCCTTGTGCACCTGCTCCAGCCGCTCTGCCACCTGGCGAAAGCTCTCACCCAGGCGCGCATGCAACGTGGCCTGCAACTTCTCGTCCACCGTCGCGCGCATCTCTTCGAGCCGCGCTGCATTGCTCGCCTGCAACTGCGCCAGTTGCGCCTCCAGCGTGCCGCGCACCTCCAGCAGCCGGGCGGCATTGGATTCGCTCAGGTTGTGCAATTGCGACGCCAACGTGTCAGAGACGTTCTGCTTGAGCATGGCCAATTGTCGGCCGAACGTGTCGATCTGGGCGTTCTGTGTTCGGGCGGACTCTGCGTCCTGCGACAGCAGGGTCTGCTGGAATACCGCAATCGTCTGCATCAATTCCTGGCGCAGCGCGCGCGAGGCCTGGGCCACATCGTGCCCTAAAACACGCTCCAACTGCTCAACCCGCGCCGTACCGGACTGCAACTGCTCTATCAATTTCGCATGGTTGTGCGCCTGGTCGGCACGCAGCGTGTTAAACCCCGGGCGCAGCAACAACATCAGCAGCAGCACCACGTGCACAACACCGAGTATCAGCAACCACCACAACGGAACCGGGTGGTCAGCGAGCAGATTCATGGTGGCGAGATTCAGTTTGCGCCCACGACCTGGGGATTGAGCGCCGTCATCGGTCGCCCTTCGGTCAGGAACCGGATCAAGTTGTCCGCGGCCAGATCGGCCATGGCCCGGCGGGTCGCCACTGTCGCACTGGCAATATGCGGTGTCAACACCACATTGGGCAGGCCAAGCAGATCCGGATGTACCTGGGGTTCACCTTCGAACACATCGAGTCCGGCGGCAGCGATGCGGCCCTCGCGCAGCGCCTGCGCCAGTGCCGCGTCATCGACGATGCCGCCGCGGGCGATATTCACCAGTATGGCGGTCGGCTTCATGCGCGCGAGCTCGGCAGCGCCGATCGTGTGATGAGAAGCGGCCGAATACGGAACCACCAGCACCACATGATCGGCGCTTCGCAACAACTCATCCTTGCCGACAAACCTGGCCTTGCATTGGTCTTCGATAGCTGCGTCGAGCCGGGAGCGGTTGTGATAAATCACCCGCATGCCAAAGCCGAGCGCGCCACGGCGGGCGATTGCCTGGCCGATACGACCCATGCCAAAAATGCCCAGTGTCGACCCATGGATCTCCTGACCGGCGAACATGTCGTAACTCCAGCGTGTCCACTTGCCAGCCCGCAGAAAATGTTCGCTTTCGGTGATGCGCCTGGCCGAGGCCATCAACAGCGCAAAACCGAAGTCTGCCGTGGTTTCCGTAAGCACCTCGGGTGTGTTGGTTCCCAGCACGCGTGCCGCAGTCATCGCATCAAGGTCAAAATTGTTATAACCCACTGCCATGTTGGCGCAGATTTTCAGCTCCGGGCAGGCCGCCAGCACGGTTGCGTCAATGCGCTCGCTGCCGGTGCACAACAACCCACTGCAGCCTTGCAGCATGGCGACCAATTGTTGCGGCGTGAGCAATTGGTCCCGCTGGTTCGCTCGTACATCGAAATGGGTCTGAAGGCGCGCAATGGTCTCGGGAAACACGGCACGGGCCACTGCAATGGTCGGTCTGGACATCGGTTTGGTGAATGCGGATATCGGATGGGTACAGGTCACCGGTATGAGAAACGGCAATCCGGGTCAAAAAAAGGAGTGCGCTGATCGCCTCGTGTCAGACCTGCTGCGGAATTTCGAACACCTGGCGCAGGTAGGCCAGGTACCGCTCGTCATCGCACATGTTCTTCGACGGCGTGTCGGACAACTTGGCCACCGGCTGACCATTGCAGCGCAGCATCTTGATGACAATCTGCAGTGGCTCGTAGCCAAGGTCGTTCGTCAGGTTCGTTCCAATGCCAAAGGCCAGCTGGCAACGGCCTCGGAACTGCTGGTACAACTCGATGGTCCTGGGCACGGTCAGGCTGTCGCTGAAGATCAGCGTCTTGGTACGTGGATCGACCCGATTGCTGGCGTAGTGCGCGAGCAGACGTTCACCCCATTGGAACGGATCGCCGCTGTCATGGCGCGCCCCGTCGAACAGCTTGCAGAAATACATGTCGAAGTCGCGCAGGAACGCGTCGAGTCCGTAGACATCGCTCAGCGCGATACCCAGGTCGCCCCGGTACTCCTTGGCCCAGGTCTCCAGGCCGTAGATCTGGCTGTCGCGCAGACGCGGCCCCAGCGCCTGGCAGGCCTGCAGGTATTCGTGGGCCATCGTGCCCAGCGGCGTGAGACCCAGCTTCATGGCGAACAGCACATTGCTGGTGCCGGCAAACTGGCCGGGCGCCACGATCGCACTCTCGGGTCGACCATGGGTTCCAAGCCGGGCGATCAAAACACGCAGGACTTCCTCCTGCCATGCCTTGCTGAAGCGACGGCGCGTGCCGTAGTCCGCGATCTTGAGGTCGGCCAGCTCGTGCTGCCGCAATTGCCCGATCTTCACGTCCAGCCGCCGGCGCCCTTCGATCAGATCCGGCAACTTGTGGGTATTGCGGAAATACACCTCATTGACGATTGCCAGCACCGGAATCTCGAACATGATGGTGTGCAGCCAGGGCCCCTGGATCGTGATATCGATCTCGCCAGAATCCAGTGCCGTCACCGTGATGTATTTCTCATTGAGCGAGAACAGGCCCAAAAAATCGACGAAATCGCTCTTGATGAAACGCATTGATCGCAGATACGCCAGTTCGGAGTCGCGAAATTGCAGCGTACACAACAGCCGGATCTCGTCGCGGATCTCGGCAGCAAATGGCGCCAGATCAAAACTCGGTCCTCCGGTGGCGGGCATGGTGTGGGCATTGCGGCACTTGAACCGGTACTCGACCTGAGCACCCGGAAACTGATGCAGCACCGCCTGCATCATCGTGAACTTGTACAGATCCGTGTCGAGTAGGCTGGTGATGATCATTGGGGCGGTCGGTTCGAGGCGGCATCACTGTGCCGGCTTAGCGCGCAGTGTAAGGGAACCGCGCTGTTGCGCCACTGTTGCGCCACGGTTGCGAGGCATCAAGGCAATCGCGAGATGCAACAGCAGTGACTCGCGACCTTCGTGAACCGCTGTACGATTTCGAACTACGCTTTGAACTCGCCCGTAATCGCACAATCGGTCGCGTTTCATCACGCCGTTGGTTCCTCATTCACCGTCCGAAGCACCTCGGCGTCGAGTCCGTGCACGGGCGTAAGTCAAACACCTGCGGTCGTCACTGCGATCGTCAGGTCGTTAATCCTCGTTTTAGCGAGTGGGACACCAGTTGCTTCAGGCCTGTGACAAGCAGGGGCATCGACGCGCCCTCCTTCTCCAAATGATGCCCGACCCTTTGACGCACCAACGGCGGCATTGGCAAACCCACGAGCAAGTCGCGCTTGGCCAGGGCGTCGGTCAGGTCCTTCCAGACGTCCGCGTTCTCGATGAATGGCCCCGACACTACAACCTCTGACGGAAAATACAGGCGACATAGATTGACCAGCACCTCGGTCATTTCGTGCAAGGCCCGCTTGAACACACGGTTGCGCGTGAGGGCCATGCCGTGAAACAACTGCGCAACCTGGGTTTCGTCCATGGCATCGTCAAACCTTGCCCCCAAAATAGCGGGGCCGATGGCCCACAAGGACGCCACGGTTTCAAGGCAACCGATATGGCCGCAACGGCACAACCTGCGTTGACCGCGCAA
>Ga0105048_10019876_pt1 | contig 10272 bp, 5 predicted proteins | sample MAT05_FD_78382 | JGI IMG/M metagenome (GOLD analysis project Ga0105048, IMG submission 78382) | Freshwater microbial communities from Lake Fryxell liftoff mats and glacier meltwater in Antarctica - MAT-05 | ecosystem: Environmental > Aquatic > Freshwater > Ice > Liftoff microbial mat | place...
GGAATTCGGCGCCACCCCCTATTGCGGCGACGCCCACTTCACCGACTGGCCCGCCACCATCGCCAGGCTGCGCGACCTCGGGGCCGAAAAAATGGTCCCCGGCCGCGGCCGCGCCCTGCTCAGCGCCGCCGAAGTGAAGGAAGCGCTCGACGGCACCGCCGCGTTCACCAGCACGCTGTTCGCCATTGTCAAGGCTGGCGTCGCCAAAGGTGCCGACCTGTTCAGCATCTATGCCGAGGCGATCGACAAGATGCGGCCCGATTTCGGCCACTGGGTGATCTTCGACCACTGCATGCCCTTCAACGTCAGCCGCGCCTTCGACGAGGCCCAAGGCATCGACACCCCGCGCATCTGGACCGCCGAACGCGACATCGAAATGTGGAAGGCGCTGGAGAACAAGACGGCGCAGGATGGCGAGATCGTACGCTAAAAAAAGTAAGAAGGCAGGAAAGAAAGTGGCCACAAAGGCACAGAGGCACAAAGTAGAACAGAATGGAGAAGAAATTATCCCTTCTCCCTTGCCTTGCTCCTTTGTGTCTCTGTGCCTTTGTGGCCACTTCCTTTCTTGACACCGGCGCCGGAGCCGCCGCCATGCCCTACCAACCCCCCCGCTATCCCTTCCGCCCCCCAACCGACCCAGGCGCCCGCCACCCGGTGATCGTCTTCGGCGGCGGCATGGTCCGCCTCACCGCCGCCCTCGACCTCGCCCGCCACGGCCAACCCGTCGTCCTGCTCGACGACGACGATACCGTCAGCATCGGCAGCCGCGCCATCTGCCACGCCAAACGCACGCTGGAGATCTTCTCCCGGCTGGGCCTCGGCGAATCCCTCCTCGCCAAAGGCGTCACCTGGAACACCGGGCGCGTCTTCGCCGGCGAAAAACAGGTCTTCGCCTTCGACCTCCTGCCCGAACCCGACCACCAATTCCCCGCCTTCATCAACCTCCAACAATACCACCTGGAGGAAATGCTGGTCCAAGCCTGCCGTGCCACCTCCCTGGTCGACCTGCGCTGGAAATCCCGCATCACCGACCTCGCGCAAACCAACGCCGGCACCACGCTCACCGTCGAAACCCCCGACGGCACCTACAACCTTCACGCCGACTGGCTGCTCGCCGCCGACGGTGCCCGCAGCACCATCCGCCACGCCATGAACCTGCCCTTCGTCGGAAAAACCTTCCAGGACCGCTTCCTCATCGCCGACGTCACCATGCGCGCGCCCTTCCCCGCCGAGCGCTGGTTCTGGTTCAACCCGCCCTTCCACCCCGGCGGCAGCGTGCTTCTCCACCGCCAGGCCGACAACGTCTGGCGCATCGATTTCCAACTGGGCTGGGAAGCCGACCCCGAAGCCGAAAAAGCCCCCGAAAAAGTCCGCGCCCGCGTCGCCGCCATGCTCGGCCCCAACACCGAATTCGAGCTGGAATGGGTCAGCGTCTACACCTTCCGCTGCCGCCGCCTGGAAAAATTCCGCCACGGCCGCATCCTCTTCCTCGGCGACGCCGCCCACCAGGTCTCCCCCTTCGGCGCCCGCGGCGGCAACGGCGGCATCCAGGATGCCGACAACCTCGCCTGGAAACTCGCCGCCCACCTGCGCGGCGACGCCCCCGAAACTCTCCTCGACAGCTACGACGCCGAACGCATCCCCGCCGCCGACGAAAACATTCTCGCCTCCACCCGCAGCACCGACTTCATCACCCCCAAAAACGAAGCCGCCCACGCCTACCGCGCCGCCGTGCTCGCCCTGGCCGAACACCACGCATTCGCCCGCCCCTTGGTCAATTCCGGCCGCCTCTCCCGCCCCGCAAGCCTCGCCGCCTCCCCCCTCAACACGCCCGACGACGCCCCATGGAACGGCGGCCTGCCCCCCGGCTCCCCCGCCGCCGACGCCCCCCACGCCAAAACCTGGCTCCTCCACCACCTCGGCCACGGCTTCACCGCCCTCATCTTCGGCGACACCCCGGCCGAAATGCCCGATGGCGTCACCGCCCTGCACCTCCCCGCCCACGGCCTCGCCGCCACCCGCTACGGCGCGCGCGCAGGCGACGTCGTGCTCATCCGCCCCGACCAGCACATCGCCGCCCGCTGGCACCGCCACGACCCCGAAGCCATCGCCGCCGCCCGCCGGAGAGCCCTGTGCCTGACCTGATCACCACCGCCAACCTCGACGACCCCGACGGCATGTTCGAAGCGCTGATGGAGGCCCACCGTGACCTCGCCCCCGAAGCCTCCCGCCAACTCGACGCCAAGCTGGTGCTGCTGCTGGCCAACCACATCGGCCGCGCCGACATCGTCAAGCAGGCCATTGCGCTGGCGGCAAAGTAAGCAAGCCCTTCTTTTTTGAAAAAAAGAAGCAAAAAACTTCTACCCGTTCAGCAAGGGCCAATACGATCGCCGCCCGTTAGCACCACACCAATGGATAAAGTTTTTTTGCTTCTTTTTGTTCACAAAAAGAAGTCTTCCCTGCCACTTCCTAACCCCCTCAACCCAGGAGGCGCGCCCATGGACACCACCCACCTGCAATCCGGCTTCGGCAACGAATTCGCCACCGAGGCCATCCCTGGCGCCCTGCCGCAGGGCCGCAACTCGCCCCAACGCCCGGCAAACGGCCTCTACGCCGAGCAGTTCACCGCCACCCCCTTCACCGTGCCCCGCGCCGAGGCCCGCCGCAGCTGGCTCTATCGCATCCGCCCATCGGCCAACCACCCGCCCTACCGCCCCATCGCCCACGCCACCCTCGCCGGCCCGCTCGCCCCGCCCAACCCCAACCGCCTGCGCTGGAACCCTCTCCCCCTGCCCGACGCGCCGACCGATTTCGTCGACGGCCTCGTCACCATGTTCGCCACCGAGTCCGGCGCCTACGAACACGGCGTCACCGTCCACCTCTACGCCGCCAACCGCTCCATGCAGCGCATCTTCTTCAACGCCGACGCCGAGATGCTGTTCGTCCCTGAAAACGGCGCCCTCCTGCTGGAAACCGAACTCGGCCGCCTCAGCGTGGCCCCCGGCGAAATCGCCGTCATCCCGCGCGGCCTGCGCTTGCGCGTCACCCTCCTGGGTGCCACCGCCCGCGGCTACGTCGCCGAGAACCACGGCGCGGTGCTGCGCCTGCCCGACCTCGGCCCGATCGGCGCCAACGGCCTGGCCAACCCGCGCGACTTCCAAACCCCAAGCGCCTGGTTCGAACACCGCGAAGAACCCACCGAAATCGTGCAGAAATTCCTCGGCACCCTCTGGGCCACCACGCTCGACCACTCCCCGCTCGATGTCGTCGCCTGGCACGGCAACCTCGCCCCCTACAAATACGACCTGGCCCGCTTCAACGCGCTCGGCACCGTCAGCTTCGACCACCCGGACCCATCGATCTTCACCGTACTCACCGCCCCCACCGACACGCCGGGCCGCGCCAACCTCGATTTCGTCATCTTCCCGCCGCGCTGGCTGGTCGCCGAGAACACCTTCCGCCCGCCCTGGTTCCACCGCAACGTCATGAACGAGTGCATGGGCCTCATCACTGGCGTCTACGACGGCAAGGCCGAAGGCTTCTCCCCGGGCGGTTTCAGCCTGCACCCGATGATGTCCGCCCACGGCCCGGACGCCGCCACCACCCAGCGCGCCGAGGCCGCGACCCTGGCCCCGCACAAGATCGACGGCGCGCTGGCCTTCATGTTCGAAACCTCCGCCGTGCTGCGCCCAACCCAGTTCGCCATGGCCAGCCCGCAGCGCCAACAAGACTACGACGCGGTCTGGAACGGCCTGGGCGCGAGGTTCACCCCATGATCGACGCCACCCACGACGCCGCCCAACAAAGCTGGGTCCCCAGCGCCCGCGCCCATCCCGACTTCCCGCTGCAAAACCTCCCGCTCGGCATCTTCTCTACCGACGGCGGCACGAAACGCGCCGGCGTCGCCATCGGCGATGAAATTTTCGACCTTCGCGCCGCCCTCGATGCCGGCCTGCTCTCCGGCGACGCGGCAAAAGCCGTTGCCGCGACCGGCGAAACCCTCAACGGCCTGTTCGCCCTCGGCCCAGCCCCGCGCATCGCCCTGCGGGCCCAACTCTTCGCGCTGCTGTCCGCAGGCAGCCCCGCCCGCGCCACCGCCGCCAAACTCCTCCACCCCGCCAGCGCCTGCACCGTGCATCTGCCGGCAGCCATCGGCGACTACACCGATTTCTACGCCGGCATCCACCACGCCCGGAACGGAGGCCTGCTGTTCCGTCCCGACAATCCGCTGATGCCGAACTACAAATACGTCCCCGTCGCCTATCACGGCCGCGCCTCCTCGGTGCGCCCCTCGCCCACCCCGGTGCGCCGCCCCAACGGCCAACGCAAACTCCCCGACGAGGCCGCGCCAACCTACGGCCCCGCCCGCAACCTCGACTACGAACTCGAAATGGGCATCTGGATCGGCGCCGGAAACGACCCCGGTGCCCCCATCCCCATCGCCGAGGCCAACGCCCACATCGCCGGCTACTGCCTGCTCAACGACTGGTCCGCCCGCGACATCCAATCGTGGGAATCGCAACCCCTCGGCCCCTTCCTGGCCAAGAATTTTCACACGTCAATCTCCCCCTGGGTCATCACCCCCGAAGCCCTGGCCCCCTTCCGCGCCGCCCAACCCCCGCGCCCCAACGGTGACCCCGCCCCACTCCCCCACCTCCTCGACCCCGCCGACCAGGCCACCGGCGCACTCAACCTCGATCTCGAAGTCACCCTCCACACCGCCCGAATGCGCGCCGAAAACACCCCACCCGCCCGCCTGTCCCTCGGCAACGCGCTGCACCTCTACTGGACCTACGCCCAGATGGTCGCCCACCACACCAGCAACGGCTGCGACCTCCACCCCGGCGACCTGTTCGGCACCGGCACAATTTCTACCCCGGAACAGGGTGGCTGGGGCGCCCTGATGGAAATCACCAGCGGCGGCCGCAACCCCATCACCCTGCCGAACGGCGAAATACGAAAATTCCTCTATGACGGCGACGAAATCACCCTTTTCGCTCGCGCCCACCATGACGGCTACGCCCGAATTGGCTTCGGCCCTTGCCGCGGTCTCGTACTGCCAGCTCTCCCGCTTGCGTAGAGCCATGCGGGCGCAGACACACCCTCACGCAACCCGCTGAGCAATCGCCGCACTCCCGCCGTCGCCTATCGAGCCCGTCGGGTATTGTAAATGGCCTCATGATCGACGGATGAAGCAAGAGAAAGCCAAGGCAAAGCCGTGACCGTGCCTTCCCTCATAGGCCAATCACCAGGCCCCTGCCCTCATACCAGCCGCTGGAATTGACGACCGATCCTAGGCAATAGTGGGGCGCCGCCCCATAGGCACTAAGATAAGGGAGGCTGGGCTCTGCCCAGACCCGCCAGGGGCCAAGCCCCTGGACCTTGTTTTTCAAGAAAAACTAAAAATTTCAACAGGTTGGTAATTTGGGAACGCCAGCAGCCCCAGATTGAGACGCGGGTTCGACTGGTGGCAGCTCGTACGGCCACCAAAGGTCATGGGTTCAAAGGGTCTCTGACCCTTTGGCGGGTCCCTGCGGTGCGGCTTCGCGCCGCAACGGCAGAGCCCTGGCCTTGCCTTTGCTGGATCGGTCATTATCTCCAAAAGTTGGTATCAGAGGCTCGCGATATACGCATACGTATTAGTGCCGCCTAGCGTGTCAGTAACAAAGGCGAATTTCTGTGCGGTGGCCAGGTCGACGCCCGCAAAGGTGATCGAGGCGTCATAGGCGCCCGTCCCACCACCAAGTCGGGCATGAATGGTGGCACCGCTATAGATGCCGCCTGCGCCAGCGTTGGCGAACCAGTCGAAGTTGGTGACCCCGTCCTTCCACCCCCAGAACGTCACCGCATCGCCCTTGTTGAAGTTGACCACAGTGCCCCAGCTCACACCCCCGCCGCGGCCGTCGAGGAAGAAGGTATCGTCGCCGCTGCCCCCGGTGAGGAAGTTGGAGCCGGTGCCGCCGTCCAGCACGTTCTGCCCCGACAGCGCCTGCAGCGCGTTGAGGCCCATCAGCCCGCCACCATGCAGGAACACGCTGGGAATGTTTGCCGCCGCGTTGATGCTGCCGCCGGTCGGGTTGATGAACTGGCGCTGCAAGTAAGTGACGGCGCCGTTGTAGAAGTCGCCCCCGGTCACAAAGGACGAGCTGGTGGTGGTGTTGGTAACACTGATCGGTGCCACGCTGGTCTTGATCAAGGTGCCGCCACTGCCGTCCGGCGCCATATAGAAGCTCTTGCTGTCATAGGTGATGCCGCCCGGCGGCGTCACGGTCCCGCTGGCCATCGTCGTCGCGTTGCGCAGAATCTCCAGCGCATTGCCCACCAGGTTGAAGCTGGTCCCGGCCGGTTGATACGACAAATCGCGCAGGTTGAGCGTCTGGCTGGGCGAGAACGCGATAAGGTCCCGCTCCTGGAGGGTGTCCTTCTTGGCCCAGATGGTGTCGCCCGCAGTGGTCTTCAGCGTGAACGGGGTATCGATCGCGCCGAGTGCCGTCGTGTTGGCGGTGCGCTGCGTGTCGCTGACCGAGATGGTGGCCAAGGCCGGGTCGAGGATTTCGATCGTGGCAAGCTTGCCGGCCCGGCCCAGCAGTTCCAGCGCGTCGAGCGCCGGCTGAAGGTCCCAGCTATAGCTGGCGATCTTGAGCGTGCCGGTGAGGTGAGCAAGCACGCCGTTTTTTTCCGCGATGATGGCCGACGCGGTCTGTGCGGTCATCAGCCCGGTCACCGCCAGGCTCCATGGCCCGATGATGGCGTCCAGCGTGGTGTTGCGGAAATCGAAATCGCCGAGCACATAGGCCGGCACCGTCACCGTGGGCGTGCCACCATCGGTCAGCACGATCGGGTAGTTGTCGTTGTCCTGAACCGCAAAGACATCCGCGGCGGCGGCCAGGCTGGCAGCGCTGAGCGACAGCCGCGGTGCCGTATCGGTAAACAACAGCCGGCCAAGGGTGCGGGCGGCCGCAAGCGCCTGGATCGCCGGCAGGTTGGCCAGCACATTGGCCACGCTGTCGCGCACGGTGAAACTGGTGAATTTGCCACTCAGCATCGCCGACGGAATTTCCGCAACGGTAATGATATTGCTGAACGTGAACGGCGTATTGATCAGCGAAAGGAAGCTCGAACTGTCACTGTTCTCCGTGGTGGTCAACGAGAACTCCGGCCGGGCGCCGCGGGTGTCGACGGTCGCCAGCTTGCCGTCCTTGGCCAGCGTGGTCAGCTGCGGCAGGAAGTTGCGCATGGTGTTCGGCGACTCGCGCACCGTCAGGCTGCCCGCCACCAGCTTGCCGTACACGCCAACGCCGGCGTCAACCAGGGTGGCGGCCCGATTGGGCCGGATCGCACCGTTGATTGCCAAGGCATAGGGCGAGGTGATGCGGTTGAGCAGGGTGGCAATGTCGCTGCCAACCTGCCAGTTCTGCAGCGTAACGGTCGGGGTGCCAACGTCGGTAAGGACGATGCTATAGCCGGTGCCGGCCTTCAGCAGCGCCTGGGCATTGGCCGCAACCTGGGCGGCGGAAAGGCTGATGGCGCCTGTAAGTCCGCCGATGGTGGCGATCTTGCCGTTCACCGATGCCGTTTGCAGCGCTGCAAGATTGGCCAGGATATTGGGCGTCGTGTCGACCACGGCCAGCGCGTCGACCATTCCGCTGAGGCTCGTGCCGACCGCGCCGGCGGCGGTAACGATCTGGGCGAGCACCAGCGGGCTGGTGATGGCGGCGAGCACCGCCGGGTTCGCCGCAATTTCCGCCCCCGAGAGTTGCACGCGCGCCGGCCCGGAATCCAACAGGCGGATGCTGCCCAGCCGGCCATTCGCCGCCAGCTTGCCCAGCCCCCCCAAACTGGCCTGGATCTCGCTGGCGAAACCAACCACCGTCACGTTGTTGGTGACGATGTTTCCGCTGAAATTGCCGATTGCGGCGGCGGTGAAAATGCCGACCGGGTCGCTGACGGTGAAACTGTAGCCGCCGGGGCTGGTGATCTTGCTGAGCACCGCCAGATTGGCCGCCGTCGCCTGCCAGTTCGCCAGTGCGATGGCGGGCGTCCCAATATCGCTGAGCGATATGCTGAAGGCATTGCTGATCTTGCCCAACACCGGCAGGTTCAGTGCCAGCGCCGCAGCCGTCATCGTCAGGGTGGGCGCGGACAGGTCGGTGAGCGTGATGCTGCCCTGGGTTCCCGCCAGCACGCCGGCGCGCAGCGTGGCGATGTTCGCCTGCAGCGTCGCGGCCAGCATGGGGCTGGCAAGGGCCACCGGCGCGCTGCCGCTGATGAACGGGTTGCTGATCAACGCCAAAACACCGGTGTAGGTGGTGATGTTGCCGCCCGACAGGCCCAGCGCCGGGATGGCGTTGTTCAGCAGGTCGATGCCAACCAGCTTGCCAGAATCCACCAGGGTCTTGAGGGCGGCAAGGTTGGCCGACAGTTGCGAGGCGTAGTCGGCAATGCGGAACGTTTGCAGGCTGGCGAGAACCGTGTTGTTCTCGCTGACGATCACCCCGGCGCGGTTGGCGCTGATGCCCCCCGACAGGCTGAGGTTATAGCTGCCCACCACCTGGTTCAGCACAACGCTGCGCACCGCGCCGACCGACAGCACCTCCGGCGCGATCGTCACGCTCGGCGTGCCGCCATCGGTGAGCGTGATCACCAGCGTGGACTCGGTGGCCAGGCTGAGCACCAGCGCCGCCTGGCCCAGCTGGGCGGCGGTCATCGACAGGTCCGGCGAGTTCTCGGTGAAGCGCAGCCGGCCCAGCCGCCCGGCGCGCATCAGCGCGTCGATGGCCGGAATATTGGCCATGATGTTGGCGAAGCTGTCCTCAACCGTGAAGTTGGCAAACCGCGAATCGAGTATGGGGGCAGCGGCCTGGCTGGCGCGGATCACCTGCGACAGATGGATATTGTGCGAGAACAGCGCCATCGCCGCGGCGCTGTCGGTCAGCTGCTGGCCGGTGAGGGAGAGCACCTGGGTGCCGCCGTCGCGCGTGGTGATGCTGGCAATCTTGCCGGCGACCGCGGCAAGTTGCAGCGTCTCGATATAGCCCGACAGGCGCGCCTGGAAGTCGAGAACCTGCAACCCGCCCGGCAGCGTCGCGGTCGAGGCACCGCCTAGCGGCGACAGAGCGTTCGCCGGCAGCGAGATGTTGCCATAGGTGTAGCGATCAATGCCGGCAACGATGCTGGCCACCGCACCTCCGCGCATCGGCCCGGCGATGGCCAGGGTATAGGGCGTGGTGATCGAGGTGAGCACCGTGGAGTAGGTGGAGGTGGAGGTCGCCCAGACCGGCAAGGTGACGGTCGGGGTGCCGAAATCCGACAGGCTGATGGTGAACGGCGCGCCGATCGCGCGCAGCGCGTCGATATTGCTCGCCACCTGGGCAGCCGACAGCGAGAAATTGGGCACGGTCGTTTCGTTGAACCGAACCAGGCCCAGCGTGCCGTCGCGGTAGCGCGCCTGGATGGCAGGCAGGTTGGCGGCAATGTTGGCGGCACTGTCCCACACCGTGAAGCTATGGAAGCCCGGGCTTAGCGCGGCGCCGGCCACCTGCGCTCCGGTGACACTTTGTTGCAGCGTGAAGGGCGTGGTGATCAGCGCCAGCACGCTGCCATTGGCGGCAAACTGCGCCGGCGTGACGGCCATCGACGGGCGGCCACCGTTGCTGAGGTCGATGCCGGCGATCTGTCCGGCGGTGACCAACACGCGCAGCGCGTCGATGTTCTCGGCCACGTCACGCGCGGTGTCGACAATGCGGGTGCCAATCGGCGGGCCGCCGCCAATGGCCAGGGCTTGAACAACGGTCATGTTGGCCATCGCGGAACTCTCCTGTCGGAACCACGCTGCGGTCAGCGCAACGGGCGAGGCAATCGTCAAGCCAGACCGAGAGTCGATGAACGGTGCATTCCGGCCGCCGCTCGGTCAAGCGCCGGCCGTTCCGGGGCGGAAGCCATGCCGATCGGCGCGCAGCTTTCTATCGATATTACACCAAGCAGTCCAATAGCTGACTTAAGAAGCAAGGCAAAGCCAGGGCTTCGTCCCATAGGCACTAAGATTACGGGAGGCTGGGCTCTGCCCAGACCCGCCAGGGGCCAAGCCCCTGGACCTTATTCTGTAAAACCCCGGGCACGCAGGTGCAGCAATAATCGGAATCCCGCGGCCGCATGGCGGATTTCTGCCATCGTTGCGTAGGCGCCGATGGGATCGATTCAAGAGACGCCTCAGATCGCTCAGGCTTTTGCCCCTGTTACGCTGGGGATGCCAAGAGTTTCCTGGCTGCGCCA
>Ga0105048_10019877_pt1 | contig 10272 bp, 8 predicted proteins | sample MAT05_FD_78382 | JGI IMG/M metagenome (GOLD analysis project Ga0105048, IMG submission 78382) | Freshwater microbial communities from Lake Fryxell liftoff mats and glacier meltwater in Antarctica - MAT-05 | ecosystem: Environmental > Aquatic > Freshwater > Ice > Liftoff microbial mat | place...
GTCCACCGCGTAGCGCATCAACTCAATTCGCAAAGCCTGACCCGTGTCATCCAAACACTTTGTGAGCATCGGCAAGCCATCCGGCTCAAGCACCACAACGGCACGGTAAGATCCTATGCCTAGCGCAACCCCATCGATCCACTTGCGATACTTTTCCGGCGTTTTTGAACCGCCTGCGGAATGTTGGCCGCAGTCGCGAAATGGCAGGTTGTAAAGAATCATCACCGGCAACGCACCCGAACGGGCGTGCTGCTTTACGTAGATCTCAACGTCGTCTTGTATTCGAGGGTTCCAATTGCCCATCCAAGCCGCCGCCGGTTGCCCCGCAATCTTGTCCATCGCAGCGGCATCCTTTGGCCTGCTTCTGCGCCAGCCGTCCGCCGTACGTTCAGCGTTCGAGCGCGGCTTGGGCATCCAGTATGCGTCTTTGAATGGGTTCTCCCCTTTCGCCCTCTTGGCGGTCATTGAGGCCCGTGGCGCCCCTGGTATGCCCGAGGCAGGAATGGTGACTTGGGTGGGCAAAATGCAGGCGCCGAGCTCCGCAATGGATAACACCCCCCAAAGACGCAGTGTAGTAGACACGTTGATCAAGTTAACAACCCCGCGGCCCTACTTGGGAACCGCGGGGCAAAGATGCCTTTATGAATTTAAAAGCAAGACCCGGAGTGTGCAGGCAACGGGCAGCGGCTAGAGTGCCTTTGTGCCTCCAAAGACTTCCCCCGCGAAAGCCACCAAGGTGGCTGCACAAGCAGTGCTTGGCGATGCTAGGTGGGCGGCGTTTGAAAACGCGACGCCGCCGCCGAGGGCAGCTTACGCGGCCGCGCACAAGGCACAGCGCACGCGAGCTGCACTTGAGAACAACAGCAGTGTCACAGAGGCGATCTACAGCGCGGGCCACAATTCAGTTGGGCATTTTTATGCAACGGCAAACAAACGGCTTGGCATGACGCCTACGAAGTTCAAGCAGGGCGGCATTGAAACGGAGGTACATTTTGCGGTGGGCCAGTGTTCACTTGGCGCGGTCTTGGTGGCGGCAACGTCAAAAGGGCTTTGTGCCATCTTCTTGGGCGACGATCCCAATGAGTTGGTACACGATCTGCAACGCAGATTTCCACATGCATGTTTGAAGGGCGGTGACGCCACGTTCGAAGACACGGTGGCGAAGGTGGTTGGCTTGATAGAGCACCCACAGCAAGCAACGCCGTTGCCGCTAGACATCCGCGGCACGGCCTTCCAACAAAAAGTGTGGCAGGCCCTCACGAAGATACCGCTTGGAAAAACCGCTACGTATCTCGAAGTTGCCAAGGCCATTGGTCTGCCCAAAGGCTTCCGCGCGGTGGCACAGGCGTGTGGCGCCAACCCTCTTGCGATTGCGATTCCTTGCCACCGCGTCGTAAGAACCGATGGTGACCTTTCGGGCTACCGCTGGGGTGTGAAACGCAAGCGCACGATTCTGGAACGCGAACGTGCAATGGCCCAGCGGTGACCCGATTCCAGCCCTTCTGCTATAGGGGCTGCGATGTCGAACGTGTTGGTGGCCGCGCTTTACAAGTTTGTTCCAATGCCCGCCCGGGAAACGCTGGCTCCGCAGCTTCGTGAACGATGCACTGAACTGGGAATTTTCGGGACGCTGCTGTTGGCGTCCGAAGGCATCAACGGGACGATTGCTGGAACGCCGCAAAACGTTCATGCGTTTCTCTCCGAACTTTGCGCACAGCCCGGCCTGGGTGATCTGGAACCGAAGTATTCAACTGTGGCTGAGCAGCCCTTCCGCCGCATGAAGGTTCACTTGAAGGACGAGATCGTCACCATGGGCGTGCCGGGCGTTGATCCCACGCAGCGTGTGGGAACTTACCTAAACCCAGAACAATGGAACGAACTTCTGCGCAGCGGCGACGTCGTGGTGTTGGACACCCGCAATGATTACGAGGTTCAGATGGGAACGTTTCAAGATGCCGTGAATCCAGGCACAACAACCTTTCGTGAGTTTCCCGCCTTCGTTCGCGCGAACCTTGATCCCAGCAAGAACAAGAAGGTGGCGATGTTCTGCACCGGAGGGATCCGTTGCGAGAAGGCATCCGCCTTCATGCTGAGCGAAGGGTATGAAGAGGTGTTTCACCTGCAAGGCGGGATCTTGAAGTACCTCGAGACAACGCCGAAAGAGCAAAGCCTTTGGCAAGGCGATTGCTTTGTTTTTGATCGCCGCGTGGCGGTTGACCACGAACTTGCTCCCGGCGAACACACCATCTGTGATCAGTGCCAACGACCATTGAGTGCGGCAGATCGGGATTCGTCCAAGTTCGAGCAGGACGTTTCCTGTCCGCATTGCTTTGATTGCTTAAGCGAAGCCGACATACACACGCTGCGGGCCAGAGCACTCATTTTGCGTCCGGTACCCGAAACACTTCGCGCCCGTTGAGTTTTGATTTCTTCACTCGCCGATCAAGAACCCGAACTTTAATTTCGCTTTTGAAGGGCAGGTGACGATGTCCTTCGCCTTCAATCCTTATAATTAAGCCAGTTTTCCACAACGAGATCGTTCACGCGGGAAAACTCTCGTTCGTTGTCCGTTACCAGCGTAGCCCCGGTGGTGATCGCGTGCGCCGCAATTAGAAGATCATTGCCGCCAATCAACTGCCCTCTTCGCTCCAGATCTGCCCGCAGTGCGCCGTAGGCGGCATCAGCGGGCGCCTCAAGTGATAGGACCTTCAACGCACCAAGGACAAGGTCTACCTGGGTAGTCAAACGCAAGGATCCCTTTTTCATCGCGCAGTAGCGTAGTTCAGCTGCGACAATCACACTTGTAAACACGGAGCCCTCGCCGACCACCCGCAGCCGGTCTGCGGCGCGGCCCTGGGGGTTGCGAACGAGATCCGAAACGATGTTGGTATTGAGAAGGTAAAGCATCAGGGGTCGACGGCTCCCGGAGCCGGGTCGTCGATCTCTGGAAACGTCTCGTCCAGCGGCTTTAGCGTCGCAAGGATTGCCAATACCGATCGTGGCGGCGCTGGCTCGATGATCAACCGAGTTCCCTCTTTCCTCATGAGCGCCTCGTCCCCGGGAAGCTCAAACTCCCGCGGAATCCGAACAGCCTGGTTTCGGCCGTTTGTAAACAGCTTCACGTGACGCACGGATGTTGCCTCGCCGGAACTAGCCATATGTCAAGCATATGCCGATTCGCTCAGGTTGTCAATTGGAGCGAGCGCAGCCAGAACGCCAACGGCTAGCTCGTGTCGAATACCTTGTCGCTTACGCGGGTCAGGCGTTTCGGTCAAGGTCGTTTCGATGCCCCTGCGGCAAGTACCCGGCTCTAATGCAATCAGCTGATCAGAATTTAACCGACATCCTGAGCCAAATTTGGCGACCAGGCTGGTCGGCGAAGTAGCGCATAAGGCTTGTGTATTCACGGTAGCGTTGCGCCATCAAGTTTGAGCCCGCCAAGGCGAGTCTTACGACGTGTCCCATGACGGGAGCGTCGGCCTCAAGCGAGCCGGCTGCGACGAAATAGGCATCAGGTGGTGAAGCAAGATCGGCCGCGGGATCGAAACGCGTTTGCCGCGCGGTGTAGCTGCCGCTAAGGGCTGCCGAAGGGTTGCCGAGTGACCAAAGACGGTTTCGTTTCAGCCTGACAGAGGCGCGCGCATTGTCCGATGGCACGAAGACCAGGAACGAACCATCGTTAATGTTCTTGGCGCGGACCATGGAAAGCTGTGTACCAAGCTCTAGCCACCGCACAGGTGTGGCGGATACACTGCCATCAGCTCCGTAAAAAACGGCATCGACAGCGCGTGTGATAAAGCGAGGATAGGCACCTCGTATGAGCACATCGAAAACAGGTTTGTTGTCGCTGCCTATGGCGGGTGCGAAGTAGATATAGTTTGAAATGAGGTTTCCGAAAACAGAGGCCTCGGCAGTGAGGCTGGGACCAGCATAACTGGTGGTCATCGAAGCTGAGTAACTTGTCTCTGGGCGAAGATCCGGTTTTCCCAGCCCGAATACAGGAAGAGACGGAGCGGTTCCGTTTAGGTACTGTTCATCAGGGTTGGGAGGTCGCGCGGCCATCGACAGATCAATCTTGGTTGACCAGTTGGTGGCCACGTGGAACATAGCGCCCAACGAAGCCGAAACAGTGTGGTACATCGAAACGCATTTGATCCGTTCAGCATCGCTTTGACTGTTGTTACAAGCGTCATTTTCAAGCTGACCGCTGCGCACGAGTCGAAGAAAGTCCCCGCGCAGGAGGTCTGCAGTGCGCGCGAGCAGATCGTAACGGACGCCGGCTTCAATCTCAAACTCATCAGCCAGAAACCTTTCGGAGGCAAAGATGCCTGCGCTTTCCGCGTGGTGATTTGGCACTAGTTGCAGACCCCTGTAGGAATGCGTTTGGACCATGCCTACAGCGCCAATTGAACCAATAAGGTGGTGGTGATCAGTCAAGTGGACTGGTTTGTGTTCAAGTGTAATGTCAGCGTCATGGGTTAAAAGTCGAAACGAATACTGAGGGCCACTGACAGCTTGACGAACGATGTCGTATTCCCTGCGGTCATCGTACTGCAAAGCGTAGGTCGCTGTGAGCGTGCCTGTGGATCCAACTGTCCACCTGCCTCGGGCCAGGGCAAGATCGTGCGCAACAGCTTGGTAGGGGCGTTCGATCTTGAACTCTGAGGAGTATAGTTCTGAGCCTATCGGTCGGCGTATTTGAAGTTGTGAAAGGAAATCGCTTGCGGAGTCCATGCGGAAGCAGGAACACACACCCAGTTCCGCTTGCAGATGGCGATACGATAACTTGTAAGAAGCGTCACCCGCTCGGTACTCCACCGTTGCTCCTCCCATCATTTCTGATTCACCCGTGTTGTCTAGGGCATAGTCAGGAGTGCTCGGTGCGGAAAGGCTCCTTAAACTGCCTTCAAGCTGCACAGAGAGAGCAGGCATCGTCGCTGAAACCGCTTGCACCCGGCCCATGAAATTGCCGCCCAGTCCGTTGGAAAAGACAATGCGATGCGTCTCCCCTTCCACGCCCGGCCTCTTTCGCAATGTTGGGGGATCCACCAACACCACGCCTCCAATGGCGTCGGATCCGTAGCGAACACCTGATGCGCCTCGCACAACGGTTATGCGATCGGCCATCGCAGGATCAATTTCCGGCGCGTGATCCAAACCCCAGTCCTGTGCGCGGTGGCGAACGCCATCCACGATTAAGGGTAGCCGCCGGCCAAAGTGCCCTCGCACGATTGGCTTTGCCACGCCACTGCCTGATCGCAACTGCGTGACGCCAGGCACCTCAGCTAGCACTTCAGAAAACGATTGTCCTCGTTTGCGTTCGATCACTTCAGCAGAAACAACCGCCGTTGAGCGCATGTCTACCGAAGGCGGAGCCTTGGTCTCTATGTTGTACTCTTCCACCTTGAAGGCAAGAGCAACCTCGACTGCCGCATTGTCTTTCAGTCGCAAAATGCGGGTGGAGGTTTCAAAGGCATCGTGGAGGATCTCGAGGGTCACCTTGCCGCTGCAAATGCCGACAACGACGAGGTGACCTTGCTGGTCCGTGATACCCGACATAGCACCGTTGGCCATGACGTAGGCACCAACGATCGGTTCGTGGTCGAAGGCTTCGACGACGTGAACGTCGATAGCACCGACGCATGCAGCATTTCCCGAGGCTGAGTTTAAGGGAATCGCCGTTTGCGCGTTCGCTGGATTCAAGGACGCCAGGGACGCCTGCACCACTGCGTAAAGGAAAATGGCGAATTTCCACAGCGGAAATCGCTTCATTTTGGTTCTGTGAGGCGTCAAGTCGGGCGAATCTGGCACAACCCTGAGGGTGGTGCAACCCTCAGGCAAATGCATTTATACAGTGCAATTGCAATCGCCCCCTAGGCATCTTTGGCAGCGCCACGATGTCTAGCGATTTAGCTATTGAACGGTCGCAGGGAAGCTAACTTGAACATCAGTTGAGCCTCCCAGGGTCGCAAAGCCACTGGCCTTAACCGTTTCAGGCGATGCGGCGGTCTTAACGGCCAACCCGTTGACGGGAGGCATATGGCGCAATGTGACGGTGAGCGTCCCCGTGCCTGCAACAGCTGCAATTTTACTCGAAAGTCCGATGGGCAAGCCCTTCACATCCAAATCCGAATAGGCTTGGGTCAACGGCGCCATGAGTTGAGCGCTGGCTGGGCCGCTGACAGCCGTACCGGTGAAAAATACGAAATGTTGATCACCTTCGTCTTTTACTTCGACCGTCAAGTCTTCAGCTGGGGTTTCAAGCCGATTCTCGAACTTCACCGAAAGATCATAGGCGCCCGCAGCGAGAACAATTGGTTCTACAACCGCAGGATTTCCACCATCGCCATCAGCGTCGTTAACTTTCGCTACAACGGGAGTCCCGCCACCTTCGGGGGTAAACGTAAGTATCACGGTCGTGAACACTTCGTTTTCGTTTTCCACAGTCGCCTCATCGCTGCCACAGGCCGAAAAGCCAATCGTCGAACAGATGGCCCCGACGGCCAGAAATTTTCTCATTAGAGTGCGCATTTTTATGTCCTCTTTGTTGTGCGGGTATTAGAGGAAACCCCTCTACCACCTTTGCAACCACATTGCAATCTCACCCTCAGTGCCATAGTTGGTTGCGCTCGTAAGCCAATATGTCACTTGCCCGCAAAGCCATCGTCTGGATTCGACGCCACCACATTCCCGCTGGCGGGCGGGCCGATGAAGTTGCTCTGTGACAGCATTCGCCCCTCGTGCATGACCCATAATGTTCGTGAGTGTTTGGGCAACAACTGCAAATCGTGGGTTGCCCAAACCACCGTCGTACTCGCAACCTTCGCTAGTTTGTCGATTGCGTCTGCAACAAGTTGAGATGTCGCCGGATCAAGCCCCATGGTGGGTTCGTCACACAGCAAGATCTGAGGCCTTACAACGATGGCTGTGGCCAAAGCTAGACGCTTTCGCTCCCCGAAACTCAGAGTGCTGATGTCGCGATCGGCCAACTGTTCGAGTTGCAGATCGCTCAAGACCGAGTCGATCCGCTGCGTTGCTTCGTCTCCGCTCAAACCAATCTGCTTTAGTCCCCACAAAAGATCGGAGCGCACATCCGAGGCAAAGAATTGGTCGTCCGGCTCTTGAAACACCAGGGCGACTCGTCCGTCCACGCGGGCTTGCGGAGAGCGGCCAACGACTTCTTTGCCGAAACGAGCAAGCACGCCTTCGGATTGAAAATCGAGACCGGCCAGGAACCTCAACAGGGACGTCTTTCCAGCGCCACTGCGACCCGTCAAAACAATGAATGCGCCTCGCTCCACATTAAGCGACACGTTACACAGTCGCTTTCGAATGCTTCCATCCCCGACGGTTACATTTAACAGATTCAAGACAACGTTCGTTGTAGGGCAAGCTGCAGAGCCAACACTTTTACGGAGGGCCAGCGTTTCGTCCAATCGATCGGCCCGTCGGAAGCTCTGCTCCACAACAGAAGCAAAGAGTGTGCCCACGTTTCCAATGCGTTTCTTCACATCTGTCCACCCATGCCGATTGATTGCAGCCGCTCGGCGTCTGACCAGCTCTGCTCGAATCAATGAACCCTGAACGTAGGCCACATCAACTAGTTCAAGACTCGAGGAAAGAAAAGCCACATCGTCGAGTGAACGACGCAGCCGCCTCCAACTAACCGATGCTGCGAACCAAATGGACCACGTGGCGCCCGTCAACCATCGGGCTGCAGTCTGTAACACCACCATCCCATCGAATCCGAACAGAACGCAAAGCCCACTTGAAGCGGCAACAAAGCTCAATGCCCCTAACAATGACAACCAAGGCCCTTTGGTACGAGCCGAAGTTGCCATCGCCACAATTCCCATACCTATCAGCAAGAGATGCCACCGAGGCTCCGTAACAACAACATTGCACATCAAAACAGACGCTAAGAGAAAAAGTGCACGCAACGGGAACAGGGAACTAGGGCGCGCGTTTGGCATTCTGATTCAACCCCTTCCAACCCACTCCCAAGAAGTACCCAACCACAAGCATCGCCCCCCCGAAAAGAGCTTTGCCCAGTTCGCCTGATTCAAGATCGAAAAGAGGCGCGGGCTCTCGCCCTTTTTCCCGGGCTGCTTTCGCCAACACAGAATCATCCAACCCCTGCCATGCGCTTGCCCGCACTGCGACGGGGAACATAGTTATGAGAACGAAAAGGATCGTAGCTCCGACATGGCGTCCTATAGGTGCAAATCGAGGTCGCAACCAAACTGGAATTCGGGTTGGATCTCTTTTCGCCAAACCGGCAAGCAAAGCTGCACTGAGGAAACCCTCAAGCAGAGCAAGGGGCAACTGCGCTGGGGCCATAGCCACCAGCAATTTCATCGCAGCCACTGGCATTTGCGAACGGGGTACCAAAACGGTTGCCAGTAAACAAGCGTCTGCAACGTAGACCGCAAGATCACCTATTGCGCATGCGACGGCAACAGCAAACACGGGTTTGAGCCCAGCCGTCCGAAGAAGCCTCGCCAAGCCCAGAGCGCAAATAGGACCCACAAACCCCAGCGTCAATAGATTTGCTCCCAAGGTAGAAAGTCCGCCGTGTGCAAAGAACAAGGCCTGCAACAAAAGCACGAGAGCTGTTGGCACAATCATCCTCGCGGGCCCGAACAGCAGCCCCAATATCGGCGTCGCGCACATGTGAGAGGTCATTCCCGTGACAGGAACTGGCACTGGAAACAAGGTAACGGCAAAGAGCAAAGCAGTGGCCATGCCCACCTGCCCTGTCGACGCGCCGCGGGACGCGCGGATTCCATACACAATCAGTGGAACGGCAGCCACCGAGGTCGCCACGGCTTGTTGCCAAGGAAGAATTCCTTCAGCTAGATGCATCAGTGCGCCCACAATCCGAATTTAGTCGCCATCTACATGACAACTTCTAGTGCATTCTCGTTTCTGTCGCAATGCCATTGCATCTACGAACGACATTCAATATGATTCGGCCACTGTGGAACAAACCAAACAAGACGCTGCGGCACCTAAAAAGATTCCGGTTACCGTGCTCACCGGTTTTTTGGGATCGGGAAAAACCACGCTTCTAAACCGCATTCTTACCGAGAATCACGGTCAGCGAATCGCCGTGATTGAGAATGAATTCGGGGAGATAGGGGTTGATCAAGACCTTGTAATCAACGCCGACGAAGAGATTTTTGAAATGAACAACGGCTGCATTTGTTGCACCGTGCGGGGAGATCTCATTCGCGTGCTTGGTAACCTGATGAAGCGTCGCGACAAATTCGACCGCATTTTGGTTGAAACCACTGGCCTTGCTGATCCTGGCCCCGTCGCTCAAACCTTCTTCATGGATGAAGACATCCAAAGAGATTTCGCGCTTGACGGTATCGTCACGCTTGTTGATGCGAAGCATTTGTTGCTGCACCTCGACGAAGCAAACGAAGCTAGGGAACAGATTGCTTTTGCTGATGTAATCGTGCTGAACAAGCTTGATCTAGTAACCGATGAAGAGGCCAACGCGATCGAGATCCGGGTAAGAAGCATGAACGCATTGGCCCGAGTACACCGCGCCCGTATGGCGGAAGTTCCCGTAGCAGCGGTGTTAGATGTTGGAGGATTTGATCTTGATCGCGCCTTGGAGCACAAACCCACCTTCCTAGAGCCAGAATATCCCTTTGAATGGGCGGGCATTTTCCAGACCAACGGCGATCTTGAACTTGAAATGGACGATGGTCCTGACCCAACCATGACCATTCTTGCCGCACCGGTGGCATCAGCCGATGCCCCGTCCCTTGCCAAAGCGGCTGAGCAAGCATTCAAGTTATTCTCGCGAAACAACGAACGCACCTTGAACCCTGGCGAGACAATGGTTGTGGGCGAAGGGCAATACATTCTTTCCCTACAGGGCCCCGCAAACAGCAAGAAAGTTTTTAAACTGTCCTGTCCGGTTAAAGGGGCTTTGGTAGCGGTGTTCACTCAACACCTGCCCATTGAGTTTTCGATGCGGGTGATGCAGAACGCGCAGGCTCTCGCGCCAATCATCGAGAAGGAATACGCCGCCGGGCATTCACATGACGACACAGTGACTTCTGTGGGCTTGTCATCTGAGCGCGACCTTGTTCCAGAACGCTTTCAACCGTGGCTTTCAGGAATCTTACGCACACAGGGGAAAGACATCTTTCGTATGAAAGGTATCGTCGCCATGGCTGGCGATGATCGGCGCTACGTCTTTCAGGCAGTTCATATGTTGATGGACGGCCAGCCCGATAGGCTGTGGGGCAAAAC
>Ga0105048_10019879_pt1 | contig 10272 bp, 9 predicted proteins | sample MAT05_FD_78382 | JGI IMG/M metagenome (GOLD analysis project Ga0105048, IMG submission 78382) | Freshwater microbial communities from Lake Fryxell liftoff mats and glacier meltwater in Antarctica - MAT-05 | ecosystem: Environmental > Aquatic > Freshwater > Ice > Liftoff microbial mat | place...
ATTATCGGTGACATTGCGGCGCTCGATGCCCATATGGCCGAGTGGCACGCCTGGGATGTGGCCCATCCCGAAGAGACCGCGCCCGAAGGGCACCCGACACCCCCGCTGGGGTTTGTGATCAGCATGGAGGGTGCCGATCCAATTTTGAACCCCGAACAGTTGGAAGCATGGTGGGATGCCGGGTTGCGCCTCTTGGGGCCAACCCATTATGGGCCTGGTCGCTATGCCGGCGGGACTGGCACCGAATTGGGGCTGACCGCGTTAGGCGCGCCCCTGCTGCGCGAGATGGAACGGCTGGGCATTGTGCTGGATCTGACGCACATGTCCGACGAAGCATTCTGGGAGGCACTCGATCACTACAACGGCTTGGTGCTAGCCAGCCATAACAATTGTCGCGCCCTCGTCCCCCATCAGCGCCAGTTTAGCGACGACCAATTAAAGGCAATCTTTGCACGTGACGGGGTGATTGGCGCGGCCATGGATACATGGATGTTGCAGCCAGGTTGGGTGGTAGACCAAAGCAGCAATGCCGGGATCACGCTAGATACGGTGGTCGATCATATTGATTACATCTGCCAATTGGCGGGCAACACGAAACACGCCGCCATTGGTACGGACCTGGATGGCGGCTATGGCCGCGAACAATCGCCCTGTGATCTGGACACAATTGCCGATCTGCAAAAGTTGCCGGGTCTGTTAAGCAAACGGGGCTATGGGCAAGCCGATATTGAAGCCATTCTCTATGGCAACTGGATCCGCCTCTTGCACCAAGCATGGCAGTAAAAAGGTAAGCCTGCTCGTTCCACGCAGAGCGTGGAATGTTCGCTCCGGCGCTCTGCAGCTTGGACGCGGAGCGTCCACTCTGGATCCCCACACGGAGCGTGGGTACCAGCAAGCCTTTACTATTGATAACGAAGGAACAGAATCCAATGCAGCACTTACCCTTTGCCCAGCCAGGCCACTTTTGGCGGGGAAATTTGCATACCCACAGCACCCAATCCGATGGTGCATACAGCGTCGAGGAGGTTTGCCAGCGCTATCGCCAAAACGGCTACGATTTTATTGCGCTGACCGATCATTTCTTGGCGCGCTACAATTTTCCCATTACCGACACCAGGGGTTGGCGCACCGCAGATTTTACGACGATCTTGGGTGCTGAGCTGCACAGCGATAAGACCGAGTTGGGCGAAATGTGGCATATTCTGGCCGTAGGGTTGCCGCCCGAGTTTGCCCAAACGCCAGATGACGAAACAATTACCCATTTGGCCCAACGCGCCATGGCCGCAGGTGCCTATGTGGCTGTCGCCCACCCCGCCTGGTATGGCATCACGGAGCGGGATATTGAAACGCTGGGCATGGTCGATGCCATCGAGGTATTTAACGGCGTCGCCTATGATCACAACGATCACGCCGATAGCTGGCAGCTCGCCGATATTATGCTGGGGCGTGGTCAGCGCTATAATGTCTGTGCCACCGATGACTTTCACGGCACACGTGGCCGCTACGATTTTAAGCGCGGCTGGGTGTGGGTCAAGAGCGAATCGCTGGAACCTGCGGCATTGTTGTCTGCGCTCAAAGCCGGTCACTATTATTCCAGCACCGGCCCCGAAATTTATGATATTCAACTCTTTCCCAGCGACAAAATGATTGTCAGCTGTTCACCCGCCACCCGTGTCCTGGTGACGGGCAGAGCCAGTGCATCGGTAGCCGTCCAGGGCAATGGGGATATTCATTTCGAACTCGATATCAGCAAATTTAATAGTCCCTATGCCCGGTTGACGGTGCGTGGGGCCGACGGCGGCCGTGCCTGGTCCAATCCAATTTGGTTTTAGCCGAGCACTGTTTGGGGATGCGAATTTTTATCCGCGTAAAAATTGCCTTGTTCAACCGCAACAAAATTGAGAAAGTAATAGTCTAATGAGTGAAATTGGAATACAGAAAGCAGCCTTGGACACACCCGCCTTGTGGGTAGATCTGGATCGACTCGAGCGCAATATTACGCAACTGGCCAGCCATTTTCAACAAGCCGGTGTGCAATGGCGTCCACACACCAAAGCCGTCAAAATACCTGCGCTCGCGCACAAGCTTGTGGCAGCCGGGGCAATCGGCATTACGTGTGCCAAGCTAGGCGAAGCCGAAGTGATGGTCGCGGCGGGGATCCAGGATATTTTGGTGGCCAATCAAGTGGTTGGCGCGCAAAAGATTACGCGCTTGGTCAATTTGCGTCACCATGCCGATGTCAAGGTGTTGGTCGATAATCTGGAAAATATTGCGGAGATCGGCGCGGCTGCCGTTGCCAAAGGTGTCACCATTGGTGTGCTGATCGAAGTCAACACCGGCATGGATCGCTCGGGCGTAGGGTTGGGCGAACCAACGGTTACGCTGGCACAACAGATTGCCCAGACACCGGGGCTGAAATTTATGGGGATCCAGACTTGGGAAGGGCACACGCTTTCTTTCACCGATCCCGAGGAGAAGCGGCGCGGCATTGAACAAAGCATTGCCCAATTTGTAGACACCGCCCAACAGTGTCGCAATCAAGGGTTGCCGGTTGAGATTGTCAGCGCGGGTGGCAGTGGCACCTATCAAGTGACGCCATTCCTCCCCGGCGTCACCGAAATCGAAGCGGGTGGCGCGATCTACTGTGATGTCACCTACCAAGAGTGGGGCGTTGCGCTGGAGCCAGCCCTCTTTGTGCAAAGCATTGTCACCAGCCGACCCGCGCCCACGCGCATTATCTGCGATGCGGGGTTCAAGACGTTGCCGCGTGGCTTTGCCAACCCGCAGCCGCAGGGTATTGACAATGTGAAAAGCATTGTTTTCTCTGCCGAACATGGCATCATTACGCTGAATGCGCCCAATACAACGCTCAAGGTAGGCGACACCTTCGATATCCTCGTCGGCTACAGCGACGCCACGGTCTTTCTGCATGAAACCCTATACGGCATCCGCGATGGCATTGTGGAAACGGCATGGGCCATCACGGGGCGGGGCAAAATTCGCTAACCATCCTTAGATCAAGAAACCCTGTAGGCAAGACTTTCGGTGCGGTTGATGATAACGTTATCCAGGCGCACCGAAAATCTTGCCTACATCCTGTGCTACTCAGATTATTTGTACGGAACCAAGTGTAAGGAGAAACCATGAGACTAGGTGTAGTGGGCATGTTGCCCAATGATTTTCGTACGATCTCCTCGGAAAATTTACTAGCCATTCGCGAGCTTGGCCTGACGAGCGCGTGTTTTCATGTGGGTGGCGATCTACTGTTTGATGTCAAGCCCGCAGATTGCGCGCAGGTACAAGCGCTCTATGCCGAAACCGAGATGGATTTGGTACAGATGGGTGTTGGCTATGCCGAATGCTTATTTGATCCCAGCGCCGACGTGCGGACCGAGGTTGTGCGCAAAATTGAGCGCGGTCTGGAAATTGCGCGCGATGTGGGATCACATACCTGCCTCATTCGCACAGGCAGCCTCAACCCGACCGGCTCTTACAATCCGGCCAAACAAAATCACGCGCCAGATGCCTACGAACGGTTGATCGGCACCTTGCGCAAGGTAGCAGACAAGGCCGAGGCCATTGGCCAGACCATTGTGATCGAGACCCATGTCTTGACAATTATGAATTCGCCCGAAACCAATGCCCAGGTGGTCAAGGATGTGGGTTCGGATCGAATTCGGATTGTCATGGACTATGTGAATCACTTTCAGGCGCTGCACCAGGTCTATAACAGTGCCGACCGCTTGCAACACATTTTTGATGTCATGAGCGATATCTGTCCCCTGGGTCACTGTAAGGACATCAGTGTGGGCAATGGCTTTGTCGTCCACTTTAGCGAAGAAGTGCCCGGCGAAGGCGAATTGGATCTCGCCACCATGTTGCGCCTGTGGCATGCTGCGCACCCCGACGAATACATGTTGCTAGAACATCTGCCCAGCCAACCGGCTACGCGCAGCGGGATTGATCAAGTCATGCAACTGGGCTGGACCCCGATGGGCGATGGCCCCAACGAACGCTATATTTTGGCGGCGCGTAATGTGCAACGCATTGCCGCCGAGGCCGGGGTGCCGATCTACTAAGTTTGATCGCTGGTGGTTGTGGCTAGAAAATAAAAAAGCGGTGACAAGATCTTGTCACCGCTTTTTTATTTTCTAGCGTTACCGTTAACGCTGCACGATTGGTAAGTAGACGGCTTTGTCTAAACTTGCCGCTTGTATTTGGATGCGCCCCGTGACAAAGGGCCCTGGTTTGCGGTTCTTATCATAGATCCGCACACGCCAGTAATATTCGCGCTGGGGCAGGCTTTGGGTGGGCGTGTACCGGGTGTTATCGGTTTCGTCACGCAGCGGCGAGTTGAAGAGCGGATCATCATCGATATCGATTTGGTAATAGGCAGCACCGGGCACGGCGGCCCACGCAAAGCTTGTTATGGCCGAGAGCAGCGTGTCGGGGGCCGGGTGCAACATGGCTGGGGCCAGATATTCTTTGTAAAATTGTTGGGGCGCGCTATAGGTGCCCACGTTGTTACTTGAATCAACGACCGCCACACGCCAATACCACGTACCATCAACAATCCCCTTGCCTTCGGGCAACGTAAAGGCCGTGGCTTCTGTGGTGAAGACCACCGGTGATCCAAAGTTCGGATCCTCGTCCAATTGTAACCGATAGAGCGAGGCGGCAACACGGGGCTGTGCGGTAGGCGTCAACAGTGCCGTCCATGCAAAGCTGGGTTGCTCATTCACAATCTTAGTCGGTTCATTCGCGGGCGTGATCGGTGTCAAGAGGGTCGGGACCAGGGACCGTTATCATATTTCGTGGCCCGTGCATCATAGCGTTCATGGCGCAGGCGCACCCGCCAATAGTAGCTTTCGTTATCGGCGTACGCTTTTTGGGGTTGAAAAGCGGTGGTAAGAAAGGGAAAGAAAGGTGACGTACTTTTCTCGCTCAGTTCCCACGTCTCCACCAATCGAATTTGGCATCTCATCTTTCACCACGTTACACGCATGAAGCAGACCATACCCGGCGCGCAACGAACCGACCAACAGATTCAACATATCAGGCAATTGGGTGGCAAAATCGCGGGCGCGCTTGGCCTGCGCTTGCTTCAGATACATGCCCGGGCCCAGCCAGCCAAAGCCACTGAGCAAAAGGCCCCCCAACAGATAGCCAGAGATCATCCAGCCCAGCAAAAAGAGCAAGGCCGTCAAACTAAAGCGGATCAACAAAAATTCGCCTGCGCTAAGTTTCAGATCCGCCGCAGCCAGTTGACGTTCGAGGCCCGTCGCCATCGACAGCCCACCCAGCCGCTCATTGACTTGGACCGAGAGTCCATTGCGTCGGCGCATCTCCACATCATCGCCACCAAAAGTAGCAGTTAAGCGGCGCGTCACTTCACTTTCCTGACGCATCCAGCGATGTAGTGCCGCGAACACAAAGAAAACGGCAATCGTGATCAGGAGGGGAACCAATAGGTACAGGATGTTCATAGCAGGTGCTCCAGATAGCGATACAAGAGATTAACCCCGTCAAATAAGACAAACCAGACCCCGACTACCAGATAGGGCGCATAGGCCATTGTCTGGCCACGGCGGAAACGATGCCTGACCAAAATCGCAATTGCCGCAATGCCGCCGGCAAAAATGCCAAAAAACAAGGCAAAGAGGATGCCCGATAAACCCGTGGCCAAGCCCATGACGCCGGCCAGTTTGACATCACCCATGCCAATGGCACCAGGGGTCAGCAGGGCGATTACCAAAAATAGACCAAACCCAAGCACAGCCCCCAACAGAATCGAGGTGATTGTGGCTTCGCCTAATAGCAAATTGGCGACAACCACCATAGGCGCAGCGACCAGTAACATCCGATTCAAGACCAGGCGATGTTCCAGATCAATGATCGCGATCGCCAGGAAAAACCAAGCTTCGAACGCAATTAGCAGCGCTTTGGCCGTCCAGCCTAGCTGTATATAAGCCAGCCAACCTAACCCAATCGCCGCCAGCCAAACCAGTAAGTAGCGGCGTAACGGTGGCACAACACCCGCATCAGCGGTCTCCTCATTTCCCAGCTTGCCATGGCGCAGACCCAGGCGTTGAAGCGGCCAATCCCACGTTGTGTGCAGGCTGCGACGGGCAGGAACGGTATCAGCCAGCAGATTAACGATCCACCCCGCGCACAGCCCGAATAGTATTACGCCCAGTAGCTCCATCGATAGTGTTGTCATCATCCTGATTTACCTTACGAGATTCAAAAATGAAAAGAGCGATGAACGTTGGGCCGGCGCTTGTCCGGCAGCGAACGCGCCTTCATTGATCAGCCCATCTGCCAGGGTTTGTAAACGGCGGCTCACGGAGGAGCGTGGATGGCTCACAATAAAAGGCACACCGCGATTAAAGGCAAAGGTCGCTAAAGCCGTATCCTCGAGAATACTCGCCGCCACCGGTTCGTGCAATTGAGCTTGGACAACGCGCTCATCAATACCGCCTTGCGAGCCGGCCCGATTGAGAACAATATGAATTTGGCCTTCGACCGTGGTTGCTTGGCGTAGCGTTTCGAGGAGAATACGCGCATCACGCAGGGCAGCAATGTCGGGCCCGGTGACCAATAGGATCTCATCGGCTTGCGCTAACAGTTCCGAAAGCAAGCCATCGGCATGGGCGGCAGTATCGACGACCACATAGTCAGCCGTTTCTTGCAGCAAACGCATGGTCTGTTGCCAGACTTCCACCGGCAGCTCAACCAGATGGGACGGGTCCATAGGCGCGACCAACAGTCGGATGCCACTGCTATGCGTTTGTAACAAGCCGCGCAGCAGATCCGAATCAATATTGCTTTCGCCATCCAAGCTTTCAATGGTATGGCGCGGGTATAAATTTAGCAGCAGCGCTAGATGCCCAAGGCCGTGATGCGCTTCGGCACGCACAACGTCACCACCGGAGCGCTGATGGAGGGCCACGGCCAAATTCGCGGCCAAGGTGCTGCACCCTACGCCACCCTTGAGACTTGTCACGACGATCAATTTGTGCTGACGGCGGCCTGGCCCAGGCTGCGCAGCATAGGTATGGGCCGATTGGTAGGGAATGACAGCCGATTGCATGAAGCGCTGGGAACCCTTATCGACCCGTTCCAACGTAGCCAGCAACTGCTTGACATCAATCGAAAAAGCAATAAAGTTGGCAGCACCGGCAGACATGGCATCTTGCAATTCCACAACTCGTCGCGGCGTGGCAAGCGCCACGATCGGCAAGTGAGGCAACATTTGCGCCAATTCTTTTACGACCGAAATTGCGTTAGGCAGATCCAAGTCGATCAACACCACATCCACACCGTGCTGTTGCAGGAGCCATTGGGTTGGTTGCGGTTGGCCAATACCGGCCAGTAATTGCCACCCCCGTTCCATCAAGATCTGATCGACGACTTGAACGCGGTATTCAAAATCGGTAAAGAATGCCAGTTGCATGGTGTGATCCATCCGCTTGCTAAACCTTAAAGTTATAGGATTACGATGAATCCTGGGAGCGTATTACTACGAATTTTTAATGCGTTGTCGATTACTACTTGATTGACGAGTAAGCGCTATATCCAAGTAAGTTTACTATATTGTAAATTAAAATCGAATAGATTTCTATCGGAGTAAAGACTTACTCTTGCGCGGGTAGCGCAGCTTGAAAGCTGACTACCCTACCCTTAGGGCAAGCTGTTCGCTTGTGCTCTAGCACCATTGCGTACAAGTTCAATATTGTAGCGGTCGGCTAGATAGAATTGATCAACCGGCTCAACCCCAGCTATTGTTTCATCGTCGGGGCCGCGCAGGGCCAGATCAAGTTCGCCACCGACATCGAGAATGTGGCGAATGGTTAAAGCGTCCTGCGGATCGACAGCCAGTAACACCGATTGGCCTTTATCATCCGAGGTACGGAAAACGCCGCCTTCACTATTGCCATTGACCGCCTCTGCGCTTTCATCCACCGTGGCAACCGGGAGAATGATCGCATGCACTTCCAGGTTTTGTAACAATCCCACACTTTCGGGCATAGGACCGCCCCCTTGATCGCGCATAACTTCAATTTCAAAGCCACAAATTTGATAGCCATTTTGTTGGTCGCCATCATCATAGAGCACAATGGTGGCCGGCTCATCGATCCATTCCTCCAACGCATTGGAGATTTGTTGGATATTCGCTACGGCTGGACCGGCAGGCACCGTGTCACCAACGCTTTGTACGCCGCTCAAACTTGGATCATCGCCGCCTCCTTTGTTTTCTGCTTACTTTTTATATAGTTTTCCTTGCTTAAAATTTAGCACGGGTTCGGCGCACCCATCGTGACAGCATTCTGTAACGATTGCCAGAGTTGATATATAATAGGAGTTACGCAGAGTTGGAAGCATTACGATCTCTGGGGGCAGGCCGGCAGGATGCTGGCGTTCCCAGGCAACTGCGTAAACCATCAAAACTTGCGTTACAGTCCAATAAGTAACGATTCACCTATCATCTGACAAAAGATTTTGCTAATGACTGAGATAACTCAACCCTTGATTCTACCCGTTTCCCAGAAAATCTTTGGGTTTACCAGCGGGCTTACCAGCACCGAATTTTTAGACAATACACCAGCGTTGGCCAAGTTGTTACGCCAACGCACCAGCGAAGTACGCATTCCACCCGCCATTCAAGATTTTCTGGTGGCCTACCCCGACATGCTCAACTTTGCGTTTATCGTCAGCGAAGATGCACCAGAAACCGGCATTGTTCTGCCCATTTGGATGCGCCTGGAACGGCTTTCCTCGCGCTTTAGCTTACGCATCTTTTGTGATACAGATAATCTCAGTTTGTTAAATCAACTTACCGAAGATCTGGATCTGACAGAAGATCTGGGCGAAGTAGAGTTGCCGCTTTGCCTACTCTTCGATGAAGAATGGAACTATCAAGCGCAGTGGGGGCCCCATCCCCAAGCTGCAGAGCCGCTGTTGGATCAATGGTTCGAAGAACATAAGGAGTACGAAGCCTTAGCCGAAGCGGATACGCCGGAAGCACAACAACAATATGCGCTCCTTATTCAGCAGTTGACCCAGCAGATGCGCGTTTGGTATAACAGCGGGCTGGATCAAGCGTGCCTGCAAGAGGTGCGCGACTTGTTGGCCACCCTGCGCGAGGATGAAGAGCGCGAAGCGGGTGCCGAGGAAGCGCGCTGATCGGCGCATCACCATGCCACGATATGCACAGCCAGGTGTGCTACCCCCTTCGGTCTATGGCACGCTGCGCTTGCCGAGGGAAAGCATAGCGAAAGCGTAGACAGGCAGCATAGTGAATACACCAAACACCTTATAGAAGCCCTGTCGCGAACATGATAGAATAACAAACTGAAGTAGTAATCTACTTTGCTCGGAATACCCATAGGCCCGTTGTGGGAAAAGCGCGGGACAAGAGTGGGAAAAGAGTAGCAAAAGGTGTAGTAGCAATGATTTGTACTTGAGTTATTGGTACTCGGGTTAGGGACAATAGGGATAAGCTGTGCTACGAAGTAGATGGCCACAGAGCGTGCGCCTTTTTCATCAAACAGGTAGTCGTAAATTTATTGCGTTTCTCTATAGCGTAAGTGTGCTGCTGGGTGCCTTCTGGCTTTTGTTCGCCGCCAGTGGGCCAACGTATGCAGCAGTCGAACTCAGTGCCTTTGACGTGGTGGTAACGCCCAATGAGGTTGTCGTCGAATGGCAGACGGTTAGTGAAACGGATATCTTTGGCTTTGAAATTTGGTTTAAAGAAGAAACCGCATCGCAAAGCGCTTACCGGCTGGTCGATAAACGCATTGCGCAAGGTGCGCTGGAGCGCGGTGTGCTCTATCGCATGAACGTAACCTATCTCTTGAAACGCAACACGGCCTATTGCTTTCAATTGCGCGAGTTGCCCATCAACGGGGAACGTGGCGAAATTCTTGTGCGCTGTGGCTATGGTTTGGGAATCTCGGCCCAGCCGACCCCAACGCCTACTTCATTTTTTACACCGACCACACAAATCTTGACATCAACAACTGACCTTACCCCGACGTTGCCGCTCACGCTGACCGGTGCCGTGACAATGACTGGGCAGCTGACAAATACCACGCCAGATGGCATCTGGCCGACCATGACACCGACACCGCCAGTCCCAGACGCGCTAGCGACAGATTCGATATGGCCCGTCTTCTCGCCAACGCCAGCCCTAGGCGATCCAGGGCAGAGTCTATTGCTCACCCCACCTGTGGCACCCCAGGGAATAGAGCAACCACCCCTTCCCGATGG
>Ga0105048_10019882_pt1 | contig 10270 bp, 9 predicted proteins | sample MAT05_FD_78382 | JGI IMG/M metagenome (GOLD analysis project Ga0105048, IMG submission 78382) | Freshwater microbial communities from Lake Fryxell liftoff mats and glacier meltwater in Antarctica - MAT-05 | ecosystem: Environmental > Aquatic > Freshwater > Ice > Liftoff microbial mat | place...
CATCTCGCCTGGCTGCGTTGCGCCGCCTCGACAGACGCAGAGTATGCCGTCGGACGGCGCGCCTTGCCAGACGAGCGCCTCGACACCCGCAACCCATCAACTTCACTGTGCAGAGCTACTAGACGTTGGAGGCGCCACGATTCACTCGCCCTCCCTCGTCGCCGCCGCGATCCGGTCGTTCACGACGACCAGCCGCTCGTACGCCACTCGAATCAGCTCCGCGTCCACACCGAGCAGTACCGCCGACAGCGCCTCGATCGCGCCGTGCGCCGCAGTGACGTCATCGACGCTCAGCAGTCGCGCGTACTCTTGTACCGCTCGGCGCGTCACATACACGAGGACCTCGCTCATGACGCGAAGCTCGCGAACGTCATCCGGCGTGTCGGGCTCGCAGTCGATGCAACGGCTCGCGTTCAAACGCCGTCCGCATCTCGGACACCACCCCCGCTCCGCCATCGCGCGACTATAACTCTCGGCTCCGGGTGGGCGTGCAATCCACCCGCCCTACATCTATAGTCCCCACGGGAGGCTCAGCCCGGACTTCCTTCTCTCTGGTTCCAGCCCGGGCAATCTCCTCCCGCTTTAACTCTCATGGACATCCGCGATCATCTCCTCACCCGCCGAGGGCTGATGTTCGTCTCATCCTCGGGCCCCGCGCACGCCCACGATGTCGTGCGCGGCGCCGAGCTCGAGCTGGCCGCGCTCGGCTATGTCCTGTCGACCCGGCTGCGCGCACGGCTCGCGACGGCGACGGTCGACGAGCTCACAGCGCTCGTCCGGACATCGACCGCAGCCCTTTTGGCCCACGTGGGCGGCGGTCAGACGCACGTGCCGCTGTTCGCCCGCTTCCCCGAGGGCCTGCCGCGCGACACCGAGGCGCTGTGGTGGCAGAAGGTGCTCGTCTACTATCTCCAAGGCCAGGAGCAGCCCTGCATCTTCTGCGGAGAGATCGACCGCGCGAACGTGCTCGATCCCTGCCGGCACGTGGTCTGCGGCCACTGCTTCGACGGGAGCGCGTACACCGCCTGTCCGGTCTGCGAGCAGCCGGTCAGGCCCGGCTCGCCCTTCTTTTCGCCGCGCGAAAAGCGCGATCGACCGAAGGAGAAGATCACCTTCCGCCGCCTCGATCTCGGCGGGGACCTCCACCTCGAGACCCGTCGCCTGTTCGTCGCGCTCGCCGAGCGCACGCAAGCGATGTCGCCGCAGGATCGCGACGTGCTGCTCACCGTGGTGAAGAGCGCGAAAGCAACGATCCTGAGCTGGCTCCCGGCCCTGATTCCGGTGCGCGAAAATGTCGCGGCGATATTCGGGACTCTGTTCACCGTCTGCCCGCCGGCCGAAGTCCTCCCGGTGGCGCGCGAGTATCTCGCGACCGCCACCGACGTCCTGCGGCTGATCGCGGTGATCTCCGGCGAAGACGGCGCGCTGATCGCCAAAGAAGTGATCAAAACGACGCCCCAGAGCCCGACGAAGATGGTGCGGGCGAAGGTGAAGCGATTCCAGGTCGCGAAAATGTCGCGGCCTTTTCGCCGATCACTCCTCGCCATCCTCGACGGCCTGGACGAGGACCGACTCACCGAGGACATGCTCCGCCACCGTTCGTACTGGGTCTGGGTGAGTGAGTTCCTGCACCCGGGTGAGTACGCGAAACGATTTCCGAAGGCGGCAAGCGCCATCCAGGTCGTTCGTGGCGAGGGCGAGTATCGCACCTGGAACGCGCAGGTCGAGAGCGCGCTCGCCCAGCGCGATGTGGATACTCTGCTCGCGCGCCTCGGCGAACGTCCGGGAGAGCTCGCGCGGCGGGTCGATCTCCTGCTCCGCCTCGAAGGCGCCGGAACGCGCGTCCTCGCCGCCATCGAGCATCACGCGCCCGCGATGAGCACACCCGTCTTGCTCACCCTCGCCGCGCACTTGCCGCGACGCGCCGAGCTCGCGCCCGAGCGGGTGTACTTTCCCAAGGGCAAGGTCGCGCTCGCCGCCATCGGGGTCGATCTCCGCGACCCGCTCGATCCCGAGCTGATCGAGCCCGCCACCCGCATCGTCGAGGCCGAGCTCCTCGCGCGGTTCGCGAAGAAGCCCCGCTTCGAAAGCGCGATCATCGACCTCGCGCTCGGCTCCGTGACGGTCCCCTTCAACGAGCGCACCGCGAGCCGCGCCGCGGTGGTATTGCCGCGCGGAACGACCATCCCGGTTCCTGCCGGCACAAAGCCCCGCCTGTTCCTGCACTGGTGCGAGCCCGAAGGCGGCAAGACCACCGATCTCGATCTCAGCGTCGGCTTCTACGGCGCGGACTGGAGGGAGCTCGGCACGTGCTCCTTCTATCAGCTCACGATGAACGGGAGGGACGGTGTGATCGCCGAGAGCGCCGGTGACCTCCGCGCCGCGCCCCCACCGCTCGGCGCGACCGAGCTCGTCGACTTCTCGCGCGAGCGCGCCCTCGCCGCCGGCATGCGCTACGCGGTGATGGTCGTGACCAACTATGACGGCCTGGCCCTTCAACCAGCTCGAGCGCGGCTTCGCGGGCCTGATGCTGCGCGACGATACCTCCGGCGAGATCTTCGATCCTCGTACCGTCGAGCTCAAATTTTCGATCGAGGGCGGCAACGGCAACTTCGTGCCGCTGGTGCTCGACATCGAAGCCTCCACGATCCACTGGCTCGACGTGCAGACCGCGGGCGCGATCCAGCTCAACACGCTCGCCGGTGCCAGCAAGTCGATCACCCACTTCTGCCCCGCGCTGATGCGCTACTTCGCGAGCGGCACCCGTGCTTCCATGCTCGACCTCGGGCGGATGCACGCCGCCGCACGCAGCGATCGCGTCTACCTTCGCGCGCCGAGCGGAGCGTGCGCGCTGTATACGCGGCGCGCGGGCGAGGATGTCGTGGCGTTCCATCACCGGCTGCGAAGCGGCGCAGCCGACGAGGCGAACGTGGTGCCAAAGCTCGCAGATCCAGCGCTCGCATTGCTCGCGCGCGGCGACCTCGATCTCCCGCCCGAGACCGCGACGTACGCGCTGTTCCGAGAACGCGTGACGCCGACGCTGGCCGCGAGCGATCTCCTCACCTGATCGCGTTTCTAGACGCGCACGCGCGAGGTCGATTGCCCGCCGGTTATGCGTCTGCCAGTAGTGCGTTACTCGGCCGAAAGGCTGGCCTCGAGCGCGGGGAGATCGATCTTCCAACCCTCCCGAGATAGTTTAGCCCACGGCACGTCGCGACCGGACGCGCGGAGATCCGACGCCGCCTCGAGCGCCTCTTCGTAGAGCATCTCCCGGGCGAGATCGTCGTGCGGCTCGTCGCTCACGGCCTTCTGCAGCTCACGCAACCTATCCTGGCGCTTCGGATAGTTCACGGTGAACGACTCCCGGCGCAGAGCGACGGCGATACTATCGATTTCCAGATCGATCGCGCCGCGGTTCGGGTTCCGTACGTTCAGCTCGTCGTGGAGCGCGTTGATGCGGCGGGCCAGGTTCACCGCAGGCACGTTCGCCGCCCCGGCCGGCGTCGCGCGGAAGTCCGCCAGCGCGCGCTCGACGCGGTGCAAGCGCCGAGGAAAATGCGCCGGCAACGACGAGGTCACCGGCGCGACCGGCGGGACGCGCAGCATCTCCCTCGCGATCACCGGGATCGCAGCGATGACCACGGCGAACGACACGCCGATGATCCACCGCTCGTAGCGCGGGCGGGTGCGCGGGTCGCCCTGGGTGGCCAGCTTGCGCACGGCGCGGAGGATCTTGCGGAGATCTTTGGCGCTCGCGGGGCGGCCGCTCGGATCCTTGGCCAGGCACGAGCGCGTGAGGCTGGCGATCACAGCCGGAACTTCCTCGCGCATGTCGCGCGGATCCGGCGCGGGCCGCTCGAGGTGCGCGATCAGCAGCGACTGCCTCTCACCCTCCACGAAGGGCTGCACGCCGGTGAGCATCTCGTAGAGGAGGACGCCGACGCTGTAGATGTCGGCGCGTCCGTCGATCGTATTGGTGCCGGCGATCTGCTCGGGCGCGACATAGCCGGGCGTGCCGACGAGCGCGTCCGGTACGGTGAGATCCGCCTCGTGCGGATTCGACTCGGCCTTGGCGAGACCGAAGTCCATGACCTTCACCTGCGGCGACCCATCGGTGTCGACGAGGAAGATGTTCGACGGCTTGAGGTCGCGGTGGATCGCGCCCTGCGCGTGCGCGGCCTGGAGCGCCGACGCGATCTGCTCGGCGATCAAACACGCCTCGAGGATCGGCAGGCGCCCGTTGGCGATACGATCGGCGAGCGTGCGGCCGCGCAGGAGCTCGCTGACGAGGAAACGACGGCCGGTGGTGGTGCGCTCGAAGTTGAGGATGCGGAGGACGTGCGGGTGGTCGATCGACGCGGCGATCCGCGCCTCGCGCTCGAAGCGCTTGCGCACGATGCCCTGCGCCTCACCGTCCTCGGAGAGGACCTTGATCGCGTAGCGGCGGCCGAGATCGACGTGCTCGACCTCGTATACCTCGCCGACCGAGCCGCTGCCGATCATGCGAACGACGCTGTAGACCTGGCCGATCATCTGCCCGGCCGCGAACACCGGCCCGCGCGGCGGGGAGGCGGGCCGCGAGCCGCCGCGAAAGTGCACCCCAGGTGTCGGCGTCGCGGGCGTGGGCGTCGGGGTCCATTCCATCGGGACGATGGAGTGCTCGGACGGGCTGCTCACACTATCCAAGCTGCCTGTGCGTACTCAGTCGCGCAAGGCGCACACCCGATGGCGAGATCAGATTGGCATCGAAGGCGCTGCCGGATGGCCGAGCTCGATCGTGATGCCCAGCTCGTCCGCGTAGTCCTGGAACACCTTCTGCGCCGCCGTGTTCGGGGAGACACAGCCGAACGCACTTTGATGGGTGCGCGAGGCGAGCTCGGTGAGCACCGACTTCTGGCGGCCGACGTAGAGGTTCTTCAGCGCCGTCACCATGTCGCGCGCCTCGGAAGCGGTGACGACGTAGCGCGACGCGCCCGCATTTCCGCTGCCCCACGAGGGCCAGTAGTTGTCGTTCTTGGGATTGCCGGTCGACAGCAGCAGGCTGTCGCAGACCTGGGCAGGCGTGCCGCTCCACTTGAACTTCGGACGTTCGAACGCCTTGTGCGCGGGCATGTCGATATCGGAGATCGACTTCGACTTCGCCCAGACGACGAACTGCATGAAGTTCTTCTCGCCGGCGGTCTTCAGCGACTTCTGCTCGTTCGTGTCGAGCTTGCCGTCGCCGTCCTTGTCACCCGCGCGGGTGAGCTTCTTCAGATCGTCGATCGCGGTGCTGATGCGCTCGAGCGTCGGGCCGCCGCGCGACTTGGCGCGGCCGACCGCGGAGTTGATGCCGGAGACGATCTGCGCGCCGGTTCCGCCGTCGTTCCAGTTGCCGCTGGTGGAGGGCTGCATGCCGTAGAGGTCGCGGATCTTGTTGATGTCACCGGCGCGGATCGCGCCGTCCTCGTTGGTGTCGGCCTTCTTGACGACCTGCTTCAGCAGCGTCGCGGCGTGGTTGATGTCCGAGAGCTTCACAGAAACCATCATTAACCTCGTGGATCCGGCCAAACGGACGACCAGCCGAATCCGCCCTGGCCGTCTTCGGCCATCGTGATCGGCTGCCCCTTGGCAGTGAAAAATGCGGTGCAGTCGACGGTGTCGCTCTCGATCCCGGTGACCGCGAAGATCTTCGAGCCATCGGCGAGCTTCAGGACGCCCGCGGTGGGCGCGCCGTAGCCGTAGCCCTCGGCGTCTTCGGTCTTCATCTGGAAGTACTTGTTCACCAGCGCGGGGAGCTTCGACGACGCGACGTGCTCGCCGATCGACTGGCCGGCGGATGCGTTCAGCGACGCAAACAGCGCCTGGACCTCGGCGGCGACCTTCGGACCCGGACCGAGCAGATCGATCTTGTTCGGCCCGAAGTAGCTGACACCCTGGGGTCCGCCGCTGACCTTGATGTAGAAGTCGCCCTTCTTGCTGTCGAGCAGCGCGGTGACGTTCGGGCCGTCGACGATCTCGGGGTTGGTGAGATCGACGCTGTGGCGGCCGGTCGTCGAGGGCGCCTTTGCGACCGCGGGGCCCCAGCCCGACGCGCCGACCACCGCGCTGACGCGCTCCTTGATGGCCTCGACGTTGTCGCCGTAGGGGACCGCGAAGCGCGCGAAGAGCGCGTTGGCTTCCTTCTTCGCGCCCGCGTCGTAGCTGAAGTAGTTGCCGGGGTGCTCGGGGCACGCCTCGGTCATGAACACGCCGACGTTCTCGTGGCCGTCCTTCAGGACGCGATCGATGAGCAGCGCTTCGCCCGGCGACACCTTGCCGTCCTTGGCCGCCTGCGCGCTGATCTTCTTCATCTCGGCCGCGTTGATCGAGGCGTTGCTGCACGGGCTCGAGATCACCATCGCCTTCTTAATTTCCTGGCGGACCGATGTGATGCTCATATGCGGCGTTATCGGGTCGGACCCGCCTCGGGTTGCGCACATGTAGGTCATTTCGTGCAAAATCATAAGTGCCTGAGATTAAAGCCTTTTTTGTACGCCCATCGCGGGGCGGCCATCGAGCGACCGGAGAACACGCTGCTCGCGTTCGCGCGGGCGCTCGAGCTCGGGGCGGACGCGCTCGAGACCGACGCGCACCTCAGCTCGGACGGCCACGTGGTGGTCTCGCATGATCCGCACGGGCGGCGCATGGCAGGAGTGGCGCGCGCGATCGCCGAGACGACGCTGGCGGATCTCGCGACCTGGGACATGGGGCGCATGTTCACGGGGCGCGACGGTCCGTTCGCGGACGTGCGCATGCCGACGCTGGAGCAGGTGCTGATCGAGTACCCCGGTGTGCCGATCAACGTGGATCTCAAGCAGCACACACCGGCGATGGCCGATGCGACGCTCGCGCTGTTGCGACGCCTCGGCGAGGAGGCGCGTGTGACGCTGGCGAGCTTCGACACGCAGACCCTGCGGCGCGTGCGGCGCGCGGGCTATCGCGGGCCGACGTCGCTCTCGCAGGGCGAGGTGATGGAGCTGATGGCGATGCCCGAGGCGCTGTGGCGACGGCTGTCGGGGCGCGGGACGGTGGCGCAGATCCCTTCCCGGCTCGGTCCGATCGTGCTCGGGACGCGCGCGACGATCGCGCGGTGTCATGCGCGAGGTGTGCCTGTGGACTACTGGACGATCGATGATCCCGCGGAAGCCCGGACGCTGCTCGCGCTCGGCGCGGATGGGATCATGACCAACGATCCAGCAGCGATTGCCCCAGTATTTCGCGAGCGCCCGGGCGCCATGCTAGCGTGATCGCGTGCTGCATCGCGCGCTGTTGGCTGGTCTGTTCGTGTGCGGCTGCGCCGTGGGTTGCTCGGATCCCGCGCTGCTATCGGATGAAGACGCGGGCGCCGACGCAGCGATCGTCGCACACGCCGACGCGGTCGCGATCCCGGGCAACGACGACGCGGCGATGGTGGCCGCAAGAGACGACGCTACGGTGGTCGCCGACGACGCCGCCGTCGTCGCGGATGATGCGGCGGCCGTCGCGGACGATGCGGCGGCGGTCGCCGACGACGCGGCCCCGATCGTCGCGGACGATGCTGCCGCGGACGATGCGGCGGCGGACGACGCTGCCGTGATCGCCGACGACGCTGCGGCTCCGGTGATCGACGACGCGAGCGCGCCCGACGCCGAGCCCAACCCCGACGCCGAGCCCAACCCCGACGCCGAGCCCAACCCCGACGCCGCGCCTCCGTTCGATGGCGGGCCGTCGATCGACTTCAATAACCTCACCTGGGCGGTGCGCAACGTGATCGACCCGCGCGCCACCGAGTTCGGTCGCTCGCAGCTCGTCGCGCCACGCAACCTGCGCGGTCTCGCGCTCTCGAACGATCGTCGCTACCTCTACGCCGGCTACCTCAACGGCTCGACGGCGGAGGCGGAGGTGCGGCAGATCGATCTCACCGTCAACACCACGGTCGCCAGTCCGTTCGTCGCCAGCGTGATCGGCGTCGCCGGCAAGGCGATCGCGGTCGACGACGTCGGCCGGGTGTACGTCGCAGGCGAGAGCACGCTGACGGTGCTCACGAGCAGCTTGAGCCAGACCCTCTTCAGCTTCCCCTGCACCGCGCGGTGCGACGGCGTGGCCGTGACGCGCGAGCTCGGCGCGCTGATTCTCTACGTGAGCGACCGCGACGCCGGCACCCTCGAGCGCCGCCGCCTGATCGAGTCGGGCCGCACGATCACCGCCGGACTCCTCGAAGGCTTGGGCGGCACCGGCGAGCTGGTCGTGGATCGCACCGGCAGCCTGCGCAACGTGGCGATCGATCCGATCGGCCGCATCTGGGTGGTCGCCCTCGCCACCAACCGCATCTACCGCGTGAACAGTGACGGCACCGGCTTCACGTGGGCCCAGGTCAACCAGCCGTTCGACATCGACTTCGACGGCCCCTACGTGATCATCACGCACAACCTCGCCCGCACGCTGACCCGCATCGAGCGCGACTTCCTCTTCCCCGTCGCACCCGCCGCCGCGCCCCCATGGGCCTTCTTGCGCCTCGACCCGATCGGCCAGAACAACCTCGGCGCGCTCACCGGCCTGGTCGTCATCCCGGACGTCGGCTTCTACGTCGCGAACGAGAGCGGATCGAGCCTGCCGATCGTGGATCCCAACAACGGCTCGACGTTCCGCCTCGCAGACCCGGTGATCTGGGCCGAGGGGCCGTAGCCCTGATCGCAAGCGCTCATCGGCCGAGTCGCTTGGCGAAGATCACCTTGTCTTCGCCGTCGGCGTAGAAGTCCGGCACCTGACCGCACGCCGAATAGCCGCGCTTCGCGTAGAATTTCCGCGTTCGCTCCAGCTTTGGGACCGAGCTGGTTTCGATGACCAAGACGCGGCCGCGCGCGTTTTGGACGTGATCCTCGACGAACTTGAGCGACGTGGCCTTCGCCGAGAGTGCCAGCGTGCAGTCCGTCAAATGTCGCGCGTAAGAGCCCATCGGCTTCCTGCGGCGTGAAGAGTCCGATGGATGCGGCGAGCGCTGGGGTTTCGGAGGCGATGGCAGGGCGAATCATTGCGACAACGGTGTACGCGGAACGCGGCGATCCGTTACTCCTCCCACTCACTCCACCGGCCTGATGATCGCCACATCATCCGCCCCCGCACCGAACACGAACACCCGCCCGCTCTGCGCCACCACCCGCAGCGCCGCGTGCTCGAGCAGCACCGTGTCCGCGCACTCTCGCGAGCTGCAGATCCGAGCCCGTCACGTAGACGTCGTTGCCCACGATGGCGAAGCCGCGCGCCTGGACGAGCGCCCGGGTCGCGAGGACGCGCCACTCTCCGCCGCGCGGGCGCCAGTAGAGCTCGGCCTCGGTGGTGAGGCTGCCGCCCGCGGCCGAGGCGGCCACGACCGACTCCCAGCGTCGGGTCAGGTCGTCCAGGCGATAGATGGAGCCGGTCAGATCCTGGAGCAGCACCGTGCGCAGCGCGCCGGAGCGGTACGCGACGAGGTGGTTGGCGACGACTCCGGCCGCGATGCTGGTGGTGAGCGTCTCGCTCACGGTGGTCGAGCACGACGCCAAAAGAACCACCGCGACGAGGACGCGCAAGCGCCCCGATCATCGCACGAAGCGCTAACGGCCGCGTGGGCGGAACGATCGCGTCTGGCCGCGCGACGGGGGCGTCGAAGCGTCCCCACCGCCACCACCGCCGCCGCCGCCCGAAGGCGCGCCTCCGGCCGGACGAGGACGACCCCGTCCACCGCCACCACCGCCGCCGCCACCAGCGCGACGCTGGCCACCGGCACCACCGCCACCGCCACCGCCGCCACCGCGACGCTGGTTGTTCTGCTGCCGCGGCGGGGGACGATCGCCGGGACGCTCGGGCGGCATGTCCCGCGCGAAGGGATGGTCCGTGACGACGTCCACCTTCATGCGGATCTCGCGCTCGATGTCGCGCAAGAGCGGTCGCTCCTCCGCGGCACACAGCGCCCAGGCGGTGCCGTGGGCGCCCGCGCGGGCCGTGCGGCCGATGCGGTGCACGTACTGCTCGGGGACCTCGGGCAGGTCCATCTGGATGACGTGCGTGATGTCGTCGACGTCGATGCCGCGCGCCGCGATGTCGGTCGCCACCAGCACGCGCACCTGGCCGCGCTTGAAGCCCTCGAGCGCGCGCTCGCGGGCGTTTTGCGCCTTGTTTCCGTGGATCGCAGCGGCCGAGACCTTCTCGTGGTGGAGCGCCTTCACGACCCGATCGGCGCCGTGCTTGGTGCGCGTGAAGATCAGGCAGCGGGTGACGCTCTTGTCGTCGA
>Ga0105048_10019886_pt1 | contig 10269 bp, 8 predicted proteins | sample MAT05_FD_78382 | JGI IMG/M metagenome (GOLD analysis project Ga0105048, IMG submission 78382) | Freshwater microbial communities from Lake Fryxell liftoff mats and glacier meltwater in Antarctica - MAT-05 | ecosystem: Environmental > Aquatic > Freshwater > Ice > Liftoff microbial mat | place...
CCAGATAAAGACATTCCCGCACCAGATATGGGCACCAGCCAAAGAGAAATGGCCTGGCTGATGGATGAATATTCCAAAGCGCATGGCACTACAATAACTGCAGTTGTAACGGGCAAACCACTGGTTCTTGGAGGATCTGTGGGTCGTGTGGAAGCAACCGGGCGAGGTGTAATGGTTTCTGCTTTTGCTGCAATGGAAAAATTGAAAATTAATCCTTTCAAAGCTACTTGTGCGGTCCAGGGTTTTGGAAATGTAGGCTCTATTTCAGCCAAACTTTTGCATGAAAGAGGCGTTAAGATATTGGGCATCAGCGATGTATCTGGTGCATATTTTAATGAAAATGGGATCAATATTGAAGAGGCCATTGCTTACAGAGATGCCAACAATATGTCTATGGAAGGTTACAGAAATGCCCAATTCATAACCAATGATGAGCTTTTGGCCCTTGAAGTGGATGTTCTGGTGCCAGCAGCAAAGGAAGATGTGATTACACATGAAAATGTAAACAGCCTGCGTTGCAGATTAATTGTAGAAGGGGCAAATGGCCCAACTTCAGCAAAGGCCGATTCCATTATTCAAGAAAAAGGGATTATGGCAGTTCCAGATATTTTGGCCAACTCGGGCGGAGTTACTGTTTCTTATTTCGAATGGGTACAAAACCGCCTTGGATATAAATGGGGCCTTGACCGTGTTCAAAGAAGAAGCGACCGGATTTTAAAGGACGCTTTTGACAAAGTATATAACACAGCGCAAAAACACAATTCTACATTACGGATTGGTGCTTATGTAGTTGCAATAGATAAAGTAGCCCAAACTTATAAGTTTAGAGGCGGGTTTTAAAAAGAAATTTACCATAAAAGAGCTTCTGGTAATTCGGGAGCTTTTTTTGTTTTAAGACCAAACCAAATTTTTCTCCAGTTTTGTGATCAAAATTATTACTCCATGCTTCCAATATATATAGGTGCCGACCATGCAGGATTTATTCTCAAAGAATATATCAAAACCCGATTGAATGACCATGCTTTTTCTTTTGAGGATGTGGGTTGTTTTACTCAGGAATCGGTCGATTATCCAAACTTTGCAGAAAAAGTAAGCTTGGCAATTCAGGAAAAAAAGGCTGAATTGGGTATTCTGGTTTGTGGCAGCGGCGAAGGCATGGTAATTTCTGCCAATAAGTTCTCAGGAATTAGAGCAGGTTTAGCCTGGAATACAGAAATAGCAGCTTTGCTCCGACAACACAATAATGCACACATCATTTGTCTAGGATCAAGATTTACTGCCCCAGATTATGCCTGGAAAATGGTGGAGACCTTTTTAAACGCCAAATTTGAAGGTGGAAATCATGCCAGACGGGTAGATTTGCTCAATAGTTATTGTTAACCAATACGAAATACATGCAAGTAGTTATAGCAGGTGCTACAGGTTTGGTAGGTGGGAAAATTCTGGATATTTTGTTAAAATCTCCTGATATTGAATTTATTACAGCATATGCAAGAAATGAACAGACAATCTCTGATCCAAAGCTAAGTTGGATTATCGGGGAATTGCCACCCTCAACAATGCCTAAAGCAGAAGCACTTATTTTGGCGATAGGAACCACCATTGCCAAAGCAGGAAGCCAGACTGCTTTTACGCAAACCGATGTGGAAATTCCATTTCAACTAGCCCAATTGGCAAAACGTGCTGGTATTCAACAGGTTTTAAATGTTTCAGCAAAAGGAGCCAACAGTAAATCCCTGGTTTTTTACAACCGGTCAAAAGCAGAACTGGAAAAGCGGTTGATCGAACTCAAATTTGAGAAAACAATAATCGTAAGGCCAGCACTCCTGCTTGGAGAAAGAAAAGAAAACCGACCTGGCGAGAAAATCGGGCAGGTTATTTTCAAAAATCTGAATTTCTTATTCCCAAAGTCTTTAAAAGCGGTTTCAGCTGATGCCGTTGCAAGAGCACTCGTAAAAGCATTACTGTCTAAAAACCAAGGCCTTAGAGTGATTGAAAATCAGGATATTGTTTCCGGGAAATAGCCTGTTTAAACTCTGATACAAGGAACAAAAGCTTTTCCTGTAATTTTGCGGACTTTTTTATTAAAACATGACCACTTTTAGAGTTCTTACACTTCGGATTTCGCTACTTTCAGCTTTACTCACTTTTCAGTTTTGTTCTTCCAAAAAGCCCTTCTTTGCCCCTGCACCTGTGGCTTCCTATCAAACTGCCGTTCAACGTGTTAAAGAAACTTCAACCCTCAATATGCCCATTGAAATTTCACTAAATGATGTGGAAAGAAAAATAAATGAGCAGCTGGGAACCGTTCTTTTTGAAGACAATTCCTTAGACAACAATGGTGGAGATAATCTGATTATTAAAGTATCGAAAAGGCTTCCACTAGGCATTGAAGCCAAGGGAGGAAATCTTTTTAACATTAAAGTTCCAGTCAATATTTATGCAAAGGCTGGCTGGAAAGTGGAAAAATTTGGGCTTTCAGTCTCCAAATATGAAGACACACAATTCGATATTGACTTGAATTTTCTGAGCCGTTTAAGCATTGGTCAGGACTGGAAAATAAACACTTCAACCACGCCGAACGGGTACAAATGGGTGAGTGAACCCAAAGTAAAAATTGGCTTTTTCGAATTGCCCATTACCTCTATCATTGAAAAAATAATGGATCGGGAATTACCAAACGTTGTCAAAACCGTTGACAATGAGGTAGGTAAGATCAATCTAAAACCGCAGATCGAAACTGCCTGGCGGGCAGTTCAGGAACCATTTCTTATCAACGAAGCTTATCAGGCATGGTTAAAAGTTACGCCTCAGGCAATACTGATGACGCCTCTTTCAAACAAAGGTAGAAATGTGCGGGTAGGAATCGGCATGACAGCGGTGACGGAAACTTTCCTGGGGGCCAAACCCAGCTCCGCAGTAATGGCTATACTACCCACTTTGAAAATTCAGGATAAAATGGATGAAAAATTTGAGGTTGGAATGATTACTAAAATTCCATTTCAGACCATTAAAAATATGGCTACTGAACAAACGGGAGGAAAAACATACGAGTTTAATGAAGGAAAATACAAAATAACCGTGGTGGATATCGATATCTATGGCCAGGGAGAAGATCTTATAGTGGCTACCAATCTGACAGGCTCTTTAGTTGGCAAGGTGTATTTAAAAGGCAAGCCCTACTACGATGCTGCAACCTCCAACATTAAAATAAAAGATCTTGATTTTGAGTTGGATACGAAAAATAAGCTCGTAAAAACTGCCAATTGGCTGGCCCATGGTAAATTTTTAAAATTGATTGAACCTTACTTTTCTATTTCTATTGCCAGCCAACTTGAGGAAGGTAAAAAGATGATTCAGGAGAATCTGGCAGGCAATAAAATGAATAAAAACATTAGTCTGAGCGGAAAGTTAAATGAACTCATCCCGCAATCTATATTGGTTACGCCTACTGGCATTCAGGCAGTTATTCAGGCCAGAGGAAAACTCGAAGTGATGGTTGCTGGATTTTAAGCTACAGCCTTTACGGGCACTGAAATGTCTATAGTTAAATATTTTTTAATTCGATTGAAAGCCATCAATTCTTCTTTCCTAACAATGCCATCTGCTTCAATTATTTCTTCCAAGTCCAAAATTACAGATCTTTTTTCAGTTTCAGAAAGTTGCACCTCAGACATGTAGTTTTCTAAATACATCAATACAGAGTCGAAAGGCAAGCGCATAAAATTATGATAAATATCATCAATGAACTCATTGGTATTCATCCCATTAAAGGCAGGATTATTTTTCAATTTTGAAATAATCATATCTGCTTCAACATTAGAAAAATCTTTATCTGACAGAGCCACATACAGATATAAATATACGATTGCTGGATGTTCCATAGGTTGTAAGTGTGTTATCAAAAATAATTTGAATTTCCTGGATTTTTTCCGCTCAATTTGGAAATCATATCTACCTGTAAGATTTGCCTTTAAAGGGTAAATCTATAAGTAAATGTGTTCCTGACATTGTATCAGATTTTAGAGTCTTACGAAATCTATTAATTTGAGTTTCACCATCCTCAAAAATATTTTAAAAAGCATTTGGACGTCGTTTCCGATCCAGCTTTTGCTTATGAACCTGAAAAAAAACCAGGTAATAATTCTCTTTTGGCTTTTGCTTTTTGGTTTTGTTCTCTTGGATTGGGGCAAACTTTTTGGCATACCTTACCTCTTCCTCGACCCGGAATACCAAGGAAAGGTAAATGGCAGAAGTCTTTTTATTCTAGGTCTGGGATTTGGTATTTTTAATGCATCTTTTCAAATTACCTGTTATATTCTTGATTCAGAGAGATTTAGATTTCTATCGGGATTTAAAAATGCTATTTTTAGATTTCTATTCAACAATAGCCTGCTGCCCATTCTTTATATATTTATTTTTTGCTGGCAATTCTGGCACTTCCAAGTCGAACGAGGATTAGAAGAACCTTTTGAAGCTGCTATGGAAGCTTGTGCCTTTATTGGGGGCTTTTTATGGATTCAGTTTTTTGCCATATTTTATTTTAGAATCATTCAAAGTAAATTTATGGTTCGCCTTACCAAACTTTTGGATGCCAAACTTAGGAATGTAAGCTTTTACCGGCTTTCATTGTGGAAGAGGCTGCGAACCTTTCGAGGTTCCGGACAAAAAATTGGGTATTTTGTATCTCCTGATTTTTCTTTACATGAGGCTAGAAATCAGGTAACTCCAGTAAGAATGCAATTCAGTCAGGAGGTATTTAGTTCAAACCACCTTTCGGCAGTAATGTTAGAACTGACCACCATTCTCTTATTACTGGTTCTTGGGTATTTTAGCGGATCATCCATTTTTCAAATTCCGGCTGGTGCCAGTATTTTTCTCTTTTTTGGTTTTATTCTTATGATTATCGGTGCTATCAGCTTTTGGCTAAGAGGTTGGAGCATTTCAATTTTTTTAGGGTTTGCATTTATAATCAACATACTTTTTTCACTCGGTATTTTGAATAGAACTTACCAGGCATTCGGCATAAACTACAGCAAAACCGTTGACTACAGCAATGCTAGAATAAAGGCTATGGCCGATGAAAAAAATTATTACTCCGATTCGCTTTCAACTATTGAGATTTTAAAACGATGGAAAACAAAAACAGGACGGGATAAACCAAAAATGCTTTTTGTTTGCACGAGTGGAGGTGGTATTCGCTCTGCCACATGGACAATGCGTACCCTTCAATATGTGGATAGTGTATTGGAAAGCAAGTTAATAGACAATACCGTTTTAATGACCGGAGCTTCTGGAGGTTTACTTGGTGCAGCTTATTTCAGAGAGCTTTTTTTGCAAAGTAAAATCACTCCATCTGTTGATTACTTTGAACGGAAGTATATTGATAATATGTCAAAAGATATTTTAAATCCAGTAGTTTTTTCGCTAATAACCAATGATATAGTGGTTAGATTGAAAAAATATAATGATGGCAAATATGAGTATAATGCAGACAGAGGCTTGGTATTTGAACAAACCCTGAATCAGAACCTGAACAATGCGCTAAATAAAAGCCTTTATCACTACAAAAACCCAGAGCGTGAGGCTATTATTCCCATGATGTTTGTGACCCCTGTAATTGTTAACGATGGCAGAAAACTCTATATTTCACCTCAACCCATCTCTTATATGACCTGGGACAAATCTGATCAAAATTGTACACCAGCTTTTAAATTGGTAAAAGGGATAGAAATGACCAGATTTTTTAAAACATGTGATGCAATGCGTTTAAATTTTGCGTCAGCCTTGCGGATGAATGCAACTTTTCCATACATCACGCCAAACGTAACTATGCCTACAAAACCATCCATAGAAATAATGGATGGCGGATTGAGCGATAATTTCGGTGTCAGCGATGCGCTCAAATTTATTTATACTTTTAAGAAATGGATAGAAAAGGAAACTTCTGGAACCGTATTAATTTGTATCCGCGATACACCAAAAGAAAAATCATTTAAGAAAAGAAATAATGATTCCTGGTTTTCACGATTGGTTAATCCTGTTGGTTCTGTGTATGCAAACTGGGCTAGAAATCAGGATCATAACAATGATATGCAGGAGGAATTTCTCACCTCTGCCTTGGAGGTACCGATGGAGGTGGTTACCTTTCAGTATTTATCTCAGGCAGATCTGCTACAGGACCCAGAAGAAGGTAAAAATGAGGAAAGAGCCTCGCTTTCTTGGCATCTTACCAAATTTGAAAAGCAAAGTATAGAGTCTTCGATCTTAAATACACAAAATTCTAAGGCCATTGAGCGATTAAAGGAAATATTTACAGCTTTGGATTCTGCAAAGAGGAATGGATCGGTTTTTTAGCAATGAGCCATTATTAGAAGTTGGTTGTGATGAAGCAGGTAGAGGTCCGCTGGCAGGTCCGGTTGTTGCAGCCGCTGTAATTCTTCCAAGAAATTTTAAACTAGATGGCCTTAATGATTCCAAAAAAGTTAAAGAATCTCTTAGAATGAAGCTTGAGGTAGAAATTAAATATCAAGCACTTGCATGGGCTGTGGCATGGTGTAGTCCTGAGGAAATTGATCAGTTTAATATTTTAAATGCTTCTATTTTGGCAATGCACAGAGCGATAGATCAATTGCTTATAAAACCTGATTTGATTTTGGTAGATGGAAATCGTTTCAAAAACTATCCTTTCATTCCACACCAATGCATTGTAAAAGGAGATGGAAAAGTGGCCAGTATAGCAGCTGCCTCCATTTTAGCCAAATCTGAGAGGGACAGGGTAATGAAACAGCTAGCCTTAGAATTTCCTGGATACGGCTGGGAGCGAAATATGGCATATCCAACACTTGAGCATAGGTTGGCACTGAGTAGATTGGGTAGAACGGAAGTGCATAGGAAGAGTTTTGAGGTGAAGGGAAGGCAGAATATGAAAAAAGCCGCAAATAGCGGCTTTTAATGTTATTGAAAAGAGATTCTAATTGCAACCCATGGAACCAAGTCCATCTTCCGTCTTGGAATTACGCCCAAAGGGGCTATTATTGTTGTCATCGGGTGCATTATCATCATCGCTATCATTATTTATCTTAAAATCGCTAAAAGTTAAATACTTCCCAGTAAAATTCATAGTCCCACCAGAAACATTTAAAGTGCCTGATTTAGATAAACTGATTTTTTCGTTTTTAAAATCAATATAGTAGGCAAAACCTTTCTTTTTTACATCAGCTTCAAAATTTGATTGGCTTCCATTTTCAAATAAATCTATCCAATTGAGTATAGGATAAGTTCCTTGTGCTTTTCTGTCATATACAAAATATAATCCTATTCCTCCGAAAACGTCCTCAATTTGATTATCTTCGTCGTCATTATCGTTGTCGTCATTAGGATCTACATTTAAAAATTCACTAAAATCTCCGTCAACACCTAAAACTCCTGAAACACCATTATTAAAACCTCCTGTATCGCTTGAAAAAATATTTCCTCCAAAAAACTTGTCATCCGCAGAAAAACAAAATGTATATTTTACGTTTATGCTTCTTCCACCAATAGAAATTAAGCCACCTGAACCTCCACTTCCTACACTAGAATTTATCCCAAACCCTTGAGCAGAAACCACAAGTTGTCCTCCAGAATTGTTGTCTGTATAGGTTACTCCTTGAGGATCAGAAAAGTTAAATCCTGAACTCGTGTTGTCTGTAAAACTAAATCCATCAGCATTTGCCCTGAAAGTTTTTTTAGTCTTGTCATCATAAATTTGAATTTCTGGGAGTCTGCTTATCAGCTTTCTAGCAGCAGAAATTTCACGATCACTTTCATTATTTGGAATACCTGCAGGATTCACTTCAGACTTTTGGCAAGAGGCAAATGCAAGTAGCACAAAAGCCAATATTCCATAAAGGGATATTGGCTTAGAGATAATTCTAAAATTTTTCATATACTAAAACAAGAAACCTAATCTTATTGCAGAATTTACATTTGGGCCAAAGTTGAAAATCGCATCTTTACCTTTATTTATTTCAACTGATTCTGAACCTGACTTTAATACAGTTGTAAAAGGTGAGGTATAACTTAAACCCAAACCCAATTCAGCACCAAAGTAAAGGTTTTTTGCAAAATAATAATCGAAACCTGCTATACCGTTCAAACCAAATCTGAAAGCACCTTCGGCATTAGTTGTTGTTGATTCTTGAATGTCATCCTCGGCGTCTTGAATTTGTTTAACTGCCGAAGTTCTTTTGAAATTCAGGTCTAATTCAGCACCAACGTATGGGCTTAGCCTATCTGTTCCTTCAAAATGTGACTCAAACCCAGGGCGCAAATTAAACTCAAATGAGCTCTCAGAATCTTTTAATTCTTTATCATCAGTATCATTGTTAGCATCCTGAGTGATTGTAGATTTACTCATAAAACCTAAAAATACATTAGCTCGAATAGCCATGGTATTTGTGGTAAAGTATCGAAATCTCAAACCTGATATACCTAGTGGAGTTCCACCTAGTGGGGTAAACTGAAGCTCAAGGTTTTTGTTTCCGGCAGCTTGTTTGAAATCTTGTGCATTAACAAATAAAGTAGTCGTTAAAAGGGCAAGACTAAATAATAATTTTTTCATTTTTTTATTTTAATGTTTAAATATTGTGTTTAAAACGTTGCAATGATGCAAGGAAGTTTTTGACCAAAATGCTTTCATTTTTGGAAAAAACATACATTAAGTTGATTTATAAATGATTATTGGCTCTATAATTCTGAACACGATTTTACAAATTTTATAAACTTATTAATGAGTTTGTTGAATTAACAGCACAGATTTTTTCCATTAGAAAAAAAATCTTTTATTTCTATATTGAGGTCAAAATTTCAAATAACACTGTAAATATAATAATTTCTGTAAATAAATTTTTAAACAATCTAACTAATTTGTAATTTTTGTTTCCAAAAAATTTACAAGCAAACCAAATTTTGAAACTGTTAACCAGCACTTAACCTTATTTTTTTCAGATTTTCACAAAATGAAATGTCTAATTTTTCAGATAGAATAGTCTTATATCGCCTTTGTTTAAAGCTGGTAGAAAACAAAACCATACCTTGAAATCTTTAAAACCAAAATCATTTCAAACCAATGTCAAAACCGATGCCTGATCTTTACTTTCCAGCATAGACCTACCCATCAAAAACTCATCCACCTTTCTTGCGCATTCTCGGCCTTCGCTGATGGCCCAAACAACTAATGACTGCCCTCTGCGCATATCTCCTGCTGTAAAAACCTTGTTCAGATTTGTTGAAAATGACTTTTCTGTACCTTTAACATTGCCTCGGTCATCCAGTTCTATTTCCAGCTGTTGCAAAAGTCCTTCATACTGTGGGTGTACAAACCCCATAGCTAGAAAAGCCATTTCACAAGGAATTTCCCGCTCACTTCCAGCAACTTCTGTAAATTGACCCATTCTGCCATCTGTGCCCACCTGCCATTCAAGATCGACAATCTGCAAAGCCCTGAGGTTGCCTTTTTCATCTCCTAAAAATGCTTTTGTGGCTACAGCCCATTTCCGTTCAACACCTTCTTCATGAGAGGAAGTTACTTTTAAGGTCATTGGATAAGATGGCCATGGCATGTGGGTAGTTCTGCTTTCGGGAGGCTTTGGCAAAAGTTCAAATTGGGTGACGGATTTTGCGCCTTGTCTGTTGGATGTTCCCACACAATCGCTTCCTGTGTCACCACCTCCTATTACAACCACATTTTTTCCTTTGGCTGAAAGTTGCTCTGTAAAAATATTACTTTCTGTTTCCGGATTTGCCAATGGATCTTTTCCGGCGACCCTTTTATTTTGTTGTTTCAGAAACTGCATGGCGAAATAAACGCCTCTTAAATCTCTACCTGAAATGCCCAGATTTCTTGGAACTGTTGAACCACCTGCCAAAACTATTGCATGATAATCACGTAACAGGTCTTTTACTGAAATGTTTACCCCAACATTGGCGTGTGTTCTAAATTCAATGCCTTCTTCCTTCAAAAGATTGATTCGGCGATCTATCACATACTTTTCAAGTTTAAAATCCGGAATGCCATAACGTAGCAATCCGCCTGGAGCATCATCCCGTTCATAAACCGTAACCTGGTGTCCTGCAGAGTTAAGCTGGGCCGCTGCCGCCAATCCAGCCGGGCCACTTCCGACGATGGCAATTTTTTTACCCGTTTGCACATTTGGTCTTTTTGCTTTTACAAAACCTTTGTCAAAAGCAATTTCAATGATGTGTTTTTCGATTTCTTCAATAGCA
>Ga0105048_10019887_pt1 | contig 10269 bp, 3 predicted proteins | sample MAT05_FD_78382 | JGI IMG/M metagenome (GOLD analysis project Ga0105048, IMG submission 78382) | Freshwater microbial communities from Lake Fryxell liftoff mats and glacier meltwater in Antarctica - MAT-05 | ecosystem: Environmental > Aquatic > Freshwater > Ice > Liftoff microbial mat | place...
AACGGGAACCGTGAACATTACCGAGGGGCAGATGAATTTTGCGGGCGAGCAGTTGGTCGATGGGACGATTGTTATCGATATGAGCAGCATCGCCACCACCAGCCAGAGCGGTGGTATGGCAGAGCAGCTAGTCGGTCATCTATCGTCGGATGATTTTTTCGGGGTTGCCACCTACCCAACGGCCCAGTTGGTGTTAAAGTCGGTTGAAGCAACGGCAACGGCCAATCAATACCTGGTCAAAGCCGACCTGACGATTAAGGAAACGACCAAAGAGATCGAATTTGTGACCGATGTTGCAGTGGCCGATGATACGCTAAACGGCAGCGCAGAAATCATCGTCAATCGCGCCGATTTCGATGTGCGTTACAACTCTGGCACCTTCTTCTCTGGTCTGGGCGATGATTTGATCAGCGATGAGATGACGATTACGGTTACGCTTATTGCCCAAAAAGCATAATGCGCTGGAGATGACAGCAAAAGGCAAATTTTGCGCCCCTATGGCCCCGTGAAGTTGGCGCGGCTATGTGCAACTCAGTAAACGAACATACGAGCGGCGGCATCCGGATGGGTGCCGCCGCTTTGCTTATCCCTATCCTTGCCGCCTACCGGTTCACCAGCGGCAACAGCACCTGACGGCCATCGACATTAACCACCGCGCTGCCACTGCCGGTGGCGCTGATCGTCCGTCCCGCGCGGTCCACGGCGCTGGCAGCGGTCACGCTGATCGTCGTCGATCCAACGCCGCTGCCGCTGAGGACAAGGGTAACCAGTTGGGTCCCGGCGGGCAGGTTGGCTGGCAGACCATAGAGACCCACGGCCAGTGTATTGCCTTGGACCTGCGGCATGAGCGGGATCACCGGGCCCAGTATTGGGTTTACCTCAAGCTGCTTAAAGGCCAGACGAGCCGGATCGATGTTGAGCGTCAGGGCAAAACCGCCGGGCATTGTGCCCTCGACGCTGGCATTCTGCACGTCCGCCAACGCGATCGTTACATGTAGCTCGTCACCCATCCAAAGCTCACGCGCATCGGCGGCGATGGTAAAGCGGGCATTGCCGTTGCCGCTACCGGGCAGGAGAGGTTGCGCGCCACAAACGGCACCTTGCCAACTGCCCACTGCCGCCACATCCGCCAGATCGACCTTGCCATCACCGTTGACATCATGGCGCGGGCTGTTGGTGCGCCAGGCCGCCGCGGTTAACTGGGCATCGAAGGCTGTGATCTGGCAACTGCGGTCAAAGTCGCCGGCCAGGAGGGGAAGCGTCGCCAACGCCTCGGGGGCCACCAGCACCCGTTGACTGGCGCTACGTCCCCATACCGCTTCCTTGTACATGGGCGAAGCTGTGCCGGGCAGCACGCTAAAGTCGCCTGCCGCCGTCGCCCGCATGAGATAGGTGTAGGTGTGGTCGCCCTTCCACAAGTAGGTGACAAAGAATTCGACTCGATCGTCGTGCGCTTCCTTCTGGTTGTAACCCCACTCGCGCCAGAAGAAACTGTCAAAATAGCCACCCCAACTGAACTGGTTCATGCGCTCTTCCACCACCTCAAAGCCCGCCGGAATCGGGTCGCTGACCAGCACATACCAGAGTTCCTGGCGACTCTTCAACCGGAGGGTCACCTCGACCAAGTCGCCGCGGCTATAGGCACCATCGGGGCGCGGTCTCCCCTCGACCAATGTATAGCTACGTTCCAGCGCCAACCCTTGATCCAGGGAACTGACCGCTGTAAAGCCGTCGTAGTAAAGCTGCTGGTTGAGAAGCCCAGTGTAGTAGAGCGAACCGGCCCCGGCGCTGCGTTCGATCTGCAAAAGATTGTCGCCGGCAAGCAGTTGCGCACCGGTCAATGTGATGGGCAGAATCGGCTGGGTGGCGGTTTGTGGCGTCACCATACCGCTGGCGATCGGTTGCCCGTTGAGCTTGACAGTGTAGTTGTAGTTGGACTGTAATTCGCCGGTTGCTTTGATCACATCAACCAAGCCAAGTACGGCAAAGGCAGTGGCTTGTGTATTGCCCCAGCCGCTGCCGCGCCGATTTTCCAGCAGCCAGCGTACGGCCTTGGGCAGTTTGGGGTCTGTGGGCCGCAGGGTCGCCAACGCCCGTACGGCCAGCGCCGTGTTCTTCTCCTCGGATGCCATGCTCTGCCAGTGGCGGATGTCCCATTCGTCACCGGCCAGCGGCCAGGAGAGGGTGGTTGGCGTCTCGGCAGCGCGGGCAAGGAGCGTATCGAGCACCCGGTTGGCGTTGTCGGTATCACCATTCACATGCAGGGCCAGGGCCAGACTGGCAATCTGTGACGCGTCCATGCCACCCGTCTGGTTGATCAGCGCCTGGGTTGCCGCCAGATCGCCCTGTCCGGCCAGCACTTTCACATAGTGGGCAAAGGCGCGCACGCCCAGATCGCTTGTGCTGGGCAGGGTGCTGTTCAGGTAGGTAAAGCCGCGACTGACCACATTGGCGTCCACCAGAAAACCAGCATCTTCCGCCGAAAGCAGGCCAAAGAGCACATAGGATGTCAGCACGACGCCGCCATCATCGTCATAGAACCAGCCCCAACTGCCATCGCTGTGTTGGAAGCCGTAGATCTTCTGGAGGCCCTGGGCAACGATCTTGGGCAGTTCCTCCGCCTTGGGGTTGGGAAGCCCCAGATCGGCATAAGCTTTGGCAGCCACAGCGCTGGGCAGCAGGCGGCTCAGGGTCTGCTCCACACAGCCATAGGGGTAGTCAATTAGCTCATCCAGCCCATCCAACACGCCCAGGGCCAGGGATGGCGACAAGCGCACCGTCAGCTTTGTCTGCTCGGTAACGGCGTTGAGCGGCAGGTTGAAACTTTCGCTTGCACTCAGGTTCGCCTGTCCCGCTGCCAGCCAGCGGTCGGGCACGGCAAAGGGTTTGATCGGCAAGGGCAGTTCGACCACGTCACCCCCGACGCCCGTTTGCAGCGTGGTGGTCACCAATCCGGTGCCACTCTGTGCGGCGACGGCGGTCCAATCCACCGCGGCGCTGCCGCCATTGAGCAGGCTCACCCCTTTGTCTCCGCTATCCAATAGGACAAGCGCTGCCGCGCGCAGACCAGCCGTGCCGTTGGTTGCCGTACCAGAGAAGTTTTGTGCCACCACGCCGGCCAGGAAGCGGTCGCCCACTACCGCAAAGCGGGGCAGCGCTGGACGAGCGATAATCGCCTGCGTCACCAATAGGCTGTGCTGTGCGTCGCCGACTTTGGCGTCCACGGCAATGGCCTTAGCAACAATACGCCAAGTGGTCAGGTTATCTGGGAGATTGATCGTCGCCGTGGCATTGCCGTTGGCGTCGGTCGTCAGCATGGCGTTCCAGTAGGCGGTATCTTCAAAGCGACGCCGCACCTGATCACTGCTATCGCTACGCGTAGTCGGCGGGTTTGCCGTCCCGCTCGGAAGCTCGGCCAGGGCATTATAGCCCCACGGCTGGCGCACCAAGCTGTCATAGGTTGTAATGTTGCTGGTGCGGCGGCCCCAGTAGGTGTCAAAAAGATCAGCGGCAAGGTCAGCCTGGAGGGCATAGATGGCTTCATCGACCAGCGCTAGGCCAACACGGGCCAACACAGGATTGCCACCGGCGTCTTTCACTTGCAGCGTCAGTGTGGCAGTGTCGCCAGGGCGATATTGGGCAGCATTCGCGCCGATGGTGACCGTCAGCCTTTTGTCTGTGGCCGGCACGATCAGTTCGGTCGTCGCCATTACCAGACGACCTTCACGTCGGGTCGCCCATTCGCCGGTTTCGTCCGTTTTGAAGATGTGGAGACGGGCGACCATGTTGGGTGCGAACTGTTCGTCAATGGGGACATTCATAGTCGTAACCGGCCCGGCAAGCTGGACAAGCTGCTCGCGATAGACGCCATCGCGCTCCAGAGTGAGCAGTGCCAGGCCGTTGATCTTGGACTGGATCAGCAGTTGGGCGGTGTCACCAGGGGCATAGCGTTCCTTGTCGGCCAGGATCGAGAGTTCGCTGTCGTTGAAATAGGACCAGTCATTGGCGCTAGGATCAAAGAGCCAGAGATAGTTGACAGCCAGCACCGTACGATTGCGGGCATCGGTGCTGCTTGCTTCGACGCGATACCAACCTTGTGGCACATTTGTAAAGGTAAGTTGCAACCGGCCTTGGCTGTCGGTCGTGCCGTTTTGCGGAGGCACGACATCACTCTCGGGTGTCTGATCCCAATAATCGCGGATGATGCGCACGGTGATGCCCTTGTCGCTGGCCGCTGTCCCAGCGTGATTGCGGGCCGTAATGTCCATCTGCACCGGTTCGCCAGTGGCATAGCCCCACTTGAGCGGTGTGACGGCCAGGGTGAAGCTATTCCAATGCACCGGCACCTGCGTTGATCCGGTCACGGGCAGGTTGCGCGCATCGGTGACTGCGGCTTCAAAGGTGTAGACTGCATCGAACTGATCGGTGGCTTCGGGCGTGAAGTTGGTGCTCCAGCGGCCATTGGCGTCGGTTACTCCTGTGACTGTGCCCACTTGCGCGTTGTTGTAGGGGGAAGGCTGGCCGACCGACCACCAATACCAGCCATAGCGCGGGATCGTGTAGCGGAAAATTTTGAGGGCAACATCTGCATTGGCCGCCGGTTGACCAAAGTAGTAATCGGCGGCCACGGTGATTTGCATGTTGTCACCCGCGATGACAGGCTCGTTGCTGCTGGTCACTGTAACCTGATATTCAGGTTTGCGATACGCTTTGACCTGCAATCGCTGGCTTTGTATCTGTCCATTGATCGCCAGGGAGAGGGTCCACCAACCCAATGCTGGCGCATCGCCAATCAGGATTTCGCCGTGGAGTGCGCCAAATTCATCCAGCGTGGCGGGCTGGGTGGCGATAATGTTATTGCGTGCATCGCGCAGCGTTAACGAGATGGGCGTGCTGGCGGCCAATTGTGTATAGCCGTTCAGCTCACGTTTGCGGATAAAAGCTTGATAGTAAATCGTCTGGTTGGGGCGATAGATGGGGCGGTCGGTGTAAAGATAGATGGTGTGGTCGCCAGCGCTTGCGTTGCCGCCATCCCACCACCAGGAGGAACCATCGGTGGCCCACTGCCCGTCCAGACCGGCGACGGTTGTCTCACCGATTGTCTCGCCATTGCCCTGGGCGATGGCCATAAAGGGTTCACCATTGGTCACCGTGAAATGCGCGACACCGTCGCTATTGGTCGGGGCCGCGGCCAACACCGTGCCCTGTTTATCATACAGGGTGACCGTCATGCCCGTACTGGCGTTCTGGCCGTGCAAATTGGCAACCCAAGCTACGATCTGCCCACCGGCAGCCCTTTTCAGCACGAGTGTATGGCGCGTCACCACGGCATACGCGGCGTTGCTGCCGGCGCTACCACCCCCGGGATAGATACCAACCGCTTTAATCACATAGATGCCGCCGGGCACATTGGCGGGGAACGTGGCATATTGAGGCGCATACCCATCGCTGGCGCTAAATGACTGCTGCCAGGTAGTCGTTGCGGTCAGTCCGCTTGTATCTACAGAGGCCGTGTTGTAGGGATCATAGGTTGCCATGCGCTTGGCAAAATCACTCGGCGGCAAGGGATAGAGTGCAAAGTCCACGGTTGTGTTGCCCAGGCCAGGCCAGAGCGGCATCCGGTTTAGCCCACTGGGATCCACGATCTGCACGCCGCGGCCCGCGCCAAAGGTAAGCCCTTGCTCGACCTGGGCCAAGAGCGAGTAGCGCAGCAACGCGCCTACGCATACGACACCAATCAAGGCTATCGCCCAACGCCAAAATGGGCGAGAGCGGTGTGCGAACCATACGTTTGTTTGCATAAGAACTCCTTTACATAGGGGACATAAGGCACCGCGCCCATGCGCATGGCCGTGATGCCGACAATGCGTTGCACTGTCTTTACGATAAGCTTATCACGAAATCTTGATATTGTGAACCAGATCTGCTTTACAAATTTTGGTACCAGAGAGCGCTAGCGTGCCGGGGACGGCATGCTTCCTCCACTGCCGACCTGTGCGCACGATCACAGATCAGCCGTTCGCTAGGCTATCGCCGCGGTCGCCACGCCATGGCATAATGAAACCAACGAAGACAAACAGAGCCGCCAACATAAAAACGAAAATAAACAAGCTTATTCAATCAAAGGAAAACAAACCATGAACACCATGAACTTAATTCGTGCCTGGAAAGATGCCGAGTATCGCAACAGCCTGAGCGCCGCCGAACTGGCCGCCCTGCCCGCTAACCCCGCTGGCTTGATCGAATTGCCTGAGGAAGAGATGGCCGTCGTGGCTGGTGGCAAAAGCTACTTCACCGGCACCTGTGGCCGGGTCTGCCAGGTCTTGACTCCGCAGTACGGTTGTCTCTCTAACTAATTACAGCTGTACCAGCAATGAGCATAACAAGTAACGGCGTCATTCAGGATGATGCCGCTACTTGTATACAGCAACCTTACCACTTGACGATGCAAGCATCTGCTTCTACAATCAGGGGCAAGTCTATCCACTGTCCAGGTAAATTTTGGGAGTGCCAACCGTATGTCCGATCAACCCGCGTCCCTACCACCGCTGGCCGCCCCCGATTGGTGGCAAGCCCTCACTCTTGGCGAACGGCTCCACGATATTCCAGCGGCCCTAGCAGAAAATGAATTGGGTGTGCGGCGTCTACAGCGTTGGCGCGCAGAAACCACTTTTCTCGATGACCAGGCCTTTGCCGCCCATTTGCAGACCGAAGGCTTGACAGAAGCAAGTTTCATTGCGCTATTGGGTGAGACGGCCACAGCCTTACAAGCACGCCAACCCCATGCCCTACCCTGGCTGGCAGCGTTACGCGCGGCCTACAGCCCGGCAACCATTGCCGAGCAGCTACCGCCCAGCGCGGGCTTTTTGGTGTTCATCGCGCCTTTGCTCACCTGGGCCAACGACCAGTTGCCTCATCACTTGGACGCTGCCATTGCCACAGACACAGCCCGCCCCTTTGATCTGGCAATCGCCCAGCAGGCCCTACGTGAGGCGCTGACCATGCAACTTGCCCCGCTGTTGGAGCGCACATTGGTGCTCGAAATGCATGTGGCCCGTTTGCAAAATTTGCTCGTGGGCGAGACACCCGCGGCGCGCTTTGCTGCCTTTCTGGAACGCCTGCAAGATCGCGCCGTCGCCTTGGCCCTCCTCGAAGAGTATCCGGTCTTGGCGCGCCAACTGCTGACCAAAATTGCGCAGACGACGGTGGCCCTGGTCGAAATTTTGCAACGCTTGACAGCCGACTGGGCCCAAATTCAAGCAACCTTCGCCGCCGGACGCGACCCCGGCCACCTGATCGATATTGGCATCGGCGCGGGTGACACCCATCGCGATGGGCGCGCGGTTGCCATCCTCCAGTTTAGCAGCGGCTGGCGGCTGGTCTACAAGCCGCGCTCGTTGGCGATTGATATTCATTTTCAAGAATTGCTGATGTGGCTCAACCAGCAAGCCATCGAGCCAGCCTTTCGTCCGCTGGCGGTCCTCGATCAGCATGACTATGGCTGGGCCGAATTTGTGACGGCAGCCCCTTGTCAAACAGAGAAAGAAATCGAACGCTTCTACACGCGCCAGGGTGGCTATCTGGCAATTTTACATCTACTAAGCGCGGCTGATTTTCACTTTGAAAACCTGATTGCTGCCGGTGAACATCCGATTCTGATCGACTTGGAAGCGCTGTTTCATCCCGATATTATGGAGTACGATCCCAACCAGCCAGGTGAATTGGCTCAACAAGCACTCGATCAATCAGTGCTCAGCATTGGCATGTTGCCCCAGCGTATGCGCTTTCATGCCGCCGCGGCCACCATCGATATCAGCGGCATTGGCGCGGCGGGCACCCAGTTGACACCGGATAAGCTACCCGTCTGGGAAGGTGTCGGGACAGATGAAATGCACCTGACCCGCCGCCATATTGAATTTAGCAGCGCCGGTCATCGCCCAGATCTGAATGGTGAAGCAATCGACGTGCGCGACTATGCGGGTGCCGTTGCGCATGGTTTTGAACAAATTTATCGTTTGGTGTTCACCCGGCGGGCTGCCTTCATGGCTCCGGCTGGCCCATTGGCGCGCTTTGCCGAGGATGAAGTACGCGTTGTTGTACGGGCGACGCGCACCTATTCACTCCTGCTCCAAGAAAGTAATCATCCAGATCTGCTACGCAATGCGCTGGATCGGGATCGCTTGTACGAAAGATTGTGGAAAGATGTAGCCACGGCCCCGCGCCTGGCACGGCTGGTGCAGGCCGAACGCCAAGATTTACATAGCGGTGATGTCCCAATTTTCTGGGCAAAGCCCGGTGCTCGGCATCTGTGGGACAGTCGAAATCAGCCTGTGGACAATTTTCTGGCCGAGACGGGTCTGGAGCGGGTAGCGCGACGACTCGCTAGTATGGGCGATGCGGATCTGAATCGCCAGCTTTGGTATATTCACGCGTCCTTTGCCACGCTGGATAGCGCACAGAGTCATGGTGCGGCGCAAACGCGCGCCATCAACGCCACGCCACAATCCACCATCCCTACACCAGATGAACTGCGTTTGGCAGCCCGCAAGCTCGGCGATCACCTGCAAGGTCTGGCCCATCAATATGAGCAACACGCGATCTGGATTGGGCTGGGCATGGACGAACAAGCGAGTTGGTCGCTCAATCCGTTGACCATGCATCTCTATGATGGTCACGCGGGCATGGCACTCTTTTTTGCCTATCTCGGCCAGCAGACAGGCGAAACGCGGTATACGCAGTTGGCAGAAGCCGCACTGGCTACCCTGTTGGTACAGGCCGCACCGCTTACCACCACCTTTCCCTACATCGGTGGCTTTAACGGCTGGGGCGGCTTGATCTATACGCTGACGCATTTGGGCGCACTCTGGCAACGACCAGACTTGTGGGACAAAGCGCTTACCTTTGCTGAGGTCGCGACTTTACACGTTGCGCAGGATCAGCAATTCGATGTGATCGGGGGTGCGGCAGGCTGTATTGGGGCGGCAGCAGCACTCTACAGGTGCACCGCAGATCGCCGGCTGCATAGGTTGATCGAGCAGTGTGCCGAGCACCTTGTTGCCCATGCCCAACCACAAGCCGTGGGTGTCGGCTGGGTGGTGCCTAATATGGGTGGCATCCCCTTAGCTGGGTTTTCACACGGCGCGGCCGGCATTGCCTGGGCTTTGCTCAAAGCTGCCGACATTTGTCACAACCCAACGTATCGCAACGTTGCGCAAGAGGCGCTGGCCTACGAACGCTCACTGTTTGTGGCGGATCTAGAAAATTGGGCGGATCTGCGCAACGCAGCCGCGGAGGGCCAGGCCAGCGCACAGTCTGTCGAACCTACGGCTATGCATGCGTGGTGTCATGGTGCACCCGGCATTGGTCTGGCACGCTTGGCTATGCTCGATCAACTGGACGACCAACCAATGCGCAACGAGATCGAAATCGCGCTACAGAGTACCGTGACGCATGGCTTTGGCGGCGGCCACTGTCTATGCCACGGCGATCTGGGCAATCTTGACTTGTTGGTCAAGGCCGCCACGGCGCTGGACAATGCACACTGGTTAGCCGAAGCTCGCCGCAGGGCAGGTTCGATCCTCGCGGCCCAGGCGGCGAGCGGTTGGCGCTGTGGCGTACCAGGCGGCGTCGAGACACCCGGGTTGATGGTGGGCCTGGCGGGTATCGGCTATGCACTGTTGCGCCTGGCCGAGCCGCAGACAATTCCTTCTGTTTTATTGCTGGAACCGCCGATCCAGCCTCAAGCCTAACCTTTATCTGCTTCCCCAATCTATAGCATCCATGGCTTTGCTACCAGTGGCAGAGCCATTTGTTTTTTAGCGACTGTACCAACAACTGATTCACCAAACAAAATTGTCGATGATTGAGCACTGTGCGCACGATCACAGGGCGAGCGTTGCGTAGCGCATCGTCGCAGTTGCTGGGGCATGGCATAATGAAACCAACAAAGACAAACGCAGCAGACAAGATAAACAATCAATTTCATTCAACAAAGGAAAAATGCTATGAACACCATTAATTTGATTCGTGCCTGGAAAGATGCCGAGTATCGCAACAGCCTGAGCGCCACCGAACTGGCCGCCTTGCCCGCCAATCCCGCTGGCCTGGTCGAACTACCCGAGGAAGAAATGGCCGTGGTCGCTGGTGGCAAAAGCTACTTCACCGGCACCTGTGGGCGAGTCTGTCAGGTCTTGACTCCGCAGTACGGTTGTCTCTCTAACTAATCGCCTTGTACTACTAAAAATTCTATAACACCGCTGTCCTGCTCGG
>Ga0105048_10019888_pt1 | contig 10269 bp, 5 predicted proteins | sample MAT05_FD_78382 | JGI IMG/M metagenome (GOLD analysis project Ga0105048, IMG submission 78382) | Freshwater microbial communities from Lake Fryxell liftoff mats and glacier meltwater in Antarctica - MAT-05 | ecosystem: Environmental > Aquatic > Freshwater > Ice > Liftoff microbial mat | place...
CTGAAGCCCGACGAGCACAGCGCGCCGGTGGTAATCCCCGGCCGCGGCTCCAGGCTGATCGGCGGAAGCCTGAAGACCGAGCTCACGCGCGAGGCGCTCGAGCGCGTGATCGTCGATGGCTTCTTCCCCATGGTGGAGCCGTCGGAGCGCCCCATCGCGCGGCAGCGTGCAGCCCTCACGCAGCTGGGCCTGCCGTACGCGCAAGACGCCGCCATCACCCGCCACCTGGCCGCATTTTTGGGTCGGCAGGCGGGCGCGCTGGGTCAGACCGAACACGCCTTCGCGCGCCCCACGTGCCTGCTGTTCAACGGCGGTGTGCTCAAGGCCGACCAGATTCGCCAGCGCCTGACCGACGTGCTGGACCACTGGCTCGGCCAGGTGGCTGCGCCTGCAGTACGCGTGCTGGCGGGCGCCGATCTCGATCTCGCGGTTGCGCGTGGCGCTGCCTATTACGGCTGCGTTCGCAAGGGCGCGGGGCTGCGTATCCGCGGCGGCAGTGCCATGGCCTACTACGTGGGTGTCGAGAGCGCGCTGCCCGCCGTGCCGGGCCTGCCTCCGCCGCTGCAGGCCGTGTGCGTGGCACCATTCGGCATCGAAGAGGGCACGCGCGCACCCGCCACCGACGCCGAGTTTGGCCTGGTGGTGGGCGAGCCGGTGCGCTTCCGTTTCTTCGGCTCGTCGGTGCGGCGCGATGATCGTTCGGGCGAGGTCCTGGAGCGCTGGCGCGAGGGCGAGCTGGTCGAGCTACAAGAGGTCGAAGCAAGCTTGCCCGCCGAAGGCCACGCGCCCGGCGAGATCATCACCGTGCAGCTGCAGGCGGGCATCACCGAGGTGGGCACGCTGGAGCTCGAGGCCGTGGCGCGCGGCGGTGCCCAGCGCTGGAAGGTCGAGCTGGATACCCGGGCCCAGTCATGAGCGAGAAGAAGTCGCGCTACGTCGTCGGCATCGACCTGGGCACCACCCACACGGTGGTGGGGTTCGTCGACACGCAGCGCGCCCACGATGCCCAGGGTGGCGAGCTGACGTCCCAGACGCGCCCCAACATCGAGGTGTTTCCCGTGCCGCAGCTGGTGGCGCCGGGTCAAGTGCAGAGCCGCCCGCTGCTGCCCTCGTTCCGCTACCACGTGGCCGACGCAGAGCTGCGCGACGAGGATCTGCAGCTGGGCTTTGCCGAGCCTTCACCCGACCTGCCGCGCGGAGTGGTGGGTACGTTCGCGCAGACGCTGGGTGGCAAGAGCGCCGGACGACTGGTGTCCAGCGCCAAGAGCTGGCTGTGCCACGCAGCGGTCGACCGCGAGGCCGCGATCTTGCCGTGGGGGGCGCCCGACGGTGTCGCCAAGATCTCACCCGTGGCGGCCAGCGAGGCATACCTCGCGCACGTGCGCGCCAGCTGGAACGCCGCCTATCCGCGCCATCCGCTGGACAGTCAGGAGCTGGTGCTGACGGTGCCCGCGTCCTTCGACGAGGCGGCGCGCGCGCTGACGCTGAGCGCCGCGCAGCGTGCCGGCCTACCCAAACTGCGCCTGCTGGAAGAACCGCAGGCCGCCTTCTACGACTGGCTGGATCGCCATCGCGATACACTTGCAACCGACTTGCAAAACGTGCGCCTCGCGCTGGTGGTCGACGTGGGTGGCGGCACCACCGACCTGACGCTGGTGCACGTGGAGCTGCGCGAGAGTGGTCCGCGCCTGACGCGCATCGCAGTCGGCGAGCACCTGATGCTGGGCGGCGACAACATGGACCTCACGCTGGCGCGCGTTGCCGAACCCGAGCTGACCAGCGCTGGCGAGCGCTTGCCCGTGGCTCGCTTCGCACAGCTGGTGGAGCAATGCCGCGCCGTCAAGGAGCTGCTGCTGGCCGAGCAGGCGCCCGAGCAAGCCAGCGTCAGCGTGCTGGGCGCAGGCTCGAGACTGATCGGTGGCACAAGGTCCACGGTGCTGACGCGCGCGCGTGTGGAGAGCCTGGTGGTCGACGGCTTCCTGCCGCTGACGGACCTGTCTGCCAGGCTCGATCAGCGGCGCGGCGGCCTTCTGGAGTTTGGCCTGCCGTACGTGAGCGATCCCGCCATCACCAAACATATCGCGCAGTTTTTGGCGCGCCATCGTGTGGTGTGTGCCGAGGCGCTGGGCATCTCGCTCGACGACGCAGAGCGTGAGCCGGCGCGCGTGCTGCCCGATGCCATTTTGGTGAACGGTGGCGTGTTTCGGGGCGCCGCCATCAAGGCGCGCCTGTTCGACGTTCTTTCGAGCTTTCGCGGTCAACGCCTGACCGAACTGGACAACGAGGAGCCCGAGCTGGCGGTCGCACGGGGCGCCGTGGCCTACGGGCTGGCGCGACGCGGCGTCGGCCTGCGCATCGGCGGTGGTTCGCCTCGCAGTTACTACCTGCTGGTCGAGGAGGGCGAGCTCAAGCGCGGCGTATGCATCCTGCCGCGCGGCGCCGAGGAGGGCGAAGAGCTGGTCCTGCGCGACAAGACCTTCCTGCTGCGCGTGGGCAAGCCTGTACGCTTTCGGCTCTGGACCTCCAGCGCCGATAACCAACATCGCGCGGGCGACGTGATCACGCTGGACGGCTCGTTCCACGAGCTACCCGACATCGCAGTGGTGCTGGAGGGCAAGGCTGGCGACGGCGCCGAGCTGCGCGTGGAGCTGCACGCAGGTCTCACCGAGGTGGGCACACTGGAGGTCAGCTGCGTGGCCAGGGACGAGCCCGCGCGCCGCTACAAGCTGGAGCTGGCGCTGCGCGGTGACAGCGTGTCGTCGGCCAAGGCACCCGCGCGCGTCACGCAGCTGCACCCGCGCTTCGCCGACGCCACCGCGCAGATTCACGCGTTCTTCGGCAAGTCGAACAAGGAGCTGGAGGGCAACAAGATCAAGACCCTGCGCGCCGAGCTGGAGAAGACGCTGGGCGCGCGCGAGACGTGGGACACCGCGCTGCTACGCGAGCTGTTCGCGGCCCTGCTGGCAGGTTCCAAGCGGCGCAGGCGCTCGGCCGATCACGAGCGCATCTGGTTGCACCTGACCGGCTACAGCCTGCGTCCCGGCTACGGCTACCCGCTCGATGACTTTCGCGTGGCGCAGATCTGGGAGCTGTACAGGGAGGGTCTGCAGTTCTCACCCGATGCGCAGGTCTGGTCGCAGTGGTGGATCCTGTGGCGGCGCATCGCGGGCGGCCTCGACGAGGCGCAGCAGTGCACGCTGTTCCACGACCTGAGCTACTACCTGGAGCCACAGGGGCCGCGCCCACGCTCGCGCCCCAAGGGACCCAAGGCGCTGGGCCTCGAGGACATGGTGCGGCTGACGGGCGCGCTGGAGCGCATCCCCGCCGCCGACAAGGTCAAGGCTGGCGACTGGTTGTTCGCACGCCTGGAGAAGAGCGAGGTCTCACCAGGCGCCGTGTACTGGACGATCGGCCGACTGGGCGCACGTGTTCCGCTCTACGGAAGTGCGCACAGCGTGGTGCCCGGCCATGTCGCCGCGCGCTGGCTCGAGCGCACGTTGCGCAACGAGCTGCGCAGCGTGGAGCAGGCGGCTTTTGCCGTAGGCCAGCTGGCGCGCCTGACGCACGATCGGCAGCGCGACCTCGAGCCGGCACTACGAGAACAAGCGGCAGCGGCGCTGGCCAAAACCGGGGCCAACGAGGCCCTGGTCAGGCTGGTACGCGAGGGCGGCGAGCTGAGCGAGGCGGAGCAGATCAAGGTGTTCGGCGAGAGCTTGCCCCAGGGCCTACGCCTGGGGGATTGAGCCGAGCCGCAATTGCCTGCCCCGTGGCGCCCGCGCGGATGTATCATCCTGCGCTGACATGTTTACGGTCGTAATCACCGAAAAAGACGGCAGCGATCGCCGCCTGACCTTCACCGAACCCGAAGTCACCATTGGCCGCGTGCCCGGCAACGACGTCGTGCTGCCCAAGGGCAACGTGTCGAAGCGGCACTCGCGCATCGTGCTCAAGGACAACCGCTTCATCGTGGTGGACCTGAAGAGCACCAACGGCACGTACGTGAATGGTCGCAAGATCACCTCGCCGCTGGTCGTGAAAGAGGGCGACAAGATCCACGTCGGCGACTTCGTGCTCACGCTGGAGGGCGACCCGGCCAGCAACGCGCTGGTCTCGTCCATGAAGCAGCCCTCGCTGATGCCCGAGGCCATGGACAACTCGGACGACATCCGCGATGTCCGCCCGTCGCTTGCGCCCTCCATTCCGCCGCCGCTGCCCAGCCGCGCGCCCGATCCCATCTCCGCCGACGACGTGCCCGCGGTGCTGCGCGCGCCGACCATGTCGTCCATGCCGCCCACGTCGCCCACGCTGATCAACAACGAGCCGGTGCGCATCCCCGACGAGGCCACCTCGCCTCCCATGGAGCGCCCGGCTTTGCTGGAGCGCCCACAGCCCGAGCAGACCAACGTGGTGCCTCACAGCAACGGCACCAGCTCGTCAGAGTTGGCCTCCAAGGGGGGTAGCGTTCCGCCCGTGCTGGCCGCCTTCAGCACGCACCCGCCGGCGCCGCCCACCATTGCGGCGGTGCGCTCGCTGCTCCCGCGCAAGGATGGCCTTGGCCCACTCGATGCGCTGCTCAACGACACAAGCGTCTTCCACGTGCTGGTCGAGCGCTTCGATCGAATCTACATCGACCGCGGCAACGGGCTGGTAGCGCAGAGCGTCGCCTTCAGCTCTGCCGACGCGCTGCTGAACACCATTCGCAAGCTGTGCGCCGAGGCCGGGGTAGAGGCCACGCAAGCCAGCCACGACCTCACCTTGCCCAGCGGACTGCAGGTGGTCTGCGTATTGCCGGCCGCCGCCAGCGACGGTCCCGTGCTGTCGCTTCGTCGCCGCCCCGCACGGCCACTCACCTTCGCCGATCTGACCAAGGCCGGGCTGCTTGATGAGAGCCAGGAAAAGACGCTCAGCAGCGCGCTCGCCAACCGTCGCCCGGTGTGGGTGGTGGGACCGCCCGGCGCCGATCTGTCGGGCCTCGTGGCCGCTCTGATCGGGGCCCTCCCGCGCAACGAGCGTGTGGCCCTGTTCGAGCGCTCGCCCGAGGTCGCGCTTGGCAAGCGTCCGGCCGTGTGCCTGAAGCTGGGCGCCGAAAACCTGGCCTCGCTGCTGGAGCGGGTGCGTCACTTCCGCCCCGACCGGCTGGTCATGCACGAGCTACGCGAGGCAGAGCTGAAAGACGCGCTGCTGGCCATCGCACAGCGCCACGACGGCAGCATCGGCAGCATGGAGCACCGCTCGGCCAAGGATGCGCTGGCCGCCTTCGACCGCAGCATCGGCCCCGACACCGTGCTGCGCGCAGCCGCGTACATCGTGGAGGCGGCGCGCGCGGCGGACGGCAAAACACGCGTCGCCGCCGTGCATCAAATCGAGCTGGACGCCACCGGTGACCTGGTGCTCAAGCCCACCTGACGTGCGTGTCAGGCAGCGGGCTCGGGCGGCGGCTTGGGCTTGTTGGCCCTGGCCTTTTCCTTCTCGCGCAGCCAGGCCTCGGGCTCCCAGTGGGTGAGATCGCGAACTGCGATACGCACCATCACGCGCTCGCCATTCGGCATCCGCAGACCTGGCACTGGGTACGCCTCGCCCACCAGTTCGTAGCCCAGCTTGTGCACGGCAAAGTCGATCATCTTCTCATTCGCCGCCAGCGCCTCACCGTGCAGCCCGGGTGAGCCGGCGCGCTTCAGCTTATCGAAGATGCGGTAAAAGAACTCCACGCTGGCACTCGACCCGCGCCCCTCGGGCAACAGATTGTTGTGCGTGTGCGACGGAAACCGTGTGTGGTCGATGGGCGGCCTTTTGGCGCGGAACAGGTCGGTGAACATGTCCCACAGACCGCGCCAGTAAAAGCTTGCGGTGCCACGCCGAAACGCCAGGCCGCGCGTCAACATGTGGCGCAGCGCAATCAGCCCGGGCTGCCAGACCTTTTTTGCGTCCCGGCAGCTGAGCATGTAGCCGATGATGCGCCCGTCCGACTCGGCCACCACCGCATGCTGCGGCTCGGCGTCGGTGTAGTACGCCGTCAACATGTCCGCGAAGCTCTCTTCGTCGTCGTACTGCCAGGCAATGGGATCGCCCATCATGCCCGTCTCGAAACAGATGCGGCGGACCGCCGGACGGTCCTGTGGGCGATAGTCACGGATGACAACTTTACTCATAAGCGAACACTCCCTATGGAGCCGAAGGTCTCATCCGCCGCGCCCCCGCGCAAGTCAGCGCAGGGCCAGTTCGCCCTCCCAAGGGGCCAACGGGCGCGAAGCATGGCTCAGCGGGCGACGACTTTGTAGAGAGTTGTCTTGTTGGCGACGAAATACAGCTCGCCGTCGCTGCCCTCCACGATGGCAGTCAAATCACCAAACCCCGACTCGGCAAAGTACGGGGCCGCGGGCGTGTTGGCGTTCTTGTTCTTGCCGATGGCGGTGACAGGCGAGGTACCCGAGTCGCACTGATAGAGCGCGCCCATGGTCGGGCCCCGGTAATCGCCGAACACGTACGCGCCCTTCAGCGCCGGCACACCGTTGCCGCGATAGACAACCCCGCCGATGGCCGAGATCCACTTGCAGAACGGCTGGCTCGATGGGCAGCTGTCGCCGTGAATTCCCGAGACGAAGATCGGCGGCGTATGGGTCGATCCGCTCCGCAGCTCACCCGAATCGTTGCAGTCCTTGGGCGGCGTCAGCGTGCCCTCGAACTTGGTCCAGCCAAAGTTGAGGCCCTTGCTTCCGGCCCTGGCGTAGTCGATCTCTTCGTAGGCATCCTGGCCCACATCGCCGATGAACAGGTCGCCGGTGGCGCTGTCGAAGTTGAAGCGGAACGGGTTGCGCAGGCCGTAGTGCCAGACGAGCTTACCGTCGCTGAACGGATTGCCGTCGGCCGCGTATCCGGACGCCTTCTTGCTGGGATCGAGGCGCAGGATCTTGCCGTATAGCGTCTTCACGTCCTGCGCGGCACCGGGCTTGTTGTAGCCACACTTGTCGCCGCCATCACCCGTACCGACGTACAGCATCCCATCCGGCCCAAACGCGACCGTGCCGCCGTTGTGGTTCGCGAGCGAGGCGGGCACCGTCACCAGCGTGTCCTTGTAGACCGCGGTCGCGTCGGTCTTCTCGTACTGGCGAACCTGGTCGGTGTTGCGTTTAAGGGTGTCTCCCTTGGTGGGCGTGAGCATCACGTAGAACAGGTTGCTGGTGGCGAAATCGGGCGGGAACGCGATACTCAGCAGGCCGCGCTCATCGTTCTCGCCGAGCGGGTCGTCGACGTCGTCGGCGAAATCCAGAAACGGAACATTGGTCGTCGTCCCCGCAGCACGCAGCAAGATGTGGCCAGTCTTCTGAACCAGGTACCAGTCGCCGGAGCCCGGCGGCTGCGCGGCAAACACGAGCGAAGGAACATCCTTGGTCACGGTCTCGAGCTGCAGCTTGCCCACCGCTGGCGCCTTGCTGCTGTCGCACACGGGAACGCTCGCGTCGTTCTGCAGCGCGCCGTCCGCGGAGCTGCCCGCGTCGTCTGCCGACATGCCGCCCTCGTTGTTCCCCATCGCCGAGTCGATAGCGCCATCGCCGCCAGGCACCGCGCCATCCTCGTTGGTGCCGCCGTCGGGACCGGGAGAACTTGAGCCAGAGTCGGAGCAGGCCGCAGCAAGCAGCAGCAGAGAGAGGCCGGGGACGTGCAGGTAGCGCTTCATGCCAGGACTCTAGCTGCTGCCGACCGAAGATGTCTGTGGTTTGCAGCGCCCAGAGGCACAGAACCCGGCTTCGCACAGCACGACTGCACGTTCGCAAGCCGGGCAGAAATCGCGTGCCTGCGTGGAACGCTGCGAGGCATCCCACGACAATGAGGCGCAGGCGCGGACATAATCGCGCCTGACCCCACGGAACAGCGCGCATGGCGAGAGGCCCACCGGTTGCTTAGCAAGACACAACGAGGTTCCGCCATGCCCAGTACAGCCAGTCACGCCAGCGAACACACGAAGCTCAACGGCCACGCCAAGCAGCCCACGCGCAACGCCCTGGTCTTCGACCCCCACGTGTACAAGGGCTCGCGCTTCAGCGAGGTCTGGCAAACCCTGGCGGCCGATCCCTACAGCACACTGCCGCAAGACCGGGTGGGCCTGCACAGCATCGCGCTCTGGCTCAAGGACGCCGCCCTCCTGCGCGACGCGCGCCGCACGCTGGACACCGGTGCCGATCTGCTGCCCAGCTTCCGCAAGCTGGTGCACCCCATCGGTATCTCGCTACGCGGCACATGGCGCATTACGCGCGACACGCCGTACACGGGCTACTTCGCCACGGGCAGCGAGGCGCTGATCATCGCGCGCGCCTCGGACGCACTGGGCGAGACGCGCCCCGGCAAACTTCGTTTCCTGGGCATGGGCGGCAAGCTGTACCCCACCACCGATCCCGATCATCGCGAGCCGCTCAAGACCGCCAACTTCTTCGTCTTCGAGAACATCGGCGGCTCCCACACCAAACGCTTCACGGAGGCCAGCTTCACCAACGACCTGCTGCCCGTCACGCCGCATCTCGGAGCGATCACAAAGGCGCCATTCGGCAACATCATCGGACCGGCGTTCGCGATTGCGGACAAGACCATCGACCCCACGCAGCTGATGATCCGCCAGCTCTACCCCATCGCCGAGCTGGGTGAAGCCAACCCAGAGAACAGCGTGGGCCCACGCTTCATGAAGTTCGTGGGAGTCGGCGGAGGTGCTGGCGCAGTCTGGAGCGACCTGCGCGAAGAGCTGGACATGAAGTGCCAACCCGACGGCATCAGCTTCGAGATCCACGTGGCCGACAAGGGCCTGCGCACCGGCGACAAAGACTGGCAGCACATCGGCGACGTGCACTTCACCGAGTCCGTGGCCAGCGCGGCAGCCGACCACCAATTGCACTTCAAGCACCCCACGTTCGAAAAGGCGCGCGGCGAGCTGAAGTAGCCGGACCGAGGCGGGCGCAGCAAGATGAGCGAAACGGACACCCCGTACAGTCGCTCGTCTGAGGGTGCTGCCACATCGCCTGCCGCGGCGGTGCGCATAGCTCGATCATCACCCCAACAGGATCGAGTGCATATTGCCTTGTCAGCCGCCTTCCAAGGCTTGGTGATCTGATCGCCGTCTGAGTGAATCTTTGCAACAGTCCCGTCTGCGTGCTTACGAGTGGTTCTCTGCCCGCTGTTGCTGACGTGAGTACGGGCAGTGCCATGTTGTCCGTCACCGAGTATCGTCGCGCGCTGCAATGGCTGCGGTCGTCAGCTGGTACGACGCTTGATCCAGCAGATCAAGCATCGGACCAACTACGCATCCCAAGAACAACCGTGCGCTGTCCTGAGTGAGATGCGGTGACATTCGGGATTCCCAGATCACCGTTTGTCCGAGCCATCCATAGACGCCGAGCTCAGATGCTCCATTGCTCGTTTGGAGTTCGATGGAGGCGACAACCTCATCGTCGTCAACTGGCGCTTTGCGCATGAAACCGCTGATCGTCCATGTTCTGATGGACGTATTCGCGTGTACCTGCAGAGTCCAGTGGAGTTCTGGCCACCGTCGTAAAAGTTCATCGCGATGTTGCTTCATGGCGGCCAAAGCGACCTGTTCCACGATCTCAGCCACTTGGTCGTCGGTCATGAACCACATCCAGGCTTGACGTGTCCTTGGTGAACCTGCTCGGTGAGAGGATTCGGCTCGCCGCGCATGTCCGCCCAGTTCCGCAACTTTGCTCCGTCCGGATCAGCCTTGGGGCGGATGCTGACGTGACCATGCTCGTCGTTTAGTACTGCCTCGATATCCGGACCGAGCTTCGATACGTTGATAGCCTGGGACTTGCGCGAGGGCCGTTCGAGCGACGTTGATAGCCCCCGCTTGTGGCCCGCGGTGTCTTTGGCGGCTCGTGGAGTGAAGTTCGAATCGGTGTCCGTTCCCATGCGATAGACAGTTCCTTCGGTGAGGACTTGCTCGACTAGTCCTAGAGGGTCGGCGAACTTTGTCGGACTGGAAACGTAACCGTATGCCCGGATTCCTGCGGCCCAGCGCATCGGGTCCTGACTCGCATACTGCCCCGCCTCAGGGTCGTAATACCGAAACCGATTGTAGTACAGCCCCGTCTCAAGGTCCTCATACTGCCCGGGCCAGCGAAACGGACACGCGTGCCGCTCGCCTTCAAGCGCACGCAGCTCGCCGTACACGCTGATGTTCGCGCCCCAGACGCGCGCACCGGTGCCGTCCACCATCAGCACGGGGGTGCCCAGGTGGTCGGTCAAGATCGAGAACTGCTCGCCGCCCAC
>Ga0105048_10019889_pt1 | contig 10268 bp, 8 predicted proteins | sample MAT05_FD_78382 | JGI IMG/M metagenome (GOLD analysis project Ga0105048, IMG submission 78382) | Freshwater microbial communities from Lake Fryxell liftoff mats and glacier meltwater in Antarctica - MAT-05 | ecosystem: Environmental > Aquatic > Freshwater > Ice > Liftoff microbial mat | place...
AAGATCGCCCGCCCAATTGGTGAGTGTGGTTTCATCGGGTATCCATTGTATCAATTGTTCAAAGTCCGTTTTTCCAAAATGCCTTAATTGAATCATTGCCCGAAGCCTGTTTTGCTGATGTAAAGAAAACGAAAATAGCGATTGATGGTGTACCGCCCGTTTATATATTGGAATTATGTAAAAGCCTTTTATTTTTTATGGTGGTATCAGCTTGTTGTATAATTATCACTTAACTTGACAATAAAATAATCACATGAAATTTACCTCCTGCTTTATAGTGCTTTTTTTTCCGTTGTGCGTAATTGGGCAACAACAGCGGTATCATCAAACAGTGGCTGCAGCGGCAGCAAAAATAGCGCAGCGTATGATTGAATGGCGTAGAGATATTCACGCCCATCCCGAACTTGGTAACCAGGAAACACGAACGGCGGCGCTCATTGCCAAACACCTGCAGGGATTAGGTATGGAAGTAACCACGGGGATGGCGCATACAGGGGTGGTAGGATTGTTAAAGGGTGGCAAACCCGGCCCGGTGGTGGCTTTGCGGGCTGATATGGATGGATTGCCTGTAACTGAACGGCTCCCCCTACCCTTTGCCTCAAAAGAAAAAGTGATGTATAATGGTAAGGAAACAGGTGTAATGCATGCCTGTGGGCACGATACGCATGTGGCCATGCTGATGGCAGTGGCAGAAGTATTGAACGGTATGAAAAAAGAGTTAAAGGGCTCCGTGAAATTTATATTTCAACCTGCCGAAGAAGGCGTTCCGCGGGGCGAAGAAGGCGGTGCAGAGATGATGGTGAAAGAAGGCGTGATGACCAATCCCCAGGTAGATGTAATATTCGGATTGCATATCAACTCCCAAACCCCTGTTGGAAAAATCACTTACCGGCCTGGCGGCATTTATGCAAGTATCAACGACCTGAAGATTATTGTGAAAGGACGTTCGGCCCATGGCGCCTATCCCTGGTTTTCCATCGACCCCATTGTGGTATCCGCCCAAATCATCAATAACCTGCAACCAATTATCAGTCGCAACCTCAACATTACTGAAAATGCCGGCATCGTTACCATCGGTGCCATCAATGGTGGTAACAGGAGCAATATCATCCCTGAACAAGTAGAAATGTTGGGTACCATTCGTGCGTTAAATACAGCCGATGAAAAAATGTTAATTGAAAGGGTGCGGCAGGTAGCCATAAAAACTGCAGAAAGTGCGGGTGCAACAGCGGAGGTACTGATACCGTACAGTTCTAAATATCCTATTACTTTTAACGATGAAGCACTGACAGCTAAAATGTTGCCGAGTCTTCAGCAAAGCGCCGGCACTGAAAATGTAGCGCTTAAGCCGCCACATACCGGCGCTGAAGATTTTTCATTTTACCAGCAAAAAGTACCCGGCCTATTTTTCAATCTCGGTGGAATGCCAACTGATGGCGACCCTGCTACTGCCGCTTCACACCACACGCCCGATTTCTTTATTGATGAAAGCGGGTTAACGCTGGGTGTAATCACCATGGCAAACCTTGCCCTGGATTTTATGGAGATGAACCAGGCTACCGGCAAGGGTAAGAAATAACGGCATAATTTATTTGCAGGATAAAACTCCGGATTATGATGGAGATAGTGTTACCCAGCCGGAAACTACCGCAGGTATTTATCAAACCAGGCAAGGCATTGGGCCTCCTCTTCTTCGAGGTTGCGCCATCCATGACCGGCTCCCTTTTTTATTATTAACTGGTGGGGTACCTTGGCCAATTCAAATTTTTTCACAATGCTTTCCGACTGTTGCAGGGGCACTAGGAAATCTTTGTCACCATGAAAAATTAATACAGGTGGATCGTCTGCGCTAACTGCATAAATAGGTGAGACTGATTTGGCAATCACCAGTTTTTTTGTATCATCCGTTACAGACACATAGGAACGGGTGGTATCATTTAACACTTTAAAATCGAAAGCGGCATAAACCCCTGTCAGAATCAATGCTGTTTTATTGATGGAAGGCACCTCGTTCTGCCTGCCAAAATTTAAAAAATCGGTGGGCGGATAAAAAACGGTAACGGCCTGTACCCTCGACGACATACGGTCAACCGGATCACTGGCCAGGGAATCAATTTTCTCATCAGCCGTGGCCACTGCCAAAGATAAATGGCCGCCTGACGAAAATCCCATAATGCCCAGGCGACTCCCATCAATATCATGATCCTTAGCATGGTAGCGGATATAGCGAACGGCCCTTTTTAAATCTTCTATCTGTTCAGGAATTGCATACCTGGGTTGTGAGCCTGGCAACACAGTGAAAACAGTATATCCCTTTTCAATGTAGGCCGTAGACCGGCTGAGGTATAAACGGGCACGTTCGTAACTGGAACGCCAGTTGCCACTTTCAACGATGATGATGGCCTTGCCATTGCTGCCCTGCATTGGAGCCTGTTTAAATAAGGTAAGTGCCAGTCCATCCTTCCGGCCATATATAATTTCAGTTGGGGCATTTTTAACAGCTGTTTGTCCACATAGGGAGGTGTAGGAAAAAGTGCCAATTAAAAGAACCAGCAAAATTATTTTCATTTTTTATAATAGTTATCGATGTGAAATGCCTCCCTGGAATGATGAAAATTGGCTTTGGAAAGCGTACTTAATTACCTCACCTTTTTATTTGCCGGGATAACCGACCTTAACATCATTTACAATTATGCTGCCAGTTTGTTTAAGTATGTACCCCAGTTATTGTTAATTTACTGTCATCCCCTCTTTACAACCTGTCGATGATATGACCCGTATCTAATTGATCCACCAACTGCCCTACTGGTTTTCTTTACCCGCCCAGGTAAATATTAGCGTGTAATTACAATGCCGGTAAAATATATCCGGAATTTCCCATCTTTTCTTACATGGTTGGTGGCGATGATGAGGCCGTTCCACTGTTTATACCCTTCCCAGGTAGTGGTAAGGGTAGGGCTATCCGATCCCCCTTTATGAAAGGACCATTCCCTGATGATATCCTTTTCATCTGTGTAAATATCATAACGGTCACCAGGCGTAAAACCACCGTCTTTATTGTATTGTACCGAATAAAGGTGCAGGTTGCGGGCTGATATTGGAGCGGTGGCTTGCCCTTTTACCGTAAAGGTATAACCGTCATCCCATTGAAGATGCATTGGAAAAAGTAACCAATACTCATCATTGGTAAATTGGGCATTCAATTTTTTTAGCTGTATCGTGCTGGTATCCATCCTCTTGAAAACAATACTATCCCCTCTTTCAAAAAAAACAACTTCCTGTTTTTTTGGTAACCATCTCCATTGCCGGGATGTGGTGGTAGCGTCTCGTTCTACAGTAAAGGTAAAATCGATGGAACGTATGCTGTCGAAGGCGGCCAGTCCATGCGCTCTGGCAATACTACCGGTCGGCCCATTTTTTAGGTTGCGCAAATTATCCCCTGCTCCACAGGCAGCTAATAATAACGTACAGCAAGCCAACACAACATTTAGGTGTTTAAACATTAAAGGATGATTAAAAAATTAAAGGAAAGATGAAAAACCAGGAGGTGTAAATTTTTTGCAGGCTACTCCACCGGCCTACTTTAAAGGTAAGGTATTTGTTAACTCGCTTTAAGGATGGTGATTTAGCAGGTGTTAAAATTTTACATTAGAGGCAATATTAATGAAATACACGCTTTGAGTTAATCGGGGTACAGTGCTCAGATAAAATGGATACCCGGTTCTCAATTTTAACAATGGTCAGGCTGCAACGTTGGTCTTCGTTGAAATATACCCCCTTATACCAACCTTTCCCCTTCCACCGCGTACTTACCACCGCGGTATTTCCATAAAGCTCAACCAAAAATTCCAACCTGGCCATGGAATCAAGGGTATAGGTTGCCGAACCTGCCGTTTGCACCAGGCGGTCTCTTTCAAATATGCCTCCCGACTGTGTGAAATAAATATACACCGGCGACAATACCGCATCTACCATTCCTAAATTTTTATCCTTCCATCCCTTATCAAATTGCTCAATCGCCTTTATTACCTCCTCCCTGGTGAGTGGCGAAGGCTTTTGCCGGCAGCCGCCAGTTGTTAACAATAATAAAAGCAAAATAGCAGGAACCATTCTCATTACGTGCAAATATATAGGTTGAAAATAAATCCCAACGCGGCTATCCTAAATTTATTACCACGAACCGCTGACTTTAAGAGACTGCATTTATTGAACCGGATGATTATCCGAATCACGTAAAGGAATATACGCAGTTGTAAAAACTACAGTTATAGTTACATTTTAAATTGTATATTAGTGGGATGGAACAGCCAACCGGCAACGTTAGTAATTTCATCCGCATTACTGCCGTATTGTTCGCCTTTAAATACCACTTGCTTTTTTAATATTTTATCAATCAACAGGCAATTTACTATAACAACTTTCATCCCTAAAAAAATCACCATGAAATCATTCAATTCGGTTATGCTAAAAATGCTATGCCTAATATTGCTGTCCTCCTTCTTTTACGAGACTACTTCGGCTCAAAGATTAAAGCGCAAACAAATTGTTGATGAAAAAAAAGCCAATTCCCGCAGGTCGGAAAAAAATGTAGTAGTGGTTAATACTAATGTTATAAATGAATTAATGGGGAAATGTATTGAAATGGGGATTGGCGAAGTAAAACTGGTGTTTGCCAGGATAAGGGCAGCAGACATCCCTGATTATATTGAAAACCATCCCGAAGCGGCAGGATATGAAAAAGAACTGATTGGAAAAATGACCGTGTTGATTAAGGTAGAAGGTGATAATATTAACGAGGAAAATTTTGTTAGTGATGCTCCAGCAAACCGGTCAAGCCTGGTTACAGCAAAAATGAGCGCTGCGGGTTTTGTAAAGGTCAACAGGCCCTATGGTAACTTGCCAGTTGCTTTAAAAGTGTTGTATTTTGAAGTTGGTAGTATTTGCCCACCGCCCAATTCCTGTAATTAAGGTATACTAATTTCCTTTTCCGGAACAACAGCTGCTTGTGCAAGGTTTGATTTTCCGGTCTTTTTCCTAAACCACCCGATGAGTTTGCGCAGGTAAACAAAATTTTTTGTTTCAATTAGTTTTTTGGACAACAGGTAATGCACCACTTTTTCTTCAAGATAATGATGAAGGGGTAACAGGAAGGATAGGAGCGCTATTTTAATCAACCAGATTTTAAGTGGTTCGCCGTGGGTAGCGTGATGTATATAGGTATCGCACAGCATGATAATGAATTCGAAAAAGGATATAAATGATAAGAACCCAATTACCTGGATGGTAAGTTTGGATAGTTTAAAAATGCCAAGGAACAACAACAATACAAAAGCGGTGAGTACAGAAATAGTAATCAACATATATTGAAGGTTGTGTAACCGGTTGGTTTTTTCCTGTTGCAATAATTCTGCCTCTTTTTTTCTTTTTTCTTCATTCCCAATTTCCAGCAGGGCTAAATCCTTGTCCTTTGTTAACAGGTCGAGGCTGTCTTTATACACGTCGTATTGCCGGTTGAAATAAAGTGCTTTTGTAAGATCTCCTTTTTGCTGGTAAAGGTTCCCCAACTGGTAGCTGATTGTTTTTATGTCGCGTAATCCGGATACCTGCCTGCTTAACATCAACGACTTTTCCTTGTAGTAAATGGCTTGGTCAATGTCGGGAGGGTTTGATTCAAAATAACTATTGGCCATCTCTCCAAAAAAATCCTTTTGCTGGCTAATGCTATAAGCACTGTCAAAATAGGGTGCTGCTTTTTCAAAATAGCGCCTTGCAGAATCCGGCATCCCACCATAGAGGTACACTTCGCCATATACCCAATCGGTATAATGCGGACCAATATGTTCATGCAGCTTCTGCAGTTCGGGGTGTTGTTGTAAAAATACCAGCGCCACCTGGGGTTGTTCTTTGGTCATGATGTAAGAAAAAAGAATTTTCTGGGCCTCCACTTTTAATCCCTTGTGCCTGAGGGTGTCTGCCAGCCTTTCTGCTTTCACCAGGTACTCCCTGGCAATTTCATAAGGGTACAACTTTCCCAGCCCGATATAATCTTCAGCTATCTCGTATTTTAACCCGGCTTGCTGAAAAATGGCCAAACTTCTAAAAAGGTAATCAATGGCATAGGTTGTTTGCCCGAGGCTTTTATACATGGCAGCAATAGCCCGGTACACGACTGCTAATAATAAACGGTTATTATTTTTGGCCGCAAGATCATAGGCGTTATTAAAGGCTTTAAACGACATCAGGCCATTGCCCCTTGCCAGGTAAGCGTTTCCCAATTGCAAGGCGCATATTGCTTTTACCGAATCATTTACTGAAGCAAAAGAAGTGGTAATGGCAAGATTGGCAATCATCAATCCTTTGTCAACATTACCTTCTTCCAGTTCGAGCGCAGATATACGACAATATGCCAGGGCCATGTCATCATTTAATCCATTGGAACGGGTATAGTCCAGTGCACGGGTTAACCAACGTCTGACATGCTGTTGCCGTTCACTTCGTTTTAGATTGTACACCCCATCAACAGGTGTATGAAAAAGCACTGCCAGCACCAATTGCTGGTTGCGTTCTGCCTCTGCCAGTTGCAACTGAAGATATAACAGGCTATCCCCCTTATGTTCGTCGTAATTTTCATAATAAAAAGTTGCCAATTTTCCTGTGGCTGCTACCCGTTCGACGACGGTAGCAGCGTTTTCGATATCTTTTACCAGCGTCTCCTTTACCTCCTGGGCATGTAGTTCCTCATAGCCAGGCAACACTATGGCCAGCAGGCAAATTATATAAAAAGGGAAAAATTTAAAGCACATGAGGAGTTTCGTGATTGGTTGAAAATAGCATCCATTTGCTGACATCTACGAATATAATAAAAATTACATAAAGAAGGTGCCGGCCACAAAGGCCATCTTTTACCCATCCTGCTAAACCTTTGTTGCCTGGCAAATAAGCGGTGTATCAAATAGCTAATTAAGCAAGTCCTTATAACGTGTACCTATAAAATTGTATATTGAAGCGTGGTATTTTTTACCGGGTGGTTTACTTTTAAATTAACATCATGAAAAAAAATTTCCTGTTGATTGCAGGAGTAATATTAATTGCCGCTTGTAATAATAACAACAACCAACTTTCAACATTCAAAACAATTGCAGTGAAGTATCCCGTTACAAAAAAAGACACCAATATTAAGGACAATTATTTTGGCACCGATGTAGCAGATCCCTACCGTTGGCTGGAAAATGACACCAGTGCGGCTACCGGGGAATGGGTAAAGACCGAAAATGAAGTTACACAACAATACCTGCAACAAATTCCTTTCCGGGAAAGCATTCGCAAAAGGTACGAGGAGCTATTTAATTACGAAAAATTTTCAGCCCCTACACGGGAGGGGGATTACCTCTACTTTTCCAAAAACTCGGGCTTGCAACAACAAGCCGTACTGTACCGGGAAAAGATCGGTGGCGGGGAAGCAACTGTTTTTTTGGATCCCAACACTTTTTCTAAAGACGGCACTACCTCATTATCAAGTATCAGTTTCTCCAGGGATGGCTCCCTGGCTGCCTATAATATTTCAGAGGGGGGAAGTGACTGGCAGAAAATCATCGTAATAGATGCCCTTTCAAAAAAGGCTGTTGGCGATACCTTGTTGGATATCAAATTTGGCACGGCCAGCTGGAAAGGTAATGAGGGCTTTTTTTACAGCACTTACGACCGGCCAAAGGAAGGTAGCCTCCTGGCCGGGATTACCGACATGCATAAATTGATGTACCATCAACTGGGTACACCGCAATCGGAAGATCGCCTTGTATATGGCGGCTCGGTTAAGCCTTACCGCTACATCTGGGCGGGCGTGAGCGAAAACCAACGTTGGCTGATCGTCTATGGCGCCAATGAAACCTATGGCAATGATGTGTGCATAATTGATATCAGCAAATCAACTTCCCCGGTGGTTACCCTGGTAAAGGATACTAAAAACCAACACTTCATAGTGGACGTGGATGATAAAAAGTTTTTCATACAAACAGATCGCGATGCACCCACCGTCAAACTGGTAGCAGCGGAGGTAGAAAACCCGGTAGAGGCCAGTTGGCGGACTGTTATCCCTGCTACTACACAAGTCCTTTCAGCCACTGCCGCCGGCGGCAAACTTTTTGCCACTTACCTGAAAGACGCAGTAACAAAAGTATTTGAATATGACCACAATGGCCGGCAGGTAAGGGAGATAGCATTACCGGGCCTTGGTACTGCCAATGGATTTGTAGCAAAGCAGGAGGACAAAACATTGTATTTTGGCTATACTGCCTACACCAGTCCATTTACCATTTATAAGTTAACTATTGCAACCGGTGAAACTGAATTGTATAAAAGCCCGGCGGTACAATTTAAACCTGAAAACTACGAATCCAAGCAGGTTTTTTATACATCCAAAGACGGTACTAAAATACCGATGATCCTCACCTATAAAAAAGGCCAGAACCTGAACAGAAAAAACCCCTGCCTTTTATATGGCTATGGGGGGTTCAGTGTTAACCTCACCCCTGCCTTCAGCACATCCAATATTATCTTACTGGAAAACGGCGGTATCTACGCAGTACCCAATTTAAGGGGTGGTGGTGAATATGGCGAAAAATGGCATGAGCAGGGTATCAAAACAAAAAAGCAAAATGTATTTGACGATTTTATTGCAGCTGCACAATACCTGGTAAGCAATAAATACACATCGGCTGATTTGCTGGCCATAGAAGGTGGCAGCAATGGAGGACTGCTGGTAGGCGCCTGCATCATCCAACAACCCGGGATGTGCCGGGTTGCTTTCCCCGCAGTAGGCGTACTCGATATGCTGCGTTATCACCGGTTTACAGCCGGTGCGGGCTGGGCATACGACTATGGCACTTCAGCTGATAGCAAGGAAATGTTTGATTACCTGTATGCCTATTCGCCGTTGCATAATGTGAAGCCTGACACCTATCCCGCCACCCTGATTACCACTGCTGATCACGACGACCGCGTGGTACCCGCCCATTCTTTTAAATTTGCAGCTACCCTGCAGGAAAACCAACAGGGCGACTTGCCGGTTTTGATCAGGATAGAAACCAGCGCCGGCCATGGAGCAGGCAAAAGCACCCGACAAATCATTGCAGAACAAACAGATAAATGGAGTTTCTTTTTTTACAATATTGGCCTTACACCTTCCTACCAATAGCCGTTCGTAATTTTCGGGTACCATAGTGGGCTACCCAATAGCCCATGAAGGTGCTTTGGGAATTTTTGTTATAGAACACTGTATTAACAGTTATCATCCGGCAGGTAATCAGAAAGTTGCTACCCGCCAGGTGCGCACAAATTCGTCTCCCGGTGCTAAGGTTTCAATGCCTTCTTTTTGAGCAAGTAAAGGCTGACTGTTTACGCTATCTGCTACACCACACCAGGGTTCAATGCAAAGGAAGTCGGCATCTTTGGCGGCCCATATTCCGAGAAAGGGAAAGCCTTCAAAAGAAAAGCTTAAACCGGCCGGGTGTCTGTCTGATTTCAATTGCACCTCGTTGGAAGCGGGGTGCTTTATTACAATGGCATCTTTATAAAACAATTCCTTTGTAAGGGGCAACAGTTGGGTATTGTTGAGTAAAGGCACCGGGTTTTTTTCCAGGAGCCCGACCGCATTGATAGGCCACCGGCCGGTAGTTTCAATATTATTAAACAATAGGTAATAGTCTTCATATGCAAGGCCCTCCTCAATAGGCATTTTAAAAGCGGGGTGCCCACCTACAGAGAAATACATGGCTGCGTTGCCATTGTTGGTAACGTGGTAAGCAACACTTAGCCGGTTTTCTTCCAGGGTATATTGCAGGCTAAGCGTAAACTGAAACGGGTATACCGCTCTCGTAGCTGCATCATCTGTTAATTCAAATGCAACGGTGGTAGCCGATTTCATAGTAACGGTAAAAGTCTTCTCCCGTGCAAATCCATGGCGGGAGAGTTGGTATTCCTTTTCTTCGAAATAATAGTGGTTATCTTTTAAGGTTCCGATAATGGGAAACAATACCGGCGAATGTTTAGGCCAATAGGCAGCATCCGCCTGCCATAGATATTCACGGCCGGTAGCCTTATTAAATAAACTGGTTAGCTCAGCTCCCACCGGGTTGATGGTAATGCGTAGAGATTCATTTTCTATGGTAGTCATGATGCTAATTTTAATGTAACTATTTCTTTACAACTGCCTGCCGGTTTTCGGCAGCGCATTATTAAAAATAGCCAAAATAATTTATCAAAAAATAATG
>Ga0105048_10019890_pt1 | contig 10268 bp, 5 predicted proteins | sample MAT05_FD_78382 | JGI IMG/M metagenome (GOLD analysis project Ga0105048, IMG submission 78382) | Freshwater microbial communities from Lake Fryxell liftoff mats and glacier meltwater in Antarctica - MAT-05 | ecosystem: Environmental > Aquatic > Freshwater > Ice > Liftoff microbial mat | place...
GAGCCCGTCACCAAAACCCCGCCGTTGCTGCAGGCCAAACCCGGGTCGCAGCCGCAGGTCAGCAGGGTCGGCGGTTGCCCGTTGTCGGAGAACGACTGGCCGTTCGAGCACGTCTGCCCCACGTTGCCATTGGCGCTGTAGCTGGCGCAGGTGCTGTTCGCGTCGCAGTTCTTGCTGGTGGAGTTGCAGTGCGTGCCAGAGCCGGCGGCGCAGGTGCAGTTTCTGGTTTGACCCGAGCAGTGGTCGACGACGGTGGCGCACGAGTTGGCCGGGCACACGTCGGGCTGGCAACAGGTACCGGTGGTGTTGCTCCCGGGCGGCAGCTGCGTGGTGCCGCTGAAGCAGTCGGTGCCTGGCGCGGCGCAGGGGCAGGTCAGCGAGCCGAAGGTGGAGCTCGAGCCATTGGAGCACGCGCTGCCCACCCCACCGTCAGTGAACAAGGTGCACCCGTTGTCGGTCTCACAGATCTTAGTGCCGTTGTTGCAGTGCGTGCCGGCGGTGTCGCACCCGCAGACGATCGGCGCTCCGGTACACACGTTGATCTTGGTGGTGTTGCACTCGCCGGGGGCGCAGGTGACGGTATTCACGCAGCACACGCCCTTGATGCCGACCGGCGCCTTGGTGCGGGTGTTGGCCAGGTTGCACTGCCCGCCGTCGGTGACCTCACAGGCGCACTCCAGGTTGCCCATCTTGGAGGGGAAGCTCGCCGACTGACCGTTGGAGCACGGGCTCATCGCCATGCCGTTCGCTCCGTAGGTCGAGCAGCTCGGGTCTCCGGTGCAGCGGCCTTCGACGCTGCACACTTCGCCCTCGGGGCAGGTGCCGCAGTCGACCGTGCCACCGCCGCACGCGCTGACCAGCAGGCCGCAGTTGCGGTAGCCGGCGATGCACTCTTCGGCGAGCTCGGGTTTGTCGCAGCGATTGCCGATGCCGCGCGCACCGCACGCGGTGCCGGGTTGGCAGCCGCCGCAGTTCGCCATGCCGCCACAACCGTTGGTGATCAACCCGCACGTCGCGCCAGCCGCCGTACAGACCACCGCGTCAGAGGCCGGGGTGCACTGCGGCTCGCAGCGGTGGAGCGCGGTGTTGCAGGTCGCGCCTCCGCTGCAGCCACCGCAGTTGGTGATGTTCGAGAAGGGGCCGCAGCCCAGCCAGGCCTCGCCGCACTCGTAGCCCAGGTCACCGCAGGTGGCGTTGCTGCACGGCACGCAGGTGTGGGTGTTACGATCGCACTCCAGGTTGCCCATACAGGCGCCACAGTTGAGCCGGGTGCCGCAGCTGTTTCGAATCTGCCCGCATTGAGCGTTGAGCGCCGCGCAGGTCAGCGCCGGCATCTCGCACTTGTGATCAACCAGGTCGCACACCAGGCCCATCGCGCAGCTGCCGCACTGCATCACTTCGCCTCTGCAGAAGTCGCGCACCGGGCCGCACAAGCCCTCGCAGCTCACCGTGGGGCAGCCCGCATCGCTGGGGCCCCGGCCCGCATCGACTCGCCCGGCATCGACCACCGGCCCCGCATCGACACGACCCGCGTCACTCTGCGTGGTGCCGCCATCATTCGTCACCACTGCGCCGTCGACCCCATCAGAGCCAGCATCGATTTCTGAGACCAGGCCGCACTCGCAGCCGGTCATCAGCAACGTGAACAACAGCAGCGAAGCCGCTCGCACCGGGGTGCGGGTGCGAGGTGAAAAGCTCGTGATGGGCATTCGCGTCACTCCAATGGGGAAACGTGACTTCGACCTGATGTATCGCCCATTTTTCTGGCGAGTTGCAGGGCTTCAGCAGCGAAACCTACACATACCTTCATCGAACCCCAAAAGGCGCGTGCGAGTTCGCGCAGTTGACGAAGGTGTTCACTCTGGTTCACGGGCAGTTTTGAGTCTGGGCCACGACGCCTGTGCTGCCGTTGGGCCCGCCGCCCACCCCGGCGCTGCCGATCACGTGGGAGTTGGCGGTGCCGATGAAGACCGGCGCCGACCCCGCCTCGCACCACACGCCGATGCTCGGCCCGCCGGCGCCGCCGCCGCCGCGACCACCCCTGCCGCCGCGACCGCCTCGACCGCCGCGCCCGCCCTTGCCGCCTTCGAGCAGCAGCGTGTTCGAAGCGCCCAGGCCTCCGCGGCCACCAGGCCCGCCGAGCGCCCCGAGCGTGCCTTGCGCTCCATCACCACCGGCGCCGCCTCCACCGGTCTCGAAGACGTTTTCTTCGAAGGTCGGCGAGGCGTTGATCAACAACACCGCCACCGACGCGCCGCCGCTGCGGCCTCCGGTGCCACCCGCACCTCCGCAAGCGCCCGTGCCACCACCGCCGCCGCCGCCGCCCAGGTAGAGCGTCATGTTGATCATGTCGAAGGTCGAACCACCGCCGCCCGCGCCCGCACCACCGGCGCCTGGGTCTCCGCGAACGCCCGAGGTGGCATAAGGAGTGAGCCATATGCTGCCGGTGAACGAGCCCATCGCGGCGGGAGCGCCCACGGCGCCCGCATTGCCGATGAGGCCGTCGGCTCCATCGCCGCCTTGAAAGCCGATGCAAGGCAGCAGAGAGCAGCTCTTCTCGACGCCACCATCGCCGCCAAAGCCATCGGGTTGGCCCGGTGAACCGGGGCCTTGCACGCGCGCGCCATCGCCGCCTGCGGAGCCGGTGGCGACGGGAAGGGTGAGGTCACACCCCGACGTGATGGCCGCGCCGCCCAACCCGCCCGCGTCGCTGTCGAGCCCATCGAGCCCATCGAGGCCCGTGCCCGTGACCCCCAGCGTCTCGCCCGCATCGCCCGCCGGGCCGCTGTTGGCGCGAAGCAGCGAGCGCCGAATTCGTGTGCCGCCGTCGACGTTGGTCAAGGTGAGGGCGATGGACGCCGTGGCGCTCCCGGTCGCCGGTGGCGGGGCGATGTTCAAGTAATCGAGGGTCACGTTCCGGCCGAAGCCGAACACCTCGACCGCGCCTGCGACGACCGGCCTCGCTCCGGAGCGCGCCCACCCGCTCGCCTGATTGTAGCCACCGAACACCCGGCCCTCTGACAGCGAGAGGTTCTCGGCGTAGGTGCCGGTGGAGATCAGAATCTGGGCTTTGCCGGTGGTCAGCGCGTGGCTGATGGTCTGGTAGGGGTTGAGCTTGCTGCCGTCTCCGCCCATATCGTCACCCGTCACGGTGTCGACCAGGGCCGCGATCGAGAGGTCTCCGTCGATGCCATCGCAGTTGGTGTCGAGGCCGAGATCGTCGGGCTCGTCGGCGGTGGAGGGGTTGCACCCCGCGTCGACCGGCATGCCCGCGTCAAACGGCACCCCCGCGTCGACCGGCACACCCGCATCGAAGGGAGGCATGCCAGCGTCGAACGGCGCGCCCGCATCGAAGGGCGTCATGCCAGCGTCGAACGGAGTGCCCGCGTCGCCCGGCGGCATGCCCGAATCGGTCGGCTGACCTGCGTCGAAGCCCGGCTGACCCGAATCGACCATGCCTGCGTCGGGGTCAGGGGTGCCCGAGTCGCTCGTTGGCCCTGCGTCGTTCGCCCCGCCCGCATCGACCAGGGGCATACCGGAGTCGGTGCGGCCCGCATCGGTGGGTGGGCCGCCGTCGACCATTCCACCGTCGGTGCGCACGCCCGCGTCACCGGGCGCTCGGCAGATGGAGTCCGAGCCGCAGACGAAGCCGGGCTGCGCACAGCTCCCGTCGGTCTCGCAGGCGAAGAGCGCGTCAGGCAGCTCGACGCAGGTGCACCCCGAGGCGACGAACAAGGCGACCGTCAGCAGTCGAAGACGGTTCATTTAGTCGCGGCTCCAGAGCACAGCGGCCAGACCACCCGAAACACCCGCGGCGATGGCCGCCCCGAGCGCGACGCTCAGCTGCAGGTTGGCGGTGCCTTGGAGCGACTGTGCTTGCGAGTAGGTCAGCGGTGAAACGCCATCGGTGCTTCGCGCGAGCTGGCCGCGATTCGCCAGCGCCAGCCCGCCAAAGGTTGCCGCCACGCCCGCTGCGACCACCGCTCCACCGGTCGCGACCCACGCGCCGACTTTCGGGCTCGCGCGCGGAGGCGGCGGAGTGACGATCTGCGGCGGCGGCTCTCTGGCCGGAGGCTCCAACACCACCGAGGCCATCGGGCGATCAGGTATCGGCTGCGTCTCGGCGACCGGCGTGGGCGCGACCACCGGCGGGTCGGCCTTCTTCACCACCGACGCGCTGTCGGGCTTGCGCTTGACGGGGAGAATGACTCGCTTTAGCACCGGAGCGGCCTGCGCCTTGAACCGGGGCCCGCTCGTGCGCAACACCTCGCGCCGCTGCTGCTTGCCATCGGTCGCCGAGAGCACCTCGAAGGTGACGGTGAGCGTACCTGCTTTGGCGAGCGTGGTGACGAGCACGATCGATTCGACGTTCGCCGCGCCGCCAGCGGTGGCGAAACATTCTTGGCGACGCGCGCCACTCTGAGAGAGGCACGCAGTGGCAGGCGCTTTCGGGCCCGCCACCTTCACCACGTTCTTGGTGCTCGAGAGAATCTCGGTGAGGTCGTCTTTGAGGTTGCGCGATGGTTCGTCGGCGCAGACCACCAGCACTGACGACGAATAAGCCGGCGCCGAAATCAACAGCGCGATGGCGAGCAACCCCCGGGGTTTCAACACACCTGAAAGAGTCGAGAACTTTCGATCCAGTTTCAAGCTCGTCGTACGCGCGATGCGAGATCGTTTGTGCGGGCGTGTGGGTTGCTCGGGCACATCTGCCGAGTTGGCGCGCCGCGGCCGCTCGGCACTCAGGCCTCAGGCGCGCCGGCGGCTTTGGGTGTGAAGGCCACCGGGCCCGCCTGGTGATGTTTCGCCTCGTACATCGCATGGTCGGCATTCTTGAGCAGCTCAGCTGAGGTTCGCCCATGGTCGGGGAACAGGGCGATTCCGATGCTCGCCTTGGCTCTGAGGGTGGTGCCCTCGACCTCCAGGGGCTCAGAAATGCGGGCGGCGATGCGAGAAGCCGACGCCAACACGCTCGCATCGTCTTTGATCTCGAGCATCAGAATGAGGAACTCATCGCCGCTTCGCCGGCTGACTGTGTCGCCGCCGCGAACCACCTGAAGCAGGCGCTCAGCAGTGGTCTTCAAGACGAGGTCGCCGGCGTCATGCCCATAGGTGTCATTGATTCTCTTGAACTGATCAAGGTCGATGAACATCACTGCCAACCGGCGATCGTGGCGGTTCGCCTGCGCAAGGTTATTGCTCAACCTGTCGCTGAAAAGCGCCAGATTAGGGAGGCCGGTCACCGCATCGTGAAGAGCGCTGTGGCTCGCTTTCTTCTCCAGCGCCTTGCTTTTCGAAAGGGCAGCCCGACTCTTCAGCAGCTCGCCTTCGAGCACTCGTCGCTCGCCAATCTCCTGCGAGAGGGCTTCGTTGACCTGGGTCAGCTCGGCCGCCGCCGACGTCACCTCCCCTTCTATTCCCAGGCTCTGATTCAGGACATTCTCGATTTTGACCGGCGTGACCCCCTGGGCAATCTCGCCTTCGAGAACCGCGTTCACCTGCGCCAGGTCGTCCGCTGCCTGCCGAACCTTCTCGTGAACGCGATGGCTCTGGTCGAGGGCCCGTGTGATTGGCGCAGGGTCGACTGGCCCCGCAGGGGTCGGGTGGCCCGCGGGCGCGCTGGGTGGAGACAGGGTTGGGACGATTCGGCCTGGAGCGGACTTGGGTTCATGCATCTCACCCGAGCTCACTGCATTTTCAGGGCCTCGCGGCGTGAGCAACGGCAGGAGATGCGGTGCGCAGAGTGAGACGGTCTGGTGCCGTTTTCAGGAATGGGCGTTTGGCGACACAGTCTTCGCGTGACTTCAGTGGCGGCGGAGTGGCCCCACAATCTCGAACCGTGCCGAAGCTCATTGCGGCAAGGCATCGACCGGCTTGAGCGCCTTGAGTCGCCGCTCGACCCGCCACCCTTGAATCAGCAACACCGCGATGCCCGCGAGAATCGCCAGGTCGGCGATGTTGAAGATGCCGGTGCGCAAGCGCCCGATGCCGAGGTTCATGAAGTCGACCACGTGCCCATCGAAGCGAGCCCGGTCGAACCAATTGCTTGCGCCACCAGAGACGATCAGCGCGTAACCCACGACCTGCGTCACATCGAGGCTCTTGCTGAAGATCGAGAACAGCGCGATGCCGAGCAGCAACAGGCCCACGCCGACCGTGAGCAGAGCGAAGCGCGCCCCGTCGGGCAGGTTGCCGCCGAGCGACAAGAAGGCGCCGTCATTGGTGGCGTACTGCAGCCGAAAGGTGTCGTTGAGATAGGTGAGCGTCGGCTTGCCCTTGAGCGACGCGATCGCCATCGCTTTGGTGACTTGATCGAGCTCCACTGAGATGACGGTGACGATGGTGAAGGCAATCAGACGACGAACGAGGCTCACGGCGCCGAGCCCTACCACGGGGCCAGCCGCTGGCAACCCCCCCCAAAGATGAACCCCACTCGAAAGAGGTTGATGAAGTCTTTCTCACCACCGCCGCCACCTTGCCGTCGCGAGAATCTCGAACGATGGAGTCATCGACACCAGCCGCTCGCGAATGAGGGGTCTCGGGTTTGTGTGGCGCGGCTCCCAACGGGCCGATTACCTAGCCGTCATGATTCGCGCGGCGTTCCTTGGTGCACAGTTCGTTGGGCAGTTGAGCAACCGCACCCCCGATGGGGTCGAGGTGGTGTGGGTGGGTGTCTCACCGAAGCGCTTCGCCTCTGAAGTGCCGGCGCTCAGCCCAACCGTGATCGTACTAGACCTTGCTGAGTTCGGAGACGGCGCCGATGATCAGGTGCGTGCACTGATCGATGCGTGTAAGGCCGAGCTGACCATCGTCACGTATTCGTTCGCGAGGCGGCAGCTCATCCGCAGCATGCAGACGCAGAACCAACAGGTGCGCGTCCTCCAGTCTCCGATCACCCTCGCGCTGCTGCAGGCGCACTTCGCGCCCTTCGTCATTCGTCAGGTGCTCGAGACCGGGCGCAAGGAGAGCGTACCCATGGAGAACAGACCCGCCCCGCAGAAGTTCAATCGCGAACAACTCGGCAAGCTGATGGAGGTCACCAGCGAGATCATCTGTGAGTGCCCCAACCACCTTGCCCAGATCGTCGAGAAGCTCCAGTCGTTCGAGCTGTACTCGAAGGATTGCGAGAACCGGAATGAGCAGGACCGGGCCATTCACACCATGCTGTACCGCGCCAGCGCCACTGCGCGGCTCGAAATGGAGAAGGCGCTCGAGCAACTCGTGGCTCATGAGAAGATCGCCATCTGACTCGCGAAATGCAGCGCTGCGCTATGACCAAGCCGTAAGGCAATCTCTATGCGCTCAGGTATCTCGGCTTGAAGGCGAACCACTTCAGCGACCACGCGGCTGCCACGGCGAAAGGTGTACTCGTGCTCGAGCAGGCTCCCGGTGGCCTCGAGATCATCGGGGCCGGGCACATCGACCGTGAACCCAAGCCAATCGATGAATTCGAATTGCCGCCGACCCTGAATTCACGGGTCGGGATGAGGGCCGTACCGGATGATGCTCGCCTGAGGCTGACCTGCTTACCTTTCCGCCAAGTACAGAGATGCCTGGGTGTCAGGGAGCTGCTGTAGGGTTCGCCGCCAAATGGGTGTGCGCCGGCTGCAAATCTTCCCAGACTCCGATCGCGTCGAGCAGGCGCTGGTCGATGCCAGCCGCGCTGGCGCACGGGTCGATGCCCGTTTTGCCTGTACTTTCGCGCAGTTGCTCGATCGCTGCGAGCCGGTTCGCTTCATCGGTCGCGCGCCCGCCTCGCCGTTCCTGGTGCAGTGCGTGCTGGCCCGGGTCGCGCCCACTCTGGCGCGTGAAGCGTTCGGTGACTTCGCGGCCGCTCCCGACTTTGCCCGCGGGGCCAGCGAGGTCATCTCTCAGCTCAAGTCGCAGAACGCGACGGTGCAGATGCTGCGCGACGCGGCGGGGCAGGCCGAGGGCACGGTGCGAAGCCGCGGCCTGGCCATCGCCGCGCTGTGGGAGTCGGTCGAGGCCACCCTTGAGCGCCACGGGCTGACCGACCGCGCTGATTTACTCCAGGTGGCGACGCAGCGCATGCTGCGCCACGGGTTGCCCCCGCGCCTGTTGGGCTTCGACGAAATCGAAGTGGCGTTCGTGCACGACCTGTTTCCTGCGCGACTCTCGTTTCTCGATGCGCTGGCCAAGGCCTGTCGCAAACGAGGCGTTCGGTTCTTGCTGACTTGGCCCGGGGTCGGTCGCGACGAGGTCGACATCTTCGTCGCGCAGGCCATTCGGCACATCGAGCACCGGTGGGAGCTCGACCCGCATGATCTCCAGCTCCACAGAGCCAACACGCCGCTCGAGTGGGTGGCGGAGCAAGTGTTCTCGCCCGAGCCCCGCCCGAGTGAAGCACCCACCCTCGAGGCCTTCAGCGCCGCATCGGCCCGCGACGAGGCTCGCGAGCTGGCCCGGCGCATCAAGCGACTGGTGAACAAGGGTGTCGCGCCCGAGCGAATCGCGGTGGTGTATCGCGACCTGGCGGCCGACACCGAGCTGGTGCTCGAGGCTTTCGAAGAGCTTGAGCTGCCCGCGCGCGCTCGCCTCGGAGTGCCGCTGACCGCCAGCGGCGTCGGGCGACTGGCGTTCTCGGTGCTCTCGCTGGTCGACGACGCCTTCCCCGCGGCGCAGGTGGTGGCGTGGTTGTCTTCCCGATACGCGCGCGCGCCGGTCGCCTGCCAGGCTGACGCGGCCCGGTGGCTGGCCGAAGCGGGCATTCGCGATGACGCGCTGGGCAGGTCTGAGAAGCAGGGTGCGTATGCGCTCCGACTCGCCGCGCTCGAGCAGCGTCTGGTGGCGGCGCTCGAGGTGACTGCGTACGAGGCGCGGCGCGAGACGCTGACCAGGTCGCTCGGCGCGGTGCGCTCGGTGTCGGCGTCGGCGCGGGCGCTGCTGCGCGTGGTCTCGGCGATACCCGAGCGCGCGCGGTACCGGGTGCTGCTCGATTCGTGGTGGCAGGCGCTGCAGGGGCTGGGGCTGTTTCAGGCGCTCGAGGCTGACGAGCCGCGTGGGGCTCCGACGTTCTTCAGCCAGCAGGTCGACCGCGCGATGGCCAGAGATCAGGCGGCCGCCGAGGCGTTGCGCGAGCTGCGCCAGCGTCTGATTGACGCTCTCGATCAATCGGGGCTTGCCGAGGTCGAGGTCGAACGTAGTGCGTTCGCCAGTTGGCTCGCCACCATGGCCAATGCGGTGAACCTCGCCGCCCGCGGCGTGCGAACCGGAGCCGTGTGGCTGCTCGACGCGCGCGAGCTGGCAGGGCGCCGCTTCGAGCACGTGTTTCTCGGTGGCATGGTAGACGGGCGTTTCCCCGGGCGGGCACCACCGCTGCCTTTGCTGGGAGAAGACCAACGCAAGGCGTTGAGCGCGATCGCGCAGCAGCCTTTGTTTCGGCTCGGGGTGGCCGAAGGAGACTTCGGGTTGCCGCTGCGCATCGCTGAAGATCGCTTGCTGTTTCATCACGTGTTGAGCGCCGCCACCGAGCGGGTGACCTTGAGCCGCGCGCGGTTCGATGCCTCGGGGCGTGCGGCTTTGGCGTCGCCTTTCTTCGATGCACTCGGCCGCGCGGTGGTGGGGTTCACGGTGCATGACGTGCCGCGAATGTCGGTGCCAGGGCTCGATGAGGTGGTGAACGAGGCTGACCTGCGGGTGAGGGCGGCGCTCGAGGTCGCCGGCCCGGCCGAGACCCGGCAGACCGCTCGCGATGGGCGGCGCGAGGCGTTGTCGGCGGCGCTGGGGGCCGAGCCGTGGCTGAGCGATGCCGCCGCGCGCGGTCAGGCCGAGAGTGAACGGTTGCGCTATTTCTCGTCTGATCAGCTCAAACCCGGGGCGTTCAGTGGGTTGGTTCGAGGCGATGACCTGCAGGCGACGCTCGCGAAGAAGCTGAGCTACGGGGTCGACCATCCGGTGAGCGCCAACGAGCTCAAGGAGTGGGCGAACTGCGGCTTTCAGGGCCTCGCGCGCCGAGTGCTGAGCTTGCGCAAACCGAACGCGCAGGGCGAAGATCTCGACTCGCTGGGCCGCGGCACGTTCTTGCATGAGGTGCTGCGCGAGCTGGTACCGGTGTTGAACGAGCGCGGGTTGCTGGGGCGAGAGCTGACTGCCGATGAGCTCGACCCGTTGCTGGCGAGTGCGGTGCTGACTGCGAGCGAGACTGTCGAGCGGCAACGCGGTACGGGCCACCCGCAGCTGTGGGCCATCGCCAAGGCGCGCGCGGCGAAGGTGGTTCGGGAGTACGTCGGCTCCGAGTTGCTCCTGCC
>Ga0105048_10019891_pt1 | contig 10268 bp, 8 predicted proteins | sample MAT05_FD_78382 | JGI IMG/M metagenome (GOLD analysis project Ga0105048, IMG submission 78382) | Freshwater microbial communities from Lake Fryxell liftoff mats and glacier meltwater in Antarctica - MAT-05 | ecosystem: Environmental > Aquatic > Freshwater > Ice > Liftoff microbial mat | place...
CAGCAAGTGAAGGAGCTGAGCATGAAGACGATTCAATTGTTGAAGGCTGCGGCAGTTGCGGCCGTGGGCAGCGCTGCACTGGTCGGTTGCAGTGGCGGCAATGACTACGAGGCCGCCACCACGGGGCCAGCGGTCATCACCGGGGTGCCGGCCTCGGCCGTCGCCTCGGTCACGGCCTATACCGACTTCGCCAAGACGCTGGTCAACAGCGAGACGGGTACGCCTTTGGAGCTGAGCCTGGTGGTCACCGCGCCGACCAGCGAGACGGCGCTGCCCCAGGCGCTTTAAGGCCGAACGCGCGGCGTGGGTGCTGCCGCTGGCGGTGCACTTGCTGGATGTGCATTCGCTTGGGGTGCATCCACTGGGGGCTCGCCACGCAACACCGCCAGGCCTTCGACCCGTGCAAAGTCACAGTCGTGGCTGATCGATGCCGCCGCGCCCAATTCCAGCGCGGTGGCCAGCTGGATCGCATCGGGCAGTTTCAATCCGTAGCAAGCGCGCATCCGGTCGGCCACCGCAGCGTCGTGTGAGCAAGGTCTAGTTCAACCGCGACGCCAGCTTGTTCGCGAGCAGCTGCCCAACCTGCGCGCAATCCACCTGCACACCCAACCCCGCCATGTCCACCGTCTGCAGCCCCGCGTGGCCGCAGGGGTCGATCCGCCCGAATGGGGCCAAGTCCATCGCCACGTTCAGCGCGACACCGTGGTACGTGCAATGTCGGCTGACCTTGATGCCCAGCGCCGCGATCTTGCCCAGGCCCTTGAACGGGTCCGCACTTTGCACCTGCAGAACAGCGTGGCCGAACGGATCGGCCAGGCGAACGTAAATGCCCGGCGCGCTGCGGACACGGTGGCCGGTCACGCCGAAGTGCGCCAGCGTGTCGAGCACCGCGTGTTCGATGCGATAGACATACTCCTTGACGAAGTAACCACGGCGCTTCAAGTCGATCAGCGGATAAGCCACCACCTGACCGGGGCCGTGGTACGTGACCTGACCGCCCCGGTCGGTGCGCACCACAGGAATGTCGCCCGCGGCCAGCACCTGCGCGGCATGTTCGTCGCGCCCGGCAACGCCTTGGGTGAACACGGGGTCATGTTCGACCAACCAAAGTTCGTCTCCGGTATCGGGCGTACGCGCCGCCGTGAAGGCCCGCATGGCGGGCTCGGTCTGGCTGTAGGGCTGGCGGCCCAGGGTGAGGATGCGCATGCTGCGCCGGGTCAGGTGTACGAAAGCTTGCCGGCTGAAGCCTGCTGCCTACTTGCAGGCGTTGTTAGCGGTGAAGTCCACCACCTTCAGACTGCCGGCAATGATTTGCGCCTTGGCTGCGTCCACTTGTCGCCGCATCTCGGCGCTGACCAACTTGGCGTTGTTGTCGTCGTAAGCCAGGTCCAAAGCGCCTTCTTTCAAGCCCAGGACGGTGACACCCGGCTTGATGCCACTGAATGCCTGGTACACGGCCACGTCGGTGCGCTTGAGCATGCTGGTGAGGATGCTGCCGGGGTGCAGGCCGTTCTGGTTGCTGTCCACGCCCACGCCCAGGATGCCCAGATCTTTGGCCGCTTGCAGCACGCCCAGGCCGGTGGTACCGGCGGCAGCGAACACCACGTCGGCGCCTTGAGCGGCCTGGATCTTGGTGAGTTCCACTCCCCGCGCCGGGTCGGTCCAGGCGGCGTTGGTGGTGCCGGTCATGGCCCAGACCATCTTGATGGTCGGCTTGGCATAACGCGCACCTTGTTCGTAGCCGCACAGCACCTTGCGCACCAGCGGGATGTCTTGCCCGCCGACAAACCCCAGCGTGCCGGTTTTGCTGGCCAGCGCGGCCAGCACACCCACCAGAAAACTGCCTTCGTGTTCGCGGAAGACGAAGCTCTGCACGTTGGGCAGGTTGACGACCATGTCGACGATGGCGAAGCGCGACTGTGGAAAGTCACGCGCCACCGCCTCGATGCTGCTGGCCTGTGGGAAACCGACGCCAACGATGGGGTTGGCACCCCGCTGCGCAAAGCGCCGCGCGGCCTGTTCGCGCTGCGTGGCGTTCTGGATTTCGTATTCCAGATAAGGCTTGCCGGTTTTGGCCTTCCAGCGTTCAGCGCCCGCGTGGGCGGCTTGGCCGAAAGACTTGTCGAACTTGCCACCCAGCTCGAAGATGATGGCCGGCTGAGCCCATGCGCTGGTCGCCGCAAGGAGCAAGACCGCAGCCATCAGTCGGGCGCGGCGAAGGCCCTCTCCCCTGCCCTCTCCCCTGCCCTCTCCCCTGCCCTCTCCCGCAAACGGGAGAGGGAGAAACTCCCGTAACCAGCCACCCTCCCCGGCAAGCCAGAGCTGGACATGGTCCTGCAACCGGATTTGCTCCCTCTCCCTCTCCCGCTTGCGGGAGAGGGCTGGGGTGAGGGCCTTCACCCAGGTCAAAAGTTGGCCTTGAAGCTCAAGCCGTAAGTCCGCGGCTCGTTGATGAAGCCGGTGAGGTTGTTGAAGTCGATGCCGCCCACCACGCGGATCTGGTTGGCGATGTTGCGCACAAAGGCGGTGGCTTCGTACTTGCCCTGGCCGAAGCTGTAGCCGCCACGCAACCCGCCTTCCAGCAGCGACTTGCCGGTGAATTCCCTGGCCTCGTACAAGAAGAAATTGATCTGGCTGCGATAAGCCCAGTCGGTCAGCACAAAAGCCTCGCCGCCAGGCACCGCAAAGCCGTAACGTGCGGTGAAGTTCAGCGTGGTCTTGGGTGCCTGTGGCAGCGGGTTGCCGTTGATCGACACCGTGGGCGCGAACTTGCCGATGGCTGGGTTGATGGGGCTGGTGATGGGGTCCAGCACCGTGCAGCCACTGCCGCAGGCGTCAACCCGCAGGCTCGGGTCCTTGATCTCGGTCTGGTTGTAGCTGGCACCCAGGGTGAACAGCAGCTTCTCGGTAGCCTTGAACTGGAAGTCGACCTCAGCACCCTGGCCCACGGTCTTGGCGGCGTTGACCAACTGGTTGAAGTTGGCCGCACCACCCACCGCCGTCAACTGCTGGTCCTTGATGGTGTAGCTGAAGACGTTGAAGGCCACGCGCGCCCGGCGGTCCATCAGGTCGGCCTTCACGCCCGCTTCGTAGGACGTCACTTTTTCGGACTTCGCCACCGACAAGGTATCGCCAAACAGCAGACGGCCCTGGATCGACGGCGCGCGGAAACCGGTGGCCACGCGGGCGTAGACGTTGGTGTTCTTGTCCAGGGCGTAGGTGCCGCTGACGTCGCCGCTGGTGTTGTCGGAATCGGTTGACACCGTGCGCCGGCCAATGAAGGTGGGGCTGAAGGGCGGCGCTTGCAGGCGGTCGGCAAAGAAGTCCTTCTTGTCCTTGGTGTAGCGCAGGCCGCCGCGCACCTTCAAGTCGGTGGTCACGTCCAAATTGACGCTGCCAAACACTGCGTAGGCCTTGTTGTCCTGCTGCTGTTTGGCCAGGCCGTTCAGGCTGTTGCCGCCGATGGAGCTGTAGTTGAAGCTGTCGATGTTGATTTTTTCGTCAAAGTAGTACACGCCAGCCAACCACTTCAGCGCGCCCGCACCGGTGCTTTCGACGCGCAGTTCCTGGGTGAGCTGCCTGTGTTTGGGCAAGCCGTCGGCCGACTCGGCATCGAACGGAATGTTGCCCGGCCCGAAGTTGCCGGCACCCAGGAAGGACGCGCCAAAACCGCCGTCGATGTCGCCACGGCTGAGGGACTTCACGGTCTCGTAGCCGGTGATGGAGCTGACGGCCACGCCGCCCAGATCCAGCCGCATGCGCAGGCTGCCGCCCGTGGACTTCACGCTCTGGCTGTTGATGCCGTCTTGCGAGACCTTGGCCTCATCGAAACCCGCCACCAAGTCGTTGGTTCCGGGTTTGATGATGTTGGCTCGGAAGACACGCGCGCTGCCTTTCAGGTCACGGGTGTGAACATTGAACAAGGCGCTGAAATTCTTGTCAGGCGCCACCAGCAATTGCACGCGTGCAGCGTTGTCGTTGTAGCTCTCGAGGTCTTTGGTCGGGCCTCTGGCATTGGTGTTTTTGACCCAGTCGTCACGGTTTTGCGACTGCAAGGACACGCGCAGCGCAGCCGCGTCCGACAGTGGCACGTTGACTGCACCTTCGGCGGTTACCGCTGAAAAACGGCCGATGGACAACAGGCCATAACCGCCAAACGTCTTCTCCGGCTTGGCCGACTCGAACTTCACCACCCCCGCAGGCGAATTGCGCCCGAACAACGTGCCCTGAGGACCGCGCAGGACTTCAATGCTGGCCAGATCGAAGATCGGGAAACCCTTCAGGATGGGGTTCTCCTGGACGACGTCGTCAAACACCAGGCTGACGGGCTGGCTGGCATTCAGGTCAAAGTCGGTGTTGCCGATGCCGCGGATGTAGAAGCGAGGGAAGGCGCGACCAAAGCTGGATTCAATGTTCAAGCTGGGCACGCGAGCGGCCAACAAACGGATGTCCTGGCCGCCGGAATTCAACACTTCCAGAATCTCGCCCGACAGTGCCGACACCGAACTGGGCACGTCTTTGATGTTCTCGGTACGCCGCTCGGCAGTCACGGTGATGACTTGCAGCTTGCCAGCTTCGGCCGCAGCAGCCGCCTGCTGGGCGCCGGCGCCGCTGCTGAGTACAGCCAGTGCCGCCAGGGCCAAGGCGCTGGGCAACACGTTGTGGGCGTGGGTACGACGTGGCGAAAGGCTCATGAATGCTCCGGAAGAGATCAAAAAAACGAAGGGCTGCAGAAATGTGGCGATGGGTCCGAGCTGCTGTGCAAAGCTCGTGCCACCGTTCAGGGGAGAGAATGATTCGATGATGGCGTGATGAACGCCGCGAAGTCACCGCTAGCCCAAAGTTCCGCGAACGGCTGACGCCAATTTGCAACATCTGAGCATGCTCAACGCTGAACAACGCCGCTGCTGGCAGCACGACGGCTACGCCGTACTGCCGGACTTCACGTCGCCCCACGATGTGGCCGGGGCCTGCCGCCGTGCGGCGGAACTGGTGGACGCTTTTGACACCGACGCCCAAACCAGCGCCAGCGTGTTTTCGACCCGTGACCGCGCTCTGGTGGCCGACGCAGCGCTGCTGGCGTCGGCCCACGCCGTGCACTGTTTTTTCGAGGAAGAGGCGTTCAGTATTGACGGCCAGCTGCAAGTGCCCAAGGCGCAGGCCATCAACAAGATCGGCCATGCCCTGCACGAGCTGGACCCGGTATTCAGGGCTTTTTCGCATGGCCCGCCGCTGGCCGAATTGGCGGTTGAACTCGGCCTGTTGCAGCCGTTGGTCTGGCAGTCGCAATTGATCTTCAAACAACCCCGAATTGGCGGTGAAGTGGGCTGGCACCAGGACGGCAGCTTCTTCGCCACCACGCCGCAGACGGTGACGACCTTCTGGTTTGCGCTGGAAGACGCCACGCTGGACAACGGCTGCCTGTGGGTGCAGCCCGGCGGGCAGCACAGCCCGTTGCGTGAAGCCTATGTGCGCAGCACCACCGCGCCGACGCGGCTGCACATGCACGCGCTCGACGCCACACCGTGGCCCACGCTGGCGCAGGCGCGACCCTTGCCGGTGCGGGCCGGCACCTTGGTGGTGTTCGGCGGCCAGTTGCCGCACTACAGCGCCGCCAACCGTTCGCCGCGGTCGCGGCTGGCCTACACCTTGCACGCGACCGACGCCAGCGCAGCCTATTCACCGCTGAACTGGCTGCAGCCTGACGCGGCGCGAGCCCCGCGTGGGTTTGTGTGAAGCCGCCTGGGTGGCTCTGGTTCTGGCCCTGGCGCTGGGCACAGCCGAGCACGGCAGTCAGCCGCCACTTGAGCGCTGCACAATGGCCTGACACCCATCCTTCGCCATCGAACATGGCCACTCTCATGAACCACGTGCCCACCCTGCAAACCACGCCCGCCTCGCGCATTCACCTCATTGGCGGGGAGAAGGGCGGCGTCGGCAAGTCCATGGTGGCGCGCTTGTTGGCGCAGTACTTCATCGACCATGACATGCCCTTCGTCGGCTACGACACCGACCGCTCCCACGGCTCGTTGATGCGCTTTTACGCCGACTACGCCAGCCCCGTGCTGGTGGACCGTTATGAGGCGCTGGACCGCGTGGTCGAAAGCGCTGTAGAACACCCTGGCCGCCGCGTGCTGGTGGACCTGGCGGCACAAACCCACGAGCCGCTTGTGAAGTGGATGGAAGAGTCCGGCGTGCTCGACCTGGCGGACCTGTCGGGCATCGCCCTGCACTACTGGCATGTGATGGATTCGGGCCGCGACTCAGTCGACCTGCTGACCCGTTTGCTCGACCGTTTTGGCCAGCGCCTGCGCTATGTGCTGGTGAAAAACCAGTTGCGCGGCGAAGACTTCGCGCAGCTTGAAGCTTCCGGTCAACTGGAACGGGCCGTGGGCCTGGGCGCACAGGTCATGACCGTGCGCAAGCTGCACGACGCCGTGATGCAGAAGATCGACGCCAGGAACAGCAGCTTCTGGGCCGCCAAGAATGGCAGCGGCATCGACAGCGCGGGCCTGGGCCTGATGGAGCGCCAACGCCTGAAGATGTGGCTCGCGGCGGCCTACGCCGAGCTGGCGCGCATACAGGCCTGAATCGACGCGGCGCGATGGAAAAGACCGTCGCCCTGTTGCTCACCGACCTGGTCGACAGCGCGGCCACGGCGCAACGCCTGGGCGACGCGGCCATGGCTGAGGTCAACGCTCAACACGACCGCCAGGCCCGCGACCTGCTGCGCGAGTGGCGCGGCCGGGAAATCGACAAGACCGACGGCTTCCTGCTGTTGTTCGACAGCGCGCAAGACGGCCTGGGCTACGCCTTGGCGTACCACCGCGTGCTGGCCGCGCTGGAGGCCGCGCTCCAGGGCGCACACGAGGGTTTGAAGTTGCGCGCCCGCGCGGGGCTGCACGTGGGCCTGGTGACCTTGCGCGAAACCCCCGCAGGCGACGTGGCCTTGGGCGCCAAACCGGTGGAGGTGGAGGGACTGGCCAAGCCGCTGGCCGCGCGCGTGATGGCGACCGCGCTGGGCGGACAGACCTTGCTGACCGCAACAGCCGTGCAAGCACTGGGCACCACACCCCACCGCATACAAAACCATGGCCACTGGCGGGTGAAGGGGCTGGGTGCGCCGCTGGAGCTGTTCGAAGTGGGCCCGGTCGGGCCTTCCACCGCACCCTTCATGCCGCCGCCGGATGGTGACAAGGTTTACCGCGTGGTGCGCCAGGGCAGCCTGTGGCTGCCAGCGCGCGAACTGCGTCATGGACTGCCCGCTGAGCGCGACGCCTTTGTCGGCCGCAGCAGCACGCTCCAGGAAATTGCCAGGCGCTTTGAGGCCGACGCCCGCTTGGTGTCGCTGGTGGGCATTGGCGGCTGCGGCAAGACGCGGCTGGCCACACGTTTCGGCTGGGCTTGGTTGGGCGACTTCCCGGGCGGCGTCTGGTTTTGTGATCTCGCCAGCGCGCGCAGTCTGGAGGGCCTGACACACGCTGTCGCCCAGGGCCTGGACGTGCCGCTGGGCAAAGACGACCCGGTCTTGCAACTGGGCCATGCGATCGCCGGGCGCAGCGAGTGTCTGGTCATTCTGGACAACTTCGAGCATCTGGCCCGTCATGCCGAAAGTACGCTGGGCCTTTGGTTGGAACGTGCACCACGGGCGCGTTTTTTGGTGACCACGCGCGAGGTTCTGGGCATCATTGGCGAAGAGACCTTGGGCGTGGCGCCGCTGAACGCGGCCGACGCCGAACAACTGTTCATGCGCCGCGCGGCTGCGGCCAAGTTCGAATTTGTGGCCAGTACCGAAGAACAAGTGGCCATCACCAAGCTGGTGGGGCTGCTGGACGGCCTGCCCTTGGCGATCGAGTTGGCCGCAGCGCGGGTGCGTTCGCTCTCGCCACGCATGCTGCTGGCACGCATGAGCGAACGCTTCAAGTTGTTGGCATCGGGCGGCGGGCGGCTGGACCGCCAGAGCACCCTGCGCACGACCTTTGACTGGTCGTGGGAATTGCTCACCGCCGCCGAGAAGTCAGCGTTGGCGCAACTGTCGGTGTTTGAAGGCGGCTTCACGATGGAAGCGGCTGAAGGCGTGCTGGACTTGTCGGGCATACCAAGCTCGTCCGCAGCGCCATGGACGATGGATGTGGTGACCTCGCTCGTTGACAAGTCGTTTGTGCGCTCCTTGGTTGATGAACGGTACGACCTTCTGGTCAGCGTACAGGCCTATGCGGCCGAACACTTGCAGACAGCGGGCCGGTTTGAAGACAGTGGGCCGCAGGCCCAGCGTGCGGCACAGCTTCGCCATGCGCAATGGTTTGCGGCGCTGGGGCCAGAGCGCGCGTTGGAGTGCGGCTGTGCGGATATCGACAACATGGCCACCGCTTGCTGGCGCGGCGTGAACACGGGTGACGCCGAACTTGCCGCTGGGGCACTGCGCGGGGCCTGGGCGGCCATCACGCTGCAGGGCCCATTCAAAGCTGGTGTGGACATGGCCAAAGCCGTGTGTGACATGCCCACGCTGGGCGGTGTCGCCCGTGCCCAAGCGCATGCGGTACTGGGCCACGCACTCGAATCTTCAGGCCAGCGTGGTCAAGCTGATGCGCAGTACGCCATGGCGCTGCCGCTGGCAGTGGCGGCGGGCGATTTGCGTTGCCAAGCCGAGGTGCTGGTGCGACAAGGCGGGTTGCACGGCGGTCCGTCCGGTCGCGCCCAGTTGGAGCAAGCCCTGACGTTGGCCCGTCAACTAGGCGACCCGGAGTGGGAGTGCGCCGCAACCAACGGGCTGGGCAATCTTGAATTTGCACAGGGCCGCATGGCTGATGCTCAACGGCATTTCGAAGCGGGTTTGGCTCTGTCCAGGCGCGCTGGCCTTCGCCGTTGGCAGGGCAGCCTGCTGGGCAACATGGGCAACCTGCAGGCGTCCATCGGTGCCATGGATGCGGCGCGGCGCTGCAACGAAGAAGCGCTGGCCGTGGCGCGTGAACTCGGCGACAGGCGCCGCGAGGGCAATGGCCTGAGCAATCTGGCGATGTTGAACTTCTTGCAGGGCCGGCTGGACGAGGCACTGAGCGCAGCCGAAACAGCGCACACGCTGGCCTGCGAGTTGGGCCACCAGATCTTGGTGAGTACCGCCTTGTGCAACCTGGGGCTCATTCATGGCGCCCTCGGCCGCCTCGATTCGGCCCTTGACCGCATGAAAGCAGCCGTCGCCCTGAACCGCAGTCTGGGCAATTCCCATGCCCTGGGCCAAGCGCTGGGGCATTGCGGCGTCGCTCAGGCACGCGTTGGGCAGTTCGTGGCTGCAAAGGCGTTGCTCGACGAAGGTCACCAGCTTTTGGTCGCGAACGACGATCCTTTCAGCCTGGGGTTGCTGGTCTGCAACCAGGCAGAAAGCCATTGGCTATCGGGCGGCGTGCCCGCGGCTCAGGCCAGCCTTGAGCGCGCCAGAAGCTTGTTCGAAAGCTCCGGTGCCAGCCCTTCATCGGAACTCGGTCTGGCGCTGGAGCGTGCCTCCACGGTGGTGTTGAGCGTGGGTGTCTGAATCAGTCGTTCATGATCCAAACATCGGGCTCAGAACTCAACTCCCCTTGGGCAGCCGCAGTCCCATCCGACACCAACTGCACCCGATAGCTGAGGTCGCCCAAGGCTGCACGGCCCTGCGGAACACAGCGCGCCGTGCGGCCGTCTTGCGACACCTGGCAGTCCACGGGCGCATTCGCGTCACTGAAAACAACCGGCGTCTGGGCAAACACAAAGCCTGGCGTGCGCAGCACCCAGGTCGTGGCGTTGTCGGCAGAGCTCGAGCGTTTGGGTGCCTGCTTCAACACCACTTTGTTGTTTTCCACCGTGACCATGAAATTCGGCCCGGCCCAGGCCAGGGGGGCGGACAAAACCAGAAGCGCAGCCAAGGCATGGCGTGATAGGGTGATCATCTTCATCGCTACTCTCCCGAAAGCTGAGCCACCAAGGAAGGTGGAACGCTGCAGCGCATTGGATTCTGGCTCCGACAGCGCCGTTTGCAATGGATGGTTGCAAGGGATGGTTGCAAGGGATGGCTCCAAGGGATGGCTTCCACAAAGGAACCCGGGCCATGGCGCCAAGCGCCGTTCCAGGCGCTGGCCCGCCACCGCCGTCAACCCGCTTTCGGGCTGGGCGCCAGGCGATCCGCATTTGTCGCGTATTTTCAGCCTTTCCTTTTAAAAGATGCTCCTTCATGGAAAGTGCCACCGGCCACATCCGCTTGACCTCCCACCCCGGCCAGGGCGCGGGTGGCGCGCCCA
>Ga0105048_10019892_pt1 | contig 10267 bp, 10 predicted proteins | sample MAT05_FD_78382 | JGI IMG/M metagenome (GOLD analysis project Ga0105048, IMG submission 78382) | Freshwater microbial communities from Lake Fryxell liftoff mats and glacier meltwater in Antarctica - MAT-05 | ecosystem: Environmental > Aquatic > Freshwater > Ice > Liftoff microbial mat | place...
ACCGCTGCCGATGTGGTGCAGGACGGCGCCGAGGTCGTTCTCGTGGGCCATCGCAGCACGCAGTGGTATAGCGGCGCCAACGTCGAACCAATGACGCTCATCCCTCCTCCGTCGATCCCCAACCAGCTGATCGGATTCACCCGGCGCGGCTCGGCGATCGACGAGGTCCTCGACGGCGTGCGGATGGGACATGAGGTCGGGTTTGGCGAGATCGTCACGCTGTTCAGCGGTCGCGGCCGTGAGGTCAACGCGATCGCCGAACTCGCGGACGAACTGCGCCAGCAAGCGGTCGGCGATCAGATCACCTGGGTCCACAACCGCAACATCAACTACACCAATGTGTGCACGTTCAAGTGCAAGTTCTGCGGGTTCGCAAAAGGCAAGCTCACGCTCAACCTGCGCGGCACGCCGTACCTGCTGACCCTCGATGACATCGCTCAGCGCGCTCGCGAAGCATGGGACCTCGGGGCGACCGAGGTGACGCTGCAGGGCGGCATCCACCCCGATTTCGACGGCGACTACTACATCGATGTCACCCGGGCGGTGAAAGCCGCAGTGCCCGACATGCACGTTCACGGGTTCACCGCGCTCGAGGTGACCGAGGGTGCCAAACGGCTCGGCGAGGATCTGACCACCTATCTCGGGCGACTCAAGGACGCCGGCCTCGCGTCGTTACCCGGCACTGCCGCAGAAATCCTCGACGACGAGATCCGGGCTATTCTGTGTCCGGACAAGATCAACACCCAGGAGTGGCTCGATTGTCATCGCGCTGCGCACGGGATCGGCCTGAAGAGCAACGTGACGATGATGTTCGGTTCAGTCGAGCACCCGCAGAGCTGGGCCCGGCACCTGATCGTCACTCGCGACCTGCAGAAGGAAACCGGCGGGTTCACCGAGTTCGTCGGGCTGCCGTTCGTCCACATGGCCTCGCCGATCTACCTGATGCGCAAGAGCCGTCGCGGCCCGACGTTTCGCGAGACGCTGTTGATGCACGCCGTTGCCCGGATCGCGTACCACGGCTGGATCCCCAACATTCAGGTGTCGTGGGTCAAGATCGGACTCAGCGGCGCTGAACAGATGTTGCGCGCCGGGTGCAACGACATGGGCGGCACGCTGATGAACGAGAACATCTCCCGCGCCGCCGGAGCGGCGCATGGGCAGGAGATGACCCCCCAGCGTTTCGCCCAACTGGCAGAGAACCTCGGCCGTCGCGCCGAGCAGCGCACCACCGGCTATGGCCCGGTCCCCGCCCGTCCGAGGGTTTCGTGACCGCACTGGCCGGACCCCAAACCCTCCGACCCCCCGGACCCGTCGGCAGACGAAAGCGGACAACGAAAACGGACAACGAAAACGAAAACGGCCGACGCCCACTCGGCGGACCGAGCGGGCGTCGTGCAGGGCAGAGCCGGGCAGAGCGTTGCGTCAGCGGCGCAGGCCGAGCTTGGCGATGATGTCGCGGTAGCGCTGGACGTCGCGGTTGCGGACGTAGTCCAGCATGCTGCGGCGCTGGCCGACGAGCATCAGCAGGCCACGACGGCTGTGGTGGTCCTTCTTGTGGAACTTCAGGTGACCGGTCAGGTGGTTGATGCGTGCAGTGAGCAACGCGATCTGCACTTCGGGTGATCCGGTGTCGGTGTCGTGCAGCTTGTGCTCGCTGATGACGGATTGCTTTTCCATGTTCGATGCCTTCCAAAAGGGACAGGTCGCCCCGGGCCAACGGTCCGGCAGCATCACGCCAGCGCACCTGCATCGAACGACGCAGCAGCCCCAACGGACCCTGCAAGGCTAAGGCCAGCACCCGCCGGCACCAACCCCGACAAAATCGCTGGTCTGGAGCTGATGGCGGTCAGCGATGGACTGTTTCGCTACCGTGCGGGGGTGACTTCGCTTCCCGAACTGCGGGCCCGCATCGACGAACTCGACCAACGCCTGGTGCAGGTCCTGGCCGAGCGACTCGCCGTGTGCGAGGAGGTCGCTCGGGTCAAGGAGGGTAGCGACACACCTGTTATCCAGCCGGCTCGCGTTCGTGATGTGATCACGAGCCGTCGCCAGTGGGCGATCGACATCGGTGTCGATCCCGATTTCGCCGAGCAGGTCTTCCGGGTCTTGTTGGCCGAAACGCACCGGATCGAAGTCGCTGGGGCCCGTCCCGACGCCAAGCCGGACAAGTCGGCCGAGCCGGAGAGCACTCGCAGCGCGGTCGACACGGTGGCGACCCGGCTGGATCACGTCGTCATCGCCGTCGACGATCTCGACGCTGCAGTCGCGACGTTCACCGATCGGCTCGGGTTCCATACGGTGGATCTCGCCGACGGCGTGCATCCCGGGATGCAGGCCGTCGCCGCCGGAGGCGTCGTGATGGTGCTGGTCGGAGCCGCTGCGAGCGACGAGGTCGCCGACCATCTCGCCCGCCACGGCAGCGGCATCCAGCATCTTGCGATCGATGTGCTCAATGCGTCCTACGCGCGCGCAGCGCTCACATCGGTCGACGCGCCCCTGCTCACCGAGATCATGGTCGACGACAACGGCCACGAGCAGTTCTTCACGATCCACGATCCGAGCATCGGCATCCAGCTCGGGTTCATCTCGCGAACCGGTCATCGAGTCGGAATCGGTGGCGCGAATGTGCTGGCTTCATTCCAGCGGCAGGCACAGGAGCCGTAGTCCCGATGTCATCGGGCCGCAATGGCCCAGGGTTACGCTCGGACTTCATGCCCGCAACGCGTACCGCCGTCGCTGCGCTCGCCGTCGCACTTGTCGCACTCGTCGCACTCGTCGCTGCGTCGTGCGCGAGCAACAACAGCAGGGCCAGGACATCGGACACGTCGATGCGTGTCGCCACCGGCGAACCGTTTCCGGTCGATCGCTGCGCTGCGAACCGAGCCGCCGGCACTGTCGTCTACCGCTCCGGATTCGGCTTTGCCGCATCGGCGAGCATCGTCGACGTGCTGGTCGCCGAGCAGAAGGGGTACTTCGCCAATCTGTGTCTCGATGTCGAGATCGTGGCGAGCGACGCCGCGGCGAACTACGCCCCAGTTGCCGACAACACGGCCCAGTTCGCGAGCGCCGGCTCATTCAATGACGTGATCGGCTACCGCCACGCTCATCCCGACGCCGGCCTCGTGGTGCTCGCTGTCGAAGGCCAGACTTCGATCGATTCGCTCGTGGTCAAAGAGGGTGCTGCGACCACACTCAGCGATCTGCGCGGTACCACGATCGGCGTCAAGGGCAGCCTGCCGGCGAGTGTACGGGCGATGCTCGCCAAGGCCGGACTGCGCGAGGGGACCGACTTCGACATCACCGTCCTCGACGGGCATGACCCCGAACTGCACATCGCCGATCCGGGCATCGTTGGGTTCCCGGTGTTCCAGAGCACTGAACCGGGCCAGCTCGATCGCGCCGGGATCGAGTACATCGAATTCGATCCAGCGGATGACGCCATCCCGGGCACGTTCGGCATCATCTACACCAATGCGTCGTTTCTCGACGAGCACCCGACGGCCGCCCAAGACTTCATGCGGGCCACGATGCTGGGCCTGGCCGACGCCGTCGCCGACCCCTCTGCCGCCTCGATGATCGCGCTCGACTTCATCGCCAACAGCGGCAATGCCGGCGGGTTGTCCGCCGACACCGAGGCGTTCCGGTGGCAGACCGAGTCGGGCCTCGTCGTCGAGAGCACACCGCGGGACGGCGCGCTCGGACTCCCCGTTCTCGAGCGTCTCGAGGACGAAGTTAGGACGTACGCCGGCATCGGCTTGTACGACGGCGACACACCGGACATCTCCGACGCAGTCGACGCCGATGTCCTCGCCGGAATCTATGGCTCCGATCGACAGGTCATCTGGCCATCGGAGTGAATGACGCGGCGAACGCGCAAGGGACGGCCGCCGTCAATCATCGAGGTGATGGTCGCGGCGGCACACAACCCGCCGATCGGATCCCATCTCCAGGCACAACAGCGCGTTCGGATCGCCGCCCAACATTCCGATCGAGTCGACCAACGGGTGTGAGTCCGGGGTCGAGCACACCGCCTCGATCGGCAGTCCGGGTGCGTAGGCACTCGGGCACGGTTCATTGTTGACGGCGGCGATGTAGCGGGAGATGTAGTCAGCGGTTCCGAACGAACCGGTCGCCGTGAAGTGGACTCCGTCGGGGACGAACCAGTGATCGGCGGTGCGCGTGTACCGGTCGTAGTCGGCGAGGATCACGTCGGGGTAACTGCCGGTGAGGAGCTTGTCGATCAGAATCTGATTGATGATGCCGTATCCGTTGCCGGCGGTCTGGTTGAACTGGAAGTTGACGTAGCTCGCGCCGACCCGGTAGTTGAGCCAGATGATCTGCTCTGCGCCGGTGCGGCGCGCAGCGGCGACGGTGTGGTCGAAACTCTCGCCGAACGCGGCAGGGGAATCGTTGTAGCCGGTCTGGACAACGACGACGTCGAACCGACGGCCGGCGGCGACGAGTGCGTCGATCGCCTCGACCGTGGTCGGCGGCAGGCGGTTCTCACGACCCGGGCACGACAGGAAATACAGCCGCCGACACGATTCGAGGTCGTGGGTGTAGACGACGCTGCCACCCAGCGCTCGTTGGGCATCTCCGTACCAGCGGATGCCGGACATCGTCGAGTCGCCGACCAGCAGCGCGCTCAACGGACGTTCAGCCACCTTCGGGTTGCGGTCGACACCGAGCGGAGGCACCACGGTTGCCGTTGTCGGGGATCCAGTGAAGTATCCGAACAGGTCGACGATTGCGTGGGTGGTCACCGACGAGGTCAATGCCACGCCGTCGGTGGACATCGCCACGATGGTCGCAGCGGCGACCGTCGCGTTGCGGCGATCACTCGTGATCGACGACACCGACGCTGGATCGATGCCGGTGTTCGCCGGCAACGACGTGAGGTAGCCCGAGCCCTTGGTGTTGGTGATCGTCAGGTTCATCGCGACCGCAGCCTGTCCGGCGAACGCAGGGGTGACCACGGTGCCGCCCCGATGGATCGGTGCCGGCTGCTCGCGGGTGTCCAGGACCCGCGTCGGCGCGACGGGCACGAACAATCCCTCCGTAGAGTCGGCGCCGGACGCCCCCGTGAAGTAGCCGGCGATGTCGACGATGACCGACGAGCCGGCTGAGGACAACACGTCGATTCCAGCGGCCGTGACCGGCACGATTGCTCCGACGGCCCGGATCTGACCGGCGGCATCGGTGTTCAGCGTCGACGACCTCGGCACGCCGGCGCCGGCCGGGAAGGCGGTGAGGAAGCCGGGCACGGCGCCTTCGGATGTCGTGAGTGTGACGACGATCGAGGTGGCGTCTGCCGGCACCGTCGGCGGCAGCGGCACATTGACAACAGCACCCGGCCGCAGCGCGCCGGAGGTCCGCGTATCGAGCAGGCGACTCCCCGCCAAGGGCACGAACCGACCTGATGTCGACGACTCGGCCGGGACGAAGACGCCGGTGACATCGACGATCACCGCCGCTGGAGCAGACGTCGAGACGGTGATGGTTCCGTCGGCACCAACGGGCACAATGGCCGAGTTCGCACGCGTTTCACCGCGCCCGAGGTTGAGGTTCGATGTCGTGGGGCGAGGTGTGCCAGTGGCCCAGGCCACGACAAAACCGTTCGCTTCGGCTGCGGTCGCGGTCAGGGTCACGGCAACCGCCGACGCTTCGGCGATGCCGGCTCTGCCGACGATCTGCACCGTGAAGGTCAACGGATCGACGACGGTGAGACCCGAGCTGTCGCGCTCATCGGCGAGCCGTGTCGGGGCCACTGGTAGGTATGCACTGGTGTGCTCGGCGTTTGCGGCGAATGCCGTCCCCGGCGTCACCACCGCGATCGACATCATCGTCGGGACGACCATCGCTGTCGTCATCACACCGATCGTCCCGAGCCCGAACACTCGCTGCCAACGCTTCATGCCACCCATACCACCCGCTGGTCAAAGAGGCGGTCTCGCCGACTGCCCCACTCGGCTTGCCATGTTATTGCACGAACAGTCCGAACAGCGGCGCACGCCAGCGCCCGATACGCCCGGTCAAGCCCGAAACGGCACTGCCGGAGCAGGGACTAGAAGTAGATGATGCCTTCAGCCTTGGCTTCGGCGGCATCGAGATCGTCGGTGTAGGCACCGGTGGACAGGTACTTCCAACCGTTGTCGCACACGATGAACGCGATGACGCCTTCCTCGATCTGCTCGGCCACCTTGGCTGCGCCGGCCATCGCCGCGCCGGCCGAGATGCCTGCGAACACGCCGCACTCCGATACCAGCCGACGCGTCCATTCGATGCTTTCGCGCGGGCGGACGACCCGCTTGCGGTCGAGCAGCTCGTAGCCGTTCCATTGCTCGAACAGCGGTGGGATGTAGCCGTCTTCCAGGTTGCGCAACCCCTCGACCCGCTCGCCGAGCGGCGGTTCGATGGCGATGACCTTGATCTCGGGGTTTTGTTCCTTCAGATACCGACCGGTTCCCATCAGGGTCCCGCTCGTGCCGAGCCCGGCGACGAAGTGAGTGATCTCGGGGAGGTCGCGCCAGATCTCCGGGCCGGTGCCCTCGTAATGAGCACGGGGGTTGGCGTCGTTGCCGTACTGATAGAGGAAGCAGTACTCAGGATGGGCGGCTGCCAGCTCTTGGGCGCGACGAACCGCACCGTTGCTGCCCTCCTCGCCGGGGGTGAGCACGATCTTGGCGCCGAACACCTCCAGCATCTGGCGCCGCTCGACGCTGACGCTGGAGGGCAGCAGGATCGTGATCGGATAGCCCTTCATCTGCGCAATTGCAGCCAGCGCAATGCCCGTGTTGCCCGACGACGGCTCCATGATCGTCTGGCCCGGCGACAGGCGCCCGTCTTTCTCGGCCTCTTCGATCATGCTCTTGGCGATGCGGTCCTTGACCGACCCGAACGGATTCTGCCCTTCGAGCTTGCCGTAGATGCGGACGCGGGGATTCGGTGACAGGTTGCTGACGTCTACCATCGGCGTGTTACCGATCATGTCGAGCACGTTTGTGAATGGCACCACGGCGTTCCTCCCGGATCACAGCGAATTCCCGATGTCTCCTGTCGGAATTGTATCCATTCGATCCGGATCTCGGACTGCTGCAGCCATGTCACCGAACTCAGCCGGCCGGATCCTCGCGTCCGGTACGCAGTCGGTAGCCCGGACTCCCGGCCTCCATCCACTCCCCGACGAAGTCGAAGAACGGTGTGCCGAACGGGTCCTGGCCACGCATCGGCATGCTGCCGCGGCGGATGACCCAGTCGTGCGGTGCGAGTGCTTCGGCGGCGTCGAGATGGTCCCGTGCCCCGTCGACGTCACCCCGGTCGTCGAGCAGCACGGCGATTCGGCGATGCAGGCGCGCCCGCTGCAATTCGTCTGACGGCTGTTCCATGAGATCGACGACGGCTGCATCGTCGAGATCTCGTTCGCCGTCGACGACCCAGCGGCGGAGCAGGTTGTGGTGCACCGCAGAATCGACGTGGGCGAAGGCTCGGAATCGGTCGTCACCCATTGCCGTGTCGGCAGGCCGGACGACCTTGCCTGTTTCGTCGATCCAGACCGCAGCGGGCACGTTGACGATGCCGTACTGCTCGGCAACTCTGTAGTCGCGGTCGATGACGATGGTGAGTTCGGGGGCATGCGCAGCCCACTCACGGACGGCTTCGAGATCGCTGTCGATCGCAACCGCAATGATGGTGAATCCGTGCTCACCGAGTTCTTGCTGCAGGGTCTGCCACACGGGCAGCTCGTAACGACAGCCTCACCAACTCGACCAGGCGAGCAGCAGTACCTTGCGGCGATCGAAGTCGTGCAGGCTGACCGGATTGCCTGCCATGTCCGGCAACGTGAAGTCGGGCGCCTGCAGCGTCGTCATCCGCTCACCACGCGACTGCGCCGAGGGAGCGAGCGCCGCAATGCTGCGATCGATGTCGACCACGGCTGTCCTGCCGATGATGGGTGCCGCCTCGACGAGATCGATCAGCCCGTCGGGTGAGACGACCTCGGCGCGACGGAAGATCGGAGCGCACACATCCTCACGACACAAGCCCTCCGGCTTCAAGGTCCAACCGGTCAACGCCTCGAACGAGTCGGGCTGCATCAGCCACCGGCCGTCGTTGACGATCGGCGCGCCGACCTCGATGTGTTCGGTATCGGAGATGACTGTTGCCACGATGCCCCCAGTGTGTTGCGGTCAGCCGACTGCGATCGCCTCTTCGGTGATCGTGCCGTCGACCAGACGGTAGCTCCTCGCCTCCGGTGCATCGCGCTTCAGGCTGACGATCACGTAATGCCAGGTGGGGTCCGGAGCTTGGCGAACATCGGTCGGGCTGGGATACGGCTCGGTGTGGGTGTGACTGTGCATCACCCCGATGATCTCCATCCCGTCGTCTTCCGCATCGCGCTCGGCCCGCATCAGATCCTTCGGCGCAATGCTGTACACCTTGCCGGAGTGGGTGATGTTCTCACACGGCACGAAACGCACCACGGTATTGCTGGCTGGATGACCAACGAGCAGGCCGCATGCCTCCTCCATGTAGCAGTCGTACGCGAGCGCGATCATCTGCGCGTACGCAGTGGAGGAAACGGCCAACATCGCCGGCAGACGCTACCGCTACGCTGGCCGCTCCCCCATCCGAACCGCAACCCGACAGCATCGACTTCTCATGGCGACCAAACAACAGAACACCCAGAAGTACATCGCCAGCAACCGCAAGGCGCGCTTCGACTACTCGATCCTCGATGTCTACGAAGCGGGCATCGTCCTGCAGGGCAGCGAAGTCAAGGTGCTGCGGATGGGGTCGCTGCAGATCGCCGATGCATACGCCCGTGTCATCGATGGCCAGGTGTGGCTCGACGGGGTCCACATCCCTCCGTATCTGTTCGCCCACGGCGTTGGTGCGCACAAGCCGGATCGTCCTCGCAAGCTGCTGTTGCATGCCGACGAGATCGGCCGGATCAGCGCCCGGCTCAAGCTCGAACGGCTGTCGTTGATCCCGCTGAGCTTCTACTTCAAAGAGGGCCGGGTCAAGGTGGAACTGGCTCTCGCCACCGGTCGCAAGAAGGCAGACAAACGCAATGCGATGGCCGAGAAGGACACCCAACGCGAGATGCAACGAGCGCTCGGACGCCAGCGCAAGGGCCGCGACGACTGACGACGGTCAGTCGTCACCTGCTCACACCGCAATGCGTATCCAACGTTCTGCCGAACACCGCATCGTGCCGTGGGCCAATGGTCTCGGGATCACCGCCGACGTGTTCCTGTGGCCGCCCGCCATCGAAGAATGGACGTGGCGTTTGAGCATCGCCGATGTCAGCGACGACGTGCCATTCTCGGTGATGGCTGGCATCGACCGTCACATCATGGTCGCCAACGGAACAGGCATGGCGCTGGTGATCGACGGCGCGCCCGAGGTTCGGATGGACGAGCAGTTCGGTCCGCTCGCGTTCGACGGCGATTCAGTCACCACGTGCCGATTGATCGATGGACCGATCAACGACCTCAACCTGATGGTGCGGCGCGGGCGCGCGCTCGGCTCGCTGCGCAGCATTCGACTGCCGGCCGGATCCACCCTTACGACCGAACCCGACGATGTTGCAATGGTCGTGTTGACTGGTGTCCTGCGTCTCGACAACGAACCTCTCTCGGGTTTCGATGCCGTCCTGCTCGACCCTGATGAGCGACTGGCGTTCCACGCCGACGACGCGTCGTGGTGCGCCGTGGCGACGGTTCGGCCGCACGGCTGAGTCGGCCCAAGGGCTGAGTCGGCACAAGGGCTGAGTCGGCACAAACGGGTCAGACGGGTCAGACGGGTCAGATCCGCTCGTCGAGCACGACCTGGAACCGCTGCAATTCGACGATCGATTCGTGCTGCGGATGGGCAGGACTGATCAAGAGGTTGCGCTCGCCGCTGCGTGGATCGATCAGCGCCGACGGCACGATCAGACCGAGCGACGAGAGTGATCGAACCCACTTCTCCCCGACTCGCTGGGTGACGGATTGATCGGTCTGCCAGTTGCGTGGCAGTTGCTTGGGCGTCGCCTCGTCGATCAGCCGGTCCGGGATCTCGACCTCGATTGCGGTGTAGGTGACACGGGCTCCGATCAGGTGGACGGACAGTTCGAGGGTGGCCAGGGCGAGAGAATCGGCGGTGTACACCATCCGCACGCCTCGCGGATTCCAGCGGCCCGAATACCGCGCAGCGCCTTCACCATCGAACGCCGTCGATGCGTAGGGCTTCGACACCATCCGCCAGACCTTCATCCCGTTGCCCT
>Ga0105048_10019893_pt1 | contig 10267 bp, 8 predicted proteins | sample MAT05_FD_78382 | JGI IMG/M metagenome (GOLD analysis project Ga0105048, IMG submission 78382) | Freshwater microbial communities from Lake Fryxell liftoff mats and glacier meltwater in Antarctica - MAT-05 | ecosystem: Environmental > Aquatic > Freshwater > Ice > Liftoff microbial mat | place...
AGACCTTGTCCGGGTTGTTCAAGGATGGCTGCCTTGGCCATGCGCTTCCTCTTTACTTGTGCTGGATTGCCCCTCGCAGGTTTCTACAGAGGGGAACCCGAAGCGATGCTTGTTCAACACCGCCCCGGGATGTGTGTCATCAACGCGGGTCCCGATCAGCGGGCCACGCCCATATCGCCTGAGCTGAAGGCGCCGGTGTCGTTGACCGCCCGGCCGTGATCGCCGCGCAGGGCGTTGGCCGTCGGACCCGGACGGGGCGCGTGCTTGGCGAACTCCATATGCGCGATCGAGCGGGCGTGGACCTCGTCCGGCCCGTCGGCGAGGCGCAGCGTCCGCTGATGGGCATAGGCCGACGCGAGGCCATAGTCATCGGACATGCCGCCGCCACCATGCGCCTGGATGGCATCGTCGATGATCTTCAGAGCCATGTTGGGTGCCTGCACCTTGATCATCGCGATTTCCTGCTTGGCGGCCTTGTTGCCGACCTTGTCCATCATGTCGGCGGCCTTGAGGCACAGGAGCCGGGTCATATCGATGTCGATACGGGCACGCGCAACGCGCTCTTCCCAGACCGAGTGCTTGTAGACCGGCTTGCCGAAGGCTTCGCGCTCCTGCAGGCGGCGGCACATCTTGGCCAGCGCCTCCTCTGCCACGCCGATGGTGCGCATGCAGTGATGGATGCGGCCCGGCCCGAGGCGGCCCTGCGCGATCTCGAAGCCGCGCCCTTCGCCGAGCAGGATGTTGTCGGCCGGCACGCGCACGTCCTTCATCTCGACTTCCATGTGGCCGTGCGGCGCATCGTCATACCCAAACACCGGCAGGTGCCGCAGGATGTTCACGCCCGGGGTGTTGATCGGCATCAGGATCTGCGACTGCTGCGCGTGGCGCTGGGCGTCCGGATTGGTTTTGCCCATTACGATCGCGATCTTGCAACGCGGATCGCCAAGCCCCGAAGACCACCACTTGCGCCCGTTGATGACGTAGTGATCGCCGTCCCGCTCGATCCGGGTCTCGATGTTGGTTGCGTCGGACGAGGCGGTATTCGGCTCGGTCATCAGGAAGGCCGAGCGGATCTCGCCATTCATCAGCGGTCGCAGCCAGTCTTCCTTCTGCTCGCGGGTGCCGTAGCGGTGGAACACCTCCATGTTGCCGGTGTCCGGGGCCGAGCAGTTGAACACCTCGCTCGCCCAGCCGATGCGGCCCATTTCTTCGGCGCACATCGCGTATTCGAGGTTGGTGAGGCCGGGGCCTTCGAACTCGAGGCTGTCGTCGACATGGTGATGGCTGTCGTTGCGCGGCGGCATGAACAGGTTCCAGATGCCGGCTGCCTTGGCCTTAGCCTTGGTTTCCTCGATGATCGGGATGACCTTCCAGCGCTCGCCCTCGTGCTCCTGCCGCGTGTAGACCGCCATGTTCGGGCGCACATACGCCTCGATGAAGTCGCGCACACGATTGCGCCAGTAGAGCTGGCGTTCGGTGGGTTCGAAATCCATGGAGTAGTTCCTCTCTCGTCCTTAAATGCAACCGAATCTTCGGCGGGTCTGCGGGCGACCGTGGCAGAGCATGGCGCACCCGCCAAGCTCTCATTTGTGGTGCGCTAAGCACCGATCGAGTGGCCCTCCGGATCGGCGCGGGCGGCCTCGTCGAGCGGGGTTTCGGGGCTGTGTGCCTGACGCTCTGCAAGCCGTTCGAGCCGAGCCTCGTGCTCGGCGCGGCTGATCGGAAAGCGTCGCAGCCACCAGGCCGAGGTCAATCCGAGCACAAGCGCGGCCGCTCCGAAAGCGAGCACGAAATTGCCAATGACGTCCGGCGCCACGCTCCCGGGCGCAGCATTGGCGGGAAGGCCAGAGAAGGCGATGATCTGGCCGGTCAGAAAGATGCCCCCGCCACTCGCGCATTTCTGGATCAGCCAGTTACCCGAATAGAAGGACGCCTCCGCACGCCGCCCGGTCTTCTCCTCGAAGGCCTCGATGACCTCGGCGATCATCGAGGTGGCCGAGACCACCGACACTACGCCGAGCGTATTGGCGATCAGCAGGAACGGGAAGTAACCGTAAGTCGAGGCGCTGCTGCCGGGCTCCGGCCAGATACCGGCGAAGAGCAGAGCGTAGGGGGTGAGGCCGATCAGCGTACCCGCCACCGCCGAAGCCGCAGCCGCGCGCGCCTTGCCCAGCCAGCGGTGCAGCGGCGCGATAATCACGAACATCAGCACCACCGACGCAAACAGCACGACGGGGAAGAGCATGAGCTGTCCGCCCGTCAGTTGCCAGACGAACAAGTTGAGATAATTGGAGATCGAGAAAACCATTCCTTGGCTCACGTACGCGGCGAGCGCGCCAGCGGCGAAGATCAGGAAAGCCCGCTCGGAAAAGACCTCGACGATCTCCGCAAAAGCAAGACGCATCGAGAACGGCGGCGGCTTGCGGTCCGGCAAGCGTGCCAGCAGGCGATGCTGCCCCGCCGCCGAGCCAATTACTGAAACCGCCATCAGCACCGCGCCAAACACCCCGAAGGCAAAATAGCCCTCCGGATTCAGGAGGCCCTCTTTCCCGGGCATGAAGACGGTGTAAGCCAGGACCATCATGGCGAGCCCGCCGATCCACGCGGACAGAGCGCGGTAGCGGAACAGCGTGGTGCGCTCGTCATAGTCCTGCGTGATCTCGGGCACGAGGCTGATCGAGGGCACCTCACAGGCTGACAGCAGCAGGCGCACGACAATCGCGATACCAACGAGTCCGACAAAGCTGGGCGGCGAGCTGGCCGGCGCGCTCCACAAGGCGATCCAGGCGAGCGCGAGCGGGATCGGTGCGGCGTAGAGCCACGGCAGGCGGCGGCCCCAGCGGGTGTAGGTGCGGTCGGAGAGGTTGCCGATCAGCGGATCGACGATCGCATCGACCAGCAGCGCGATCAGCAGCGCCAAGCTGACTAGCCCCGCGTCCATGCCGAGCACCTGATTGTAATAGATCAGCAGGAAGAACGCGAAGCCGTTGTCCTTCACACCGAACGCGACCGAACCTGCGCCGTGCACCATGCGCAGGCGGAGCGGCAAAGGGCCCTTTGCAGCTTTCATGTGGCCACGCCCCGCCAGCTTGCCCAACGGCTCCATCCGATCAAGTCAGTCTCCCTCATCTCGGCAACCGAACCTAGGGGCAAAGCGGCGCGCGTCAATCGCGCTGCGCCTGACGCTACGGCATCGGCGACGGCACGAAGAGCGCTTGCAGGCTCCCGCGAAATGCCACTAACGTAAGCGTCAAGTGAGAGTATGAGAGAGGAGAGTCGGCATGGCTGACCTAGAAACATTCCGCAGCGAAACGGCTGCATGGCTGGAATCGAACTGCCCGCCCGAGATGCTCGAGCCCGTCCGCGACGAAAGCGACATCTACTGGGGCGGCCGCCGCGCCGCGTTCAAGAACGATGCCCAGAAGGCGTGGCTCGAGGCTTGCGTGGCCAAGGGCTACACGGTGCCGATGTGGCCCAGGGAATATGGCGGCGCGGGCCTTTGTGCGGCCGAGGCGAAGGTGCTGCGCGAGGAGATGGGCCGCATCAGCGCTCGCCCGCCGTTGAGCAGCTTCGGGATCTGGATGCTCGGCCCGGCGCTTCTGCACTTCGGCACCGAAGGCCAAAAGCTGCGCTTCCTGAACGAGATCGCGCGCGGCGAGATCCGCTGGTGTCAGGGCTATTCGGAACCGGGCTCGGGTAGCGATCTCGTGAGCCTTCAGACCTTTGGCGAGGACGTTGTTGATCCGGTGGGGGACGACCACTGGGTCGTAAACGGCCAGAAGATCTGGACCTCCTACGCCGACCACGCTGACTGGATCTTCTGTCTTGTCCGCACCAACAAGGCCGACAAGTATCAGGGCATCACCTTCATGCTGTTCGATATGGCCAGCGCCGGGGTGACGACCAAACCGATCCTGCTGATCAGCGGCAACTCGCCCTTCTGCGAGACATTCTTCGACGACGTCGCCGTGCCCAAGTCTTATGGCGATGATTGCCCGGCCTATGTGGGCATGATCAACCGCGGCTGGGACGTCGCCAAGTATTTGCTCGGCCACGAACGCGAGATGATCTCGGGCGCGGACGGCGGCGATCGCACCGCCGGCATCGGCGCTGCGATGAAGCGCCATGCCTCCAGGATGGGCGACGATCTCGATCCAGTGCTGCGCGCTGAGCTTGCAATGTTCGATGTCGATGCGCTGGCCTACAGCGCGATGGGCGAGAAGTTCCTCGACGAGATCAAGGTCGGCAAGGCGCATCCCGCGCAGCCGAACATGATGAAATATGCCGGGACCGAATTGAACAAGCGTCGCCACGAGATGGTGATGGCGGTCGGCGGCTCTCGCAGTCTCGAATGGGAGAGCGAGGCGACCGAAGGCGGCAAGCCATCGCGCGCGTGGTTGCGCACCAAGGCGAACTCGATCGAGGGCGGCACCAGCGAGGTGATGCTCAACGTCATCGCCAAGCGCATTCTCGACCTGCCGGGGGCCTGATCACATGTCGGCAGCGACAAATGCGGCGATGATGGCAGCGATGTCCTCGACGGCCCAGCTTTCCGTGTCCGGGGCAATGGTCGGTTCGGCTTTGCCAGATGCCAATGACAGCGCACTTGCCGGGCTTATGGTCGAAGGCGAACGTGCGATCTTTGCAAGCGGCGGCGGGGACGGGGCGGTGCTGTTCACCTCGTCCCGCGTGATCGTCGCCGAACAGGTCGGCATCATGAGCAAGCGGCTGGCGGTGAAGGGGTTTCGCCGGGACGCAATCTTTGGCTATGGCATCGACCCTGACAAGGCCGTCACGCTGACGCTTCACGGCTATTTCGGGCTGGCGGCGCTGGTCTTCGACCAGGGGTTTGATCCGATGCTCTTGTCCCCATGGCTGGGCGAAACGCTCGCCCTCGCCTCCTCCTGAGGAACATCCGTAAGATGCCCCTGTATCACAACGAAGATCAGGCGATGCTCGCCGATACCGCGCGCGATTTCATCGCCGAAGAAGCCAATATCGCCAAGCAGCTGCGCCACTGGCGCGACCGCAATTGCAAGGACGGCTTTGGCCACGGCCTGTGGAAGCAGATGGCCGAAATGGGCTTCACCGGGATGCTGGTGGACGAGGCCGACGGTGGGCTTGGCATGGGCCAAGTCGAGGCAGGGATCGTGCTCGAGGAAATCGGCCGCAACTTGACGCCCTCGCCGTTTCTCACCTCCTGTGTGCTCGCTGCGACCGCGCTGAAGCACGGCTCCAACGATCTCAAAGGGCGCTACCTGCCCGGGCTCATCGCGGGCGATAGTGTGTTCGCCGTCGCGGTCGACGAGACCTCCAAGCACCGCCCTTCACGCATCAACACCCGCGCCGAGAAGTCGGGTAACGGCTTCAGGCTGTCCGGCGCCAAGAGCTTCGTCATCCAGGGCGCGAGCGCCGACATGATCGTGGTCGCAGCGCGCACCTCAGGCTCGGACGAGGACGCCGACGGGATCACGCTGTTCGCAGTGCCTAGGGACGCTGCCGGGATGACCCATGACAGCGTGCGTCTGGTCGATTCCTCGATGGCGACCCACACGAAATTCGACGCCGTGGAGCTGGATGGCGATGCTGTGATCGGGGAGATCGGCGGCGGGCGCGCGGTGCTCGATGCCATGCTGCTCGCCGGCCGTGTCGGCGCGGCGGCCGAGGGCGTGGGCGTTGCCTGCGGGGCGATGGACATGACCGTCGACTACCTCAAGCAGCGCAAGCAGTTCGGCAAGCTGATCGGCGAGTTTCAGGCATTGCAGCACCGCGCCAGCCATCTCTATTCCGAGGTCGAGATCGCCCGCGCCGTCACCATCAAGGCCCAGCAGTTGGTTGATGCCGGGGCCGCGCAGGCCGAGCTGATGGCGTCGGTCGCCAAGGCGAAGGTTGCCAAGACTGCGCGGCTTGCGGTGCAGGAAGGCGTGCAGATGCACGGCGGCATCGGCATGACCGACGAATACGATATCGGCCTCTATATGAAGCGCGACCGCGCCTTGGCCGAATTCCTGGGCGATGCCTATTTCCACGCGAACCGCGTGGCCACCTTGAGCGGGTACTGATCACATGGACATTCAATCACTTTTCAGCCTTGAAGGGCGCATCGCGCTGGTCACCGGCGGTTCGCGGGGCATCGGCAAGATGTTCGTCGAGGGCCTGCTCGCCGCGGGCTGCGCACGGGTCTATATCTCGGCGCGTAAGATCGACCAGATGCAGGAGACCATTGAAGAATTTGGCTCCCAATTCGGCGCTGATCGCGTGATCGGCATCCCCGCCGACCTCAGCCAGATGGACGGCATGGTCGGCCTCGCCGATGAGTTGAAGGCGCGCGAGACACGGCTGGATATCCTCATCAACAATGCAGGCGCTGCTTGGGGCCAGCCCTATCTCGAGTTTTCGGAAGCCGGCTGGCACCGGACGATGGATTTGAACGTCAAGACCCCGTTCTTCCTCACCCAGAAGCTCCACGACCTGCTGGTCGAAGGCGGCAGGCACGGGCATCTTGCCAAGGTGATCCACGTGTCATCGATTGATGGCCAGCGCATCAACCCGTGGGAAACCTATGCCTACCAGGCGTCGAAGGCGGCGGTGATCCAGCTGACCCGCCGCATGGCCGCGCGGCTGATCCAGGACAATATCGTGGTCTCCTCGATCGCGCCGGGGGCCTTCCCGAGCGAAATGAACAAAGCCGCCAAGGATGCGCCCGACGCCTCGGCCTCGGGCATCCCGGCCAAGCGCATCGGCACCGCCGAGGATATGGCGGCGGCAGCGATCTACCTGTGCAGTCGCGCAGGGGACTATGTGGTGGGCGAGACGCTCACCGTCGACGGCGGCGTGGTCAACGCGCTGCTGCCCAACCACTTCGCCGATCCGAGCGGCGGCGGGCACTGAGCCTCGGCACAGCGGACACGAAAGGGCCGCCGATCGATCCGGCGGCCCTTTTTTTCATAGCAACACGGCCAGAACGACCTGCCAGTAGGACGAACAATATGCGCTCGTGGCACATTCGGCATCGCCGATGGGTTCTAGGTGAGCGAACCAAAACGGAGATGACCGATGGCCTCGATACCCACGCCTGAACCCGACACCGTAGAGCCGGCCGCGCCGCCTGTGGAAACGCCGCCGCCGCCGATCGAACCGATTGTGCCGTCGCCGCCCGAATTCGAACCGGATCAGCCCGATATCGACGAGCCTGGCCGCGGGCCGGACGAACTGCCGCCAGAGTATCTAGCGGCAGCGTCGGCCTAGCCAGACTTACTTCGCCGGCTCGGCCAGCCCGCGCGCCTCGAGCATCGGGGTCACGTCGGGCTCGCGCCCGGCGAAGTTCCGGAACATCTCGAAGTAATCCATCGTCCCGCCACGGCTGAGCACAGTCGCGCGGTAATGGTCACCGTTGGCGCGGGTCAGGCCGCCGTTCTGGCGGAACCACTTGCGGCTGTCCTCGTCGAGCATCTGGGTCCACAGATAGCTGTAATAGCCCGCCGAATAGCCCTCGGGATCGCTGAAGATGTGGTTGAAGTAGGTTGAGCGGTAGCGCGGCGGCACCAGCCCGACCTCAAGGCCGAGCTGCTTTAATGCGGTGCTCTCGAATGCATCAACTTCCTTGGCCGTGTTGATCGCGGCGGCCTGTTCGGGCGTCAGCGCGGCCCACTTCATGTCGAGGAGCGCGGCTGCAACCGTCTCGCCGAAATCGTAGCCCTGGTTGAATTTGCTCGCCGCCTTCATCTTGTCGATCATCGCGGTCGGGATCGTTTCGCCGGTCTTGTAGTGCTTGGCGTAGTTGCGCAGCACTTCCGGGTCGGTTGCCCACATCTCATTGACCTGGCTCGGATATTCCACGAAGTCGCGGGCCGTCGCCGTGCCCGAGATCGACGCGTAGCGCTGGTCGGCGAACAGGCCGTGGAGCGCGTGGCCGAATTCGTGGAACATCGTCGTCACGTCGTCGAACGTCACCACTTGGACCTCGCCCGGCGCCGCCTTCGAGATGTTGAGCACGTTGTAGATCACCGGCTTGGTCCCGGCGAGATAGCTCTGGTCGACAAAGTTGCTCATCCATGCGCCGCCGCGCTTTGAGGGGCGCTGGTAGGGATCGAAGTAGAACACGCCCATTTCCGAGCCGTCTTTGTCATAGACGGTGTAGACCGAGACGTCGGGGTGATAGGTGGGCAGGTCGGTGCGCTTCTTGAAGCTGATGCCGTAGAGCTTGTTCGCGGCGAAGAACACGCCGTCCTCAAGTACCTTGTCGATCTGAAAATACTGCGCGACCGCATCCCCGTCGAGCTGGTAGCGTTCAGCCTTGATGCGGTTTGCATAGCGGTACCAGTCCCACGGCTGAACCGCGTAATCGCCGCCGTCCTGCTTGATGGCATCGGTGAGCATCGCCGCTTCGCGTCGCTGGGTTGCGGCCAGCGCGGGGACCATCTGCTCCATGAAAGCGAGCGCAGTCTTGGGCTGCTTGGCCATGCGATCATACATCGCGTAGCTCGCCCAGTCGGGCTGGCCGAACAGCGCGGCCTTCCTGGCGCGCAGCTCGGCGATGCGGGCGAGCAGGATGCGGGTGTCATTGCCGGCCGCAGTGCCGTCCGCACGGTGGTAGCTGCGCTTGAACAGCGCCTCGCGGGTCGCGCGGTTTTCAAGGCTGGGAAGCAGTGGCTGCTGCGTGGTGTTCTGGAGCGCGATGGCATACTTGCCCGGCTGGCCGCGCTCGGTTGCAAGATCGGCAGCGGCCTTGATGTCGGCATCCGAAAGCCCGGCAAGCTCTTCCTTGGTATCGACAATCAGCGGCTGGCTGTTGGTTGCAGTTCGCAGCGCCTGAGCAAACTGGGTGGTGAGGGTCGAAAGCTCGGTGTTGATCGCCTTCACTTGCCCGCGCTGCTGCTCGGTGAGCATCGCGCCGGCGTGGACCATCTGCTCATAGGTGCGCTCCAGCAGGCGGGCGTCCTCGGGCGTCATGCTCATCGACGCCCGCTTGTCATAGACCGCTTTCACCCGCGCAAAGAGCCGCGGATCGAGGTTGATTGCGTCGGAGTGGGCGGAAAGCTTGGGGCTGACTTCGGTGTCGATCTTGTCGAGGCCCTCGGTGGTGTTGGCGCCGGTCAGGGCATAGAATACGCGGCTCACCCGCCCGAGCATCTGGCCCGAAGTCTCGAGCGCAACGATGGTGTTTGCGAAGGTCGGCGCCGCCTTGTTGGCGATGATCCCATCGACCTCGCCGCCGTGGATCGCCATGCTCTGCTCGAATGCGGGGAGGTAGTCGCTCTCTTTGACCTTGGTGAAGTCGGGCGCCTGGAAGGGCAGAGTGCTTTTGGCGGCGAAAGGCCCGGTTGCGGTCGCAGCGCGCTTGGCGCTCGCGGCAGGCTTGGCCTTCTTGCTCTTTGCAGGGGCAGCAGTGGTCATCGCGGTTTCCTTCGCGTGCGCGATCGCGGGCACGACAAGTGCGGCGGCGCACGCGGTGGAAACGATCGAGGCGAGAATTCGAGCCTTCATGGGCAGCTTCTTTCTATGATGGAGGGGCAAGCGGCGAAAAGCCTGGGCGCCCCTCGAAGGTCAGCAGCGGTGATGTGGCGGGCGTTGCTTGAACAGGCAATGACTGGAAATTGCGATTACCCAAGGTTGGTGCCGCAGGATCAGCCCATCAGCCCGCGCACGAAGGGAATGAGCCCGGTCTGGCGGGCGCGCTTCATGCGCTCGGCCTCGAGGATCGCGTGGACCTTGTCGAAGCACACTTCCACGTCGTCATTGATGATCACGTAGTCATAGCCATCCCAGTGGCTGATCTCGGCCTGCGCGCGCTCCATGCGGGCAGAGATCACCTCGGTGCTATCGGTGGCGCGGCCTTGGAGGCGGCGCTGCAGCTCTTCGATCGAGGGCGGCAGGATGAACACCCGCACCACATCCTGCTGGTCTTTCTGATAGAGCTGCTGCGTGCCCTGCCAGTCGATGTCGAACAGGAAGTCCTGCCCTTCCTTCAGCGCGGCGCGGATCTTGCCTTTGGGCGTGCCGTAGCGATGGCCGAAGACATGCGCCCACTCGTAGAAGTCGTCTTCCTCGACCATCTGGTCGAATTCTTGTCCGGAGACGAAATGATAGTGCACCCCGTCGACTTCGCCCAGGCGGGGCGGGCGGGTGGTGGCCGAGACCGACAGCTTGATCTCGGGGTCCTTGGCGATCAGCATTCGCGAGAGCGTGGTCTTGCCTGCGCCCGAGGGCGAGGAGAGGATGTACATCAGTCCCCGGCGATGGAGCTGATCTGCTGTGTTCTGTACGG
>Ga0105048_10019895_pt1 | contig 10267 bp, 8 predicted proteins | sample MAT05_FD_78382 | JGI IMG/M metagenome (GOLD analysis project Ga0105048, IMG submission 78382) | Freshwater microbial communities from Lake Fryxell liftoff mats and glacier meltwater in Antarctica - MAT-05 | ecosystem: Environmental > Aquatic > Freshwater > Ice > Liftoff microbial mat | place...
GAACAGTCAACAGGTGCTGCTCCAAACCCGATAACCGTCGTGCCCCGGTTTTGGGAAATCGGTGACATCGTTACCCATCGTCTTATCAGGACATTGTCGGGACACGGCACTTCCGTGTCCCGTCCGTGGTCGCAAGCTTCAACCATCGAACGTACGGTCATGTTGGTGCTGTCGTGGTCTGGTGATCGTGGGCAAAGGCGACCACATCGGGTCGCCCCACGGGTTCGCGAGTGACCGCGAAACACCACGTCATAATCGGCAACCGGCAGGACACGGCATTGCCGTGTCCCTACGGGGTCGCGATCCAGTCGGTCCAACTATTTTGCCCCGTATCAGACGTTGATCACATATTCAGCGATTCGCCAACGGAATGGAGGGACGCGGTATTGCCGTGTCCCTTTCGCGGTCCCGAACATTAGTGAATCGTCGCAACGTTCCTGGGTCGTGGGTCAGGGCAATAGCGACGGGTTTGCCCGGGATTGCACAGGGATCGTGTGTGACTGGCGGAACACAGCACTGCCGTGTGCCTATAGGACGCAAACGAGGCGGCCCACAGGGGCCACCTCGTTTTGGATTGTATTCGCTTCGCCAGCCGTTACTCGGTCGGCTGAAGTTTCGTCAGGATATTGATGAAGGTCCGGTGCCAGAAGGCCTCGTTCATGTACGGGTCTTCCTTGGACGGCCAACCAGTCCAGTAGGTCGTGTTCAGCGGAATCCGATGGTAGAACTGCAGCAGCTGCACATCCGGCAGCTCCTTCAGCCAGATCTCCATCGCGGAGCGGAAGAGTTCGGCCGTCTTGGGATCATCGGGTGAAGTCACACCCATCTGATCGACGATGGCATCGTACTCGTCATTCGCCCAGCGGTAGAACGGATAGGTGAACTCGCCGATCGGTTTGACGAACTTCTGCTCGTAGAGTTCCAGGGTTGCGTACGGATCGCGGACGCTTCCACCGTGGCCCCAGATGAAGACATCGCTGTTACCGAGGGTGAGGCGATCGAAGAAGTCGGTCGGCATACCGAACGAGGCATCGAAACCGGCTGATTTGAGTTGCTCGGCAACAATCGGCGCGATCTCCGCGAAGACCTGGAATGTGGTGATGTCCATCTTGACGGTGGCGCCATCTTTTTCCCACATGCCATCGCCATTCTTGGCAAATCCGGCTTCGGTCATCAATGACGCCGACTTTTCGAGGTCATAGGCATTGGTTGGATACTGCTCGAGCAAATCCTTGATGCCATCGATGTAGGTCAACAGGCTCGCGTAGTACGGGAAGGGAACCGTGGTCGGTTCGCCTGCGCCGCGATAGCCGAAATCGACGAGTTGCTGCCGGTCGATCGCGTACGAGACGGCCCAGCGCACGGTTGGGTTGTCCCAGGGCGCCACCATACAGTTGAACCCGAGACCGGATGGCCACCAGTCGGTGTAGCCGTATGGGGTCTCCTGACCACTGTGGGTGATGATCTTCGGATTCTGCGAGAAGAGCGATGGCATGGTCGCCGGGGAGATATTGAGCGTGAGATCCGCTTCGTTGGAGATCACCATCTGGGCCATGCGGGACTCTTCGAATGGTGGCAGGAAAACAAGGCGCTGAACCTGCGGAAGCGGCGCGACGCCGGCTGCGGCTGCCCACCAGTCCGGACGGAGATCCCAGATCTTCTGCTCCGGCGTCGACTGTACGAGCTTGTACGCACCCGTGGTGACCGGCCATCCGGCAGCGAGATCGTAATTGGTGAATTCGGTCGCGACTTTCCCTTCCCAGATGTGGGCGGGGATGATCATGATGCCGATATCCGAGTACTGGGTCAGATAGTTGAAGAAGAAGCGCGGGTTGGGTGCGTTCAAGGTGATCTTTGTGGTCACGTCATCGACGACAACCGCATCCTTGACCCATTGATTGATGACCGTCGCCCAGTCGAGCGCGGCATTGGCGGGATCGCGCAGCATGTTGAGGGTAAAGGCAACATCCTTCGCACCGAAGGGAGTGCCATCACTCCAGAGTCCGTCCGCGCGGGTCTTGACCGTCAGCTCGGTGTAATCCGCGTTGTACTCGTATGATTCGCCGAGCCACATGAACTCGTTGCCGCCGAGCATGTTGAAGAAGGCCAGCGGCTCATAGGCAAGTTGCCAACCGGAACGCGTGCGGATTGTCTGGATGTATGGGTTCTGATTCTCGACGTCCGGGAAGGTATTCGGCTGCTCCCCACCATTGCCGACGAGAACGAGCGTGCGATTGCGAGGGACATCCGCAAGCTGTGCCATATTCAGGCTGGCAGCTGAGATTTCTTCCCCGGAAAAGACTGACATACCGCCGAGTGCAAACGACGCGGCAACGCCGGCGCCAAGGCCCATCAATCGACGTCGATTGATCAACTCTTGATCGATGCTCATGAGTCCTCCCTGATTGAGCAACACCGCCCGCTTACGCACCCGCGCGTGGACGGTGTGACCTCTTTTTCGATACGATTCAGTGCACCCTATATCAAGATTCAGGGCGTGTCAAATCGTCAAAACTGCACGTTTTCGCGTTGACTGGGGTAATCTGAAACTTCTCCTCTCTGTTGAGATTGCACGAAATGGAGCACGATGATGAAGGTTCTCGTAACGGGAGGCAGCGGCCGCCTCGGACAGTGGGTCATCGCGGATCTCCTGGGTCATGGGTACGAGGTGGTCAACGCGGATCGGGTCAAACCGGTGGCAGGCCGGGCACCGGTCGAAGCGAGAGAAGTCCGCTTCATCGAAACCGATCTGGGCGACGTTGGACAGGTCGCCGGGGCGCTTCTCGGCTGCGATGGTTTGATCCATCTCGGCGCGATTCCGAGTCCGTACAGCCACGCGGACGAAACAGTCTTCATTAATAATGTCGGTTCTACCTTTGCGACACTTCAGGCGGCATCGCTGATGGGAATCAAGAAGATCGTAACGGCATCGAGCATCTCCGCGCTTGGAACTGCCTGGGCACCGAAACCATTCCCACCCGTTTATGCACCGGTTGATGAAGCGCATCCCCTTCTGAACCACGATGCCTACGGTCTCTCGAAAGAGGTCGATGAGCGCACCGCGGAAATGTTCCATCGCCGGGACGAAATGCAGATCGCGGCAATTCGCTTCCACTGGATCGCCTATACCGACGAGGCAGCCAGCCGGGCCGCAGAGGTCAAAATCGACCCCACGGTCGGCGATCTCTGGAAACTGCTCTGGGGGTACGTCGAGATTCAGGATGCGGCCACCATGTGCCGGTTGGCGCTCGAAGCCAATGGTGTTGGATTCGACATGTTCAATTGCACCGCCGCTGACACCCTCTCGGAAACCCCGACCGAAGAACTGATTCGGACATACGCGCCCAGTATCGACATTCGCACTCCAATCGAGGGCTGCGGCTCGGGCTTTTCCCTTGAAAAGAGCCGCCGCCTACTCGGTTTCAACCCTGTGGGTAGCTGGCGGAACAACCCTGGCGGGGTCTGAGGATAAACGCGCTTCCACCTATCCAGGCGGGAGCGCGCTGTCGGCAATGCGGGTCCAGCGCGGGAGGTGCGTCGCCAGATTGATTGTCTCGACCATCGACTTGTTTATGCGGTGACGAGATCGAGGTCGTGGTCAGCGCGTTTGAGGAGCACGGCATTGGTGGCGACGATAATCGATGAGACGCTCATCAAGAGGGCAGACCACTCCGGGCGAAGCTCTATGCCGTACGCGGGGTAAAGCACTCCGGCGGCAACCGGGATCGCGAGAATATTGTAGACGCTGGCCCAGGCGAGATTTTGTTTCATCTTTCGTACTGTTGCCCGGGAGAGGGCGAGAGCTCGTAAAATGTCGAGCGGGTCCGACCGCATGAGGACGATTTTCGCTGTTTCGATTGCGACATCCGTGCCCGCGCCGATCGCTATGCCGATATCGGCTTGCGCGAGCGCCGGGGCGTCGTTTACACCGTCACCGACCATCGCGACTCGCTTGCCTTCCTTCTGCAATTGGGCGACGTATGATGCCTTTTGTTCTGGCAGCACTCCTGCGAAGACCCGTTCGATCCCAAGTTCGGCGGCCACGGCCTCTGCGGTACGCTGGTTATCGCCGGTCATCATTACGACCTCGATTCCCATGGTAGAGAGTCGGCGAATTGCATTTTCGGCGTTGGGTTTGATGGTGTCGGCAACGGCCAGCAACCCCGCGATGGTTCCGTCGATCCCGATGAAGATCGGAGTTCGTCCCTTTCCAGCAAGGGAGTCCGCCTCGTCGGCGAATCTCCCTAATTCGATTCCTTGCTGTGTCATCAATCGGGAATTGCCGATGACGATACGCCGGTTATTGACTATCGCTTCAATGCCATGACCGGCAATCGCGGCGAATGATTCAGCTGGAACTAATTCGAGATTGCGCGACGTTGCTCCGTCGACCACCGCTCGCGAGAGCGGATGCTCGGAACCGTGTTCCGCACTTGCGGCGAACGAGAGCAGGTCGTTTTCGTTCCAGCCTTGCGCTGGAACAATGTCAGTCAAACTCGGTTTGCCCTCAGTCAATGTCCCCGTTTTGTCGAGAACGATCGCCTGAATGTTGGATACGCCTTCAAGCGTCACCGCGTCTTTGATCAGAATGTTGCGCCGGGCCGCCATTCCGGTGCCGACCGCAACCGCGGTCGGGGTGGCGAGTCCGAGCGCATCGGGGCAGGCGATCACAATCGCGGAAATCGCAAACGTGAGTGCGACGACAAAACCGGCGCCCCCGAAGAGTGTCCAGGCGAGGAAGGTAACAATGCCCGATCCGACCGCTAGAAGGACCAGGAATTGCGCTGCCTGATCTGCCAATCTCTGCCCCGGCGCTTTCGAGTTCTGCGCGGTTTGAACCAATTTGACGATTTGTGCAAGTGCGGTATCGGCGCCAACCCGGGTTGCACGGAAAGTGACGCTTCCCGAGCGGTTGATTGAGCCTCCGATAACCTCGTCACCAGGGGATTTATCGACCGGAAGCGATTCACCCGTAACCAAGGCTTCATCGATGCTGGAAGTCCCGGAGAGGACCACGCCATCGACTGCGATCTTTTCACCGGGACGAACAACGACGACATCGCCAGTCACGATATCCGCGGTCGGGAGTTCGGTCTCCTTGCCATCGCGTATCACCGTTGCGGTTGGAGGGACGAGATCGAAGAGCGCTCGTAACGAATCGGTTGTACCTTTCCGGCTCTTCATCTCCATCCAGTGACCAAAGAGCACGAAGGTCACCAGCATCGTGGCGGCGTCGAAAAAGACTTCGTCATTTCCACTGACCATGAGAACGAGACTTGCCGCATACGCCGCGAGCACGCCAGTCGCGATCAAGACGCTCATGTCCAGCGTTTTGGATCGGAGGGCGGATACTGCGCCGGAGAGAAAAATCCAACCGGACCAGAAGATCACTGGAGTCGACAGGATCAGCATGATCCAGTTCGGGGAGATCGGAGTCGGTAGATCGAGACCGAAGAAGTCCTTCCCGATCGGCGAATACAGAACCGTCGGGATGGTGAGCAGCAGGGCTATCCAGAAGCGGTTCCGGATAGCGCGCTCCATGGAAGCTGCCATCGCCGGATCGCTCATGTCATGGCCCATGCCGCGATGGCGTCCGCCTGATGAAGGGGTGGCATGTGCCATCGAGGCGTGATTGATCGCAGAATTCGGTTCAGTTGATGAAGGTGGTGCCGACTGCGCGGCACGGTGGCCGGGAGCATAACTTGATGGAACGTGATCTTCATGGTTATGCATAAATGTATCCCTTGAGTGCGCGCGATCTCACAGAATTTGTAAAATACCCCTATAGGGTATCCATTCAATTATACCCTATAGAGGTATATTGTAAATACCCACGGAGTACAATCGTGATTATTGAAAACCGAAAAAACTCATCCGGGTGTCCGCACTCGCTCTGACAACCGGCTGCGTTGCCCAGGTCGATGGCGAAACAGAGCCTCGCTACGCGGTCTCGCAGTTCGCGAATCTCGAAACTGCGCTGAATCGGTCGGCGGAGGAGCCGTTCAGATCTCGGTTATCTGAATGGGACGTTGTCATCACCTTGGATGTTGCCGCGGCAGGGCCGTCAGCTGGAATCCTGACCAGCATTTGGTTATGGAGGGCTTTCCGCCAGTTCGCTCATCGTCACAAGGCACGGACAGGACCATTCATCCATGCGTGAATTGTCCTGTCCTCTGTCATCACCGCAATGTGAATCGTCTGACTATTCGTGAACTGATCGGTCAGAACGTCACGACAGACGTTCTGACCGGGTTGTCGTCCTAGTCCGCGTCAGGTGACCCGGTCGCGGCAGGCAGTTCTGGTACTCCATACCAGCCGGTCAGCCATTCCTCCATCTGAGCGATTTCCGCTTGCTGCGCGATGATGATCGAGTTCGCGAGCTCCTTGATCTCAGGATGGATGGCATTTGCTATGGCAGCCTGCGCCATCACGATCGCGCCCTGGTGGTGAGGGATCATCATTTGCAGAAAGGTTTGGTCGAACGGACCAGTGGCGTTGCAAAGCGATGCCATGTCCGCTTGCGGATCTGACATGCCCATCATGTCGCCGGACATGCCTGCCGGGGGCGTGCCCATCATGTCGCCCATTTCAGAGCCCGGCGTGCCCACCATCCCGGGTCCGAATCCGAATATGGTCATCATCTCCGACATTTGCTCCATGGGCATTGTCGCGGCGCCCGGATACCAGGAGTCTCGCCACAACTGCATCTGATCGATTTCGCCCTGCTGCGTGGAGAGGATCGAAGTGGCGAGATCACGGATTTCCTGATGTTCTGCTCGTTCCAGGGCGACATTCGCCATGGCGATTGCGCCCTGATGGTGAACAATCATCATGTCGATAAACATGAGATCGAATTCGCCCTGCATCAGCGAGCCGGCCTTTGGACTGCTCGCCATCATCGGATCATCCATCATGTGGCCGGGCATCGCCGTCACAGCCTCAAGGTTCGACACATTCCCATCGCGGAGGGTGTAGCTGCGCCGTGATGGGAGCCGTGGCGAGCAGGAGAATGAGCCGGGTGTTCTTGCGTACCAGCCCGATCCCATCGAAGAGTCTGGTGCGCTGGCGCTCGCCAAGTTTCGGCAATCCGAATGACGCCAGCAGGGCAAGGGCGAGAAATATGGCGTCGGCGATCAGGAAGAGACGGGTGACGTTCTCTCCCATCAGCCGTCCAACCACGAGGACAGTCAGCATGTATCCGACCGATCCCCAAACACGGAGTGAACCAAATGACGTCGTGCGCCGCTCGCCAGCGGTAACCGCGTAACTATCCAGAATCGCGTTGACCGGTGTCGAAAAGAGCGCAAGCAGGGAGATCATCGCGACGAATGCAGGGAAGGTTGCGATTTGGGTGCAGGCGACGGCGAGGAGCGCCGCCACCCCGAGCGCGGACCGGAGAACCAACCGGTGTGCACCCTGCGAATCCGCGATTGCTCCCCACAACGGACCGAAGAAGGCGACCGCTATCGGCGGAATCGCGACCAGAATGCCGATCTCCAACCCGCTGAAACCAAGATCGCGGTAGTAGAGCGCGATGAAGCTTCCGAATGCTCCGATGGCCGAGAAGGACCAGAGGTAGGAGAGTTTGAGCGAGCGAGTGACGCTCGCCCACTCCTCCCCCTCATGCGACTCGACTACGGCCATCGGTGCTCCGGCAACTGTTGGTTTACTGGTGAATTGTCAGACGGATCAGTCCCGGGGGATGAGTCCGAGTTGCTGACGGAATCCAAGGGCATCCCAGCCATCGCAACAGGCAACCACCACGCCATCTTTGATCGTATCGAGACTCATGCCTTCGACGCGAACGTTGATCCCGGTCGGTTTGGCGCCGAGATATTCACCCTGGTGAGTGCCCGTCATGATCCAGCGGGTGAGCACCTTATCCCCTTCCGCGATCATATCGATGATTTCGAAGTGGAGATCGGGGAATGCCGATATCCGCTGCCGCCAATTGACTTTGAACTCGTCTCGGCCGGTTCCAAAGTCGGGATCGTTGCCCTGAACATCCGCCGCCGAGTAGCGATCAATGGCAGTTTCATCCTTGATGTTCCAGATCTCTTCAAAGAATCGGCGGGCGGCAGCTTTGTTTTCGACGAGTGTCACGGTTGTTCGAACTCCCTGTTCGTTGGTCGGTCTGTCTCCATATGCCGGGTGAAGATACGCCGGGCTTCGACGCCGATTTGGGCACGTATCCCCGTCGACTCCGTTGACCTCGAACGTCGCGCAGCCGCAGAAATGGCTGGCCGTTGCCTCGCATCGGTCTATTCGGTCATGGTTTGGTATTGAGTTTGGTTTTGACCCGCCCGAGCAGACTCTCGCCCAGTTTTCCGGCAGTGCGGGCGGCATCGCCAGATTTTTGTTTGATCGCATTAACATCGACGCTGTGAGCGAGGCTGGAAGCGGATTGTTTGAGTCCGGCCTTGTCGAAACTTCCGGCCATCAGACCAAGCGAGGACTTCAACTGATCAACATCGACATTCTTCCCTGCCTGACCGAGCGCGCGTTTCACACTCGCGGGATCGCGATGGAGCAGCAGCGCGGTCGCGACTGAGCGCATGGTCGCGGGATCGATCGATTTGCCAAGATCACCCAGCGCTACCTTCACCCGTTCGACATCGACACTCGAAATCGCCTCATTGACCGCCCTCTTGGCCTGCCCGGCATGAGGAACTGTGATCGGTTCGGAATGGTCTTCACTCATTGAATTCTCCTGAGCATCCCCAGTGTACTCTCCTGGGGCATTTCCCCATCACTGTATCCGATTTTATTCCACGAACGCGGGTTCGGTTCACACCGGAAACGTGAAGGACCTGACGATAGCCAGGTCCATCGCAAGATTGTTACAACGAGTTTGCCATGGGCGAGGGATCAGTTTTTCTTCCCGCCAAAGAGGCTCCTGAGTTTGCCGAGGATACCGCGATCGCTGCTTTTGTTTGCGGATTCGGCATTGGACTCCGCCGAGGCTTTTGCAGCGGCATCGGTATCGACACTCGCGGTGGACTCATCGATTGCTTTGCCATAGTACCGCACCAGCATTGCAAAATGATGGTAGGAGCGCACCGAAAATGGCGTAAATCAGGGGGAATCCGGCGGTGCAAATTTCCAGGTTGGGCCGATTCCTGCATTTTTGGCCGCGAGACAGCAGATGGCTTCAGCCATCAGTCGAGCCGCGAGCACACTGGTGGTGCCGGTCGGATTGTCAAAATCGGGCGCGACTTCCACCACATCGAATCCGGCGAAGCCGTTGGCCGCTGCCAGACGCACCCCGGTGATGATTTCGCGACTGGTAAACCCGCCGGGTTCGAGACTATTCGTGGCGGGCGCATATGCTGGATCGATCCCATCGATATCGACACTGATATAAGGAAGATGACCATCCGGTGAGACGATGGCGAGCGCCTCCGTGACGACCGCGGCGATTCCCCGCGCTTCCACCTCCGCCATTTTGTACACCCGGATACCCAGTTCCCTGGCCTGAGGCGTCCACTCGGCAATGTTTCGCGGTCCGCGTGCGCCGATGATCGCGATCCGCCGGGGATCGACCTCCGGCAGTTCGCAAATGCGCCGGACCGGGGAGGCGCGGGTCAGCCGATCCTCGCGGAAGGATTCCGAGAGATCGAGGTGAGTGTCGAAGATGAGCACACCCATCGGCGCGCCCGTTGCCCGGGCCACCGCCTTCACCGCGGGATAGGTGACACCGTGATCACCACCGATCATGAGCGGCACCGCGCCGATGGCGGTGATTTCGTCGATCCGGCGCTCCAGCCGGGCGTAACTTTCGGCCGAGTTGCCGGGGAGGACATCGACATCCCCGGCATCAGTGACCCGGATGTGATCCCAGGCGTCCAGATCCCAATCGAAGTTGTATCCCCCAAAGAGGAGCGAATATTTCCGGATCTCCTGCGGCGCGCGACGGGTGGCGCCGCCACGAAAGGTGGCGATCCCGTCGTACGGCATGCCGACCACAACCGCATCGGCCGTGACCCCGGCCAGATTCGGGGTGTAATCGACTGCCATGAAGGGCGGAACATCGCCGAACATACGGGGAACAGTCATCGGGGAGAGATGCTTTGAATCGCCCGACTGCGATGAGGTGCCGTCCGCCATCTACACGCTCCTTCTGTATCGTCTGGATAGTGAGTTGGCCGGGATTGTATCGCGACGCGCCCATTCGTCAGCCAATAAGACCAGTGTCCAGTTGACCTTCGAGGAAGATGCGGTCGGTGGCGTCCTCGCCGACGAGGAGGGGGATGAGTCCTTCGCGGTC
>Ga0105048_10019898_pt1 | contig 10266 bp, 9 predicted proteins | sample MAT05_FD_78382 | JGI IMG/M metagenome (GOLD analysis project Ga0105048, IMG submission 78382) | Freshwater microbial communities from Lake Fryxell liftoff mats and glacier meltwater in Antarctica - MAT-05 | ecosystem: Environmental > Aquatic > Freshwater > Ice > Liftoff microbial mat | place...
AACTCGATCGCGCTTTGCAGGTCGTTCAGGTCAATGGAGGCCGGTTCAGTCTGCTGGCTAGCGGCGAAGTGTATTCCCCAAAGACGCTCGAAATTGGTGGATCTGAAGCTGTCGGCATAATTGCAGCCGTGCCGTGGCACATTTTATCTGATCCGCAATCGAGCTTTGGAGAGCGATCGCGTCAACTGTGGCAGGGTGACGTGAATTGGCGCACTGCCACGGCCTACGATGCTGCCCAAGCTCTGGTCACGGCCTTGGCTGTCGGCTCCACCCGTCTGGGAATACAACAGGCGCTGCGTTCAGACACATTTTATGCGCCTGGTGCAACGGGCACTGTGCGATTTTTACCCTCAGGCGATCGCAATCAAGGGGTTAGCCTTGTGACGATTCAACCGGGCAGTCGGTCGGGCTTTGGCTTCGACTTTGTGCCCACGGGCTTTGGCATATCGCCCACTGAACCCCAACCGCTAGGCGTTGTGCCCAACCTTACACCCGAAATTACACCCAACCTTACACCCAGACTTGTAGCCGATAGCCTCAAGCGTTCCCTTTGAACTCGTTCTCTTTATAGCTGTAGCCAGCGCGGTTAGGACAAGGACATTTTTAGTGGCGCGCAAAGCACGCCACTAAAAATGTCCTAAATAATAAAGTGGCTATGGCTACGGTTATGAAACCCAAAAGACCTCTTGCGTAAATTATTTCCTGGCTGCGCCGGGAAACAATTCACATTCGCGAAAAAGCGTTTATACAAAAAGTCTAAAGATTGCAAGACTCAAAGATTTCCTTCAATCAGAAGATCGTTCTTCAAGCGATGTATCTTCAGGTATAGAGCTGTTGGATTGAGTATATGTCGAAGCAGAATGAGACTCCTGTCCTAATTGTGTCGTTATTGATTACGGCTGCCTTGCTGGGTGCTGGGTTCTGGTTGTTTGGCAAAAGCCTGGGATTAGGCGGTGGTTCCAACCTCCCCATTGGCTCTAACTCTGGCCAATCAGCAGGAAATATTGCTATCCCCGATCGCATTAGTCAGGGGACGCGGTGGATCGTGTCGGGTGACGGGTCAGCCGAACGGCAAGCTGCTGTAGGGGCGATCGCCAGCAAAAACTACCCCCAAGCCGTTGCCGACCTAGAGGCTTCTCTATCTCAGCAGCGCAACGATCCAGAAGGGCTGATTTATCTCAACAATGCCCGCATCGCTGATCAGAAAGCCTACACGATTGCTGTGGCTGTTCCCGTCTATAGCGATGTAAATGGCTCCCTCGAAATTTTGCGGGGTGTAGCGCAAGCGCAAAACGACCTTAACCAGGCAGGGGGCGTTAACGGCGTGCCGCTGCGAGTGGCGATCGCCCGCGACGACAACAACCCCGAAATTGCCCGCCAGCTTGCCACTGCCCTGGCAGACGACAGCAGTATCTTGGGTGTGGTAGGGCATTATGCCAGTGATGTGACACTAGCCGCTGCCCCCGTCTACGAAGCCAACAAACTGGTTACCATTTCACCCGTTAGCACCTCCGTCAAACTGTCTGGATTTGGGCAATACATCTTTCGCTCTGTACCCAGCGACTTTGTGGCGGCGCGATCGCTAGCCGATTACATGGTGAACCGCCAGCAACAGCAATCTGCCGCCGTCTTCTTCAATTCTCAAAGCGGCTATAGCCAATCGATTAAATCAGAATTTGTCAGCGCTCTGTCCCTGGGCGGCGGGCGAGTCGTCAGCGAATTCGATCTATCTAGCGCCACGTTTAGCCCCGAAACGGCTCTAGACCAGGCAATTCAGCAAGGTGCAACTGTGCTTGCAATGCTGCCTAATTCTGGGCAACTAGACCGAGCACTGCAAGTTATTCAAAGTAACCAAGGCCGCTTAAGACTATTGGGCGGGGATGATGTTTACGCCCCCAAGACTCTAGAAGTTGGTAAAACTGCTGCCGTGGGCATGGTACTAGCTGTACCCTGGCACATTTTGGCAAATACCCAAACCCCCTTTGTCACCATGTCGCGCCAGCTTTGGGGCGGTGATGTCAACTGGCGCACTGCCACAGCCTACGATGCGACCCAAGCTTTAATCGAAGCGCTGCGGCGCAATCCGACCCGCGAAGGTATTCAGCAGGCTCTCCGTGCTCCCGACTTTGCCACTCCGGGCGCGTCTAGCACCGTGCAATTTCTACCCTCAGGCGATCGCAACCAGCCCATCCAACTCGTCGAAATCCAACCGGGTAAACGATCCGGCTTCGGCTTCGACTTCTACCCAGTGCAGAAGTAGGACGAGAGTCAGTCTCTGAATAATGCGGGGATGCAGGGGAAAGTCCTCAATTGCGTCGGAGAAATTCCCCGATTGAGTTGGGCAGCCTCCTGATTTAATCTGAAACGCGAGGGCAGAGATAGCCTGTGGAAGTCCTGTGGGAGTATAGAGAAGACTGGTAACTAACCCACGCACCTGCTCGCCCTCCGACCACCAAGCCTCTATGTCTCAAAAAAACGAAACCCCTGTTTTAATTGTGTCGCTGTTGGTCACTGCTCTGTTGCTAGGGCTAGGGTTCTGGTGGTTTACCAAACAGTCAAACCTGGGTGGTACTTTACCCAACTCATCACAAACTAACTCTCCTAATTCCAGCAGCCCTCCTGATTCCAGCAACCCTCCTAATTCCAGCAACCCTCCTACAAATCCCCAAACCGTTTCTCTTGACCAGCGACTAAGCCTGGGCGATCGCCTCCTAATAGCCACCGATGCCTCGCCTCAGAAACAGGCTGCCATACAGGCGATCGCCAGCAAAAACTACGCCCAAGCTGTTACTAACTTAGAAGCCGCGCTGGCTCAAAAACGTAACGATCCAGAAGCCCTGATTTACCTGAATAACGCTCGAATTGGCGATCAAAAAGCCTATAGTATTGCCGTTGCCGTGCCCACAGCTACCGCAGCCAATTCGGCTCTCGAAATCTTGCGGGGGGTTGCCCAAGCCCAAACTGAAGTTAACCAGGCAGGCGGCATCAACGGCGTACCGCTCAAAGTGCTGATTGCTAGCGACGACAATGACCCCAACACGGCTGCCCAAATTGCAACCACGTTGGTAAATACAGACTCCGTCTTGGGCGTTATTGGCCACTTTGGCAGCGACGCGACCCTCGCTGCTGCGCCTGTTTACCAACAGGGCGGCTTGGTGATGATCTCACCTACTAGTACTTCTATCCAGCTTTCGGGGCTAGGCGACTATGTATTTAGAACGGTGCCAAGCGATCGCTTCACCGCTGCCGTTCTAGCAAACCATATGCTCAGTACTTTACAAAAAGGGAAAGCCGCTGTTTTCTTCAATTCGGGCAGTGGTTACAGCAAGTCACTAAAAGATGAATTTACAACAGCCGTGTTTAGTGATGGCGGACAAGTTGTCAGTGAGGTGGATCTGGCGGCTCCAGGATTTGATGCTGGCTCTGCGGTGCAGCAGGCGATGCAGCAGGGCAGTGACGTGTTGGTGCTAGCGGCTAACACCGCCACCCTTGACGCAGCGTTACAGGTGGTTGCAGTCAACCGTCAGCGCCTACCAATTTTGGGGGGTGATAGTCTTTACAACCCTAAATTACTACAAATTGGTGGCGAGACAGCGGCAGGCATGGTGGTTGCTGTACCTTGGGATTTGTTAAGCGATCCTCAAGCCCCCTTTGCGAGAGAGTCTCGCCAATTGTGGGGTGGTGATGTGAATTGGCGGACAGCGATGTCGTATGATGCGGCTCGGGTTTTGATTGCTGGGCTACAAGCTGATCCCAGCCGGGTAGGTATCGAGCAAACCTTGCGATCGCCTGGGTTTTCTGTGGACGGGGCGACAGGTGCGGTGCGGTTTTTGCCGTCGGGCGATCGCAATCAGGCGGCTCAGTTAGTGGAAGTAAGGGCTGGTAACCGTACTGGGTATGGGTATGACTTTTATCCGGTTGGGAAGTAATGAGGTAAGGGGTACAACCTAGATAAACCCAAAGACCTACTCAGGCAGGGAGAGGAAACAGGTTGGGTGTTGATAAGTGTGGGTGCCCTTTGGGCAGAGGCGGGGAACTTCTCCCCGTACCCCAGCAGTCTTGGGGGACTCGACTCCCCCAAACCCCCAGCAATGTCCGCTTTAGTGGGTGGCAATGGTGCTGGCAGTTGTCACAGGCAGGCAAGTGATGAACACACTGCTAAGGAATTCAGACTTTTTACGAGTCCGCCAACCCTGAATTTATAACCCTTTTCCCATTCATCCTTCATCCTTCGTCTTTCATCCTTTCTTGAACACTGCTTCTTTCAGTCGCTCTAAGACGCTGCTGATTGAGCGTTTGGAGTTGAGGAAGACGCGGGCACAGTTGCGTCCGGGGATGCCTGAAATGGAGCCACCCGGATGGGTACCTGCGCCTGTGAGGTAGAGGTTGCGAATGGGGGTGGTGTAGTTGGCGATTTCGGGGAGGGGGCGGAGGAAGATCATTTGGTCGAGGGTCATGTCGAGGTGGTAGTAGTTGCCTTTGTAAGAACCCAGGCGATCGCCCAATTCGGCAGGGCTTTCGACGCGACGGGCGAGGATGGAGGACTTGAGGTTGGGGGCGTAGTCTGCCAGTTTATCGAGGACGCGATCGGCAACCTGGTTTTTTAACTCGTCAGTCCAGCCAGTGCCGTTGAGTCCAGTGCCTTCAGCTCCAGCTATTTGGTAAGGGGCAAAGAATTCGACCCAAAGAGTATGTTTGCCATCGGGGGCGAGAGTGGGGTCGAGCACGCTGGGAACAACGGCATACATAGAGGGGTTGCCGTCAGGAATTTTGCCGAGGGTGATTTCGCTGTGGGCATACTCTACATGGCGTACGGAGTCGGCAATTAGGACTGAGCCGATCAGATATTCATCGCGGTGTTCGTGATGGATGAAACGGGGCGGTTCCGACAGGGCACAGTCAATTTTGAGGATAGTTTCATTGTTGTTAATGACGCGGCGTTCTAGGCGATCGCGCAATTTTGAATCCGCATCGTCTACGTCTGCTGGGTTCATCAGTTGCAGAAACAGTCGCTTAGCGTCGATATTGGAAATTACGCCCTGGGTTGCCCGATATTCAATATCCCCTCCCACCCGCACTCCGACTGCGCGTCCGTCGTCTATGAGCACCTGCTTTACCGCCTGATCGGTGAGCACCGTACCGCCTAGGGCTTTCACTAGCTTAAGCAATGGCTGGGTTAGTGCTCCAGTGCCGCCTTTAGGCCGCGACATCCCCGGATTGTGCCGCATCGACAGCATCATTGCCCCGATCGCCAAAGTTTTTTGGGACGGAGGGCCGCCAAATTCTGAACAAAGTCGCGCGATCGGGGCTTTGACAAACTCTGAATCAAACCATTCGTTGACTAGATCTTCGGGACTGGTGATCATGGTACGAACCCAGTCTAGGGCTTTGTCTACCCCGCCCACTAGCGACAGCGCATCTCGTAGGCGATCGCCATTGTAATTGCCCAAAATCTCCAGTACGGCTCGCGGTGGCGCATTGAACATTGGCAGGATTGCGTTTGTTAGCCGTTGCCAGTAGTCAATAAACTCGGCATACTTACGGGCATCGCGCTCCGAATAACGAGCAATTTCCGCACAAGTTTGCTCTACCGAGCGATGTGCTAAAAAGTAGCGACCGTCGGGATGGGGGCAAAACACCGTTGGGTCACAGTACAAATATTCCAGCCCGTACTTCGTTAGCTCCAGTTCTTCTACCACGGGGCCAAGGTGAATCAGCTCGTGGTCAATGGCACACAGGTTGAATCGAAACCCTGGAGCTTCCTCAGGCATTGCCTCTTCGGTCGTTGCTGCTCCTCCCGGTACAGAGCGCTTCTCCAGCAGTAGCACACTATAGCCTGCTTTCAAGAGATAGGCAGCACAGGTTAAGCCATTGTGTCCCGCCCCAATCATCACCACATCGTAGGTCTGCATCCTGCCTTGTTCCGTGTAAAGCCTCTTTATAATCTAAAGGTAATTCAAGCCTCAAACCTAATTCAAAAGGTAGATCAACAATTTTTTGTAGAGAGGGCGTGGCTCGTCTCCCAATGTCTTAAGTAGTTCAACTTAAATAAAAACAAGATTCTAAAAGTCTGCGCCGCGCGCGCAGCGGGCGGCGCAGACTTTTAGGGTTTTATGCTTAATTACGCCCGCCTACTTAGGACAAATTTGCGCCAGAGGTCTAGGAACAGAAGGCTCGACCTATTGATCTACTTGATCTACTAACTCACTCATCTTTCCGGATCACACTTACCTGTTCTCGAAAGAAAAACTATCCTTTGCAGAAGCGCCTTAAAAAAATGCAACCCACGCTTCGTTCTCTTACAGTCTTAACTCCAGCGCTAGCAGCATTGGGTGCGTTTAGCCAATCCGCTAATGCCGCCCAAAGTCCCCACAATTTACACGCTCAGGAACTGTACGCCAGTTTGCAAATGGCCGTATGCAGCAATAATTGGGACGGTGCGCTGCAAGCCATTAGCCCGCTGATTGGAGCCGCAGAACTGTCCCCCACCTATCGCCAGCAGCTCGTCACCTTTCGGCACCAACTCGAGGCAATGCGCGCCGCTCGCGCTACCTATACCAACCTGTCGGGCTGTCAGTCAGAGCCAGAACCTATTTGGTCAGAGCGATCGCCCGCTAACCGCACCCTGGTCTTTTCAGCCAACAACCCCGACGACGTCAGCACCCAGCAGCGCTATGCTGCCCTACAAGGCTCAGTCTGTAGCAACGACTGGAACGAAGCCCTCCGCGTCATTGGTCCCCTGATGGGATCTCCCACCATCTCTAGCCAATATCGTTCTAGTTTGGTTAGCTTCCGCCGCCAGCTCGAAACCTGGCGCGCCTCTAGTGCCAGATTTGACACTGTACCTGGCTGTGAGGCGATCGCCTCCGAAGAAGCACCGTTAGAGATTGGGAGCTAGGCATTGATCCATAGAATTAGACGTTAGGTGGCTTGAGTTTTTGGTTGGGACAGTAGCCGGAAGCTGCTTGTCCATAGTTCAATATCAAGTTGCGGTGAAATTATCTGTGAGGCAATCAGTTCAAGCTCATCATGTGGTGTCTGGTGTTGGGTTTGTATCAGCAACAAACATTGAAAACTAACTATCCAATTGACAAGTTACATCTCCCTTTTATCTATGCCGTTATCTCGGAAGCCAATTGAGAAGACAATAGAAGAAATCGATTGCCTAGCTAACCCCTCAAGTGAGCGATATGGGCGATTACTCAACTGGCAAAATCCACCCGATCCGTTTTGGCATTATGGGATCGGTTTATCAGATATGCATATCTTCGATACAGGTCGTGGATTACGTCCATTTGAAAAGAGTGAAGCAAAACTTGTGGTAGGCATTGACCACATCGCTTTTAAGCCAGATCAAACAGTTAAGCGACTCAAACACGCTCTTCATGTTTTTGCAGACTGGGAGTACACTTTGACTGGCTGGAATTGCGAACACCTTGGTCGGTTAATTGCAACAGATCAGCCGAGATGTTATCAAAGTAGTCCCATATGGTGGTTATGCAACATGACTCCAGAAGGTGACCATAAAGCCGCACGTCAAATTTTTCAGGATTACTTGAAGGAAGTTGAGCTTGGTCTTTCTCGATAAGTGCTGACGACCACGCCACCTAACAACCCTGGTACAGCGGATTGACCCAAATTGCTTGTTGTGTTGAAGATATCGGCAACCGCTGAACAGGAACGTTCTTCCCAGGCTGTAACAACAATTAGCCTCCTTCCCGTCCATCTAAAAATCCTGGCTTGTTTAAGCCTAGCGAATAGGGTTTACGCAACTGTACAAAAAATCAAAAAAGTTGAGTGATGTTGCAGGCGCTCAGTATCCGCAACATCGCTCAACTGCGTAAATCCCATTTAATACATCATCGGTTTTGCAGGATCGGTGGCAAATGCCAGCCACATCGGAAATTGCAGCAGCGACAGATTCACAACGTCTTCAGATTCATCCATGATGATCAGCGGCAGTTGCTTTTGTTTGACCAAGCGATCGGCGCGCTGAGCTAGAGGTTCGGGAGCCTCAAACAACACTACGCCTTGATCAGAGCCAAAATCACTGCGGGAAATTCCAAGACAATCTTGAAGACCGCGCCGCCATTCCCCTAATCGTTCTGGTGAATCTGCCAAGATTAGCATTCGCACCCGAGGCCCGTAGAGCTTACGCAAAATGGAAATGATTGTGGATGCAATCAAGATATTTTGCAGGCGTGAACCCATTGTCCGCAGAGCACCCTTGCCGCCTTGAGTAAAGAACCAGTTGGCGACCCGCTCGGCATGAATGGGTTCAAACGTGCGTCGCAGTTGCCAAGCAGCACCGTAGTAGTCGGGAGCCGTACGATATTGATCAAGCAGCTTGCGGATTTGTCGATTTTGTTCCTGAAAACCTTGTTCAGCAAACTGAGGAGCGATCGCCTCTTCCTCTCGCTCGCGATCGCGGCCAGCAGGGCGCTTTGCCTCCAGGGCAGGGGTGGGAGCGGTCAATTTTAGTTCTTCGGCAGCGACAACTAAATCTTGGAGGCTGCCCACCAAATAATCCTTAAACCCTTGAATGCGGATAGCCACATCTTGAGAAGAGCCTGCAAATGTAGTCCGCATTTCGGCACGGATGCGTTCTTGCCGCCGTTCGAGCTGATCAACAGAAAGCTGTAGAGTTTGACGACGCTGCTCTAAATCGCCAAGTCCCTCGGTGACCCATCGCTCCACGGCCAATTGCGCCTCTGCCAGTTGCTCACGCACCAGACGGTTGTAGGCAGTTTGCAGGTCAGCGATATCGCGTTTGAGCTGCGCTTCTTGCTGCCTCAACCGATCAACGCGCTGGGCGATCGCCTTAGCTTCATTCTCATCAGTATCTGTTTCGAGAGCCGAGGCAGCACTTGTTTCAGCAGACTGATTTTCAGCAGACTGATTAAGGGGCGTAAGCGCTGACACTTCAATGGAAACGCCACTTGTCCTGGATGCCACGGCACTGGGATCAGACAGAGATAGAGGAGCTACAGCGCCTTCAGGAACGGTATCGGGAGTGCCCTGAGTAGGAGCGATCGCCTCAGCTTCAGGCTCCATTGCTGTAGCCTCAGACCGCACCCAACCTTCGGGCAGGTCAGCATTTGGATCTAAATTTTGAAATTCGTCTGGATTCATGGGGGATACAATCACTTGGACACTGAGGGGCAGCGGTGCTCCAGGCATACCCGCAAACGCTTAGGGTCAAACAGTATTGGCAAAAAATGGATGCTGTTGACTTCTTTGAAGTAAAACAAAATCGGGACTGGCGGCCAAAAAATTGTCCAGCTTTGCCAGTCGCTGTAAGGGAATCGGCGAATTAGAGAGGCACCTCGGTAAATGTCGAGATCGGTACTGGTGAAGTGCAGTCGCAGCGTAGCTGCTTGAATTAGCAAAAACACGCCAAACAGCGCGATCGCTCCGCTGACCCAAGGCTGCACCCAAAATAGCGGCACAGCAGCGATGACCAGTGCGATCGGCAGCTTGAAACTGGGCGCAAGCTGAACTGTCTCTGTTGAAACTGGTGTAGACGGAGTTGTCGTCACGGGTGCCACCGATACTTCTAGTCACATCCATTCTAGACGCTGACGCGCTGCTCCCTGCGTTGGCAGAGCAATAGAACCTCTAATGGAACCTTTAAAGGGCTGTTACATTCCCAGTTCCATGAAACATGAGCCACGAGAGCAAGAAGTTAGTCACAAAGATTGACATTAATGCAGTCACAACGGCTGCTGTTGTCGATTCCCCTACTCCTTTTGCACCCCCTGTGGTCGTTAATCCCCAGCTACAGCCAATCACCGAAATCAACATGCCAAACACCACGGATTTGATCAACGAGCTAAACAAGTCCCAGGTTGTTAAGAAACTTTGAGCAGAATTGAGAAAAACTGTTGAGGAAATGCCGTAGAGCGCTTCTGCCAACACTAGCCCGCCGATCATCCCCACCACAAACGACAGAATCGTGAGCAAAGGAATCATCATGCAACAGGCAATCAGGCGGGGAATTACCAAATAGTCAATTGGGTCGGTTTTGAGCATGTACAGGGCATCAATTTGATCGGTGACTTGCATCGTGCCAATTTCGGCTGCAAATGCAGAACCCACTCGCCCCGTTACCACGATCGCCGTAATCAAAGGTGCTAGCTCTCTTGCTAGGGCGATCGCCAACACCCCACCCACGGCAGTACTCGCTCCAAAGTTAATAAACTCACGCGCCACCCCAATCGTAAACACCATCCCCACTGTTGCCGCCGTAAGCAGTACGATAGGCAA
>Ga0105048_10019899_pt1 | contig 10266 bp, 9 predicted proteins | sample MAT05_FD_78382 | JGI IMG/M metagenome (GOLD analysis project Ga0105048, IMG submission 78382) | Freshwater microbial communities from Lake Fryxell liftoff mats and glacier meltwater in Antarctica - MAT-05 | ecosystem: Environmental > Aquatic > Freshwater > Ice > Liftoff microbial mat | place...
AAAAAGTATGACCACACTTTTTCATCAGGTTGACCGATGCAAGGTTTGTTGCGTTGAAGAAAAAGGCTATTCTGGTTGACTCCACATCGACAAGTCGGACCTATAAATTGACTTGGCAACCCTCAGCTAAGGAGAGAGCCAACACTAAAGACTTGCCGGACAACTGTTTCATAGAAACGACACTTTACGAACTCAAAATAGGCACCGACCTTTGGATGAACGTTGCCACCGATCTGGAGACTACCCCCAAGGCAATACGTGAGTTGTACGCCTGCCGAAATGACGTAGAGATATACATTCGCAACATAAAAGTCGTAATCGACACCGAGACGATGCTGGCGAGATCCGAAGCGATGTTCCATAAAGAGTTTGCAATGTCGATGGTCGCTTACAATTTGACAACTCAATTTCGCCGACAGGCAGCTGTGGTGGCCAATTGCAAACCACGCGAGCTGAGCTTTAAGGGCGTATGGACCATCTACCGGCACTTTCTCCAAGCCGAGCAGTTTAGCGGCGGTGACCATTTGCATGCGCAATTCGATCTTGCGCTACGATACGCGTCTCAACAAAAGCTCCAAAAGCGTCCAGGCAGGAGCTTTCCGCGTGAGGCGTATCGAAAGGCCCCAAAATCCGCCAATTATAAAAAGCGGAATCCACGCGGAAAATCCAATGAATCTAAGGTCCCAACGCCAAAGTGAGTGCCATTGGGCGCAAAGCCCAATGGCATGAATCGAATGCAAGTTTGAATCAGAATCGCGCACCATTATATAGTTGATAAGCAACTCGCTTGCTCAAGTTCAATTCACTTCGTCTTAAAAGAGTTCCAGCTTATTTCGATTCGGCGCTCAAAACGGGAGGTGCGGTAGGTGCGCGAATTATTTCGTATTTGTCGACCAAGGGCTTAACTACCTCACGGTCTGGATGCGTCGTGACCGGCGGAGTGGTGACCGGTGGAGTAGTGACCGGTGGAGTAGTGACCGGTGGTGTAGTGACCGGTGGTGTAGTGACGCCCGCTGGATTAGTGACGCCCGCTGGGCTCGTCACGCCTTGGGGGTTGACTGTATATACTGTATTTTCAATATTAATGGGGCCATCAATCGATCCTTCGAAAGGTATAATTTGGGAGTTGTAAGGTACATCGATTTGCTCAAAACCATACGGGAAGCGGACTTCGTAATGGCCACCTACTTGAACGGCTAGAGTATGAACCATTCGCATTGCGTTGCCGAACTCGTCGGGACAATCCACCACGATGTCGCATGGGCTGACGCGGTCTTTTTCAAGCTCTTCCAAACTGAAGATCCGACTGTTCTGGTGGATGCCGCCGAGCGACTGTGGACGAGTTGCTTGGCCGTTGATCTCGACACAAAATCCATCGGGTATCCTTAATCGCAGTATCGCGTTTCGCGAGGATGGACAATTGCCATTGCCTGAACAGGTCGCTCCTCCCGATGGCATAGTCTCAGACCGCAGCATGGCACCGTCCATTGTCGAGGTCGAGCCACCTACATAACCAGCCGAGTTGCCCGGAAGCGTTCCGAAATCCGTACGCCGAGTTGAATTGAGATTGAAGTGTTGATCCTGATAGGGCTGATGATGAGGCACATGAAATACTTGAGCATCCCCCTTGGGCACTATGCAAACGAGGCCGAGGATGAAGGCAAACCAAAAACGTGGCAAATGGATTAGCATCGCAATTCTCTTGTCTTGTCGTACGCTAGTCGCGGACTTAGATTGGAAGTAAGTCGATGGACACAACGTCCAACGGGGCGATCAACCGTAGCTTTATGAAAAAGACAAGTCAAAAACGATTTTCAGAAAAATCCTGACAATTGAGCCCGCAAAACCGCTTCAAACAAAACATTCGGGCTGAGAAGCTACCGACCGAAATCGGCGACCTTCGGGCGATCGAATTGCTTGGGCTTGGACTTAACCGCTTGACTGAAGTTCCGCCATCACTTGCGAGGCTGACGCGTCTCCGCCGCCTCGACTTGGCTGGCAACGCTCTCAAGACCTTGCCGAAAGAGCTTGCAGCACTTTCGGCGGTCGAGACGTTGGACATTGGCAAGAACCAACTTATCGACTTGCCTTCCGCCGTGTGTGGCATGCAGGCGCTCCGAGAACTCATTCTCTGGGCTAACGCCGTTCTTGAGCTTCCCGACGACCTCGGTCGGCTCACGCGGCTCGAAATGCTCAGCGCGGGCATGAATTCACTGCGACGCGTTTCCGAGGGGATCGGCAATCTGTCAGCGCTTCGTGAACTCTACCTCGACAGCAATTCCCTGACCACGCTCCCGAAGAGCTTAAGTCGATGTGTTGCCCTGACCAACGTGGATGTCTCCCGCAACCCGCTCGGCAAGCTTTCGGAGGGGCTTTTCGCCCTGCCTCAACTCGTTCCGCTGCAAGCTTCCAACTCTCAGTTCACGGAACTGCCGGACCTGTTGGTCGGCTGGCCGAGACTACGTGAACTGACGCTGGTGAATAATCCGCTGGAGGAGATTCCGCCGTCTGTCGGCAAGCTCACCGAACTCGCGGTGCTGGATATGGCGGGCAATCGGCTGACGAGGTTGCCGAGCGAACTGAGCGAGTGCCGGAATTTGTTCACGCTCAGCCTTTCGGGGAACGCTCAATTGAAGGCCCTGCATGCCATGAACAAGTGGGGCGAGCTTCGCAATCTGTTCGCCGACCAGACGGCCATGAAGCCCAGTTTCGCAAAAACTTCGTTTAACCGTTAGCCGTGGGCGTACGTTAATGGTATCGAGTACGCCTTCGGCTGACCGTTAAACAAATAATTGAACGGTATTGCCGTTAAACGGGGTTCTACGCGCCTTCGGCTCGTTCGATTTTACCGCTGAGAAGAATGCAAACACTTCCAATTTGGGCTAACATAAATCATTGGGCGAGCTAATGCACCTTAAGGATTTCACGATGGATACCAACTCAAACTCAAGCAAAGCCCTCGAGCCGATTGCCACGTCCGAGCCAAAAGCTCGCAAACGGAACTTGCTTAGACCCGTCGGCATCGTTGGCCTTGGTTTTATTGCCTTGATCCTCGCTCTTCCGACCATGCTCGGTTCGCGATGGATCTACCAGCCGCTCATCAATAGGCTGGCGATGGACCAATTCCAACTCGATATCGAGTCGGTCAAACTCCGATGGTTCAGCCCGCTCGAATTTCAAGGGATTTCAGTTCGACAAACAGAAGGGCTGCCGGAGGGTAGCCATGAAAACACACCGCTGGTTTCGATTCGTTCGATCAAATCCAATCGCGGCTTGCTCGCCTATTTGCTCAACGGTCGGAACCTCGGCCGGGTGGAGATCAACGAACCAAAGTTAGATATCGCGTTGCTAGAGGATGGTTCGAATTTAGAACGGCTCGTTAAATCGATCGAAGGAAAGCCAAGCGTTAATGCACCCAAGTCCAAGTCGCAACCTAAGCTGGACCTGGACTTGGCCGTTCGCAACCTGAGTGTGCAAGTCATGCCTGTCGATGGCGGAAGAGCTCTGCAAGTCATTCCCCCAATGAACGCCGACATCTCTTATCGAGCCCTGAACGAAGATGCACTGTTGATTGTTCAACCGATGCAAGTGCTGGATCAAACGGAACTCACACCGGAACTGGTTCGTCTGGGGGTTGGACTGGCAGTTCCATTGCTGGCCAAGTCCGCTTGGTTTGACGGTCGCATCTCCTTGACGACAAAAGAAATCCGAGTGCCACTGGCAAATCCACTCGAAAGCAAGGGGGAGGCGACGTTGACCCTGCATCGAGTTCGTAGCGGACCGTCCGAACCGTTGATTGTCGGTGCTCTGGATGCACTAGCCAATCTGCGTGGCAAGGAACCGTCGCATGAACTGGTCTTCGTCGATGGATCCGAAGTGATCCTTCAAGTTGCCGACGGCCGTGTGTTTCATTCCGGGCTTGAAGCGGGCTTGCCGAAACTGGATCCAAGGCTTCAGATCGCAACCCAGGGGTACGTTGGTCTGAGTGATCGTTCTTTGGACTTAAGTGTAGAGATTCCGATTCCAATTGAACAACTTTCACGCCGCGAAAAAGTTCAGCAATTGGGAGTCCCTCGCGTTAAGCTGCCAGTAGGTGGGACGCTGGACGATCCCGAAATCAAGTGGGGTGTCATGCGAGGAGAATCCGCGTTGCTCCTTGCTGCGATCGCTGGAAAGCTTCAAACGGACGCGCCGTTGACCAGTACGATTGTGGATGCAATCGGGGATGTAACGCAGGGAAAAGCAGATGAAGCTATTGCAACGGCGGTGGATTTTGTAAAAAACCTGCGTCAACGCAAGGCTCAAGAGAAAGCCAACAAGAGCGGAGATATTCTACCGACGGAAGAATCCAAAGAGCCCGCACCCCGTAGACCTCTTCGCGATGCGCTGAAGAAGGTCTTTAAGTGAATGGATTCTTTGTCGCCTTTTGCTCCGCAAAAGTGCGTTCGCTCGGCGCACTTTCGCAGAGCGAAAGGCGACATTGGCGACAATTACTCCAAATTCAAACTACCGTCCGTTGAACTTGTAGTCTTTGTGTTTTACCTCGAAATCCGCGTCCGTTAGCCCGACGTTGAAGTTTAGATTTTGGTAGGTGTATTCTTCGATGACATCTTTGTCGACATCGATTTTTGCGCCATGCTTAGGCCATGTGTAGGCTGCATATCGAACCGGAATTTTCCACTCTTCGTCCATGAAAATCTGTGCTAGATGAAAATCGTAGTGTGGCTTTTGAATGGCGTGCGTAACCTGGATAATGGAGCAATTGCGTCCACCTACTTTGGCACCAGGTACCAATTCGACAGTGCAGAAACCGTGTCGCTTGTCCTTTTCGCCACGTTCGATGAGTTTCTGGACTAGGTTTTCGATACCGATGTCGGTAATTGGATATCGCTGTCCGGCCATTGCCAAGAAGCTATTAGTTTCAAGCAGGTGGGTTCCGAGAATCTTCTTCATGCCACCTTCGTGAGCATAGAGCTTTCCTTGATTCTGGTTCTCGACGTAGAGAACTTCCCGTCCTTTGACAGAAGTAGGCTTTAGGAATGCGAGGTATACGCTAAAGGGGACAACGATTTTGTTGTCTTGGACCTTACGGTTGCGAACTTTGGCGAACATGAATTCATGCTCACCGACATCGTCGCCGATTCGCTCTCGTTTGACCAAAACGGCGGTATAATCCTTAAGGTCAGCTCGAATTTGACCGAGACTTTGGTGTGCTAGCTGAATGGCTGGATCGAGCGGGTGGGGAGCGGCTGCTCCGGGAATCGAGGGTTCGACTTTGGAAACCCTGAACACGGGCTCCGTCAATCCGCTTCCCGCTTGCTGTTGTGCCGCTACGAAAGCAGTCGACAGCGAAGAGAAAGCAAGGGAGTACAAGGCAGTTCGAAACCAAGTCCGTCCAAATCGCTTCATCGAAAAAGTACTCCGTTACATCCCAAGTTGATCACGTGCTGCGGTCGCAATCGAATGCAACCGTGTTCTTTAATGTTTTCATCTATCGATCCACAGATTGAGGTTCAATGAAATTTTGTGGCAACGTCGTCACAATCCAACTTCAGCCGGAGTTCCGTAAGGGTGCTTCTCCAAGACTTTGCGTTTTGCTTGATAGCATTTGTAGGTAGAGGTTCTCAAATCGGTCGACCATCTGCTTTAAGTCAAAACGCCTTAAGGCGGATTGCTTTGCGGCCCGGATCAGGGCATGACGTTCTAGCGTGTTTTCAACGGAAAACTTCATGAGATCCGCTAAAGTCGCGGGGTCGTTTCCGTGGATTGGCCAACCTAAGGGTTCGCCGGTCTGGGGCATTCGCAGCACTTCCTTTAGGCCGCCAACTTCCGTTGCAATGACCGGCGTCCCGATCATTTGTGCTTGGATGGTTACCAGCGAAAGCCCCTCGCTGAGGGATGGATGCACAAACGTATCTGCGGCGCAGATCCAGCGTTCTGGTCGTTCTTGAAATCCGAGCAGTCGAACGTGTTTCTGCAAATCATACTTGCGAATGAGTTGCTCCAGTTCCGGTCTAGACTTTCCTTCGCCGCAAATGACGACGCAAAAATCGGGCATGTGCCAACGCAAGTGATGGGCCGCTTCGATTAGCCGTTCGTAGCCTTTGCATGGGATCAAACTCCCGACGGCGCAGAAAAGTGGAGTGTGATGATCTATGCCAAGATGCTCGCAGGCCCAGAAGCGCTCGATCCAGCGCTCGAGTTGCGGCGGTTCCAAACCGCCGTGGATCACGTGTGTTTTTCGCTCCGCCACGCCACCGTCCACACATACTTCGCGAACCGCGTTGGAAACACAAACCACTGCATCGAGGATCCAGTTGTAGCGAACCGCAGATCGAATCGGAAACGCAGTATGCTTAACCCCCACACGCTTGATGCCCAGCTTGCCAAGCATTGCGAGGGAGCCCCAAAGCAGCGAGTGGGAATCGTTCGCATGAATAAGCTGTGTGCCGTGCTTCGATAACGTTTTTCGCAATCGCAACAAAGCTTGCGGTTTGGGCATGCGGCCTGTCATGCCGGCGCAATCGAAGCCCGCGTTTTGGACCCGACCATAAAGAGGACTTATTTCATCACAAACCCAGAGAATCGAGTGCCCGCGGTCGATTAGTCCATGCCCAAGCGACCATAAAAATTGCTCGCCGCCTCCCCAACTCACTTGGGAGGACATCAGCGCTAGCTTCATTTTCATTGGCAGCATCTGAGAAATTCCTGGACGAAACGCGGAAAGGTGACCGAATGCTGGCGATGGTAGGCTTTTCCTTTCCGCAGGGTCTAGATCAAAATCCCATGTTCTAACTATGGATTCATGGTTATCTTCTTAGCTAGCGGTTTGTCGACGACCGTTGGCGATTGAATATGCAACGATCTCGCAAGTTCAAGTTTGACACCACATCAATGCAAGCACTAGATCCATGAAACTCCGACGCAATACATTGCTTCCGCTTCGCTTCGATCCGTCCGGAGCCATGATTCCAAACCATGGGATCGACGAAGGGCAAATGAACGAGCTGCTGCCCGAACTTGGCGGCATTCGCGATGCGATGATGACGACCGAGCTAGAAATGCTAGCGGGGAAATTGCCCATTCCGGCAGAAATGGAACCGCTGGATGCTGGCTTCGTGAACATGCCCGACAGACTGCTTGCGGAATACGAAGCTAATCGGCAAGGGAGCGAGCTCGGGCGGCTTTTCAAGCGCGCTACACACCTACACAAGATCGTGGATAGGGTGGTTGTGCTGGGAATCGGCGGCTCCTACATGGGTGCTCGAGCGATCCTGGAATCCTGCTGCCAGCCCTATTGGAACGAATTGTCCCGCGGTGATCGCGGCAGCAAACCCAGAATGTATTTTGAGGGGAACAATTTCGACAACGACGCTTCCCAAGCACTGCTTCATTTGTTGGGAGCCCATAAGAATCAACCTGCGACCAGTGAACTTGAGCGATGGGCATTGGTCGTTATCAGCAAGAGCGGTGGTACCTTGGAAACAGCGGCGGCGTTCCGCCAATTCTTGGCCGCACTTGAGTCGAGCACCGGCGGCGACCGCGAAAAACTGGTGGAGTTGTTGGTTCCCGTTACCGGAATGGGAGGTAAGCTGCACAAGATGGCGACGGAATTGGGTGTGACAGATCTCTATCCGGTTCCCGATGGAGTTGGCGGGCGTTGCTCGATCCTTTCGGCCGTCGGCTTGGTTCCCGCAGCACTCCTCGGAGTCAATGTGGTCGAACTCTTGCAAGGTGCCTCGGCCATGACCAAGCACTTTCTTACGGCCAAGCCCGAGGAAAACATCGTCCTACAGTATGTGGCTGCCAACCATTTGCTCGAAAAGCACCGCGGTATCAACATCCGAGTCATGAGTGTCTGGAGCAAAGCCCTAGAATCCTTTGGAATGTGGTACGACCAGTTGGCTGCCGAAAGCCTGGGGAAAAACGAGCTGGGATTCACTCCGCTGACCACGCTCAATACTCGCGATTTGCACTCTCGGCACCAACAGCATCAACAGGGAAAACGGGATAAAGTTTTCAACAACATCATCGTGGACGAATATCGCTTTGATTCACTAGCGATTGGGGCCCGAAGTACGGACGCTGATTCTCTCAACGAAATCGCTGAAAAAACGCTGCCGGAGGTGATGCAAGCCGCCATTGAAGGCACCAACCAAGCGTTGCGGGAGGACGGTCGTCCGTCGACCAATCTTTACGTTCCGCGGGTTGACGAGCTTCATATGGGACAACTCTTCCAAATGATGATGCTGGCTACCGTGGTCGAGGGACGGCTGATAGGAATCAATCCCTATGGGCAGCCTGGAGTCGAGGCCTATAAAAAGAATATGAATCGATTGCTTGGCAGGAAGTGATCACTTCGTGGCTTTTTCCGGTTCCCCACCTTCGGAGACGGCGATAAACTAGTCTTTGTCCACATTAGACTTTAGGGTAGCGGAACTCGCTAAGAGTTTCGGTGTAAAGCATGAAATCATTGGAATGGCCGCAGAAAGTCGCCGAAAGCCTTGGCGGCTTCCGCTACGTCAGAACCCTAATTCGTGATCTGGACAGAGCACTAGTAGCCGGCATCTATTCACCCAGAAATATTCAACGGAGTTTTTAACGCGTGACGACTCAATACCTTGCAGCCATTGCCGGTCAGATTACCCCCGAAATGGAGTTTGTTGCCAAACGGGAGAATCTTACGCCTGAATTGATTCGGGAGGAAGTTGCGGCCGGACGAATGGTTATTCCTGCCAATAAAGTCCACTTGAAAGGCAACCTTGAGCCGATGTGCATCGGTATTGCTGCGACTTGCAAAATCAACGCCAACATCGGTAATTCCGCAGTCACTAGCAACATTGAGGAAGAGCTGGAAAAACTGCATGTATCGGTCCATTATGGGGCCGATACCGTAATGGATTTGTCGACGGGCAAGGACATCGACAACATTCGCAGCCAGATCATCGCGGCCTCACCGGTGCCCATTGGGACCGTACCGATCTACCAAATGTTGGAAGAGTTGGGTGGCAACATCGAAGATATGCGGGCACAGCACTTCTTGGACATGGTCGAACACCAAGCCAAACAAGGGGTCGACTACATGACCATCCACTGTGGCGTTCTTCTAGAGCATTTGCACTTAACGACCTCGCGTGTTACCGGCATCGTAAGTCGAGGTGGTTCGCTCATCGCCAAGTGGATGATGGTTCATCGCAAGCAAAATCCGCTTTACGAAGCTTTCGATGACCTGTGCGACATCATGAAGCAATACGATGTGACCTGGAGTTTAGGCGATGGTTTGCGGCCCGGTTCGATTGCGGACGCAAGCGATGCCGCGCAATTCGCGGAGCTCGATGTTTTGGGCAAACTCTGCAAAAAGGGTTGGAACAAGGGTACGCAAGTCATGGTCGAAGGTCCCGGACACATTCCGATGGACCAAATCGAAATGAACATTAAGAAGCAAATTGAAGTTTGCCATGGTGCTCCCTTTTATGTGCTAGGACCGTTAGTCACCGACGTTGCCCCTGGCTACGACCATATTACGAGTGCGATTGGAGCCGCATTGGCGGGTTGGGCGGGTGCCGCCATGCTTTGCTATGTTACCCCCAAGGAACACTTGGGGTTGCCTAACCGCGAAGACGTCAAACAGGGAGTCATCGCTTACAAAATTGCAGCCCATGCAGCGGACGTAGCTCGAAAACGACCAGGAGCGCAGGATCGTGACAATGCGCTTTCCAAAGCTCGGTTTGCTTTCGATTGGAATGAGCAGTTCCGTTTGTCGCTGGATCCAGAAACCGCCAAGGCGTACCACGATGAGACTTTGCCGCAGGACACTTTCAAGAGTGCTCATTTTTGCAGCATGTGCGGTCCCAAGTATTGTTCCATGCGAATCACAGAGGACATCCGCAAGATGGCCGCGGAAAGCAACGAACCTTTTTTGGTTGATATTAAGAGTTAACGTAGGCGACGTCGCTCCGCGACTCGCGGTCGGTGTAATCGACGACCCGACGCCCCGTCCCATCTATTCAAGGCCGAGAATCTTATTCCGCTGCAACTTTTTGCGTCGAGTGAATTGAAAAACGAAGATCTCGAATGACGTCGAGCGTTAGGCGAGGGGCAGTTTGAAATCTGCCTGTAAACTGGGTGGCACGGGTGCCACCCTACGCCGTTAACCTTATTTTAACGCCGCCCTTCGCGTGTGGCACGCTCTGAGGTACGAAGGGCGTGGTGAATCGCTAGAGTCATTTGCCACACTTCCCACGCCCACCGCTAATCGCGCTAATC
>Ga0105048_10019900_pt1 | contig 10265 bp, 5 predicted proteins | sample MAT05_FD_78382 | JGI IMG/M metagenome (GOLD analysis project Ga0105048, IMG submission 78382) | Freshwater microbial communities from Lake Fryxell liftoff mats and glacier meltwater in Antarctica - MAT-05 | ecosystem: Environmental > Aquatic > Freshwater > Ice > Liftoff microbial mat | place...
GAAACGTCGTCTTCTCCGATCACTCGCTCGCAACCGACGGCGACTTTACGGAGACGCACCTCGTGCTGTGCCGAAACGTCCTCATCTACTTCGACCGCGAGTTGCAAGACCGCGCGATCGCACTGTTCGAGCAATCGCTCGTGCCGCGCGGTTTCCTGGCACTGGGCTCCAAGGAGAACCTGCGCGTATCGTCGCACGCACTCGCTTTCGATACCTTCGACATGCACGGGCGCATTTACCGAAAGCGATGAATTACGCACCGCATGCTACTTAAAGTTCCTTCCTTGCAAGGGGAGGGGATGATGTGGCTAATGGATTGACTGGGATAAACATGGAAAAAATTATCTCAAAAATAGGTACCATCATAGATGCAACACTACGCTAGTCAGCCCTCGACGCCAGGGCCGCTCGCGCCCGTCGACGCGATCGTGCTCGGCGCGTCTGCGGGCGGTGTGGAGGCGTTCCTCGCGATTCTCTCCGCGTTGCCTTCCTCGTTCGCACTGCCCATCGTCGCCGTCATACATATTCCAAGCGACAATCCGAGCCTGCTCGTCGAGGTGCTCGGCGCGCGCGCACACATCGCCGTGCGCGAAGCCGGTGACAAGGATAGGCTCCTGCCGGGCCTGGTGATCGCGCCGCCGGACTACCACGTGCTGCTCGACGTCGACAGCGGCGGCCAACACCTCGCGGGAGCACAGGACGTGCATCTTGCGTTATCCAATGAGGAGCCGGTCAGCTACTGCCGCCCCGCCATCGACGTGCTGTTTCAGTCCGCCGCCGAGGTGCTCGGGGCCCGCGTCGCCGGCGTCGTCCTGACCGGCGCGAACGCCGACGGCGCACTCGGTCTGCGGGCGATCAAGGCGCATGGCGGGCTGTGCGCGGTGCAGTCGCCCGGCGAAGCGTCGGCGCGCGCGATGCCCGAAGCGGCCATTGCCAGTGCCCGGCCACACCTCGTCGCGCCGCTCAAGGAAATTATTCAATGGATTATCGCGCTCGGCGCACATCGCGCGGGAGACACAAAAGGAACTGTATTTCATGAACGATAATGTCACTCTCCTCCTCGTCGACGATCTCGAAGAGAATCTGGTCGCCATGGCGGCATTGTTGAACGGTCCCGGGCTGCGCTTGCTGAAGGCCCGCTCCGGCGAGGAGGCGCTCGAGCTCCTCCTCGTGAACGAAGTCGCGTTAGCCCTCGTGGACGTGCAGATGCCCGACATGGACGGTTTCGAGCTCGCGGAGCTGATGCGCGGGAGCGAGCGCACCAGGCACGTGCCGATCGTCTTCGTGACTGCCGGAACCCACGATCGGAAGCGGCTGTTTCAGGGTTACGACTCCGGCGCGGTCGATTTCCTCTACAAGCCCATCGAGCCACACATCTTGACGAACAAGATTGCCGTGTTCGTGGATTTGTTTCGGCAGAAGCAGGCGCGCTCCCAACAGTCCGCTCTGCAGAGCGCGATTTTCAACAGCGTCAACTTCTCGAGTATTGCCACCGACGCCAAGGGCGTCATCCAGATTTTCAACGTCGGCGCCGAGCGCATGCTCGGCTACAGCGCCGCCGAAGTAATGAACAAGATTACTCCGGCCGACATTTCCGATCCGCTGGAAGTGATCGTACGCGCCGAGACACTGAGCCTCGAACTCGACACGCCTATCCTGCCCGGTTTCGACGCCCTGGTCTTCAAGGCCTCGCGCGGCATCGAGGACATCTACGAGCTGACCTACATCCGCAAGGACGGCAGCCGTTTCCCGGCGCTGGTATCGGTGACGGCGTTGCGCGACGCACGCAACGAGATCATCGGCTATCTGCTGATCGGCACCGACAATACGGCGCGTAAACAGGTCGAGCAGAGCCGGGCCTTGCTCGACCAGCGTCTGCGCGATCAGCAGTTCTACACCCGCTCGCTGATCGAGTCGAATATCGATGCCATCATGACCACCGATCCGCGCGGCATCATCAGCGATGTTAACCAGCAGATGCAGGCATTGACCGGTTGTACGCGTGATGAATTGATTGGCGCGCCGTTCAGAAAATTCTTTACGGATCCGGTGTGCGCCGAAACGGCCATCACCCGGGTGCTGCGCGAAGGCAAGGTCACTAACTACGAGTTGACCGCGCTGGCGGTCGACGGCACCGAAACGGTCGTTTCATACAACGCGACAACCTTCTATGACCGGGACCGCAAGTTGAAGGGCGTCTTCGCATCGGCGCGCGACATCACCGAACGCAAGGAATTCGAGCTTGCGCTGCAAAGAAATAACCTTGAACTGGAAACGGCAACGGCCGCTGCGGAAAAAGCCAATCACGCGAAATCGGAGTTCATCTCCAGCATGAGCCACGAATTGCGCACCCCGCTCAATGCCATCCTGGGCTTCGCTCAACTCGTCGAAACAGGCTCGCCAGCGCCAACGCCGGTCCAGAAGCGGAACATCGATCAGATTCTCAACGCCGGCTGGTACCTGCTGGAGCTCATCAACGAAATTCTTGACCTGGCGCTGATCGAATCGGGGCGATTGGCGTTGTCGACGGAGCCCGTCGCGCTGCTCGAGGTGATGCATGAGTGCCAGGCCATGGTCGAGCCACAGGCGCAAAGGCGTGACATCAGCATCACCTTCTCTGGTTTTGATTCCCCCGTCTTCGTCAACGCCGATCGAACCCGGGTCAAGCAAGTGCTGGTCAATCTTATCTTCAACGCGATCAAATACAACCGGGTGGGCGGTTCGGTTTCGGTCGAGGGTACGTCGACGCCCGCCGGTTCGATTCGTGTCAGCGTACGCGACACCGGACTGGGGCTCGCGCCGGAACACTTGGCACAGCTTTTTCAGCCGTTCAATCGTCTCGGCAAAGAGGGCGGCAGCGAAGAAGGCACCGGCATCGGTCTGGTCGTCGCCAAGCGCCTGGTGGAACTGATGGGTGGCGCCATCGGCGTCGATAGTGTCGTCGATGAAGGCAGCGTGTTCTGGTTTGAGTTGGGCCTGACAACAGCGCCGTACTTCGCCAGTCCCGATGCCGGGCACACCGCGCGCATAGCGCCACCGCGGCCCGACGGAACGCCATGGCATACCCTGCTCTATGTCGAAGACAATTCGGCGAACCTGGAACTGGTCGAGCAACTTGTCGCCCGGCGCTCCGACCTGCGCTTGCTGACCGCGGCCGATGGCCACTTGGGCATTGAGTTTGCACGCGCCTTCCTGCCGCAAGTCATTCTGATGGACATCAACCTGCCTGGAATCAGCGGCGTCGACGCCATGAAGATCTTGCGCGCCGACCCGTTGACGGCGCATATCCCGATCATCGCCGTGAGCGCCAATGCCGCACCAAGCGACATCGAGAAGTGCCTCAGCGCAGGCTTCTTCAGCTACATCACGAAGCCCATCATGGTCAGCCAATTCATGGACTCGCTAGACGCGGCGCTGATTTCTGCGCAGGACGAGAGTCTGTTGCACTAGACGGCCGGCTTGACGGCAACGCTGAAATGCCAGGCAATTCCCTCGGCTCATAGTCAAAGAGTGGGCGGACACGCCCGGCCAGATAAGAAAAATGCTCCCAAGTGAGGGCTATAATTACGCCCTATAGTTACGCCAAAAACACAAGATGGTTATCCGCTTTTCTTGGCTCAAATATTCAAAGGTTGTTGGGTAACTTAGCCATTTGAGCAAAAAATGAATATCTAAGGAGAGGTCGTGGGCATTGGATTCTCAGGGCTGTGCGCTTTGCGCAGCGTAGTTCTTTTTCCTGTGATTACTTTGGCATTTTTTCCAGTTGCTGCGAACTCCGCAGAGATTCGTATTGGGGGAACCGGCAATGCAATAGGCACGATGCGTTTGCTCGGCGATGCGTTTACCAAAGCGCATCCGCAAACAAAGGTTGTCATCCTGAAAAGCATCGGAACCAGCGGTGCAATCAAAGCGGTTCCCAAAGGGGCTGTCGACATAGGCTTGTCTTCCCGTCTCTTGACCGACGAGGAAACCAAAAGCGGAATCAGTGCTACCGAATATGCCCGTACGCCGGTGGTTTTCACGGTTCGCACCATCAACACCATCAAGAGCATTACGACAGCTCAGATTGCCGACATTTACAGCGCCAAGATGAAAACCTGGCCCGACGGCCGGCCGGTTCGCCCGGTCCTGCGCCAGCCCGGGGACGACAATATCACCCTGGCGGCGAGCTTGTCGCCGGCGATCAAGCAAGCCCTGCTCGATGCGGAGAAAATACCAGGACTACCGTTTGCGGTGACCGATCAGGAATCGGCTGACAAGGCCGAGAGTATTCCGGGGAGCTTTTCCATTTCGACACTTGCGCTGATCCTGTCTGAGAAACGCAAGCTGCGGCCACTCCCGTTGAACGGTGTGGAGCCGACGCTGGAAAATCTGGAATCGGGCCGCTACCCGTTGGTCAGGCACTTCTATTTCGTGCTTCCGAAAGACCCTGCGCCGGCGGTGAAGGAATTCATCCAGTTCGTAAAATCGCCATCCGGGCGCGAACTCCTGAAACAGACCGGGCATCTCGTCCCCTGATCACCGTTCATGAATCGTTCCGACACCTCCGCGCTGGAAAAGGTCGTCAATCGAATTGCGCTGGGCGTCGCGGCTCTGATCGTCTTGATTATTCCTGTCGGCTACGGGTTGTCGGAATACCACGACCTCGGCGACATGCTCGAGTTCAAGGCCAAGGTCAAGGCTTCGGCGCTGAGCGACCTGATCGTCAGCATTCCCGACACCTGGATATACGCTGAAAACCAGATTCAAGGCCTCATTTCACGCGAACCGATCCCTTTGGCGGATGAACTGATCCAGGTATTCGACACGGACAAATCGCTGGTCACGCAGGCCGGCAACAGGCCGTCGGGGCCGGTGCTCAAGAAAGCTTTTCCGCTTTTTGATTCCGGAAAGAACGTCGGCGAGATCATCATCACCGGATCGGCGAACACCATTTCAAGGATCGTCGGGTTCAGTACATTGCTCTCCTGCCTGCTCGGCCTTCTGGTCTACTGGGTCATGAAGGCCCTGCCGCTCAGGGCCTTAAGGGAGGTGACCCTGGCTTTGTTTCAGGAAAAGGAAGCCCTGCGCGTGCGCGAAAGCTATCAACGTGCTTTGCTCGACAACTTTCCGTTCCGGGTCTGGCTCAAGGATGAAAATGGCCGCTTGCTGGCCGTCAACAAGGCTTATGCCGATTTCTACGGCTATTCCGATGTTGATCAGATGGCCGGGAAGACCGATCTTGATCTTTTTCCTGCGGAAAAGGCCTTGGCCTTTCAGGCGGATGATCGGAACGTTCTGCAAAGCGGGAAGGCCAAGACCGTCGAAGAACATATCCACAGCAAAGGAAAGGACTTCTGGTCCGAGGCCTACAAATCGCCGGTCTTTGTTGAAGGCCGTATTGTTGGCACGGTTGGATTCGCGCGAGACGTCACCGAGCGCAGAATGGCTGAGGAGGCGCTAAGGCTGAGCGAGGAGCGTTATCGTGCAACATTTCACGTCAGCCTGGACATTATTGCACTCAGCCGTCTGAGCGATGGAACGTTTATTGACGTCAATCAAACCTTCCTCGACGTCATGGGGTACGAGCTTAATGAAGTTATCGGTAGAACAGCACTTGAGCTAAACGTCTGGGAAAATCCGAAAGACAGACAACACATCGTCGAGATTCTCAAGCGGGAGTCACAATGCCGAAATCGTGAGGCTCGTTTCAAGAAGAGAAATGGTGACAGTTTCTGGGGGCTGATTTCGGCGGTGGTGATTCAGCTTGAAGGTACACCTTGCCTTTTCTTTGTTTTACGGGACATCACCCCACGCAAGCAAAGCGATGAAGCCTTGCAAGCCAGCGTGCAGCAATCCAGGGAACTGGCTTCCTTGCTTCGCCTTATGTGTGACAACGTGCCGGACATGATCTGGGCCAAGGACGTTCAAAAACGTTACATTTTCGCCAACCAAGCGATTTGCGATCAATTGCTCATGGCGAAAGATGTCGCCGAGCCTTTGAACAAGACAGATATCTTCTTTGCTCAACGCGAACACGATAAGCACCCGGAGAATCCGCAATGGCATACCTTCGGTGAATTATGCCAAGACAGCGACAAGATTACGCTTGAGCGTGGTGTGCCATCGATCTTTGAAGAATTCGGCAATATTCAGGGCCGATATGTCTGTCTTGAAGTGACTAAAGCGCCCTTCGTTGATGAAAGTGGCAGGGTCATAGGCACGGTCGGCGCGGGGCGAGACATTACCAAGCGAAAGCTCGCTGAAGCTGAACTCAATCGTCACCGTGATCAACTTGAAGAACTCGTATGCGAGCGTACCAGAGAACTCTCGGTCGCCAAGGAAGCCGCAGAATCCGCGAATCTCGCAAAAAGTGCCTTCCTGGCTAACATGAGTCATGAGATCCGGACTCCGATGAACGGCATTCTGGGCATGGCCCACATTCTGCGGCGCTCCGGTGTCACGCCCGCCCAAGCTGGGCGCCTCGACAAGATAGACACTGCGGCCCAACACCTGCTCGGCATCATTGATGACATCCTTGACATCTCCAAGATTGAAGCCGGAAAATTCATACTGGAAGATGCCCCAGTTAATATCGACAGCCTGATTAGCAACGTTAGGTCGATTCTTTCTGAACGCGCCACAGCCAAAGGCGTTGCCTTGCAAGTTGAAACCGGACGTTTCCCTCAAAACCTCCACGGCGATCCGACCCGTTTGCAACAGGCGCTGCTTAACTACGCCAATAACGGTCTCAAATTCACCGACAAAGGTTCCATTACCCTACGCGCCAACATACTGGACGAAACCGCTGAAACCGTGGTGGTGCGTTTTGAAATTCAGGATAGCGGTGTCGGTATTTCACCTGAAACGTTGTCCAGACTCTTTAGCACCTTTGAACAAGCCGACAATTCGACCACGCGCAAATATGGTGGAACGGGTCTGGGGCTGGCTATAACCCGAAGGCTTGCCGAGATGATGGGCGGTGAAGTGGGCGTTGAAAGCACCGTCGGAGTCGGTAGCTCATTTTGGTTCACCGCACGCCTGACAAAGAAAATCAGCCAAGACGGCATCATATCCCAGGCTAACGCTGCGGATGCCGAACGCCTGATCCGTCAGCACCATGTGGGTCGGCTCGTCCTGCTGGTCGACGATGAGCCCATTAACCTGGAAGTCGTCAAAACCATTCTGGAAGACACCGGCCTCATTGTCGACACGGCAACGGATGGTGTTCAGGCTGTCAATATGGCCCAGGAGGAATCCTATTCGCTCATCCTGATGGATATGCAAATGCCACATCTGAACGGTATCGAGGCGGCGATGCAGATTCGTAAGCTTCCTGATTACTTTAAGACCCCGATTCTGGCCATGACTGCCAACGCCTTTGCAGAGGACAAGGCACGTTGTTTTGCCGCCGGGATGAATGATTTCATCGTCAAGCCCTTTGATCCGGATAGGCTCTTCGCAACATTGTTGGAATGGCTGGATCAATAGCTCGTCCAGCGCATTATGTGACCACAGTTGCGGCTGTAGCGGTCACTTATTATCCTAATAGCATGTTCCTGTTTTGGGTCGCAGAGACTCATCGGCATTTTTTAATAGCGACCGCTCGGTTCGCGTCCGACGGGTAACTGTCTCATCGCAGACCTGCCGGTGGCGGAACGACGGCAGCTTTGTGAGGGCACTGGCCACTGAAGTGACGTTTGGCGAGGTCGGCCCGCCATGAAGAGGCATTCGGCCTAGCGAAAAAGACGGCAGGCGAGCGGCAGCTTCCAGATATCAAAAGCGCGCTTGATTCTCGTGGCCGACCGCCTGCACGTCCGCTAGCCAGCAGTCATAGACGGCCCGGGAGTGACATTCTCAGACCCTGAAGCGTTGCACTGAGGTACGTAGGTCATTCGCCAGATTTTCCATCCTCCTTGCTGATCCAGCGACTTCGCCGATCGCCGCGCTGTTTTCTTCCGCCATGTGGGCAATTTTCTCGACATTCTGTGCGATTTGGTCACTCGCGGCTCGCTGCTCCTGCATGGCGTCTGACATGTCGCTAATAGCCAGAACCACGCGATTTGTTCCGTCGGTAATGCCACTGATGGAATCGCCCGCCTTTCTGGCCATCGTCAGGCTTTCGGCAGCCCGCGTATTACCTTCCCGCATGCCTTCAACGGCTCGGCCTGTATCGCTCTGGATCAAGACGATCATCGCCGAGATTTCCTGAGTCGATTGGGTCGTGCGCTCGGCAAGTTTGCGCACTTCATCGGCGACTACTGCAAAGCCGCGCCCATGCTCTCCAGCCCGGGCAGCCTCGATGGCAGCGTTAAGGGCAAGAAGATTGGTTTGGTCGGCGATCTCCTTGATGACACCGACCACCGTCGAAATCTGGTGGGAATTCTCCCCCAGGGTCTCGACAATGCTGGCGGAATGGCTGACGGAATCGGCGATGACGGACATTTCAGTGGCAGCTGATAGCACTACTCGTCCACCATCCTGGGCGAGGCCGCCCGCTTCCTTGGCGATGGCATGGGCTTCTTCGGCGCTGGAAGCAACGTGGCCGATACTAACGGTCATCTGCTCTACAGCAGCGGACATGGAGGCCGCAGCATCGCTTTGCTCCTGTGATCCGGCGGCGACCTGCTCGGAAGCTGCTGACAGCTGAGTAGCTGCCCCCGAGATCGCTGTCGCACCTTCGGAGATACGACTGATCATGGACCGAAGTTCTGTCCGCATTTTTCCGAAGCTATCCAGCAGCTGGCCGATCTCGTCTTTTCTGCCGGTAGGGATGTTCGAGGCAAGGTCTCCGGCGGCAATGCGTTGGGAAACCGCAATAGCCTCCTTCAGGGCCGCGCCAATGCTGCTGATAAGGGTGGCGGCGAAACCGACGACAAGTGCCGCGGCAACCAGAATTCCGGAGATGACAGCAATAAGAGTGCTGTCATAATCGCGTTTGGATGCTTCATAGGACTTCTTCGCCTCGCTCAATTGCAAATTCACCAGGTCAGAGATATTTTCGGACACTGGATCGAGGGCGGGATAGAGATCCCGAATTGTAAACTCGGTCAGCGACTCACTGTTTTGCTGCCCCAAAATTGCTTTCAGCTTTTCGATGGCCCTGTCGGCCTCTTGCATTTTAGATTCGGCAGCCTTAACGAGGACCTTTTCGTCGTCGGTCAAAAAGGTACCGGTGTAGGCCTTCCATTCTTCCCGGATCTTTCGTTGGGCTTCGTTAATGTTTCTGAGTCCGGCATCCCAGGTAAGGTTGCCGTTTCTGACCTTGTGGCTCGTATCCACGATGTTGACTGCGTACATGTCTGCCACGGCCTTCAATTGGGGCAGAGGCAAGATGCGGTCCTCGTAAGTCGTCTTGAAGTGCCGGTTGGTGGAAATCAAGCTAGAGAGGCCGAAACCGCCAACCACCACTGTCGCGCAAATCGCCAGCAGGGCCAGCAAAGAGAGCCGTGCCTTTATTGTCCAGTTGGAAAAAAAACCCATTACTACCCCTCTTGCATTCGGTATTGGTCGAGACGCGCGGCGCGGCGGGTCGGAAGTTGATGCCTGCGCCAAACTGATACGACAGCGAAAACGGTCGGATCGGTAGTGGCACCTTAACGGCATGTCGAATTTCTGCAAGCCGATGTGGCGGGTGCGGCGGGGATATTATCATGGGCATAGAGTCTGCGGGTTTGGCTGTTACGCCGCTTATGGAAAGCTTTCCATAAGCGGCGGACGCAGACCTTCCTGCCAGAAAAATGAGCTGCTGTCACAGTGCCCATTGCGGCGATCCGGCCGCATCACCAGGCCCTCTGCGTGATCTCGGCGATCCCTGCGCCTCTGCGGTGGACTTTGACGTCAAAGGTCTAAGCCACCGCTGCCGTGACGACTGGCGTAAACTGCGCGATTGTTGACCTGAAAGCTGCCGCCATGCCCCGCCCAATCTCCCGCGCCACCCTGAAAGTTCCGGCCAAGCCGACCCAGTCAGAAAGGCCGGTCCGGGCGCGCGACGCTGTCGGCGAGCCCGTGCCGGCGCGCAAGCCGATCCGCGGGGCTTCGAAAGTGCAACAGGCGGCGGCGCAAAAGGCGAACGCGGCGGCGACGCAAGCCGAGCGCTTGGTGCCGCGCCCGAACGACGGCGCCGAGCGCGACCGGTCGCGCGCCGCCAGCGAGCCGGCCCGCGCACCGGCCCGTGTGAGCGCACCCGAAGCGCCGCCGGCGCGGCGCCCACGCGCCGACCCACCCGCGCCGCAAGCGCCCCGCCCGCGCAGCGAGCGCCCGGCGCCGGGAGCCAAGGTCTATCC
>Ga0105048_10019902_pt1 | contig 10265 bp, 11 predicted proteins | sample MAT05_FD_78382 | JGI IMG/M metagenome (GOLD analysis project Ga0105048, IMG submission 78382) | Freshwater microbial communities from Lake Fryxell liftoff mats and glacier meltwater in Antarctica - MAT-05 | ecosystem: Environmental > Aquatic > Freshwater > Ice > Liftoff microbial mat | place...
ACCATGATGGCTTCGCCGTGGACTACCGAGGCGAACACCCCCTCGTCTACGTACTCCACAATCATCAGCCGGACGGCAGCCCCACGCCTGTCCCCACTTACTATGAGATGACCCTCGATGACGTGTGGGAGCCGCTATACCCGATGCTCTATGGCAACTCGTTCGAAACCGTGCCTGGTGAGCATTCCAGCATCAAGTTCACAGGCACGTTCCACTACGATCCGGCAGTAGTTTTGGGTACAAAGGCTACTGGGCTGGAGCTTGGCTGGGGAATCTGACATCTAACACAGGTGAGAATCCTGGGCGTGGGTCGGAGCTGCGACCTCGGTGACATGTACTTGCGCTTGATGGCGCAAGGTCACCAGGTTCGTGTGTGCATCGAGGACTTCGCCGAGCACGGCACCATGGGCGGCCTGGTCGAGCGCGTCGATGACTACCGCCGCGAGCTCGACTGGGTGCGCGAGGCGGGTCCCGATGGCGGCTTGATCCTGTTCGAGAGCGCCGAACATGGAGAGGCGCAGGACGCGCTGCGTCGCGATGGCTTCTTCGTGGTGGGTGGAAGCGCCTGGGGCGACCGGCTGGAGAACGATCGCGCCTTTGGGCAGGCGGTGCTGGCCGACGTGGGGATGCGGACGGTGCCCGGACGCACCTTCACGGACTTCGATGCCGCCATCGCCTTCATTCGACAACGCCCGCAGCGCTACGCCTTCAAACTGAACGGCAGCGAGACCTCTTCTTGGCGCAACTACGTCGGCCAGGCCGCAGACGGCAGCGACATGATTGCGATGCTGCAGACCCAGCGCGAGCGGCTGATGATGGTCGACATCTGCGAAAGCAGATTCTTGCTCATGGACTTCGTGGAGGGAGTGGAAACAGGAATTGGAGCTTACTTCGACGGCGAGCGTTTTCTATGGCCCGCCTGCATCGACTTCGAGCACAAGCGCTTTTTCCCGGGCGACGTGGGTGAGCTGACTGGCGAAATGGGCACGCTGGTGAGCTACCAGAACTCACAACGGCTGTTCGAGTTGACGCTGCACAAGCTCACCGGGCAACTGCGTGACGGCGGCTACGTGGGCTACGTCAATCTGAACACCATCATCAACGAAGACGGCATCTGGCCGCTCGAACTGACCTGTCGCTTCGGCTATCCCGGGTTCGCCATTCTGGACGCCCTGCAGCCCGATGGCTGGGGCGGCATGTCCGAAGCGATGCGCACCAGGCAGGCGCGCTTCAAGTTCACCCCTGGCTTCGCGGTGGGGGTGGTTCTGTGCGTGCCGCCGTACCCCTATCGATATGGCTACGCGCAGATCTCGCGTGGCTTGCCCATCGTGTTCGATGCCGAGCTGACGCTTGCGCAACGCGCGGGACTGCACCTGGGCGAGGTAGCGCTGCAGCACGGTCGACTCGTTACCAGCGGCGTGATCGGATACACGATGGTCGCGACAGGGGTAGGATCAACCGTGGCTGAAGCGAAGCGCGAGGCCTACGCGCTGGCAAGGCGCGTGTACGTGCCCAACCTGCGTTACCGCAACGATATCGGCGATAGCTTCGTGAGAAGCGGCGAGCGCCGCCTGCGCGAGCTGGGATATCTGTAGCCTGTAGCGCTACCGGACCATGCGCGGCAGCAAGCCCAGCTCCTTGCGGTACCGCTCGAAGCAGCGGGCCCCCGCATGTAAACGAATGAGTGCACCCTCCGCGAGGGCCACGCTGGCGTCTGGATCTTCCTCGACGATAGGCCGCAGCACCTCTGCATCCCAGGCGGCCGAGTGCTTCTTGTCGAGTGTGGCATGCAGCGCGAAGTAGCGACGGGCTGCACCCGCCACGCCCAGCCGCTTGAGGCCCAAATTCACCTGCTCTGCGCGGCCCGGCGCGGTTAGCTCGATGACGCCCAGCGCTCCGATCGATTGATAGGCGTGGTGACGGTTCATCGCCATGGCCACCATCAGGTTCCCGAGCGAGAGGGCCTCCACGACAATGTCACGATTGTCGTCGGGACCGCCAATGTCGAGCTCTTCGCCCAGCCTGCTGAGCAGCGGCCCGTGCATGCCCCCCTCGTGGCCTTGACCCATCTCGTCCCAGTAGTTGCGCGCCATCTCCAGCTTGGGACGCGAGGGCAACCGCACCTGAGTGAGCGCCACAAGATCCTCGAAGCCCGCCTCGCCAGCCATCTCCTGGCGCAGGAACCAGCGCATTTGCTCCAGGTTGGCCTGCTCGCGCAGCCAGGGAAACAGTGGGTCATTCTGGCCGGGGCCGGTCTCCTTGAGCTGTTCGAACCAGGTCACGAACTGCTCCGCGTCGCGCGGGGCCTCGCTGGCCCGAGCACGCACCTTGGCCAGCTCGCGCTGCATCAGCCGACCCTCGATCAATCGCATGGCATGGTCGGCGCCAAGCTGCTCTTCCCAGTCGCTGTCGTCGTGGCTCGGAGCCATGCGAGTGTGGTTGTACCCGGCCAGCGCGCGCTGCAGCTGATCTTCGTCGGTGACCTGAAGCGTTCCGGTGTTGAGGGCGTGCGACATACCTTGGACAAAGCAAGCCGTGCGCCAGCGCGAAGCCCCGTGCGCTCAGCCGCCGAGCCAGCGGTTTCCGCGCCCAAGTCGCTGACGCGTGGCTCGTGCCTGTGCCTGTGTTTGTGTCATAGAGCGGCAGCGCCACAGCTTTGAGGCGCACACGTGATTCTAGCGCACGACCTTCAGACCGACGGCCGCGATACGCTCGACCTGCTCGTAGCCAGGCTCTGACAGCTCTTCGCCGAATACGTCGGGGTCCAACTCTTCGTAGCTAAAGGCGACGCCCGCGTCTTTCAGGATCGGTGTGACGGCGTCGTGAAAGCTGTCGCGTCCCGCCACGACGGCGGAGCCCGTGTAGACGATCAGCTTGCCGCCGTGGCTGAGCCGGGCCAGCGCCTCACGCACGATGCGCACGGAGAGTCCCTCGCCGTGGGCGCCGCCCCCATCGCGGTAGAGGCGCGCCGCGGGATCGCGCATATAGGGTGGATTGGCGATCACCAGGTCTAGCGGTCCCTCGACCGAGGCCAGCACGTCGCTCTCCACGACGCGCACCGTGACACCTGCCAGCGCGGCGTTGACTTGCGAGAAGACGAGAGCCGCGGGATTGATGTCGGCGAGCAGGACCTCCTCGGCTTTGCTGGCCAGAAACAGGCCTCCAGCGCCACTGCCGCAGCCGATGTCGACCACACGTCTTGCACGCGGTGCCCAGTGCTCGAGCAGCGTGCAGTAGCGGTAGGTGTCGGGACCGAAAAACACAGCGTTGGCCGCCGCGGTGGGAAATGCGCTGTGCACCAGCAACAGCCCGCGCAAGCTGGAGAAGCGGACCCGCGAACGGTACAGACCGTCGGTCTGCTCCAGCTCGCCAGCCGACTCCAGCAGCGTAAGCATGGACACTGGCAGCAGGTCAGCGCGGAATGGTCGGCTCCAGCCAAACGCGTCCCGAATGTCGCGCGCGAGCCCGCCCTCGCTGGCCTCGGCTCTCTGGTTCACGCGACGATGGGTCTCGGGCGTGGGTGTGACGAACACGTAGCCCTGCTGTTGCAGGCTGCGACCGAGCGCCACCAGTGCGTCCCCTCTTGAATCCACCGCCACCTCTCGCGGGAGCGTAGCAGCGTTGTCAGCAAGCAGGCCATGCCGATCCAGGCTGGTCGTGACTACTTGCCAGGCAGACTGCTTACGTCGTGGTCGAACGGGGTGCGCGATTCGTCGCTGACCTCGGTGCTGCTCCGCTTCTTGTCCGGGGCTTCGTTGCCGTTGCCGCCGGAACTCTGATAGCCACTGTCTTGCGAGTAGCCGTGCTTCGCGTCATCGCCTGGATGCGATAGGCCTGCGGTGCCGCCCTGCTCGTGGGCCGGTGCGCCCTCAGTGGCCTGCTCGCTGTCTGGACGCTCGAAGTCCGTGGCGCTCTGCTTCGGATGCGGTTTTTTCGGCTCGGGCGACGACTGGGTAGAGTTGGCGCGTGTCATGAAGGCTCCCTGAAAGCTTCGGATCAACGGCATGGCTGTCAGTCCTGGTTTCCGACCGTAAGGAGCAAAAGCCGAGCCATCGGCGGTCTGGCATGCTCGCGTCAGAGATGGTCGAGAATCGCCAGCCAGCCCACGTACGCGAGCACAGTTGCCATGCCGCACAGCGCCAGCTTGCGCAGGTTGAAGCGGCTGGATCGGCGGCTGCCATCGTCGATCAAACTGGGCCCGCCAAGCAGCGACGGCCGGGAAAGACGCTCGGAGAGGCTGGGTCGGCCCGCGTGCGGCACCTGAGATTCACGAGCTGTGATCGACTCTCGCGCTGCCTCCTGCGGCATCGTGATTTCGGCGAAGGTGACCGCAGCTGACTCCGAGCGCGCGAGCGTCCTCTCGTCGATATCCACGGTCGCCGAACTCATGGCCCCCACAGCGACTTCGATGCGCGCCAGACCGATGTCGATGCGCGATCCGCTCGCCACCTCGGTCCACTGCATGCCCAGCGGCCTACCGTCGAGCAGCACGCCACCATCCGGCGAGCTCTTCACGAACAGGGTCCCGCCGACCAGCATGGCCGTCACGGCGAGGACTGGGACGCTCGCTGCACGGATCTGCCAGTCGCAGGCGGGATCTGCGCCGATGCGAATGGTCGTGCCGCCCGCGACATCCTCGAGCAGCCAGGTGGCTTGCGCAGAGGAACCACGAGCGAGGCGCAGGCAGGCTGTCGGCTGCCGGCCGGGCGAAGGACCAGAGACGACTCTGGACTGGTTGTTTGCGACCTGCATGGCAACCGCGGGAGCAACGTGTGTGCCGTCGGCCATTGCCACCACTTGAGTGAACCTTCCGCGACCCGCCCCGACGGGACAGCCTCAGTTGTGATCACGCGCCCGGGCACCTTGGGCAGCGGGAGTGCGCCCTCCAACGTCAACCGACGGAAAACAAACGCCCCTCCGGCCCGCAGGCTGAGGGGCGTTCGTCTGCGACCAGGCACACTCAGCGATTGAGTTCTTGACGACCCTCGCCCTTGAGCTCGGTGGCGCGCCCTTCGGCTTCCATCTGCTCATTGTCGATCACGGCGCCCACGCGGCTCTTGACGGCGCCTACAGCCTCTTCGGCTGCGCCCTTGACGCGCTCGCCAGCCTTGGCTACCTCCTGCGTGCCCTTGCCCTTGAGCTCCTTGGCGCGCCCCTCGGCCTCCATCTGCTCGTTGCCAATCAGCTTGCCAACGCCAGCCTTGATCTTGCCGCCAAGCTCTTCCGCTGCACCTTCGCCACGCTTGCTTGCATTGCTCATGATGTTCTCTCCGGTTCGCGTAATTGAGAAAGCCAAAGTGGCTAACGTCTGATGGGCACCAACGCCCTGGAGCAAACCCATCAGCAAGCCCCATGCCCGCCGCGGAATCCGCGAAAAGGGCTGCACTTCCCGGAGATCCTCTGGAAAGGGTGACAGGCAGGTGCGCACCAGCGTGGCCATTGCGCACCTGCGTCCATGCCCGCGGCTAGCGGCGTTCGCGGCAGCACCGGACAGCGCGCTCTGAGGGCGCGGTTCGCCACATGATCGTGTGCATGAGGCGAGGCGCCCCGAGGAAAGTGTAACGGGCCAGCAGCTGACCTCGTCGGCTCATCCGATCAGTGCCCGCCAGCAGGACGAAAGTGCCAAAAATCACGGTGATCGCCACCTGGCGCCGCCAAGGTGAGCGGGCTGGCACCGGCCTTGCTCTCAAGCAGTTCAGGAGGACACGAACATGGGACTACTTTGGGCATTGATCGTTGGTTTGGTTGTAGGCGCACTTGCCAAGCTGCTCATGCCGGGACGTGACGGCGGCGGTATTATCGTCACCGCGCTGCTCGGCGTCGCCGGGGCAATGGTTGCCTTTGGCATCGGGCGCGTGTTCGGGCTGTACGGCACCCACGACGATGCACCCGGTGTGATCGCGGCCACCGTCGGCGCAGTCCTCGTACTCGCGCTGTACCGTACCTTCACCGGTCGTCGTCGCCTGGCCTGAGCGTCTCGCATCCGGCTGGCTCTGCGCGACGTGCGTACTCTACCAGGCAGCGCTCGCCTGATCTGGAGTGTCTAGCGCGACTGCTGCGCAGCGGTCGCGTTTCGCTATTCAAGCGCGATCTTGTCGAGTCGTGGAATCAGGCTCCTGAACTCCAGCTCCTCGAACAGTGCGCTCACGCGCACGCGCGCAGCCTCATCGAAGCTGCGGTGCGGTCGTAGCGTGTGGGCGGCTTGCCGCGCTGGCCGACGAACAGCACCTCGACGTGATCTGCAATCAGCTGCAGCAGGTCGCGGTCGCCGCTCACCAACAACACCTGCCTGCCGAGGCCGGCGTGGTGGCGGGCGAGTGTCGCCAGAACGTCGTCGGCCTCGAAGCCGGGCGCTGCGAACAGCGGAAAGCCGAACGCGTCGGCCAGCTCTTCCAGCAGGTCCAGCTGACTGACCAGCTCGCCCGGCGCCTTCACGCGACCTGCCTTGTACGCGTCGTACTGCGCATGGCGGAACGTGCGTCCCGGCAGATCGCGGGCAATCGCGACCCCCTGGGGTCCATGCTCGCGCAGCAGCTTTAGCAGCAGCACCGAGAAGCCGTACAGCGCCTGGGTCGGCTGTCCCAGGCTGGTGTTCATCGGGGGCAGCGCATGAAAGGCGCGGAACAGCAGCGAGTAGCTATCCAGCAACATCACCGTCATGCCGCGTAGCGTGCGGTGCGGTCGGCGGCTGTGCGAGCTTCGGCATGCTGACCCCGTGCTTGGCGCACTGGCAGGCGTGACTCGCACCGCGCGCGATCGGCACACCGCTGCCAATGTGCGGCCTGCACATCCGACGGCTGTTCTCACGGCATGTTGAGTGCATCCAGATAGAATCGTGCATCTCCCGACGTTTCCGCTCCACGCCTCGTCGCGCGCCCCGTCTGCTACGGCGCATGGCTGGCCTCTCCTCCGGGCCTTCGCGGTGCTGGCCGGTCTGGTGTCCAGCGCTCCCGCCCTCGCGCAGCTGTCTCCGGATCAGGGCGATGACCGGCCCACGGCAGGCGCGCCGGAACGGCGAATCCTGTTGCTACGCGCAGACGATACGCGAAGCACCGGCACGGACGCGCTCATCGACCGAGCGTTGGGCCAGGCGCTGGCCGAGATGGGGTTCCTGGTCAACGTCTCACCCATGCCGTTCCGGGACGCGCAGCTGGCGCTCGGCTGCCCTGGAACCGTACGCAACTGTGGACGTTCTGTCGCTGCGGAGCTGGAGAGTGAGCAGCTGGGCGTGACGTCCGTCGACAAGCGAGACGCCGAGACGGCAACTCTCCGGTTGTATCTATTCTCGCCAGGCGTCGAGCGGGAGGGCGCCGTCGAAATTGCGCTCAGGTCAGGTGCGGAGCTTTCGTCTGCGGTCCGTGAGCTGGCGCGACGGGTCTACGGCAACCCGGCGCCCGAGCAGCGAGTGGCAGCGGCGCGCGCCCAGACACCTCGCAAGCGACCCGCTCGTGCGCAGCCTGCGGCTGTGGCAACGATCACCAGTCCGACAACAACGTCCCCAGCTGTGCCTGCGTCAGCCGTCCAGGGGGTCGACCTTCCGCACTCGCGCAACCGCGTGCTGCACGCAGTTGGCTGGTCCACGGCCGGCGTCGGCGGGGCACTTTTGGTGAGCGGATTCGCCACAGGCCTCTCAGCGCGCAACTCAAGTGACGCGTACGCAGACCGTCAGATCGACAGTGAAGCGGACGCCGACCGCGCCCTGGCCAGCTACGCGAGGGCCGACCGGCAGGCCGATGCAGCGCGCGCCCTGCTCGGAGCGGGAGGCGCGTTCGTGGTGGGCGGTGCAGCCTTGCTGTTGTGGGAACGCTTCTGGCCAGGCGACGGGGATCGGAACTTGCATTTCTCGGCAATGCCCGCCGTCCGCGGGGTTGCTTTGTCGCTTGGCGGCAGCTTTGACGGGAGGTCGCGGTGAGACAGGTTCTGGCGGGAATCGGCGCGCTTTTCGTCGCAGCCTGTGCACCCGACCTCGCTGACAACCGAGCCATGCGCTGCGAAGACACCCTCGAGTGCGCCCCGGGTGACTCCTGCTACCGCGGCTTCTGCGTGCCAGGCAGCAGCTCCCCAGAAGTTCCCATCACTGTCGAGGTCGATCCCCAGCAGAGCGTGGACGCGGGGCAAGGCCTGATCGACAGCGGCCCTGCGCAAGGGTCCGACGCAGGGGAGCTGCTGCCATCGCAACCCGCGCCCGTGGAGAGCGCAGCGGACGCATCCGTGATCGTCACGCCCCCCGCGGCGATCCCAGCGGTTCCTGCCACGCCCGAGTCCGCGCCCCCTGTGGCGACGCCGGTTCCCGCGCCCCCTGTGGCGATGCCCGTTCCCGCGGCCCCTGTGGCGACGCCGGTTCCCGCGCCCCCTGCGGCGACGCCGGTCCTCGATGATGCGGGCGTTCCGCAAGGCTCCACCTGCACGCTCAAGGAATGTTGCGCAGCGGCCAAGAAGTCCTACGAAGAGCGAAAATCGAGCGAGAGCAACTCGAACTACAACCCCAAGAAGAGCAAGTGCGGCTGCAGCGGTCCTGACCTGCTGGACACGCTCACCTGCGGCCCTGGCTCGCTGCCGGGGCTCACATGACCAGCCCGGTACGCAGCGTCGACACCGCGCAGGGCTTCTTGGCCACGCAGCCGGCCAGCGGCGAGAGTGGTGAACGTTCGATCGACATGCGCGAGCGCGAGGCCTTCGAGGTGCTCGCTGCCGGCACCGTGGTGGCGGGGAAATACCGCGTGAAGGGCGAGCTGGGCCGCGGCGGCTTTGCGGTGGTCTACGACGCCGAGCACATCGACCTGCGTCGCGACGTGGCGCTCAAGGTGCTTCATCGCAGCGAGGGAACACCTGCCGTATTAATCGAGCGCTTCGCGCGCGAGGTGCGCATCTCGGCACTGGTGCGCCACCCGCACGTGCTCGAGGTCTTCGACGCGGGCAGCTTGCCCGATGGCTCGCCATTTCTGGTGATGGAGAAGATCCACGGCGCGACGTTGCACCATCACCTGTATCTGGCCAAAAAGCTGGGCATCCGCGAGGCCATCGAGCTCAGCCGGCAGCTGCTTTCGGCGCTGGTGGCGCTGGCCGAGCGCGGCATCGTGCATCGCGACATCAAGCCCGAGAACCTGATGCTCACGCGTGACGAGGCCGGCGAGCTGCAGCTCAAGCTGGTGGACTTCGGCATCGCGCTCGTGCGCAACGATCGGCTGGAGGGGCTGCATGACAGCTTCGAGCCGCGCCTCACCATGCAGGGCGCCTTGATCGGCACGCCGCACTACATGGCACCCGAGCAGCTGCGCAGTGAGCTGGTGGACGCGCGCGTCGATATCTACGCGACCGGCGTGGTCATGTATCAGGCGATCACCGGCAGCATGCCGTTCGATGGCGCGGACCTCTCGTCGCTTACGCTGAATGTCTTGCACGGCAACGCGCGCAGTCTGCGCGAGCTGCGTCGGGACTGCCCGCCCCGGTTGGCGCGGCTCATCGAGCGCGCTCTGCAGCGTGACCCTGCATGTCGTTACGCGAGCGCGGTTAGCATGCTGGCAGCGCTCCAGCAGTGCACCGATCAGCCCACGGGTTCGAAGCGGGCCCGCGAGTACCTCGCACCGCTGGTTCTGCCGACGTTTACGCGCGTGAAGCGCCTGAGCATCGCTGTCCTGGTGCTGGGAGGCTGGCTGCTCTCCAATCAACCCTCTCGTCCGCTTTCATCCGCAGCCGGTCTCTCTGCAAGCTTGGCAGCGCCTGCGGCCGAGGCAGCGGCGCCGGCGCGTGCCGCGGAGCTGACCATCACGCCGCTGTCGCCCGAGGTCCTGGCGGTGCCCGCCAGCGAGCCCTTGGCGGGGCAGCACGTCGGGCGAGACCTGCCGGTCGATGGAGCCAAGACCGCAACGGTCGTACAGGCCGACCAGGCAAAGGCCACCGCCCTTACGCGTAAGGCACTGGCGCTGTACCTCCACGGCGAGCTGCCTGCCGCCTACACCACCTACCGTCGCGCCGCGCACGCCAACCCGCAGGAGCCCACCGCGTTCCGGGGCATCGGTCTGTCGGCGAGTCGTCTCGGCAAAACACGCGAGGCGCGCCGCGCGTTCAATCGCTACCTGGAGCTTTCGCCGCGCGCCGCCGACGCCGAACTGGTGAAGGCTCGCCTTGCAGCGCTCGACCAGCGTCAAGCTTCTCGCTAACCGCCCGTCTCCCGACGCTGGAGCCGATGCTTGCTGCTTGCCTAACTCGCCCCGCCTGAGCGCAGAATCATCGAAGACGCTCTGGAGGTGTACGTGCGCAGCAGA
>Ga0105048_10019904_pt1 | contig 10264 bp, 7 predicted proteins | sample MAT05_FD_78382 | JGI IMG/M metagenome (GOLD analysis project Ga0105048, IMG submission 78382) | Freshwater microbial communities from Lake Fryxell liftoff mats and glacier meltwater in Antarctica - MAT-05 | ecosystem: Environmental > Aquatic > Freshwater > Ice > Liftoff microbial mat | place...
AAACCCATCGAGCAAGTCGAGCGGGATGCTGATCGCGATTATTACATGAGCGCCCAAGAAGCCTGCACTTACGGGTTGGTGGATAAAGTCGTGGAATCCCGGAAAGACCTCAAACTGACGGAATCTTCCAAATCAAGTGACAACGAGAAATCCTCGGATGCCTGATCCCTTGCTTGTGCAGCTCGGATTTTTCGCGTTAAGGCTTCCGCTTGGTTTGAAATCGGTGTAAAAAATTATCCCATGGCGCGAGCGAGCAATCTCACGATGTGTTCTTTCTGTGGCAAAAGCCACTCGGAGGTCCGCAAACTCATTGCCGGACCCGGCGTTTATATCTGCGATAGCTGCATCACGGTCTGTAAGGGAATTCTGGATAAAGAATTCACCGATGAAGACCGCAAAACCCGAACAACAATTCGTGTTCCCAAACCCGCAGACATCAAGCGGGATCTGGATTCTCACGTCATCGGGCAGGACGTCGCAAAACGCGTGCTTTCGGTTGCCGTCCACAATCATTTCAAACGCATTCTGGTGCCCGGAAAAACGCCGACGCTCGGCGCGAATTCCCTGGCCGACGTCGAGATCGAAAAAAGCAACATTCTCCTTCTTGGTCCCACAGGTTCCGGAAAGACCCTGCTCGCACGAACCCTCGCAAAAATTCTGGACGTGCCTTTCTGCATCGCCGATGCCACCTCCATCACCGAGGCCGGTTATGTCGGGGAGGACGTGGAAACCATCATCCTTCGGCTCCTGCAAAATGCGGACTATGATGTCAAACGCGCTGAACTCGGGATCATCTACATCGATGAGATCGATAAGATCGGTCGCCGCACCGAGAATGTGAGCATCACCCGCGATGTTTCAGGCGAGGGCGTGCAGCAAGCCCTTCTCAAAATCCTCGAAGGCACGGTTTGTAATGTGCCTCCCCAAGGAGGGCGAAAACACCCCCAGCAAGAATACATTCAGGTGAACACGGAAAATATCCTCTTTATCTGCGGAGGTGCGTTTGTGGGATTGGATAAAATCATCGAACGCCGGCTGGGCGGCAAGACCCTCGGTTTCCACAGCCATGACCAGCCATCCCCTGGCACCTCAGGAAGTCTCCTTGTCGAACCGGAAGACCTTCTGGCTTATGGACTGATTCCGGAATTCATCGGTCGCCTTCCTGTGACCGCAAATCTTTCCCCGCTCACCGAAGACGAACTCGTGAATGTGCTCACCGAGCCAAAAAATGCGCTGGTCAAACAATACGCGAAGTTGATGTCCATGGAGGGAATCGACCTGCTTTTTACCAAGGATGCCCTCAAAGCTTTAGCCTCACAGTCTCTGCGAAAGGGCACCGGAGCGCGGGCGCTTCGGTCCCTGATCGAAAAAATCATGTTGGATGTCATGTATGACGCCCCAAGCCGGAATGACCTCGCCGAGGTAACCGTCAATCGCGCCGTGGTCGAGGGCAAACGCTCTCCCATTCTTCGCCGCAAACAAGAGAAAGAAGCCGCCTGATTTTTCCCAAGGGGAGGGGTCTCCGATGAAGTTACCCTCACCGAAGACCCCCTGCCTTTGGGAGTATTACCGACGCCATCCGAAGGAGTCGTGGTGCCTGACCTGACGGTAGATCGGCCGGGACACCACATTGCGTCCACAATTCCACCCGAAGTTGGAATTTCTGTAGATCACTTGCGGCCTGCAAATCACCACCGGGCGCCGATAAACCACCGGAGCGCAATACACAGGTCGTGGCGCGCAATACACCTGGCGAGGCTGGTAATAACCTCCGGTATTGATTGAGATTCCGAAACGAGGACCCGCTTGAGCCGAGGTTGCGATAGCCAACATCCCGGCAAGCGACAGCAGTGTGAGTTTGATTTTCATAGGTTTCTGTGAGCAATTGTCATAACGAACATGATTCAAAAATATTCAAAGTCCCTATTACGGGCCTGTTTGGCAGGTGCTTTCGGCCTCCTCACCCTGGGGCTCACGGGTTGCGCCTCAGTGGGTTCTACCTCCATTTATTATTTTCCCTCCACAACAACCCTCTATCCCCCCAAGCCCAAAAATGCCCCCATTCCCATCCTCGGAAAATCCCCCGACCGCCCATACAAAAGCATCGGTAACCTGACCTTCTCCTCCACGCGGGGATGGCCATTCCTTCGAGACAGTATTCTTTACAATGCCCGCGTCAACGGAGCCGATGCCGCGATTCTTCGCGAGACCAACTCCCGGCAGCAAACCCGCTTGGTGACCGTTCCTCCCCGGTTTAATTACATCCCTGTGCCGGGGCCCGTTTATCGAAACAAAAAAGGCGAAGTGTATTATGGCACCACCTACATCCCGGACTTCCAGCCGGGATATGTCTTCCCCAGCACGTGGACCATCACCTCCATCGACGCAGAAATGATTGTCTTCAAGAAATGACCGCCGCTTGCGATCTTGCCAACCGCGAACCGCTTCTCCCGCCCGCCGGCGCCACCAAAGTCCTCCTCCACAGTTGCTGCGCACCATGCTCGGGGGAAGTCATGGAAGCCATTCTTGCCTCAGGTGTTGAGATGACGATTTATTTTTACAACCCCAACATTCATCCCCGCGAAGAATACGAATTACGAAAAATCGAAAATATCCGTTTCGCTGAACAAATGGGCATTGCTTTTATTGATGCCGACTATGACACAGATCGCTGGTTTGAGCGGGTGAAAGGCCTGGAGTGGGCTCCCGAACGCGGGGAACGATGCACGATGTGTTTTGATATGCGTTTCGAGCGCACGGCTCTTTATGCCCATGAACATGGATTTCCGCTCATCACAAGCTGCCTTGGGATCTCCCGATGGAAAGACCTGGACCAAATCAATGGGTGTGGCGTTCGGGCAGCCGCCCGATATCCGGGCTTGAATTATTGGACCTTCAACTGGCGAAAAAAGGGCGGAGCCCAACGCATGTTGGAGATTTCCAAGCGCGAAAAATTTTATCAGCAAGAATATTGCGGGTGTATTTATTCTCTCCGTGACACCAATCGCTGGCGGTCATCAAACGGACGCCCGAAGATTGTGCTTGGCGAAAAGTATTACAGCGTATCGGAGGGTGAGATTTGACTCTTCGCGTTTTTGTCGCACTTCTGATCCTCGCATTGTGTGCTGGGGGTATCACCGCCGCATTCTTCCTGGACGTCGAGGTTGCCAAGGAGGTGAGGCTCGCCCAAGGGAGGGACTGGCAATCCGATCCGATGAAGCAGTTTCACTCCGAAGTCAGGAAGTGGGGCGATTGGCCATGGTTGATGGTTGCCGGGGGTGTTGGGCTGGGATGTGCGCGTTTGGCAAAGAGCCGACGTTGGACCCGCCTTCTGGTTGCTGCCATGCTGGCTTCGACTCTGGCAGGAATTACTGTGAATGTTTCCCGACTCACCACCGGACGCACACGCCCCCGCGCAAGTCCTGAAATTGCCCAAGGTTTTTATGGCCCATGGCATGATGGGAAACTGCTCGTCGGCAATTCCAAATATAACGCATTTCCCAGTGGCCACACAGCCACAGCCTTCGGATTCGCTTGGCCGCTGCTCTATGGGTGCCCACCCGCAGGTGTCGCCGCCATGGGAGTTGCCGCACTCATTGGTTGGTCAAGCATCATGCTCGGAGCCCATCACCTCTCCGATGTGGTTGTTTCCATCATGGTCTCTGCCGGCGTTGGGTGGGTGGTTTGGCAGTGGACCGGACGCTCCGGAGAGGCCACATGGGACAGGCTTCGGCAGATCCTCAAAAAAGCAAAAAAAAAGGACTGACCCCAAAGCTTGGCTTCAGCTTTTTGCCGTCTTGCCAAGCAGTAACGCGGATTGCCGTAACACCTCGCAAAGTTTGGGGTGGGCAAGGGGTTTCGTGAGATAGTCGTCCATGCCAGCGGCCATGCAGGCTTGGCGTTCTTCTGGCAGCACATCGGCGGTGAATGCCACGATGCGCGTTTTGTGGGGCGCGGGCCGGGGAATGTTACGGATTTCTTTGGTTGCCTCGATCCCGTCCATCCGGGGCATGTGAAGATCCATAAGAACCAAATCATAATGTTTGGAGTGGCATGATTCGAGGGCGGCTTGGCCATCGGCCACCAGATCCGGATGATACCCCAGTTTTTCGAGAATCATCCGGGTGAGACGGGCATTCACTTTGTCATCCTCAGCCACGAGAATGCTCAATGGATGGGTGGCCGCGAAAGTTTTGTCTGGAAGCAAAGGCGTGGAGCGGGATGGGGTGGGGGTCGCTATGCGGGTTGCGAAGGGGAGTTCAAAGGAAAACTCCGATCCGGTGCCAGGAACACTTGTGGCTTTGAGTGTGCCGCCAAGGAGTTTGACAAGCAGGTTGGAGATGGCAAGTCCGAGCCCTGTGCCCCCATGCGATCTTGAGATGCTGGCATCGGCCTGGGTGAATGGTTCGAAAATACTTTCCAGTTTGTCAGCGGGGATGCCGATGCCAGTGTCGATCACACGAAAGCGCAGATGTTTGATAAGAGAATGCTCCGCCACTGGCTCGACAACCAATGTTACGGTCCCCTTCCGCGTGAACTTGATTGCGTTCCCAACAAGGTTCATAAGGATCTGACTCAAACGGCCAGCGTCGCCAACGAGTTGGGAGGGAATCTTTTTGGAGATTTCCGAGGTGAGCGCGATCTCTTTCGCGTTGGCCATTCTTGAGAGCAGGACGACTACGGAATCGATCGTTTCTCTCAGCGAAAAAGGGGCTTTTTCGAGTTGAAGGCGCCCGGACTCGATGCGGCTGTAGTCCAAAATATCATTAATGATCCGAAGCAGCGCCTCGCCGCTTTCTTTGATGGTGCGTGTGTGCTCCCGCTCCTCATCCGGGAGATTGCCGTCCAAGAGCACATCGGCAAAACCAATGATGCTGTTCATCGGAGTTCGGATTTCATGACTCATCATGGCCAAAAAATTGCGCTTGGCTTTTTCTGCGGCTTGCGAGGCCCGTGTGAGTTCTTTCTCATTTTCCAAGGCCTCTGCCAACTTGCCCTCCATGGTCTTGCGGGCTGTGATGTCCACCAGGACTCCGCTCATGCGGCCGGGTCGGCCGGCTTTATTGAGATCAGAGATTCTTGCCCGCACGAGCACCCATCGGAACGACCCGTCTTTGGCCCGCATCCGGTACTCGGCCTCAAAGAGGTCAGTTCCCCCATCGAAATAAGAGTTTTTGGCGCGTTGGATCGCCAGGAGATCTTCCTCCGGGATGAGCGACTTCCAAAATCCCGGAGACTTCCCTATCTCGTGTGGCAGATACCCGAGTGAGGCAGCCCAGTGTTCTTCCCCCACGACTTCATCCGTCTCCGCCCGCCAGTCTGCAAGCCCCATGCCTGCTCCCCAAAAGGCCACAGCCAGTCGTTCACGGCTCTCCGTGAGTGCAAGCGCCGCCTCGCGGGATTCGGTGACATCTTGGAAGGTCCCGACGATGCGCGTCAAAGTCCCTGTCTCGGGATCATATTCCGGCTCGCCGATGGATCGCACCCAGAGAGCTCTCCCTGTAGAATCGCAGAAATCGGTTTCAAAATCATAAGAACGGCCTTCGGTCTCACAGGCTTCGACCGCCTTCACGACTTTCTGACGCGATGCGGGAGGATAAAAAGACAGGGCATTCTCAAGGTCGGGTTGATAATTTTCGGCCACCGCATGAATCCTTCGCACCTCAGGGCTCCAGTAAAGTGTTCGTTCCGGCATGGTGAGAGACCATCCTCCCACCTTGCTCATTCTCGCGGCAAGCCGCAGGGAGCTCTCACTGGATCGCAAGGCTTCCTCGTCCTGTTTCCGGCGTGTCACCTCCGCAAATGACACCACCGCACCATCCTCCAGTTGCGCGGCACGCAGGTTAAACCAGCGGGTGGTCCCCTCCTGCTCAAGTTCAAGCTCGCGGGAAGAGGCGACCCCGCGAGCCGCGACTTCCTTAAGCCATGGGACGAGCGCATCGATGACTTCTTTTCCACCTGGCTTCAGCAATTGGGCTCCCGCACTATTGGAGCGCACCACCCGGAATCCTTGAAGTTGGCCATCGGCTTTGCGACAGGCTTCCAGCGCTATGATCCCGTGCATGGAGGACTTGAAGACTTTGTCAATCTGATCCTTCACATGAGCCCAGCGCAGGAATGCCAATGTCGCCACAAAGGACGCCGGAACCAAGAGCATCACGGCCACAACACTCACCAGCCAAATCCCGCTTTGCTTGTCCCGAATGGCCGAGGAAATCGCCGCTTTAGGAATTTTTGCCATGATTTTCCACTGTAAACGTTGGGGATTGGCAATCCGAAGTTTAGGTGTCTGGTGGCTGGATTCACTGTCAATGGGCTCCAGACTCCTGATGCAATAAACATCCCCATGATCTTCAATCCACTGAGACGTCCCTCCTTCGAGACGCAAAGCGGCGATCTGAGGTGGCAAACCAGATGGCCACTGGCGCGTGGTGGTCCATTCCCCCCCTTCCCGGGAGATAGTCCACCAGCCCTCGGTGCCACTGAACAACGCTTTAAAATCGCCCTGCGCCCCCACGGCCCCGATCTCCCGGAGCAGGATGTTTAAGTGATAGGAAAGCAGAATCAGCCCTTGCGAGCCTCCCTCGCGGCTGTCGAGAGGGGCAATCAAATGCACAAGGATTCCCTCCGGGTTCCCTGCACTGGAAAATTCCTCAACATCCGAAATATAAACGTCATCGGGACCGATTTGAAGGGTCTGTGCGGTGACGGCTGTTCTCAGGCGGGCCATCCAATCCGAATCTTCACTTGTGGCTTTCCGGTTAGGGTCATTAAATACTTGCAAGGAGACCTTACCCGTTTCATCAAGCAGCGCGGCTCCAGAGTAAAAGGAAGAGGCTGCCATAAACGCCTCAAGCACGCGCTGAAAGGATTCCTGACCACGCGGATTGTCGGACGATGTGCTAACGCCCTCCCGCTCCCCAAGGGACTTTAAAAAATACAGGTCATTAATCCGGCCTGCCAACCGTTTCGAGATGAGTTGGGTGTCGCGCCCGAGGGCCTCCAATTTGGCGGCAGCAGATTCTTGGATGACTTGGCGTCTCAAAATCGTCTCTGCAACCAGGGCTGCGATAAGGATCAAAGCCGCCGTGCCAATAGCGATAAGCAGGGCGCGACCCCAATCGCGAGTATGGACAGGCAGCACCATGCCACAGCATAGCTTGAAAATCTAACGTGTCACCATCACAACACGCCCATCCTCATAGAGCCGGTTGTTGCGGCCAAAGTGAACGGTGTCAAAATCGCGGAGGATCGTTATTCTTCCAAGCGGCCTCACGACAAGGCCTCTCCGGCGGGAGAGAACTTTTGGGGACACACTCTGCTCACCATCGATGCGGGGGATCCACTCATAGCTCGTGCCTGTCGATGCAAAGCGATTGTTTATACGCTGAGAACCTCCTAAGCAGCAAAAAGTTACAGCTTCTGCGAAAATGCCCGTTTTTACGTTGCGTCAGGGAGGATTTCCTTGGTCAGGCGCTGGATGCCTTCCCTTGCGAACTCGCTGGGCGGGTATTCCTTCTGGGCTTTCAAATACCAAGCCAAACTGGAACCCGGTTGATTTTTGGTCTCCAGATTTTGGGCTTCACGGAGAGCTCTCACAAAGTCGGCGGCGCGGGTTGTGAGATCGGATCGGAGTTGATTCAGTTTGTTGTCATCGGGGTTCTCCTGGAAGGCCAGCTCGGCACTCTCCCATGCCCCGGCGTAGTCGCCGCGCTTTTCGATGGCTTGGGAACGGATAATGGCGGCTTCCACGGTGGACATGTTGTCGAGGACCTGACGCAGTTGTTCCTGCCGCTCGGGGTGCATGGCCGTCGCGGCGATAAAACGCATACGGTCATCAAAAATCTGACGGTAATTTTTCTGGCCAAGAAGTTGATCAAAATCCAGCAGCGCGCGTCCTTGGACATCGGCTTGAGAGAAGATTTGACTGCTCACCTCTGCGAGGGATGGGTTTCTGGGCCAGATCTCGGTGGCCGCGCGGAGTTCGGTCTCCAGAACCTCACGGTCTCCGCTCACCGCCGCATTCCTGGCTTTGGCAATATGCATGGCCGACACGGTTTTTGCTGTCTCAATGGCAGCCATTGGCTTCGAGCTATCGAAGTCCTTGGCCGACCCCGCCAACTCGGTGACAATGGTTTCTGCCAAAGCATAGTCTTTGACTTCGATGGCGCTAATGAGTTTGTTCGCGGCTTGAGCAAACGCAAGCGCTTGTCGTTTGTTGTCCCGGTCGAGCGTTCGCACCCCGGGAAGATATTCTCCGATCAGAAATGTCTCGGCCAGCCGTTTGGTGGCACTTTCCAATTCCTGTTTTTCGAGAAGGAAGCGGAAAGCGGCAACTCCCTCGCCCACATCGCGCATGACCTCATTGGCCATGGAGTCAATTGTGCCCAAGGTTGGCGGCAATCCCGTGGTTTTGGAAAACAGGTTTTTGGCATCGTCTCCAACCCGCAACTGGCTGTCGCCATCCGCAAAAATGCTCCGGTAAAAGCGCGTTCCAATCACCACATGTTGGAAGCGCCGTTGAAGAAATAGCTGCACCAACAGCGCTTGAAACTCGATCTTGACCTGCAACTCCGCCACCTCGTTTTTGAGCTGATTCGCTTTCAGGAGGCCGTTGATCTCGGCAAGGCGGGTCAGAATGGGCTGCATCTCCATGTCGCGCTTCAGATTTGACGAGCTTTGAGTCTCGGTGCTGGCGGTGTCGTTGGTTCCACCCGCGCGGCCCGGGTCCAAGGAATTGCCTTGGGCAGTGACTTTGGCATTCCACTCCAACCGCTTGCGCTCGTCCTCAAGACCTTTGTTGGCCGCCACCAAGCGGTCCTTGCTGCGCCGGGCCAGCCATGAGGAATAAACCTGATTGGCAATGGCATCGCATAAGTTTGCGTCCACATCGAAGGCCGAAGCTTTGGGCAACAACTGAAAGGCCTCGTCGGTGGAGTTGGGAGTGACCCGGTTCGGGGCCATTTTGTCCATGATGGATTCAATGATGATTTGATACTCACGGTCCGAGGCATCGTCAGATTCGGGGGCGCTCAAGAATTTCTCGAAGCGGGCCTCAAACATCCGGTTGTTGTTGATGTTCCAGTTCCTGCCGTCCCAAGAGACAATTTCACTCCCGGGGTCCAGCACTGGCACATCACCACCTAAAAACGAAGACTGCGATCCGCCAGCCGGGGCAGGGGCCGCTTGCGTGGGGGCGGCTGCGGGGGGCTGGTCCATGGTTCCCGGTGCTTGCGAGAACGCGGGATGCAGCGGGATCAGGAGGGCGATCAGACAAAATGGCTTCATGATTTCGTGAGGTTCTTGGTTTTCAAGATACCATTTTCATCAACCTCCAGCAGAAAAATAAATTTTTGGCCCTTTTGGATATTGATTTGGTTAAATTCGGTGGTGACCAGAACGGGCAGGATTTCCCGGCCTTCACTGACACCGACCGCAATGAGGCGCCCCGAGGTCGGCGACCATGCCAGCGAGTTTACGACCTCCCCGTCGATCCGGTAAACGTTTCCGCGGAGGCTGTTGGCGTTTTCCAAATACGAGCGAACCTCCAACTCGGGAACCGTGCGATACGGGTTCGAATCCCCGGAAAAAAGAAAAACCGCGCCGAGGAAAGCGGCAGCAACAAGGACGATCGCAAGAACGAGCCAAAGTCCGGCGAGGGGACGACTAGATTTTCGGGCCATGAGAGTTCCTTAACGATTTCCCGGCGATTGGGCAAGGAATCAGGTGAAGGGAAAGCAGTTTGCCATGTGGTGTCATCTTCCGATACAAACCCAGACATGCATTTTCAGGACAAAATTTTTGTGGCTGGTCATCGCGGGATGGTTGGCAGTGCGATTTGTCGTCGGCTTGAGGCTGGCGGGTATGTGCAAACCATGGTGCGGACAAGGCAGGAATTGGACCTCATGGACCGCGCGGCGGTGCGGGCGTTTTTTGAGCAGGAAAAACCATCTGTTGTGGTGGATGCTGCGGCGAGGGTGGGGGGCATTGTTGCGAATAACACCTACCCCGTGGAGTTCCTGCTTCACAATCTAACCATTCAAAACAATCTGATCGAAGCCGCCGCAGATTTCGGGGTGGAGAAGCTGTTATTTTTAGGCAGTTCCTGCATTTATCCGAAGCTTGCCCCGCAACCGCTCCCGGAGGAGTCGCTGCTCACAGGGCTATTGGAACCGACGAATGAAGCCTATGCGATTGCAAAAATCGCCGGCATCCGCCTCTGCCAATACTACGCCCGCCAATACGGCAAAAACTTTCTCTCCGC
>Ga0105048_10019906_pt1 | contig 10263 bp, 11 predicted proteins | sample MAT05_FD_78382 | JGI IMG/M metagenome (GOLD analysis project Ga0105048, IMG submission 78382) | Freshwater microbial communities from Lake Fryxell liftoff mats and glacier meltwater in Antarctica - MAT-05 | ecosystem: Environmental > Aquatic > Freshwater > Ice > Liftoff microbial mat | place...
CGCGCCGCTTGCTCGTAGAACAATATGTCCGGATTCGTCGACTTCAGAGCCATGTTTGGCACTCCAATTCAGATAACGAATTTATACCACGAACGAGAATGCAAGGATAGCCACAAACGACAAGACCCCCTTTTTTGGAGGGGGTCTGAGGCGAATTCGGCTCGTGTGACGTTACGACTTCGACGCTTTTGGTGTCTTCGGTGCCTTCGCAGGTGCCGCTTCTTTCGGCGGTGCGGCGGCGAGGGCTTTGATCTTCTTCGACAGCCGCGACTTCAGGCGTGCGGCCTTGTTCTTGTGGATGTAGCCCTTCTCGGCGGCGCGATCCAGCGACTGGACGACGACCTTCGCATCGACGCCGATCTGTGCGGTGTCGGTGCCTTTCATGCTCAGCGTCAGCGTCTTGCGCTTCTCGCGGATCGCCTTGGCGACCACACGGTTGCGGCGGCGGCGCTTGTCGTTCTGGCGTAGTCGTTTCTCTGCACTCGGCGTGTGTGGCATCGGTTCCTCGGTTAAAATCGCTGTGGATGAAGCTTTGTATTCGAATTAAACGGTCACGGCCCCGACCTTATAGCGGATGAACTTCGCGGGCGTCAGGCCCAGCTTCGTCAGCACCTGGCCGACCGTTTGGCCGGGGTACTTCGCGGCGTTGGCCATCGGTTGTTCGGTCAACACGATCTCCGCGAGCCACGTTTTGAGCTTGCCTTCGGCAATCTTTTCGATGATGTTCGCAGGCTTACCGGCGTTCTTCGGCTCGTTCTCGATCTGCGACATCACGACGGCTCGTTCCTTGGCCATCAGGTCCGCCGGGACTTCGCTCGTGACGATGTATTGCGGGTTCATTGCGGCAATGTGTGCGGACACATCGCGGAGGATTTCGGTGGTGCCACCGTTGCCCGTGCAGTGCAAAAGCACACCGACGGTGCCGTCGTGGTGGACGTACTGGCCGAAGACGCCACCGCTGAGCCGCGTGAAACGATGAACGATCATCTTTTCGCGGATCACGCCGACGACTTCGTTGATTCGGTCTTGCACTGTGCCCGACCCGTGCTTCTGCGTCAGAAGCGCGGGAACATCGGCGGCATCACTGGTAATCAGGTGTTTGGCTAGATCGGCAGCGAGCGCGATGAACTGATCGCTCTTCGCGGACGGGGCCGATTCGCAGCGGAGTTCGACGATCGCGGCCACGGCCACGTTCGTGGCGGCATCGATCGCGATCCCCACGCGACCTTCGGCAGTCTCGTTGCCCTCGCGCTTGACCGTCGCCTTAGCGAACTGGCTGCGGAGGATCTCGACGGCCTTGTCCATGTCTCCGTTCGCTTCCACGAGTGCTTTTTTGCACTCCATCATCGGTAGATCGGTCCGCTTGCGCAGTTCGTTGACGGCGGCGGCGCTAATCGTGGTCATATCGTCCTCGTCCTAACGTGAACCCCGCGTGAAAACGGTCAGGGTGTGCTTATGTTATAGTAAAACACCCCCGGATTGACCGGGGGCTTTCCTGTCGAAGTTTCGCATCGAACGGACCACTTACACGGCGGGTTGGTTCGCCTCGGGTGCGTCCGGCGTTGCGAGTGGCGTCGTCGGCATTGGCGGGGTCGGCCTCGGTGCGGGCTGACGCGGCTTCTGCAAGCTCGCTTGCTGTTCCGGCGACAGCGACGCGCGGCCTTCCAGGATCGCTTCCGCCATCTTGTGCAGCACGACTTCAATCGAACGGATACTGTCGTCGTTGCCGGGAATTGGCAGGTCGACGGGGTCCGGATCGGAATCGGTGTCGATTAGCGCGACGGTGGTGACGCCCATCCGCTTCGCTTCCTTCACCGCGATGTGTTCTTTCTTCGGATCGACGATCAGCAGCACTTCGGGCAGGCGGGTCATTTCGCGGATCCCGAGCAAGTTGCGGCGTATCTTCAGGAGTTCGCGGCTCAGCGTCGAGACCATCTTCTTCGAGTATTTGCGGATCTGTGCCGTTTCGGGAGCCTGGTTGAAGTCCATCTTCCCGGCTTCGGTCATCTTGCCCGCAATGTAGGCGTTCATGTCGTGCTTGCCGGGGTTATCGCCCTCGGGGAGCCACATGTTTTCGAGTTCCTTGAGGCGGTTCAGCCGCGAACGAATCGTACGGAAGTTCGTGAGGATTCCGCCCAGCCAGCGCTCGCTGACGTACGGCATACCGCAACGGGCCGCTTCACGTTCGACGATTTCCTTGCCCTGACGTTTCGTGCCGACGAACAGAACGAGTTGCCCCTTTGAGACGACCTGGGACAAGTATCGATACGAGCGGAGCATACCGCGGACGGTTTCTCGCAAATCAATGATGTGAATGAGGTTGCGCTTGCCGTAGATGTACGGCCGCATTTTCGGATTCCAGCGACTGGCACGGTGACCGTAGTGAACACCAGCATCGAGCAGTTCTTTTACGTCGACGAGAGCCACAGACAAACCTCCTGGGGCACACGCAGCATCGAGGGTACGAAGCGCATAAATGACCCGCGTTAAAACCGGGAACGCCTCCAACACAGTTTCTGAGGCGGAAGTGGGTAGCTATATCCATTCGCCGCGAAGAGTCCAGAGCGCGAACGCGCCGATTGGCGAACCGTGCTTTAACGACAACGGTTTCGTTCTCGGTATCCGGTTGTTGCTCAGTCAGTCCATCAAAGTGTTTTGCAATGAGGTAACAATTTGCAATCGAAAATGGCATTTCGGACCGAAAAATACCCTAAATGAGGGTTTTAGAGTCTCCGCAATTGTAACCGACGTCGTTTATGAGAGCGAAAAATGGAGCTGAAAATCACATCGGGCTTCGCGCCGGGTTTCGGATGGGCTAAAAGCGTACAAGATCGTGTCGACCATCCACACAGGAGATTTCCCATCATGCGCCGAGCATGTTTTACCCTAACCGTTCTGCTCGCCGCCGTACCGGCCGCCATCGCTCAAATTCCGCTCCCGCCTGGGGCACGTCCGCCGATCAGCACGGGCGTCGTCCCCGTAGCGGGCGGCATACCGGTACCTGCGGCCGCCCCGCTTCCGGCGGCACTGGAAGCGCACCTGAAAGCCTGGGAAACCAAGTCCGCCAGCATCGTCAACATGTACACCGAATGCGAACTGGTACGCAAGAATCTGTTGCTTCGTAAGGAAGCCGCGTATAGCGGGTCGATCACTTGCATGAAACCGAGTCTCGCGCTAATGAAGATTGATAACAAGGCCGACAAGGCCGATTACCTCGGGTATGTCTGCGACGGTACATCGGTTTACGAATACTCGGGACGCGATAAAACCGTTACACAGCACAAGATTCCACCGGGCGGTAAGAACAACGTCGGCGACAATTTGCTCATCGAGTTCATGTCCGGCAAAATGACCGCCGACGACGTGAAAAGTCGCTTCGATATCAAACTCGTCAAGGAAGAAGAGTTCTACGTTCACCTGCAAATCGGGCCGAAACAAGAACGAGACAAGCAAGAGTTCGAGTCGATGTTGCTCGTGTTGTTCTCCGATAAGGCGAAAGACATGGCTTACCTGCCCGCCGTCGTGGTGATGTATAAGAACAACGCGCAGGAACTGGAACAGTGGACGTTTAAGAAGCCGATGTCGAACGTGCAAGGTATAAAACAAGCCGATTTCAGTTTCAAGGCACCACCGAAGGACTGGCAGGTGAAACAAGCCGGAGCCGCTACCCCGAGCGTCCCACCGACGCCGAAGGTGGCTCGCCCCGCTGGGCCATAATTCGACGAGAACAGCACTGCGACGAAATGAGAACCGCCGGGCCACCCGGCGGTTCTCATTTTTTGGTAGTTGCGCAATCCTCTCATCCGTCTTTCACGACAAGTGTGCATGTTACGAGTGATTCTCGGTTCGTTTCCCACGTTTAGGAAAAGTCATGAAACTCGTAATGCGAATGATTTTGGTCGTCGCGATGGCGGTGGCCTCGCTCGGCACGGTGTCGGCTCAGCGCCAAGGCGGCGGCGGTGGTGGCGGTTTCGTCCCTAGTGCTTACGGTGTGGTGGGCACCAGCGAAGATCTGCAAAAAGAGCTGAAAATCAGCGACGAGCAGAAGACGAAGCTCAAAGAGGCGATGGAGCCGATCAACAAAAAGCGAATGGAACTGGTCCCACGCGGCCAAGGTGGCCAACAGCAGACCGACGAGCAACGTAAAGAACGCACCGAGAAGATGGCCAAACTGACTGATGAAACCAAGGCCGCCGTCGGTACGGTTCTGAACGCCGAACAAGCCAAACGCCTCGGGCAGATCGACTACCAAATGATGGGTATGGCCGCATACTCGAACGCCGAAGTGCAGAAGAAAATGTCCTTCACCGATGCCCAAAAGGAAACAGTGAAAGCCACGGTCGAAGCCTATAGGAAAGACCGTGAAGAATTGAACAAGGATATGCCACGCCGCAGTCAACAACCGAGCGATGAAGACCTGAAGAAACTCGCCGACCTGCGCAAAAAAGGCGTCGCACTCAGTAAGGAAGCTGAAGAGAAGATCGTCGAAGTGCTGACCGCCGAACAGAAGAAGATCTGGACCGACATGATCGGTGAGAAGGTCGATGTCAGCAAGTTCATGCAGTTCGGCCCACGCCGTCCGATGACGAACTAAAACTCTTGCTGTCGGTCGCCCGATGGCCTCGGAACCGCTGCATCGCGTAAAAGCGAGGCGGCGGTTTGCGTTGATGAGGCACTGGAATAAGATGCCATTTGGAAACGACCTGTTACGAGTGCCAAACCCGATGCGACGCGATGTTCGTGGACGAGTGATCCTGATAACCGGTGCCTCACGCGGGATAGGCAAACGAGCCGCGGAGCGACTTGCCAAACTTGGGGCGAGAGTGGCCCTTACAGGTCGTTCGGCGGCGGACTTATCGCAGATCGTTCGGGAACTTCGCACCGCAGGCGCGGAAGTGGAATCGTTCCCGGCGGATCTCATATTGGCAGCGGATCGCGAACGCTTAGTGCAACAGGTCGTCGCCCATTTCGGTGGGCTGGACATTCTCGTCAACTGCGCGGGTGTCAGCAGTTTCGGCGAATTCGCCACCAGCGAGGAAACGATCAACCGCAAGGTGATGGAGATCAATTTCTTCGCAGCCATCGAACTGATTCGCGTCTGCGTGCCGCACCTCACCGCAAGTGGCATGAAGGGCAATCAGCCAGCGGTGCTGAACGTCGCGAGTATCTGTGGGCGTTGCGGAATTCCCAGCTTGCCCGAACATTGCGCAAGCAAACACGCCTTCGTCGGTCTCACGGAATCGCTTCGCGGTGAGTTCGTACGCTACGGCATCGACGTGTTGTTGCTGTTGCCGGGCCTCGTCCACAGCGACGACTTGAATCGCCATTTATTGCGAAACGAAGGAAAGATCTATCTGAACTTCGAAGGCGCACAACCCGCCGATGAGGTAGCCGATGGCCTCGTTCGCAGCTTGCAGGGCAACCGGCGTGAAGCCGCGATTGGCTTCGTGGCATGGTGGGTATGGTTCGGGAAGCGAATGTTCCCGCGCGTCGTGCGATTCATAATGAAACGCAAAGCGTTGCGGTTCGCTAGCCGATGAATTTCCGCAAGTCTTTCAGGTACTTCGGCACCGCGACTTTCGCATCGGCGGCGGCCTCGTATTCGAGCACTACGTAACCGTGGAAGTTAGCCTTCTTCAAAATGTCGATCATGCGTTTGAGGTCGGCTTCCTGCTTCGGTCCCGATGGCGGGGCGATCTCAGTCTTCACCTGGCAAACGACGCCATACGGGGCAATTTTTGCCACATCGGCATAGACATCGGCAGTGTGAAAGTTCCCCGTGTCGATGTTCACGCCGAGGTGTTCGCTCTGAATCGGCTTCACGAGTGCGAGCAGTTGTTCGGGCGTGGCCGTGATGCCGCCGTGATTTTCGAGCGCGAGTAACACGCCTTCTTTCGCCGCCACCGGCAGACATTCTTCGATCGCCGAAATCACGCGCGACTGCGCATTTTCCAGCGTCTCGCCCTTTTCGAGGTTACCCGCGAAAATGCGTAAGGTCTTTGCCCCGAGCGCCGCCGCGTGTCGCGTCCACATCTGCACTTTCCGAATCTCGGCCTTTCGCTTCGCATCATCCTTCAGGCAGAAGTTATTGCCAACGGGCACACCGGTGATCGCGAGTTTGCGTTTCGCGGCGTGTGCCTTCAATTTGTTCAAATACGCATCGGTCGTTTCGGCGAAATAGTACGAGGTAAGTTCGACGCCATCGACGGGCCAATCGGCCGCCATGTCGATAAAATTGAACAGCGTAATCGTCGGCTTCTTGAGGTCGAGCAGTTGCCGAAACCCATACGCGGCGACAGCGAGTTTGATGTCCGGCTTCGGCGACAGACGCTTGACCGGATCGATGGCCGTGGCAAATGGCGAAGCCACAATTGTGGTACTTGCGGCAAGAAACGAACGGCGAGTGAACATGGAACAAACTCCGGGTTACGGCATGAGATCGGCGACCGCGATGGCTCCGGTTGCGGCGAGCGGGGTGATTGTATCGCCGACGTTGAGAATTTTCGTGCTGGCGTAGCGGAAGCCACGTGGAGTGGCGACATCGGGTGTCGGATCGCGAGAGACGATGAGTTGACTGCCATTCACGTCGATCACCCAGTAATCGAGAATCCCCACAGCGGCGTAGAGGTTCGACTTCATGCCGAAATCGTAATCATACGAACTATGCTGTTGTATCTACGCACGATCTTGAGGCACCTTCGCGACACCTCGCGAATCTGAAATACGTCAAATCGCCTGCGATTTTTTGACTGCTGGAATTCGTGTAGGTCACAGTTTCGTATTGGGCGGAGGCCTATGAGCCCATACTTCGCGCCAAAGGTCGTGAGGGTGTTTGACGTTCAATCAAACATCATGGTGAGACTTCCCAGAGGACGAGTTTATTCTTCTCCTGCTCCTCGAATTCCCACGGCTGGACTGGCTCCTCGGCCACGACTTTGCCCGTGAGTTGTGCTGCATTGAGGTGACGCTGCGATGACAGCACCCAGCGGATGCGCTTCTCGCGGATCGCCTGCGAAAGTTCCGTCGCTTCGATGTACGCCGGTACGATGCGACCCAGATCGAAGACGACATCGTTCGCCTGAAATACCGCCAGCCGTGTCGGATCCTCATCGGTTTTGGCCCGCACGTGATGCAGGAAATCACGACGGGTCCGAAGTGCATCGGCGGCGGGATACGCAACGCCAAACAGATACCACTGCCCCATGAAGACGAGCGACACCGCGAGGCACAAACCCATATACTGCAACCGGATTCGTTCGAGACAAATCGACGCGATCAGCAACAACCCGAGTAGCCAGCCGATGCCCAAACACCATCGTGCGGGTAGTGGCGGCAGGGCGTTGTACGGCGATGGCAGAACGTCGGCCGGGGGTAAGACTGCCAAACCGATTGGCACGAACGCGATGCCGAGCATCACCCAACCAGCCGAGCGCAATCTCGCAGCCCATCGGTTGAGCACATCGTGCGGCGCGAGCAGTAATTTCGACACGAGCAACGCCATGCCGGGTAACACGGGCAGGAGGTAATAGCTGCGTCGCGATGAAGCGATCGTGAAGAACAAAAAGATCGCCCAGAAGCAAGCCTGGGTCAATCGGTCGCCGCGTGTCGGAGTGGGCGATCTCATCATGACCGCGGCAGGCAGGAACAGCGACCACGGCGCAGCCAGCATGAAGATCACGCCGAGATACAGGTATACCGGCCCCTTGTGGTTGTGCGGAACGATGAAGCGCCGCACATTCTCGCGCCATACCATCTGCAAGCCTTCGATCGACCCGGTAGACCACGACGAGATCACGAACGGCATTGCATAGACTGCTACCGCGAGGGGGATTGCAAGGATCGACCAGTAGTTGAGTAGCCAGCGACTTTCCGGGTAAAGCACATGCCAGAAGCCGCGTTCGCCGCGTTGCACGAAGGCCGTGTGTGCGGAGTATGTTGCCATCACCACCAACGGCAACGCGAAGCCGAGCAGCCCCTTAGTTAATGAAACGCACGCCATCCAGAACCAGAGTAACAGCACCCACGGCCCACCACGCGGCGAAAATCGCTCGAACAGCCAGATGGCGACCAACACACCCGTGACAGTTTCGATGTCTGCGGTGGCGCGACGCGAATAGAACGCGAAGCCGAAACTCGTCGCGAGAATCGCACCGGCTAAAACTCCTACACGCGCATCGTGCAGCCTTCTCCCGAGACTCATAATGACGACGATGCCCACGATCCCTGCCAGCGCAGCCGGCAACCGCGCGGCGAATTCATCGACACCGCCCGTACACTTCGCGGCAATTAAAATGAGCCAGTAGGAACCGACCGGTTTGTCGTAATAGAGTTGCCCGTTGATCGTCGGGTGGAAATAATCGCCCGAGATTTGCATCTCCCGTGCGACCTCCGCCCATCGAACTTCCTCCGAGACCACCGCACGATCCCCGAGCCGCGTCAGGAACAATAACGCGGACGCAAGGAGGACCAGCCAGCGAAGTATCGCGAGATTCATGCTGTCCACGTTATTCACCGTCTTTGAAGCGGCCAGGTAATTGACTCCAGCCACTACCCACCCACCCATCCCTGGACTCATTCCCGAATTTCGGAACCAACCTAACAGAGCAACGACTTACGTCGGATTTTGATCGATTGGAATCACTCCAGAACCAAAGTTTCGATGGTTCTTTCGGCAAACTGCGACCTGGTTTTGAGCCATCCCATAAAGCGTTATCGTTTTGTCGCCTTGACCCGTACGGTCTCCAGTTTCACCGCGGCACCGTTCTGGCGTTTGCTTTCCTCGGCGGCTTCCATGAACGCGAATAACTCGATCGTTTCTTCCGCGGAGACCGGTGGCTTTCGGGTTTTGAAAAACTTGGCGATCTCGATCGCGGTCGCCTCGTAGCCCATGTACTTGTCGTTCAGCGGCACGATGCCTTTCACAGGAATTCCGTGCCCGTAGATGCCCGCCGTCGAAACGCCTTTGGTGCCGAACACGGTGGCACTGTATTTGGGCGCACCTTTCCGGATGCCGCGATACGTGCCGACGCGATCGTCTTTCCAGACACCGGTCACAACGTCCGCCGTCTCGGTGGCCGTCCGCGTAACGGACACGCATCCCGGCCCCATGATCGTGTACAGCGTTTCGACCCCGTGGATGCCGTGCCAAAATAAATCGGGGTGGTGCGGCTCGCGCGGGCAACCGCCGTACACGTCCGCACCGAGCACATCGCCGACTTCGTCGTGTTTGCGCATCCCGATAAATCCGGGGCTGAATCGATGTTGCGAGCAAGTGAAGATCGGTGTCTTATACTCGGCCGCCAGCCGGAAGATTTCCACTGCGTCAGTGAGTGACGCCGCGAGCGGTCGGCCAATGTACACCGGCTTGCCCGCTTTCAGGATCGGCTTCAGTTGTTCGAGATGCGCGCGACCATCGAGGCTCATCAGCAACACGGCATCGACCCGCTTCAGGACGGCTTCCGGCGAATCGATCACCTCGACGCCGAGTTTCTGGATCGCTTCGACCCACTTCGGCAACTCGCGAACGCTCTCCGCAATGTCCGCACTTCCCGCCTGGAATGCCACCACCACTTTGATGCCCGCCAAGTCGCCTGTTGCCTTCGGGTTGTGGAAGAGTTCGGTGAACGCGACCGCTTGATAATTGTCCAGCCCGATGATGCCGACTTTGATCGGTTCGACCGCAGAAACGCTGGCAGCCGAGGTGAGCGCGAATGCAACAAGGAGTGTGAGAAAACGCAACATGAGAGGAACCTTTCGGGATTAGTCGGGTGGCGAGATTGCTGAGTTTACCCGATCTCGCACACTTTCTGCAAAATTCCATTAATAAACTTCTCCGTCGCACGTTGACCTGGTGAGCGTGATGGAGGCGTCATGTCGAATGATCGCGACTGGATACTCGCTGTAGTGGATCGCTACGAACGGCCATTACTGGCTTACGTTCGGCGGTTGTTGCACGACCCGGACCGCAGTCGCGATGTCGTGCAAGATGCCTTTCTCCAACTGTGCAAACAGCCGCGCGGGCAGGTCGAATCGCATCTCGCCGCGTGGTTGTTTGCCGTCAGTCGCCGTCGCGCTATCGACCTTTTACGAAAGGACACTCGTATGATTGCGACTTCCGAATTGCTGACCGAACCGACGGCCCGCGACCCCGATCCCGAACATCGTGCCGAGCAACGCGACTCCGCACAATTGGTAATGGCACGCCTCTCGGAGCTACCCGCCGAGCAGGGCGAAGCGGTGCGTCTGAAGTTTCAAAATCAATTC
>Ga0105048_10019909_pt1 | contig 10262 bp, 8 predicted proteins | sample MAT05_FD_78382 | JGI IMG/M metagenome (GOLD analysis project Ga0105048, IMG submission 78382) | Freshwater microbial communities from Lake Fryxell liftoff mats and glacier meltwater in Antarctica - MAT-05 | ecosystem: Environmental > Aquatic > Freshwater > Ice > Liftoff microbial mat | place...
GACCGCCTTCACGATGTCCTGGCAGTCGTCGAACACGCCTTCGATGGCGATGTTGTGGATGTTGCTGTCCTGCAGGCTGAACATCTGCGCCTGCTGGAACGGGCTCATGCGGCCGTGCGGGCTGAGCATCACCACGCTGACGCCCTGCTTGCCGCGCATGGCGTACTCGGCCGCGCTGCCGGTGTCGCCGCTGGTCGCACCCAGGATGTTGAGCTTTTCACCACGGCGCGCCAGTTCGTACTCGAACAGGTTGCCCAGCAACTGCATCGCCATGTCCTTGAAGGCCAGCGTCGGGCCGTTGGACAGCGCTTGCAGGAACAGGCCCGGGCCCAGCGGCTTGAGTGGCGTGATCTGTGGCGTGCCGAACACGGCTTCGGTGTAGGTCTGCTCGCACAGGCGGCGCAGCTCGGCCGCCGGGATGTCGTCGATGTAGAGCGACAGGATCTCGAAGGCCAGCGCCGCGTAGGGCAAGCCGCGCCAGCGCTGCAAGGTGCCGGGGTCCACGCGCGGGTAGTGGGTCGGCAGGTAGAGGCCGCCATCGGGCGCCAGTCCTTCGAGCAGGATGTCGCAAAAGCCCCGACGGTGGGTGTCGCCACGCGTGCTCAGGTACTTCAACTCAGCTCCTCCTTGCGGATGCGGACGATGGGCGCCAACACGGTCGGCAATGCCTGCATCAACCGCAGCGCAGCGCTCATGCGGCCTTCTGCCGTGTCGTGCGTCAGGATGATGAGATCGGTCTGCTTTTCGCCCTCGGCGCTCTCGCGCTGCAAGACGGCGTCGATCGAGATGTCGTGTTCGGCCAGGATGCCGGTGATGCGGGCCAGCACACCGGCCTTGTCGGCCACCACCAGGCGCAGGTAGAAGGCCGTCACCACCTCGCCGATCGGCAGGATCGGCGTGTCCTGCAGGCTCTCCGGCTGGAAAGCCAGGTGCGGCACCCGGTGGTCGGGGTCGGCGGTGTGCAGGCGGGTGATGTCCACCAGATCGGCCACCACGGCGCTGGCCGTCGGCTCGCTGCCCGCGCCCTTGCCGTAGTACAGCGTCGTGCCCACCGCGTCGCCGTGCACGACGACGGCGTTCATCGCGCCTTCGACGTTGGCGATCAGCCGCTGGCTGGGAATCAGCGTCGGGTGCACGCGCAGTTCCAGCCCCTGTTCGCGCCGCTTCGTGATGCCGAGCAACTTGATGCGGTAGCCCAACTGCTCGGCGTAGCGGATGTCTGCGGCTTGCAGGCCGGCGATGCCCTCGACGTAAGCCTTGGGGAACTGCACCGGCACGCCGAAGGCGATCGCGCTCATGAGGGTGAGCTTGTGCGCCGCGTCCACCCCTTCGATGTCGAAAGTGGGGTCGGCTTCGGCATAACCGAGCCGCTGCGCCTCCTTCAGCACGACAGCGAAGTCCAGGCTCTTGGAGCGCATCTCCGAAAGGATGAAGTTCGTGGTGCCGTTGATGATGCCGGCGATCCACTCGATGCGGTTGGCGGTCAGGCCCTCGCGCAGCGCCTTGATGATGGGGATGCCGCCGGCCACCGCCGCTTCGAAAGCGACGACCACGCCGCGCTGGCTGGCAGCGGCGAAGATTTCGCTGCCGTGCACGGCCAGCAAGGCCTTGTTGGCGGTCACCACATGCTTGCCCGCCGCGATGGCCTCCAGCACCAGCGTGCGCGCGATGCCATAGCCGCCGATGAGCTCGACCACGATGTCGATATCAGGGTTCTGGATCACTTGCCGGGCATCGCTGACCACCTCGACGCCGGCGCCCACCACAGCGCGCGCGCGCTCGACATCCAGGTCGGCCACCATGGTGATCTGGATGCCGCGCCCGGCACGGCGCAGGATTTCCTGCTGGTTGCGCTGCAATACCCTGAACGTGCCGCTGCCCACGGTACCGATGCCCAGCAGGCCGACTTGGATAGGTTTCATTTCGAGATCAGGGTTCGATTGAGACGGGCTTGATACGGCCTGGTTTCAGGCGGCAAGACGGCGGCGGTAGGACGCCAGGAAACGGTCGATGCGCTGGATCGCTTCGGCCAGGTCGTCCACGTTGGGCAGGAAGACGAGCCGGAAGTGGTCTGGCGCGATCCAGTTGAAGCCCGTGCCCTGGACGATCAGCACCTTTTGCTCGGCCAGCAGGTCGTAGGCGAACTGCTGGTCGTCAGTGATCGGATAGACCTTGGGGTCCAGGCGCGGGAACATGTACAGCGCGGCCTTGGGCTTGACCACGCTGACACCCGGAATCTGGCTCAGCATCGCATAAGCCAGATCGCGCTGCTTGCACAGGCGCCCGCCGGGCGCCACGAGGTCGCGGATGCTCTGGTAACCGCCCAGCGCGGTCTGGATCGCCAACTGCCCCGGCGTGTTGGAGCACAGGCGCAAGCTGGCCAGCATGTTCAGGCCCTCGATGTAATCGCGGGCGTGGCGCTTCTCGCCCGAAACCACCATCCAGCCCGCGCGGTAGCCACAACTGCGGTAGTTCTTGGACAAGCCGTTGAAGGTGAGGAAGAGCACATCGTCGGCCAGACTGGCCATCGAGGTGTGCGTATGGCCGTCGTACAGTGTCTTGTCGTAGATCTCGTCGGTGAACACCACCAGTTGGTGCTGGCGAGCGAGCTCGATGATCGCCAGCAGCACGTTGTCGGGGTAGAGCGCGCCGGTCGGGTTGTTCGGGTTGCAGACCATGACGCCGCGAGTGCGCGGCGTGATCTTGGCGCGCAGGTCCTCGATGTCGGGCAGCCAGCCGTTTTGTTCGTCGCAAAGGTAATGCACGGGCTTGCCGCCTGACAGACCGACGACGGCGGTGTACAGAGGAAAGTCCGGCGTCGGGATCAGGATTTCGTCACCGTCGTTGACCAGGGCACTGATGCTGATCTGGATCAGCTCGGAGGCGCCATTGCCGAGATAGACATCGTCCACCGTGACGCCCTTGACGCCTTTTTCCTGCATCGAATGCACGACCGCCTTGCGCGGCGCGAACATGCCCTTGCTGTCGGTGTAGCCAGCGGCGTCAGGGAGGTTGCGGATCATGTCCTGCACGATCTCGTCCGGCGGCATCAGCCCGAAGGCGGCGACGTTGCCGATGTTGAGATGGATGATCTTGTGCCCTTCCTCCTGCATCTGACGGGCCTTGTCGAGCACCGGGCCGCGGATGTCGTAGGCCACATTGGCCAGCTTGTCGGATTTCGAGATCGGTTTCACAAGGTCGGCGAGCAGCAAAGAGTTGGAAGAAGAACGACCTAGAATTATCCACGCATGAAATTTCAGCCCGACACGCTTGCCGGCGTCAATGTCATCACCCGCCACGAACCGGGGCACATCTGGGTCGCCAACAGCGCTTATGCAAAAAGCGTGCTGGTGCCCTGGCAGGGGGCCGTGCAAGACTGGAACGCAGCCAACTTCGATGCGCTCGGGCAAGCCCATTTCCAGCGCCTGTTGACTCTCGCGCCCGAGGTCGTCATCTTCGGCAGCGGCCAGCGCTTGCGCTTTGTCGCGCCAGCGCTGATGCAGGCCCTGATGGCCCATCGCATCGGCGTCGAAACCATGGACACGGCTGCCGCCTGCCGCACTTACAACGTGCTTGCAGCCGAGGGGCGCAAGGTACTGGCGGCCTTGCTGGTGGAGACCGCAGACCCGGGTCCCGAATCCGGCACTTGAGGGCCAGTTGCCAGACGCCGTCCGCGATCACTTTATAATCCGCGATTGAGCCGGCTTCGGCAATCAAGATTCCCGAGAACACCATCCATGACGCCAGTCATCAACAAAGCCCTCCCGGAATTCGAAGCCTCAGCCACTGGTGGTCTGAAGGTCACGCCGCAATCCAACCTCGGCAAAGCCGTGGTGATGTACTTCTACCCCAAGGACAACACCCCCGGCTGCACGACCGAGGCGATGCAGTTTCGTGACCACCACAAGGACTTCGTGAAGGCAGGCGCAGTGGTCTTCGGCGTCTCGCGCGACAACATGACTTCGCACGACAAGTTCAGGCAGAACCTGGAACTGCCGTTCGATCTCATCGCCGACACCGAAGAAAAGCTCTGCCACATGTTCGGCGTGGTGAAGAACAAGATCATGTACGGCAAGAAAGTCAAGGGCATCGAGCGCAGCACCTTCCTGATCGACGCTGAAGGCATCATGCGTGCCGAGTGGCGCGGCATCAAGGTCGCCGGTCACGTCGAAGAAGTGCTCAAGGCAGTGAAGGCGCTCAAGAAGTCCGCTTGAGCTCGCGCCTGCAAACGATTCGCCGGCGCCAACGCACCTTGCGCCCCGCTTACGCAAAGCCGCCCGCCGCCAGCGAGCGGCTTTTTTCGCTTTTTTGAGTCCACTTCGACATGCCCCTGCCCAAGCCGCCCTCCAGAAAAGGTGACCGCCTGCAAGCCACCGACTTCGAAGCCCAGGCCGCCCCGCGACCGCAAAAGAAGTCATTGACATCGCGCGCCGCCGAGGCTCCGGCGCAGAGTGCGCTGGACCTGCACGACGCAGCGTCAGGCGCACTGACCCCGCCCGTCAAGCGGCTGGCACCGGCATCGTCGCCGGCCCTGGGCGAAAGCCGGGGAACTGCGCCGCGCGGCACAGCGCTCTCGACACCCCCAGCGCCCGCCGCGCGCCCATCGGCCACAGCGCCACGCAAGGCACGCTCTTCGCGCGGCCAGGGTCCGGCCAAGCTGTTCGTGCTCGACACCAACGTGCTGATGCACGACCCGATGAGCCTGTTCCGCTTCGAGGAGCACGACGTCTTCCTGCCCATGATCACGCTGGAAGAACTGGACGGGCACAAGAAGGGCATGAGCGAGGTCGCGCGCAGCGTGCGCCAGGTCAGCCGTGAACTCGATGCGCTCGCCACCTTCGCCAAGGAAGACGGCAGCCTGGACCCGTCCGTCGGCATCGCCTTGTCCAAGACCGGTCACCGCGAAGCCACCGGCAAGCTCTTCTTCCAGACCCTGCTGCTCGACATCAAGCTGCCGGCCGGCCTGCCTCAGGGCAAGGCGGACAACCAGATCCTGGGCGTCGTCCAGGCGCTGCGCGATGCGCAGCTTGGGCGACCCGACGCACGCGAAGTGGTGCTGGTGTCCAAGGACATCAACATGCGGGTGAAGGCACGCGCCCTGGGGCTGCCGGCCGAGGATTACTTCAACGACAAGACGCTGGAAGACGGCGACCTGCTCTACACCGGCGTACAAGCACTGCCGGCCGACTTCTGGGACCGCCATGGCAAGACCATGGAGAGCTGGCAGCAAGGTGGCAACACCTGCTACCGCATCAGCGGCCCGTTGGTGCCGACGCTGATGATCAACCAGTTCGTCTACCTCGAGCAGCCCGGGGCGGCGGCGCTCTACGCCCGCGTCACCGAGATCACCGGCAAGACGGCGGTGCTCAAGACGCTGCGCGACTTCACCCACGGCAAGAACGCCGTCTGGGGCGTGACGGCCCGCAATCGCGAACAGAACTTCGCGCTCAACCTGCTGATGGACCCGGACTGCGACTTCATCACCCTGACCGGCACCGCAGGCACCGGCAAGACCTTGATGACGCTGGCTGCCGGGTTGGCCCAGGTGCTGGACGACAGGCGCTACACGGAGATCATCGTCACCCGCGTGACCGTGCCGGTGGGCGATGACATCGGCTTCCTGCCCGGCAACGAAGAAGAAAAAATGGGGCCCTGGATGGGCGCGCTGGACGACAACCTGGAGGTGCTGGCCAAGACCGACAGCAGCGCCGGTGAATGGGGCCGTGCCGCCACCAACGACCTCGTGCGCAGCAAGATCAAGATCAAGAGCCTGAACTTCATGCGCGGCCGCACCTTCCTGAACAAGTTCGTGCTCATCGACGAAGCACAGAACCTGACGCCCAAGCAGATGAAGACGCTGATCACGCGGGCCGGCCCGGGCACCAAGATCGTCTGCCTGGGCAATCTGGCCCAGATCGACACGCCCTACCTCACCGAAGGTTCATCGGGCTTGACCTACGCCGTCGACCGCTTCAAGGGCTGGCCGCATGGCGGGCATGTCACGCTGGCCCGCGGCGAGCGTTCGCGGCTGGCCGACTTCGCCTCCGAAATGCTCTGAAGCTCAGGCCCTGAGCCGGGCCTCAGAGGCTGAGAGTTTTTCGACCGTGACCGAAAGGCGCGTCAAAACGCCCCCGATCCAGACGCAAAGCACAGCCATGGCTCGGGCTGTGGCGCGCATTTGCAACGACGAGCGAGGGCGTTTTGGCGTGCAACGCGGAAGGACTCCCAGCCTCTCAGTCCCAGCGGCGCAAGGCCAGCACGGCGTTCAGGCCGCCGAAGGCAAAGCTGTTGCTCAATGCCGAGCGCACGGGCCGCCGTTGGGCATGATTGGGCACCACGTCGAGATCACACTCCGGGTCGCTGCCCAGATAGTTGATGGTCGGCGGAACAATCGCCTCGCGCAGCGCGCCCAACACCGCCACCAGTTCGATCGCACCGCCACCGCCCAGGGCATGGCCGTGCATGGACTTGCTCGACGACACCGCCAAGCGGTCGGCATGACGGCCGAACACGGCACGAATGGCCCGCGTTTCGGTGCTGTCGTTGGCCTGCGTCCCGGTGCCGTGGGCGTTGATGTAGTCCACGTCCTCCGGCGCCAGGCCGGCCGCCTGCAAGGCCAGCCGCATCGCCCTGGCCGCGCCACTGGCGTCGGGCATCACGATGTCGGCGGCGTCGGCAGTCATGCCAGCACCGGCGACCTCGGCCAGGATGCTCGCACCGCGGGCCTGCGCATGGGCCAGGGTTTCAAGCAGGAACACGCCTGCACCTTCACCCAGGACGAGACCACGCCGGCCCTTGCTGAAGGGGCGGCAAGTGTCGTCGGCCAGCACCCGCATGGCCTCCCAGGCTTTGACGGTGCCCACGGTGATGGAGGCTTCAGCGCCGCCCGCCAGGGCGACATCCGCGCCGCCGGTCTGCAACAGCAGCAGCGCCTGGGCGATGGCGTGGTTGGACGAAGCACAGGCGCTGGCCACGGCAAAAACCGGCCCGCGCCAGCCCAATTCCAATGAGATCTGCGCCGCCGGTGCGTTCGGCATCACGCGCACGATGACCATCGGGTGCACCCTCGGGTTGCGCTCGCCATAAAGGCGCCGCGCCATCTGGTCCTGGGTGCTGGCGCCGCCAATGCCGGTGCCGATGATGACGGCGGCGCGCTCGGCCGCCGCAGGGTCGAGTATCAAGCCCGACTGCTGCACAGCCTGCCGTGCCGCCACCAGGGCGTACTGCGACACCGGATCAAGCATCACCAGCCGCTTCTCTTCGAAGTGCTCGCTCGCCACGTAACCCAACAACTGCGCCGCCACGGGCGTGCGCAGCTCATGTTCACCCAGGCCCGTCAACGGCCGGATGCCGGTTCTGCCTTCGCGCAGGCCTTCCCAGGTTGCGGCGGCGCTCAGTCCGAGCGGGCTCACACAGCCCATACCGGTGATGACAACGCGTTGCATGCCGCCCGCTGCTGGCCAGCTCAAACGGCAGAGGTCTTGGCGGAGAGCAACTGTTCCACGCCCTCGACAAGCTCGCGCACCGTGCCAGCAGCGTACTGGTCTTCGCGCTCGGGCACCGAAATGTCGAACCGATCCTCGATCTCGAACAACACCTGAACCGCATCCAGCGAATGGACGTCCAGGTCTTTCAAAGTCGACTCCAGGGTGATCTTTTCGCGCTCGATGGAACAGGTCTTGACGATGATGTCGTAGATGATTTCTTGAGTGATGCTCATACGCTGGACGCTAGTACCCCGCCACAGAGATTTCGAAACACAAAAGCGCGCCTTCGTCTCGATGGCGGCGTTGCAAATCCTCGCAATGCAAAAAGGCATTGCTGCGGTTTGCGCCTGGCCCTCGGGCCGAATCCATCACTTTTGTCATGTTCCGAAACCTCTGTGACGGGGCACTGGTGGCCTGCGCCGCCTCCCGGGCTAACGCATGCAGGCAAAGAGGGATGCATTATCCCGCCCACCCAGGCCCTGCGGCATCAGGACATGCCAGCGCCAGTCCTCCACAGGAAGGACCTGCCGCCCGCGCCGTCCGCACTGCAGGCTTTACTTCAAGGCCATCAGGTCGCGAATCTGCTGCAGGGCGCCCGCATCGTCCATTGTCGTCAGGTCGCCCGCATCGCGCTGTTCGCAGACAGCCTGGATCGCACGCCGCAGCAGTTTGCCGGAGCGCGTCTTGGGCAGGGTGCTGACAAAACGCACTCGCGACGGCCTGGCGACCGCGCCGAGTTGGGCGTCCACCACCTTCATCAGTTCGCCTTCGAGCTTCAGGGCGGCTTCGGGCGCGGCCGCCAGGCCGGGCTCGCGCAGCACCACGAAGGCCATCGCGACCTGACCCTTGAGTGCATCGGCGACGCCGACCACGGCCACTTCGGCCACCGCCGCATGGCTCGACAGGCTCTCTTCGATTTCACGGGTGCCCAGACGGTGGCCCGCGACGTTGATGACATCGTCGGTGCGCCCGAGGATGAAGTAGTAGCCCTGCGCGTCGCGGACGCCCCAATCGAAGGTGCTGTAGACCTCCTGGCCAGGGATGCTCTTCCAGTAGGTGTGGACGAACCTGGCGTCGTCGCCCCAGACGGTCTGCATGCAGCCCGGCGGCAAGGGGCCGCGGATCGCCACCACGCCTTTCTGGTTCGGCGCCGTCAGTTCTTCACCGGTGTTCTCGTCGACCAGCAAGACATCGAATCCGTACACCGCCATGCCGGGGGAGCCGAAGCGGCTGGGCGTCGGCTCGACGCCGTTGCACACCGTCAGGATCGGCCAGCCGGTCTCGGTTTGCCAGTAGTTGTCGATCACGGGTCGGTCCAGACCGTCGGCGATCCAGCGCGCGGTCGGTTCGTCCAGTGGCTCGCCAGCCAGAAACAAGGCGCGCAGGCTCGACAGGTCGTGCCGCTTGAGCGCTGCCGGGTCCTGACCCTTCAGCACACGCACCGCCGTCGGCGCCGAGAACATGACCGACACGCGGTACTTCTCGACCAGGCTCCACCAGATGGCGGCGTTGGCTTCGCCGTTCATGCCGCGCGTCGGCAGACCTTCGTACAGGAGGGTCGCCATGCCCGCGATCAGCGGCCCGTAGACGATGTAACTGTGGCCCACGACCCAGCCGATGTCGCTGGTGCTGAAGTAGGTTTCGCCAGGCTTTCCGCAGAAGATGTGCTTCATGCTGGCGGCCAGCGCGACGGCGTAACCGCCGGTGTCGCGCTGCACGCCCTTGGGCTTGCCGGTGGTGCCGCTGGTGTACAGCGTGTAGCTGGGGTGGGTGGCGTCCAGCCAGACGCAGGGCACCTCGCAGCCTGCCTGACGCTCGCGCCAGGCAGCGTAGTCTTCGTCGCGGCCGGCCACACGCTCGAAAGGCTGCAGGCCGCGGTCGACCATCAGCACCTTGGCGGGTTTGTGCTGGCACTGTGTGATGGCCTCGTCGAGCAGGGGCTTGTAGGCCACGCGCCTGCCGCCGCGGCTGCCCGCATCGGCGCTGACGATGAGCCTGGGTCTGGCGTCGTCGATGCGACTGGCCAGGCTGCCGCTGGCAAAACCGCCGAACACCACCGTGTGCAGGGCGCCGATGCGCACACAGGCCAGCATCGCAAACACCGCCTCGGGAATCATCGGCATGTAGATGAGCACGCGGTCGCCCTGTTGCACGCCCAAGGCCTGCAGCGTGGCCGCACAGCGTTGCACCTCGTCATGCAATTGCGAAAAGCTGAAGCAGCGTTCTTCGCCGGTCTCGGTAGAGACGAAGATGAGCGCGTTTTGCGCTGCCCGGCTGGCGAGGTGGCGGTCTACCGCGTTGTGGCACAGGTTGGTCGTGCCGCCGACAAACCAGCGCGCAAAGGGCGGCTTGCTGTGGTCGCAGATCTGCTGCGGTGGCGTCTGCCAGTCGATGAGCCGGGCCTGCTCGGCCCAGAAGGCGTCGCGCTGGTCGATGGAACGGCGGTAAAAAGCTTCGTAGAGGCTGGGCTGGGTTGACATTTTTCTACCTCTGGGCCGACGCTGTGGTGGCTGAGTTGGCGGACGCGCTTGTGGACGCGCTGACGGACGAGCTGACGGGCGAGCTGAAGGACGGACTTGCGGCTGGCATCGCAAAAAACGCGCCGGGCTTGCCACCGCGCCGTCGCTGAAACTGAAACCCGGGGTCTGACGACCGCCTGACCTTGGATCCCATGGGCTTGAGCACCGCACCGCAGCGAAACAAGCGCCCACCGCGCCTTCAGATTTTGACGACGATACGGCCGCGTACCTTGCCCGCCATCAAACGCGCGGCCGC
>Ga0105048_10019911_pt1 | contig 10262 bp, 6 predicted proteins | sample MAT05_FD_78382 | JGI IMG/M metagenome (GOLD analysis project Ga0105048, IMG submission 78382) | Freshwater microbial communities from Lake Fryxell liftoff mats and glacier meltwater in Antarctica - MAT-05 | ecosystem: Environmental > Aquatic > Freshwater > Ice > Liftoff microbial mat | place...
GCCGTATATTCCTCTAAATGATTTAATATTATCATGCTCTATAATTGCATCAATTGTTTGTGAGGTAATTTTAAGATTCATATCTGGTGCAATAACGCCTGATTGTTTTTCTGCCTCTGTTAAACGCCTGAGGTCGTATTCTTGCCGGTGATTGTATTGCCAGGCATATTGCAACTGACCGCGCCATTTAGGTGAGAAATGATAGTGAGTTATGCCTTTGATTAATTCGTGCGCAATAACTTGATTGGGTCTACTAACACTGTAAGTAAAAGCCGTTAAGCTATCTAATGGTTTGCCGCGTGTTAATGCATTGTTGAGGTCGGTTAAATTACCTATGTGAGATCCTTTAAAAATACCAATGCTTGTATTAAACTGAGAATAATACATTTCTACGCCCCACTTTTTACGATGGTATCCTAAAGCATAAGAAAAATTTTTTTCTCCAATACCAGTATTACTTAAATAGTAGTTAGGTGTTTTAACGGTACCGCCTTTTTTTAATGTGCCTTGTACACGCCAGCTAAAGCCTCTAATTTTATCAAAACTTCCTTGCAAAATACCTGATGCCGCTCCTGTTTGTCCATTACTTAAACCTGCAAGATTTAATTCGCCAGTAATTGCGGCGGTATCAGGTAAGTCTTCTGGTTCAACCAACACAACGCCAGCAATGGCATCACTACCATAACGCAATGCATTTACTCCTTTTATGACCGACAATTTTTTCGCGATAAAAGGATCTATTTCTGGCGCGTGCTCATTACCCCACTGCTGACCTTCTTGACGAACACCATTGTTTAAGATAAGTAACCGATACCCCTGCATACCATGAATCATTGGTTTAGAAATAGTAGCACCGGAATTTAATGTAGTTACTCCCGGAATATTTTTTAAAATTTCTCCCAAGTTTTGACCTTTCGTTTTTTGAATTTCTTCGGGAGTCAGTTGATCAACTGTTTGTGTTTTTTTTATTGCCACCCGTTTATCCATGATATCCACCTCATCCAGATTATTTTCGCTGTGAGGTAATTTAAAGATCATTTTTTTTGACTGACTCAAGTACACGTTTACTGTGGTATCTCTGCAACCGATATGTTGTATTAAGAACTGGTGATTACCCACGCACAAGTTTTCAAAGTTAAATTCGCCAGTTTCGTTGGTTTGAGCAACTTCACCGGTTGTGAGCAATTTAACAACGGCAAACTCAAGCCCTTCACTGTTGTCGCTATCACGTATTGTCCCTTTTAGCCTAATTTTACAGGTTTGCGCGCCTGCATTATAAACACCAATGAGAGTTATGAATAAGATAAGTATGTGCGATTTAAACCACATAATAAAATGCAAACGCGCAAGCGTTGCTTTAAAAAAATTAATTCGGAATTAAAAAACTGAAATAGAATTTATTCAGCTACTGGGGGGCCGCGCAATAAAGAAACTGCATGCGTTATGTTGGAAAAGCTTAGAATAGTCCCAACTTTTTTAATTGCGTTTTGCGGCTTTACTGGAATAAAGCTACTAATAAATTTAAAAATATTAAAATATACTGGTTTGTTATACTCTTGAAAATCGCAATCTTCGGCAGATTGAGATTGCAACTTGGTTTCATCGCCTACAATTGACACCGAATGGTTGTGGTGTAATAAATCGTGAATATAAACCTTCGGAACGGCCACCCAAAGTGCCAAAAGCACTAAAAGCGTTGAAACAGAAAACTTTATGAATTTATTTTTAAACATTTAGATTTACAAAATAAGACAATTAAATCGAAAGAAACTAAAAATTAACAATTGAATGGAAATGGTAGCCGCTATTTCTTTTTCGCTGGAAGTTGTTGTCTTTGTTTTGCCATTTCTGCTAAACGCTTTTGGAAATTAGAAACCTTAACCGGTTTCTTCATGTTTTCTTCAAGTTGCGCCCTAATGCTTGCATCGCTTACAACCTTTTTAATTAGAAAATTTTGAAGGAAAGTGAACATATTCGCCAAGAAATAGTACCAACTTAACCCGGCGGCGTATTTATTCATTACCGCTAAAAATATAACAGGCATAAAGTACATCATAAATTTCATGCCCGGCATTTGTGCACTTCCTTGTTGCGGCATCAAGCTGCTGTTCATATAGGTGTAGATAATTGTACTTACAAACATCAATGCCGCGAACAAACTCACATGATCTCCATACACCAAATTGATGAACGGTACGTAACCAAAATTCAAAATACTGTCGTAAGTACTTAAATCGTCAGCCCATAAAAATGCTTGTTGGCGCAATTCGATGGAAGAAGGGATAAAAGCAAAGAGCGCAATCAGAATTGGAAACTGCAATAACAATGGCAAACAACCTGAAAGCGGATTAACGCCAGCTTTACGATACAGTGCCATTTGATCCTGCTGTTTTTTCATCGGATCGGCATTTTTTTCGTACTTGGCAGTAAGCGCATCTGTTTCAGGCTTTAAAACCCTCATTTTTGCCCCGCTCATATAAGTTTTATAAGCAACCGGTAGCAAGACTATTTTAACGACGATGGTCAGAATGAGAATAACAATGCCCATATTCAAATCTTTCAACCAGTTAAACAGCGGTATTACTAACCATTCGTTGATATAGCCAAATACGCTCCATCCGGTGGGAATAACCGATTCAAGTTTTATATCGTATTGTTTTAATGTACTAAAATGATTAGGTCCAAAATAAAACCTGTATTTGAATGTTTCATCGGCACTGTGATTATAAGGAATTCCTAATTCACTGTTGGCTGCCATCACAATATTTGTCGAATTTTCGCGATGAGAGGATCTAACGAAACTACCGCCTTTATTAAAAACATTATCGGCAATGATACTGGCATTAAAAAACTGTTGTCTGAAACACACCCATTTTACGTCAGCGTCTCTTAATTCTTTTTCTTCGCTTTTCGAAACTCCAATATCGCTCGGACTATTATTCACCTGCATATAATGAATATTCACTGCTTGTCGTTCTTTTTCAATATATTTTTCTTGGCTTGGATAGAGCATATTCCAGGCGAGTTGCAGCTGATCTTCGGTTTGAGATATAATGTTCTGCATGCCTACAAAGCGTATTCCAGCGTTAACCATATATTCACCCGGCTTAAGAGAATAGGTATACTCTATGTAACTTTCTGGCTTAGACGTTTCGAGTCTTAACACAATGCCAGAACGCGTACTGGTGATTTGTTTAAAATAAAAACTATCGGTCGAAAAAATACGAGAACGGTCGTAGGCATTTAATTTTAAAGCGAATTGTAACGAATCTTTGTTAAATAGCACAAGGTTTTCAGTTTGATCTGAACGGTGATATTTTTTTAATTCTACTTTTTCGATGATCCCACCTTTATTCGTTATCGTTGCTTTTACATTTTCGTTTTCGATGATAAATGATTCAGATTTGCCGCTAAGCGCTGGGGTAAAATCCCTATAGTTACTTTCGTTCGCAAAGTTTTTCGCGGAGTCAGAAAGTAGAACAACTTGCCTGATCGTGTCGGTTAATTTTACCTGGCTTGCCGCGATTTTGTTGGCTTCAATGATTTCTTGTCTCCGTTGAACAAGGTCAATAGAATCTCTGGTTACCTTGTTTCTTGCTATTTGTTCTTTAGAAGGCCCACTGATATACAACCAAACGCCTAAAATTGCCGCGATTAAACCAAGTCCGATTAACGATTTTTTGTCCACTATTCTAAATTTTAAAGGCGCAAATTTAGCATTTATTTAGGTGGAAAAAAATAAAGAAATCAGCGAAGGTACAGGCGTTAATTCAAGAATTTGACGACCAATTTTTAGGGATGAATGGCAAATATTACACTGAAATGTTTTTTAGATTTCTTTAGAATCTCTCTCCTTCAAGCCTTGCTACCACTGCGCTGGCAACCGCGTTACCTATCACGTTCGTAGCACTGCGGCCCATATCAAGAAGCTGATCAACGGCCAAAAGCAACAACAAACCTTCACCGGGGATTTTAAACATTGTTAACATCCCAGCGATCACCACCAACGAAGCTCTTGGCACTCCGGCCATTCCTTTGCTGGTTACCAATAAAATAAGCATCATATTTACCTGATCACCCATGCTGATATCAATGCCGTAACTTTGCGCGATAAAAACGGTCGCGAAAGTCATGTACATAATACTTCCATCTAAATTAAATGAGTAACCTAGTGGCAATACAAAACTTACAATCCTGTTACTGATCCCGAATTTCTCGAGCGCTTCAATTGTTTTTGGCATGGCACTTTCACTACTTGCCGTGCTGAAAGCAAGTAAAATCGGTTCTTTAATAGCCTTCAATAAACCAAAATAATTAATTTTAAAAAAAAGGCATATCATTAGCAAGATGCCGAAAACAAAAAATACGAGTCCACCAAAAAAACAAACAATGAGATATAAATAACCGCTCAATACATCAAGGCCTTGTTGAATTACTACGGCTGTTATGGCACCAAAAACGCCTAATGGCGCAAAATTCATTACAAAATTAGTGACTTTAAACATCACCTCACTCAAACTCTCAAAAGCTTTGATGATTGGCTTTCCCCGATCTCCGATGGCAGCGGCCGCAACACCAAAAAACAAAGCAAAAACCACGATTGGTAAAATATCGTTGGCGGCCATCGACCTGATAATACTTTCTGGAATGACATGATCAATAAAATTGTGTGAACTCTGAGCGTTTGGTTTCACGCCCGTTTCTATACTCGTTGCGGGTAAATCAAGATGCATTACCTTACCGGGCTCAAAAAGGTTAACAATCACAAGCCCCAGCGCCAAAGCCAATAATGTTGCGCTTGTAAAGTAAATAAGGGTTTTTAATCCAATGCGTCCTACACTTTTAAAATCACCAACTTTGGCCACACCTAAAATGAGCACCGCCAGAACAAGCGGAGCAATAATCATTTTAATAAGATGTAAAAAAATATCACTGAACACGGTAAAATCAGCAGCGACCTTTTTTTTTGCTTCACGAAATAAATTGTCCTCGTATTTGTTTAAGGCGGCAGTTACCTGTGCTTTTATTTCGCTGTTTTCGATGGCGAGAACCGAAGACCTGTCGTACACGAATTTGTTTTTCTTAATCGAAACATTAATGGCGTAGCCTAAGGCAAGACCCAGCAACATGGCTATTAAAATAAAGCCGATTAACTTATTCTTTGAAAAGTAATTCATCTATAATACTTCCTGCAAAGCCTCCATTTTCATTCCTCTCGAACCTTTAATCAATACAGTGTTTTTAATTACGTTATTTTTTTGAAGGTACGATTTACATTCGTTCATTGTTTTGAATTTAATATAATTATTACTGGATGTTTTATAAAATTCTTCCCCAACGAGTATCACGTTTTCGAATTTATTTTCGGCGAGCAATCCAATAACATGCTGGTGTTCTTCTTGGCTATAGTCGCCTAATTCGAACATATCACCCAGCAAAACCAATTTATTAACCGCTTTGTAAGAGGCAAAATTCTCTATCGCCGCTTTCATGCTATTGGGATTTGCGTTATAGGCATCGAGTAAAATGATGTTTTTATCCGTTTTAACAAGCTGTGAGCGGTTCATCGCAGGCAAATACTCTTCAAGCGCTTCTTTAATCAAATGGTCTTCGACTTTAAAATAATGGCCAACGCAAGCCGCCGCCAAGCAATTGATAAAGTTATAGGCCCCTGTTATTTGCGTATAGATGGTCGGGAGTTTGTTCCAATCTTTTTCTCCGTAACGACTAGTAAATTTAAAGTTAACGGTCTCTGCATTGCCAACATTCTTGCCAATCACATCATAAAGTTTTTTGCATCCGTATGTGATCTTATCATTCTCAAACGCCAGTGCATATAAAACGTCATCGTCGCCATTAATAAAGGTTTTGTGGTTCCGTAACTTTAAAAATTTATAAAGTTCACTCTTTCCTTTTTTCACGCCTTCTATTCCACCAAAGCCCTCCAAATGCGCTTTTCCTATATTGGTAATCAATCCAAAATCGGGTTCCGAAATCCTGCACAAGTCTTCTATTTCTCCTTGATGATTAGCTCCCATTTCAATAATAGCAAATTCGTGTTCAGAATTAACTTTTAGAAGAGTTAGTGGCACGCCGATATGGTTATTAAGATTACCTGAGGTGGCAAGTGTCTTATATTTTTTAGATAAGACAGCATTTATAAACTCTTTATGGGTCGTTTTAGCGTTACTTCCTGTAATTGCCAGAAATGGAATGTTAAGTTGTTTGCGGTGATAATTTGCGAGTTCTTGCAAGCTTTTTAGAACGTCGTTTACTAAAATTACTTCCGAAATAGTTGCATATACTGCTTCATCTACGACAGCTAATTTGCAACCGGCTTCAATGGCTTTGTGGGCAAAGGAGTTCGCGTTAAAATTATCTCCCTTTAATGCGAAAAACAGGGCTCCTTTTTCTGGCTTTCTAGTATCGGTGCAAATCAATTGGCCCGACTCAATGAAGTGCCTGTATAATTCTTCGGTAGTGATTTTTGTAAGCATGGCACAAAATAAAAAAAACCCCTAAGCAAATTGCTTAAGGGTCAAATCTATTTATTAACAGTCAACTATTTTTTTCCACCCAACCCAACAGGACTACCAACACGGGTCATAGAACAACGAAACCCTAACCAAGCGTTTGATTGCCTCTGATCGAGATATCTTCTAACTCCCGGATTAAGGAAGTAAGCCCGGTCTCTCCAACTACCACCTTTTAAAACACGTGATTTATCGTTAACAAGTGAGGTTTTAGCATACTCGTACATCATTTTATCAGATCTTTCGGCGTAAGCTTCCTCACCTTCAGCGTAATAAATGCTTGAGTTAACATCACCGTCCATGTAATTAATATAATCTGCGGCTTTATAATTTCTGCGTTCGTCAAGGTTATCTGTAGCTACGGCGGCTGATACTTCACGCCACTGCACGCGACCTGGAATATCAGACTTCCCTTCCGGGTTTGCATTATTATTGCCTTGAGGATCAACAGTCATAATCGTAAGAACACTATCATTAACGTCGATAGCATCAACACTTCCACCGTGGAGGGTAGGATTATTCACTTTGTGTTTAAATTTTTGATAAACAGGGCCGTCTACGTTGGTTAAAATTTCACCACCTAAGCCGCCAATAAGTGTAGCACTATCGCGTTTTTGAGTAGAGAAAATATTGCCACGGAAAGGTCTGAATTCATCGGCATCTTGCAAAGTATTAGGGCGATAAACGTCCATTACCCATTCACAAACGTTACCCGACATGTTATAAAGCCCGTAGTCATTTGGCCAATAACTGTAAACAGGGGCAGTAATGTCAGCATTATCGTTTAAGAAACCCGCAGTTCCCATATAATCACCCGCACCGCGTACAAAGTTCGCGTTAATCTGGCCTAAGTATTGATCGGTAGCATTACGCACGCCATGCCCGTTCCAGGGATAAATTCTGCGATCTGTGATACGCTCGCCAATGGTATTTCCAATTAAACCGTACGCAGCGTACTCCCATTCAGCTTCTGTTGGTAAACGATATTTTGGTAAAAAAATACCATCTTCCATTTTTACATCACGCTCGGGGTTTTGTTCATCGAAAGAAGGAAGTTTTCTTTTAAGTTGACCGCCCCATTTTCCCGACATATAGGCTTCGGTAGAAAAATAATCTGCTTCAGAAGGACTTGGTGAATGATCTAACAAACCCTCACGGATCAAAATAAATTCGTTGACCCGGTCGGTACGCCATGCGCAAAAATCATTGGCTTGCAACCAGTTAACGCCTACAACAGGGTAATCGCGGTATGCAGGGTGGCGCAGGTAATATTCAACAAATGGCTCGTTATAAGCTAGTTTTTCACGCCAAACCAAGGTGTCTGGTAACGCTTTATAATAAATGTCGGGGTAAGTAGGGCCAAATACGCGTTGTGTCCAGAACAAATATTCAACATAGGAGAAGTTACTTACTTCTGTTTCATCCATATAAAAAGACGAAATAGTTACGCGGCGTGGAACGTTGTTCCATTCGTAGGTAACGTCGTTTTCAGTGCGACCCATTGAAAAAGTGCCGCCTTCAATTAAAACCAATCCCGGCCCGGTTTCCTGTTCTTCGTAAGGTGGTTTTTCAAAACCCCCGTTGGTTGGGTCGTTATAGGCCCATCCCGTTACAGAGGAACGTTCCTGAGAGCATGAAACCAGCATGGCCGCCACAATAAAGGCGAGCGATTTTTGGTTTTTTATCCATTTTATATTCATTGCTTGATATAATTTTTATAAGGTTGTAATATGAAATAAACAAATTAACTTTTGTAATTCCAAAGGGCTATTTCAATACTAAAATACTATAATCTTAACGCTATAACGTTTTATTTTTAAAAAGGTTACAAAATTTATTAAAATGATGGGCAGCTTATCGTTCTGTATTTTCTACGTTTGGTTTTACACTCGAACTGAACCTGAAGTGAAATTTCGTGAGATCCTGCGGTGTTGCCACTGAGTTTCGAGACAGTCACGTCATAACTGTAACCAAATTTAAAGTTATCGTTTTGTAATCCTACAAGGGCAATAACAGCGTCACCGCTTCGATACCATAAACCAGCAACAAATGAGTTTTTCACGTAATAAAGGCCTAGATTAAGTTGTGTAAATTTTTGTTGCGCTTGAAATAAGATGTTTGGCGAAAGGTAACTTTCATTTCCTTTTTCTAGTGGAATGATTGCACCACCATGCACAGTAAATTTAGCGGGTAGGCGTGAATCACCCAGAAGTCCTTCGTTTGGCTGACTGATGTGGTTGGCTGCAAATCCAACGAAATAGTTTTTACTATATCCTAACATACCAACAGAAAAATCGGCGTTTCTTTTGTTCTGAGATGGAACGGCTTCCGAAGTATTCCACACAAAGCCTCTCCGTGGATCAATCATATCACCAAAGCTCAATTTCGATTTATCAAGTGTTTTTTGAAGATAAGTCGCCTGAATCCCAAATTTGAGGGAAAATTCTCTTGTAATAGGCGCTAAATAGGAATAAATTAAACTGAAGTTTGTCGTTTTTAAAGTTCCATTTCCCTGATCGTCTGTCATCACTAATACACCTAAGCCACCAGCTAAAGGATCTAGGTGCATATCATAAGATGCGGAGTAGGTGACATAGGGGGCTGAAAGCGCCGGCCACTGATTACGATAGTTCATACAAATCCTGGGACACCTGGCAGTACCGGCAAACGCGGGATTTAAATAAAGTGGATTCGCATAAAATTGCGTGAATTGCGGATCCTGAGCTCTTAAATCAAGTAAGAGTACAGAAAACACTAGTATTGGTAACAGAACGCGATGCTTCATATTTAGATATTAACCTAACGTATTTGACAAATATATAGAATGATATTTAGAAATAAAAATAATTTCTTAACAATATTTTTGCAACCTAAGCGTTAATTTGTTGTTCACTTTGCTTAACTTAACGATTTTATGATTTCACGCACTGCGCTCCTATTTTCACTCATTCTTTGCGATAATTTTATTTTTAGTCAAAAAGAGTTTAAGAGTAATTCGGCTTCTCCAATAGGTACAATTATTTCAAAAACTATTTTCCATACTTCAAAAATAGTAAATTCGACCAACGCCGACACCGCGTTTATTAAAGTGCAAGTTAACGGCGCCTATTACGAGCCTTCTAAGAACAATTTACCTTATTATGGTATTTCTAAAACAACCGATTACGAGCAGTCTGCAGCACCCGCTCTAAATATTAAAAGTATTCAGTTGGTTAGCGAACCCCACGCTTCTGTGATAAGAAAACAATTTGGTAAGTTTCTTAGCAGCAATTTTGAGATCGTATCCGTGTACAGCCTATGTAAAAATTTAAATTTAAACGACTACCAACTTTTTCCTTTCCGTATCAATTCGTCGCAACAAGTTGAAGAGCTGATTGAATATGACCTAACCTGGCAGGTCACAAACAATAATAATAAATTAGCGCGTGGAGCCGCTGCGGCTTCCTTCACAACTTCATCGGTGTTAGCAACAGGAAATTGGTATAAAATTGGTGTGTCTCAATCTGGTATCCATAGAATCAATAAAGCCCTATTAACTTCTATGGGCCTTGATATCACAAAAATAGATCCTTCGAAACTCAGACTTTTTGGAAACGGTGGTAAGATGCTTCCTGAACTTAACAGTGATTTCCGGCATGATGATCTTAGAGAAAATGCGATTGTTGTTGTGGGTGGAAACGATAATGTATTTAATGATAACGACCATGTTTTGTTTTACGCCTCAGGACC
>Ga0105048_10019914_pt1 | contig 10262 bp, 11 predicted proteins | sample MAT05_FD_78382 | JGI IMG/M metagenome (GOLD analysis project Ga0105048, IMG submission 78382) | Freshwater microbial communities from Lake Fryxell liftoff mats and glacier meltwater in Antarctica - MAT-05 | ecosystem: Environmental > Aquatic > Freshwater > Ice > Liftoff microbial mat | place...
CCCAAACACCGAAACACGCCCGAGGCACGCCCGCTTTCCCCGATTCCTTGCACGGAAACCCCCTTTGATCGACTTATTGCCACGCGGTGCAATCAACCGACGTTCTTGATCGATTGACCAACGTTGCCGTTCCTTTGATCTGTTGCGAGCCCGCACTGTTTGACGATCTGAGAATGACCGGCCCCACGTGGATGTCAGACATGGGCGACGTTGATGCCCAGAAAACAATTCAAATCACAGCGCCAACACACCCGCTTGCAGGTGGATTAACGGGGCTCACAAGTGTTGTATCCGCTGACAACCGTTTTGTGTGGGGAGTACCAGCGGCGGCGGCAACAAAGGTCGCAACCATTGCAGGTCAAGCGAATCACGCTGCTATTTTCGCCTACGAAAAAGCCGTGTCGAGGGTGGGCATGACTGCACCAGAGCGCAGGGTTGGCTGGTTTGCCAACCGTGCGGTGCCCGCACAATTGAACGAGAACGGATGGCGGCTCTTTGAGGTCGCCGTTTCTTGGGTCGCCCAACTGCCCACGGTTGCGTCGACAAGCACGGTCGAGTTTGTCGACATGCTGTCGGCCTAGGCTTACTTGGTCGGGGTGATAGGATTCGAACCTACGGCATCCTGGTCCCAAACCAGGCGCGCTACCAGACTGCGCTACACCCCGTTACCCAACAAATCGGCAAGCCAATTGGCTGGGAGAAGTTTGATACTACAACCACCTTCCGCGCGCCAGTGCTTAAGCGATGTTCCTTGTTTTCAGATAAACTTTCATGGCTTCCGCCAGGGATTTGAAGGCCGCGGCCCGGTGGGAAAGGCTGTTTTTCTCGGCCAAATCGATTTGAGCCATGGTTTTGCCTAGTTGAGGCAAAAAGAACAACGGATCGTACCCAAAGCCGCCCTCGCCCTGTGCTTTTTCCAAAATCTGGCCTTCGCAGGAGCCAAACCGCACCAGGCTTTCTTGGTTTTCCAGGTCTACGAACACCGCACAGCATTGGTAACGAGCCGTCCGTGATTCTTTTGGCACCCCAACCAGCGTTTGCAGCAGCTTTTCGTTGTTCCTCGCGTCGTTGCTGGGCAACCCGGCATACCGGGCCGACCAGACCCCAGGTTCACCCCCAAGCGCGTCCACTTCCAGCCCCGAATCGTCCGCGATTGCCACGAGGCCTGTGGCACGTGCGGCTTGGTGGGCTTTGGCCAAGGCATTGCCCTCAAAGGTGTTCTCGTCTTCGCGTAACTCAGCATCTGGAGCCACAGCGTCGATAGTGACAAGTTGCACCGGCAAATCGCCCAGCAGCGATGCAATCTCAGTCACCTTGTGCGCGTTTCGGCTGGCCACCACGATCTTCAATCTTTCGCTCATTTTGCCTTCCTTTACTTCGCTGCAGCCAAAGCTTGTTGTTGCAACGCGAACAACTGCTGCGCGCCAACGCGGGCCAGCGCAACCAAACGATCGTACTCTTCTGCAGTAAATGGTTCTGCTTCCGCGGAGCCTTGAATTTCAACGAAGCGACCGTCGTTGGTGATCACGAAATTGAAATCCGTATCCGCTTTTGAATCTTCTTCGTAAGCAAGATCCAACAATGCCGATCCCTTTACGATACCTGTGGAAACAGCCGATATCGCTCGCACCATTGGATCCTTTGCGAACGGTGTTTTGGCACCGATGCGCCGCACCGCCAACGCCAACGCCACCCACCCGCCAGTGATTGCTGCAGTTCGGGTACCGCCGTCGGCTTGAATCACGTCGCAATCAATTGTGATCTGCCGCTGCCCCAATGCGGTGGTATCCACTGCGGCCCGCAGCGCCCTTCCTATCAGACGCTGAATCTCCGTGCCTCGCCCACCCGGGTTGCGACCCGAACGCGTGTGAGTGGAGCGTGGCAACATCGCGTATTCCGCAGTCACCCAACCCTTGTTCTTGCCTTCCAAAAAAGGTGGCACTTTGTTGTCAACACTGGCGGTGCAATGAACTTTTGTGTGACCGAACTCGATCAGCACCGAACCTTCGGCATAGCGGTTTACGTCGGGTGTTATGCGCACTTCGCGCATTTGGTCTGGCTGTCGGCCATCGGGTCGCATGTGGGCGACAATCGGGGAAGAGGCCTTTGCTGTCAACTGCCGAAACACGTGCCTATCTGGCGTTCTGCGGTTGTCGCGGAACCGCAGCCGTGCAACCATAAACCAGTTGGCCCCACCGCAACTTTCTGAAGATCCCGATTCGCGCCTAGGCACCCGCCTAGGCAATTACGCGCTCAAAAGCGTGCTGGGCCGAGGCGGAATGGGTGTGGTGTATGAAGGCGAACACATCTACATACGCAAGCGTGTGGCTGTCAAAGTGCTCGACAACCGGTTCTTCCACGACAAAGGCGCCCGCGAAAGGTTCTTAACCGAAGCCCGCGCCGCCAGTTTGGTGGATCACCCAAACATTGTTGGCGTCACGGATTTCGGCGAAGCCGAAAACGGCACGGTTTATTTGGTGATGTCTCACGTTGATGGCGAAGCGATGGAGCGGTTGCTTCAACGTGAAGGGCCGTTGCCATTGTTCCGAACGTTGGTGATTCTTGGCCAAGTGGCGCGCGCATTGGGGGCCGCACATTCACGGGGCGTGATTCACCGCGATCTGAAGCCCGACAACATCATGGTTGAGCAGCGCGCTGGGCGACGTGAGTTGGTGAAAACCTCTCAAGATAGCCGCGGTTCACTTGAGCTGGTTGAATCGGAAAACCGTTTTGATTTTGCAACGGTGCTTGATTTTGGCGCTGCGATGTTTTGGGGTGCGGTTGATGGTCGCAGCAGCGACAACGGCGTGGTGATCGCAACACCGCAGTACATGGCACCTGAAACCGCGCGCATCGGCGTTGCGGATCAACGTTCCGATATTTATGCGTTAGGCATCATTTTCTATCGGGCTGTCACGGGCTCTCTACCCTTTGACGGAAACGATCCCGCACAGATCATGCTGTCCCACGTGCGCGACGATCCCGAACCTCCGCGGCGGCGCAACCCCAAGGTTGAGATCACGTCGGAAGCAGAACGCGTAATGCTCAAGGCGCTTGAAAAAGCTCCTGAACGCCGGCACCAACGCATGGAAGAATTCTATGCCGATCTGCAACGCTGCTATGGCAGCACGCGTTTTCGTCGCGTGGGTAACGCTGTGCCCGAAGAATTCACCCCTGAGGCAGAGGATCTGCTGCGCCCGATTCCGCTGCTGCGCCCAAAGGTGCCAACAATACAACCAGCGCCCGCGCCACAGGTGCCCAGTGCGCCGGCCGTCATCGAAGGCAGCCGCCCTTTGTTGCTTACAAAGAAAAAGGGCCATAAAACGCTGCCTTTCGGTCCAAACACGCCGGGAATCGGAGGCTTGGCCAATCCCCTCCAGCCGCGCAGGCCTACGTGGCCGTACATGACCCCGGAACCCGATGGGGTTGACGACGATCTGCCTACGCCACCTGTAATCAAACGTTAGCAAACACGCCCATTCACGTACATGAACTCATGAAACGTCAGCGGCGATGCAAATAAAATGAAGAGAACACAAAGCCCGTTGGCACTAACATAGATAACCAGTCCTGCGGTTGGCGCGAATAACCCAAGGTGCTCCCTTGCAGAAAGACAAAGCCATGAAGTCCGCGAATTTATCTTTGTTTGCAGTGGTTGGCGTTGCTTGCTTGATGGCTGTCTCTGGCAGCGTGGCCTGTGGGGTGTCCGGCGATGGGTTAGGCAATGCCACAGATCCCAATTCCATCAACGTTGGGGAAGGTGCTGCCAATGGCAGCGGTATGAATTCGGGCATGGGAGGCTCACCAGGGCAAGGTGGTCAAAGCCAATCGGCCGCAGGTGGTAACACGGCAACAGGTGGAAACACGATGATGGGCGGGGGCAAAGGCGGATCTCCTGCGAACACGGGTGGCGTGATGGCAGGTGGCAACGGCGGGATGCGCACCGGCGGGGCGGGTGGCATGCAAACGGGCGGCATGAACACTGCTGGAGCTGGTGGTATGGGCGGGATGCTCATGGGCGGCAGCGGCGGCATGCTCATGGGTGGCTCCGGCGGCACGGGCGGCATGGGCGGCGCTGGCGGTATGGGCGGCGCTGGCGGTATGGGCGGCGCTGGCGGGTTGGTTCACAACACGTCGCCGACGCCTGGCGAGATCAAGTGCGGCTCCGACGAATGCAATGACGGGGATTACTGCTGCAGAACGAATGGCCAAACCAAGTGCCTGAGCCGAGCAAAAGATTGCCCGCAAGGTTCCTCCTATCGAGGGTGCGACGATCAAAAAGACTGCGCAGCTAACATGGTGTGCTGCGGCGCAATGCTTCAGAACAGCTTTAACACAGCCTGCGTACTTGGCTTTCAATGTATGCCGCCAGAAGTCGTCGTGTGCGCCAACGCGACACAATGTTCTGACGGTCGATTTTGTTGCGCGAGACCTGTTGCAAACATGACAATGGGCGTCTGCCAACGCAGCTGCCAATAACACCGCTTCAACGCGGAACGCACTGGCTATATGGCTGGCGGCCAGCGGGTGCAGGCAACTCTCGGCACGCATAGCCATCGACGCAATCGGCATCCAACGCACAACTTGATTGGGCCGCCACCATCATCGCGGCGGTTGCAAGGCATGCGGCGCCAACCACGCTCGAAATCACACCAGGAAGTATCAACGAATTCGAGTCTTGGTGTTCGCCGATGACCCACGCCGTGCCGCCACCCGCCGCAAGCACGCCTCCAATTCCACCAACAATCTTCGCGGACCGGTAAGGTGCGCTGCAACCTGCCAGCGCCAAAGCCAACACGGCGACAAACGAACGCAACCCAATCCGATGCGTGAAAGGATTCGCCTTACTGAGGGGCCGGTGCGCGCAGGTTCGTTGCATGGCACGGGCATTGTGCCGCAAAATCCGCCCGATGCGATAGTTTCAGCTATTCTGCGACCGTGCGCGCTTTTCCTTTCATTCTTGCCGCCCTCGTCTCATCAGCCGTTGTGGTATCAGCGCCAAGCACCACGGCTTTGGCGGCTGACAAGGACAATGGCTGGCTGCGTGGGCCCCATCCGTTCTTGAAATCGAACGCCCTGCAGATCTCTGGCGGCTTCAGCACGATTTCCGGAGGCGGAATCGGCGGGCTCAAGCTAAAGACAGCCTTCGAATACGAATTGTTGGGCAGCCTGTGGCTTAACCTTCATGTGAGCTTCGTAGATGGTTCAGACAAACCCATTGATGGCCGTGCTTGCGCCAGTTGCGGTCGAATGGCCGATGCCATGGGTGGCCTTTCGTATCGACTCCGCATGCCAGTGCCCATCATCGTCACTGGCACTGTCAGCGGAGGTTTTCTGTTCGTGTTTCCCGATGAATACGCTTCCGCTATGGGCGTAGGAGCCCGCGCCGCTGTTGCCGCTCGTTATTACTTTTTCGATTGGTTGGGCTTCGGTGTTGAACTGGCGAACACTGTGGGAATCGTATCTCACGAAAACGCGTCGGGCCTTTCACGCGGCCTCGCCAGTCTTGATGCGCTGGCAGGCGTCGAGATTCAATTCGACACGCCTTAGGCCAAGGCGAGCCTATCGCACGCGCTGCATGATCGACGTAAAGAATCCGTCGGTGCCATGGCGGTGCGGAAACAAACGCAAAGTGTCTCCGTCGCCTAACATCTTTGCACGTTCAACGCCCAGGACGTCTTGCAAAGGCACGGGCACAAACTCAGTCCGCTCGCGCAAGAACGTTTCAATCACCATTTCGTTTTCAGATCGCAACACGGTGCAGGTGGCGAAGATCAACCTTCCGCCAACAGCCACCAACGGCGAGTAGGCGACCAACAGCGACAGTTGCAAAGCTGGAAAGCGGGCGACATCCGACGGTGATGATCGCCACCGCGCTTCGGGGTTGCGTCGCAAAGTTCCAAGGCCAGAACAAGGTGCATCCACCAACACACGATCCCACGATTCGCCACGCGCTTCTTCAGGCAATACAGCGCCTTCCACAGCACGTGCGGAAACATTCGAAAGCCCTGCGCGCCGCGCACGCTTGCGCAGTTCTTCCAGCTTTTTTCCAGCCGTATCCATCGCAAACAAGCGCCCTTTGCCTTGCATCAAGGCACCCAACGCCAAAGTTTTGCCACCGGCGCCTGCACAGGAATCAACCACGCGACTGCCTGGGGTCGGGTCCACGGCTTCGGCCACAAGTTGGCTGCCTTCGTCCATGACCTCGAACAGGCCTTCTTTGAACGATTCCAATCCAAGAGCGTTTACCCGTGTTTTGAACACCAACCCAAACTTCGCCAACCGAGTGGGTTCCGCAACAACGCCTTCGCTTGCCAAACGCTTGATAAGATCGTCGCGGCTGATCATCCGCGTGTTGGTCATCACCATCAACGGGGCGCGTTCGTTCATCGATTCAGCCAGCTTTATTGCCTCGCTGTGCCCGACGTCTTCGACGAAGCGTTCAAACATCCACGTAGGAAACGAAAGACGAATGGCATCACGTTCGTGACCGCCTTTCTTGCCTAAGCCGAATTCGGATGCAGCGATGGTGCTTGCTACCACCGAGTAACCCATGATCGGGCGCAGTTCGGTTGCGGCCATGTCCGCTGTAACGATGCTTTGGCTTAGCTCCCAAAACAGCAGTTTTGCCTGGTCCCGCATCATGGGGGTCACGATGCGCTTGGGGCCACGGTTGAAAACAGCCAGTTCGTCTACTTGGCCGTCCAAACGCCGGTCCATGCGCAGCAGGCCGTACACCGTTTCAGCAATCAAACGACGATCCCGGCTAGGTAGGTTTCGGTGCACCCTAAACGCACGGCTCATGATGTCTGTGGAATGTGACCACTCTGAACGAATTTCCGCCGTGATCTGCAGGGCCAGCTGACGTGCATTGCCCGCCAATCGATGTTTGATTGAATCGGCGGTATCGTCGGTGACTGCGGGGCTGCGAAGTGTCATGGCGGGCGTCCTATGGTAATCTAGTTATATGAGCGACGCGGGCGCAGGTGCAAAGAGTGGCAAGCCAAATCCTTACTCAGTTGCGAAGGCTCAGTTTGAGAAGGCCGCCACTTTGTCAGGTTTGGCCGACGAAATCCGGCTGATTCTTTCACAACCCAAAAACGAGCTTATCGTGAACTTCCCCGTCCGCATGGACGACGGCAGTTACCAGCTGTTTAAGGGTTACCGGGTCCAGCACAACAATGCGATTGGGCCCTATAAGGGTGGCATTCGCTACCACCACGATGTCTCGTTAGACGAAATCAAGGCCTTGGCCTCGTGGATGACCTACAAATGCGCTCTGCACGAGATCCCCTTCGGCGGCGCCAAGGGCGGTATCAAATTCGACCCCAGCACACATTCGCAATCGGAACTTGAACGCATCACCCGGCGTTTCACCTTCGAGCTGGGCAACAACATCGGCCCCGAACACGACATCCCCGCCCCTGACGTGGGTACGAACGCCCAAACGATGGCCTGGATGATGGACACCTACGTAAGTTTTACGGCCGCTGGAAGCCGTCAAGCCAACCACGGCGTGGTCACGGGCAAACCCTTGACTTGTGGGGGCTCGCAGGGGCGCTCGGCCGCCACGGGACAAGGCGTGGTTCATTGCATTGCTGAATGGGCACGCGACAAACGTTTCGATCTGAACGGCGGCACGTATATCGTGCAAGGGTTCGGCAACGTGGGATCGAACACGGCGAAGATCTTGGCACGCACGGGTGCCTCGATGATCGCTGTTGGCGATTGGAAAGGCTACATCTTCAATAGCGAAGGCATCAACCCCTTCAAGCTTTCAGAATACGTTGTTAAAAACGGTACGGTGGCTGGCTACCCAGGAAGCCAAACCATCACGCGCGACGAATTCTTCGCCGTTCAAACAGACATCTTGGTGCCTGCCGCGCTTGAACTTGAAATCGGCGAAAAAGAAGCGCGCGCCGTGAAATGCAAGATGATCGTGGAAGCCGCCAACGGTCCCACCGACAACGATGCCGACGCCATTTTGGCTGAACGGGGCATCGATGTAATTCCCGATATCTTGGCCAACTCGGGCGGCGTGGCGGTGAGCTACTACGAGTGGCTTCAGAACAAGCGGTCTGAGTTCTGGGATCTGGAAGACGTTGAAGATCGTCTGGCAAAGCGCATGCGTCGCACCTATGCCGCGGTTATGGAATACGCCGCGCGAAAGAAGTGCGACTGGCGTACAGCCGCGTTCTGCATTGCCTTAGATCGCGTGTCAAAAACGTACATCGATCGCGGCATCTTTCCGTAGGCCTAAAAAACGCGATTGAAGCGGCGCGTGCTTAGGCTACGCCGCTTTTTTTATGCCTTCCGTGCGCGGGAGCGCCGACGCAAAACCAACAAACTTGCAAGCCCCAGCGTAAGCAACAGCGCGCTGCAAGGCACACCCCGCGAGGCAATCTGGCAGCCGCCTCCGCTCTTTTCAGACGTGTCAGATCCACCAGCACCGCCGCTATCACCGCCGGCGCCGCCACTATCGCCTCCGGCGCCGCCTTTGTTGCCACCAACGCCACCACCGCCGCCTGCCTTGCACGCTCCTTCAACGCAGCCTTGACCGGACGGACAAAGATTGTCGCCGTTGTCGGTCACGCCGTCGCAATCATCGTCTAGGAAATTGCATCTTTCAGCCTTGGGCGTTCCAGGCCTGCACGATGAAATTGTATCGCAACTAGGTGCCGTGCGAACACAAAGGCCCACACCACAAATGGGAAGTGCGCCGTCGTCAATCTTGGTGTCGCAATCATCGTCCTTGTTGTTGCATATCTCCATGGCGTCAGGATTGATCATCTTGTTGTTGTCGTTGCAATCCTTGTTGCCAAGGCCCCAACCGAAGACTTTTCCGCAACCCATCATCGTGTCAGTGCCAGCGCCAAAACCGTCGCCATCAAGATCGCGGTACAAGGCCACGGGAGGCAACCCCTCATCCGTTTTGCCGTCACAGTTGTCATCCACTGCGTTGCAAAGCTCTTTCGCACTTGGCGCAATTAACTTTTCGCTGTCGTTGCAATCTCCCTTCTTATTGGCAATGCCGATGGCAGGATCACAAGCTTTGATAGGCATCGTGGCGTCGTCGCCAAACCCATCTTCATCAACATCCACCCAATAATCTGACCCGCCTGCACAACCGACAGCCATAGCGACGCGTGCTCGACCAAAGGCGTCGCCATGGTCTTTTTCAGCCATGTTGCCGCCAATGGCGTTCACAGTGAACACGACCGACGATTTTGTCTTCGGCGCTACCCAATCAATATCAAAAGTAACCTTGCCGTTGATCGCGGTTTTCGGCACGCCATCATGGGTGACCCCCATTTCAATGAGCTTGGTGCCCTGCCCTGCCACCAACTTGTACTGGCCTACCAACGCAGGCTTGGCGGCGATTGACATGGCCTCCAGGTAAAGCCCACCAAGCTTGGCAATGGGAGATTCAATGGAGACAGAAAGGCGTACCGTTTGATCAAAAGCGGGCACCGTTGTGCTGGGAACAAGCTTCACAACCGCGGCCGTTGTGGCTTCGTGACACCCGCGACAATTAGGTGAAGCGATGCCTTCAGTCTTGGCCCAGGCAGCGGAACCAAGCGGCCCCCCTCCCAGTGCGATGACGCTCAAAACAATAAGGCCACGGAAAACGACGGTCATGCGGGGATGGTACTGCATAGGTTAACCATTAAAACGGAGTGTTTAGTATAGATTGCCCGCCCTAGTGGTCAACGAAACGCGACCACAACCTGTGTTTCTTTACGCCAATACGGTAAATGGCCTAGCGCGTCGTATCCTAGAGTTTTTTCGCCAACCACACGGATTGACTACACACTCGCATTGTTTAACCGTTGATGGATGCAGCGAGCTCAGATCGTTTTAGATGACGAAACCGCAACGCGGTTAAAGTTAGTGTCAGCGAGAGTTAACGTCAGCATGTCTGAGGTTGTACGTCGTGCCCTGGGCTTGTATTTCGACCGCCAGGCGCCCGATACTTCTTGGATAGGCGCGCTTGTTGCTCAAAAAAAGGTTAGCCACGAATTAACTGACATTCGGAAAAGCGTTGCGGCAGCGCGTAAATCGGCAACACCATGAGCTTCGGCCTCGACTCGTCTGTGATACGAACGAACGGGCCTAAACACGTTAACGTTGGACCTCGCCCAGGTGAAGCTAGGTTAATCAGAGTAACGATCGGTCATGCCCCACCGGCCTGAGTGATCGTTACTCGGCACGCTTCACGCGCCTACGGTGCTTTCACGCAGAAAGCTGAAGGTTCCAAGGCA
>Ga0105048_10019915_pt1 | contig 10262 bp, 3 predicted proteins | sample MAT05_FD_78382 | JGI IMG/M metagenome (GOLD analysis project Ga0105048, IMG submission 78382) | Freshwater microbial communities from Lake Fryxell liftoff mats and glacier meltwater in Antarctica - MAT-05 | ecosystem: Environmental > Aquatic > Freshwater > Ice > Liftoff microbial mat | place...
CCGCCGGCTCGAGCGGGCGGCCGGGGCCGGCCAGCGCCCGTTCAACGCCAGGTGGCGCCGCGCCGCCAGCCGCGCCGCCACCCGCGCCGCCGGCACCACCCGCTGCATTTCCCCCTGATGCGCCGGGCCGCGCGCGGCGCTGCACCTGGGGCGCGACGCCGCTGACGGCACCTGCCGGGCGCTGCGCCAGCACCCGATCGGCCACGCTGTCGGCTTCGGCCTCCAGCGGATCATGGGCGCCGCCGACCTGCAGCTTGGGCTGCACGCCGCGTCTGCCCAGCAGCCGCTGCATGTCCTGGTTGCCGGTGCGCGCGGGCAGGCGCTCAATCTTGGGCGGTGACAGCAGCATGACGGCGGGCGTGGCCGGCGCCACCGCCTTGCGGCGCCGGGAGGGCGGCACGAGGGTCATGGCGAGTCCCCTCCATCGCGGTTGCCGGTGCCGGGGCTGCGCGGCGCCATGGCGTTGAGCCGCGCCTCCAGCGCCTCAAGTCGGCGCAGGGGCAGCCGCTCGGACAGCTGGTCCTGGGCCTGGCGCACGCTGCCCAGATCGCTGCGCAGGCGCGTGATCTCGACGTCCTTCTCGGCCGCGCTGCGGCGCAGCGAACCCAGTTCGGCCTGCAGCGCCTGCAGCTGCTCGGCCTGCGCCGCGCGTGCCGCAGCGTCCTCGCTGGCACGCTGGGCATCGGCGCTGCGCGCCTGCTTGAGCTCGGCCAGTTCGCCGCGCACCGCATCGACGGCGACGGCCGTGCCTTTCAGTTGCTGCACCTGGGCATCGATCGCCACCACGGCCTGGGCGTCGACCTGGGTGGTCGTCAGCGTCGGCGTGAGGGCGTAGTACTTCACGATGCCGTCTTCCTGGTACAGCGTGACCCGGTCACCGGCCTTCAGCGCCAGCGGGTAGCGCGTCAGCGTCTGCAGACGCTCGCGGGTGCTGGCGTCGACGCTGCGCACCTCGCTGACCTGCACGTGCTGGGCCAGCAGCGCCGACTGGGCCTGCGCCGCGGGCTGACCGACGATGCTGTTCTCGCGCGTGTCGGACGGCCGCACAGGCTGGAAATCCCAGTGCGCGATGCGGTCGCCGAACTGGCCGCCAAAGCTGCCCAGCAGCGTGCCGGACTTGCTGCTGCCCTCGCGCACCAGACCCTTGAAGTCGCTGGCGCGCCACCAGTCGACGAGCTTGATCGATTGCTCGGCACTGACACGGTCGCGGCCCAGCGGCCGCGCCTGAGGCAGGTCGATCTCCAGCGTCACCGCCAGGCGGCCGCGCTGGGTGTTGATGCGCGGCTGGTCGATGGTGTCGAGCACCAGCTTGTCGTCCAGCTTGACGCGGAAGAACAGGTCGGGCGCGACATCCGGCTTGAAGTCGCCGAAGTAGGCGCTGCTGTAGCTCATCGTGAAGCGGCCGTCGTCGTCGGCGGTGGCCTGGCCCAGCAGGTCGTGGAACTTGGTGTCGCGGTCCCAGGCCTCAACCCTGGCGCCGCGCACGCCGCGCCGCGAGACGCGGTCGACGACCTGACCGACGATGATGTATTCAAGGGTGTCGTCGACGCGGGGAACTCGTTTGGTGACCATGGCATGGCTCCTTCAGGGCACCAGCTTCAGGCAGCAGAAGCGGGCGAACAGCGCCTTGACCATCGACAACAGCGGCATCGCGGACAGCCAGTAGCCCCAGGTGCGGAAGGACTTGGCATAGTGGCGGCCGCTGAAGTTGCAGATGTGCTGCACACGGCCGGCGGTGATCTCGATGGTGCCCAGGTAGACCCGGTCCTCGGGGCCGCAGGTCGGGCAATCGACCAGGAACTGGTCGCAAAACCCGTCCTTGATGTACTGCAGCAGTACGCCGGCCAGATCGGTGAAGCTCCTGAGCATCTCGTCGCGGTACACCGCCAGCGTCACCGGCGGCTCGGCGGTGAAGCTTTGCGCGCCGCTGATCACGGTGTTGATGTCGACCAGGCTCAGGCTGTTGCTGAGGTAGTTGAGCACCACCACTTGGCGCTCGGCGGGCGTCACCGCGGCGGCGATGGGGAAGATCTGCAGCGGCAGGCGCACGCCCGGCTGCAGCACCGCCAGTGCGGTGTCGAACAGCCGCGCCCGGCAGCTGACCATGTCGGTGATCGCCAGCGCGTTGCGCGACGGCAGTGGCGCCAGCCGCCAGACGCCGTTGCTGCCCAGCAGCACCGGCGTCTGCGCGGTGTTGCTGGCCAGCGTGAAGCGCAGCAGCGCGGTCTGGCCAGCGCTGGTGCCGGTGGCGAAGACGATGCCGTCGACCACGCGCAGATCCTCGACCGGGACGTCGCCGAAGCTGGCGCGGCCGATGGCGTTGAACGGTGTCGAGGTGGCCAGCGTAGTGAGGTCGATGCGCCGCAGCCGGTCGAAGGCGCCGGTCTGCACGCCGCCGCTGTGCTCGCTGGCGACGGCGGCGATGCCGTTGCCGTCGACCGCCAGCAGACCGGTGGCGTTGAAGATCACGCTGGGCGTAGGCGCCAACGGAATCAGCGCCGGGTCGAAGACATACAGCCCGCGCAGCGCGGCTGCGGTGTCGCTGCGACCGATGGCGAACAGCCGGTTGGGTTGCGCCGCATGGCTCAGCAGGGTGACGAAGCGCATGTCGCAGATCACCCTTGCGCTGCCCCAGTTGAGCGTCGGTGCGGTGGCCGGCGCCACTGGCGGCGCCCAGGTGGCGGTGGCGAATACCGAGTCGACATGCGCGCCATGGGCCAGTGTGGCCACCGCGTACAGCTCGGTGCCGGCGGCGTTGAAGGCCAGGTCCTGCAGGTCGACGTTGGCGGCCGCGGGGAAGGTGCTCAGCACCACCGCCTCCTGGCGCTGCAGATCGTAGACCTGCACCCGGTTGCCGACGCCGCAACTGGCCACCCAGCGCCCGCTGGGGTGCATGCGCAGACGGCGGTGCATCTGCAGCGTGCCGAAGGCGGTCTCGATGCCGGTGGGCAGGGCGTAGGGGTAGGCCGGGAAGACCTGCAGGTGGTCGAACATCGCGCAGTAGCCGCTGCGGCTGGCGAGTTGGGTCAGCAGGTCGGCATGGAAGCTGGCCAGCAGCTCATGCTCGGCCCGGCTGAGGAACAGATAGGGCCCGGTGGCGGCGTTGACCTTCTGCCAAAACAGGTTGAGCAACGCCATTGCGCGGCGGTGGCCCTCGGCCACTGGCACGTTGGCGTCGGGGAAGGGGCTGAGATTCGCCTTGACCTCAAGGTACAAGGCCAGCACCGTGTTCTCGAAGAAGTCCTTCAGCAGCGAGCCCTCTAGGATCTCTTCCCAGATCGTGGTGTTGGCATGGCCCCGCAGATGGCTGCTCACGCCGCCGGCCGCGGGTTCGATCCAGAGGTCGACACGCCCGGTGTCGGCGGCGTTGAGCAGGCCTTGGGCGCGGGCGCGCTGCACCAGCGGCACGGCGACATCGCCGGCGTTGTGCAGCAGTTCGCCCTCGCAGTCCAGCGCATAGCCGCCGGTCATCACGATTTGCTCGCGGTCGCTGCGCACGCAGCGCAGCTTCAGCCCGCAGATCACGCCCATGCCGTGCAGCAGCTGGTGGTGCAGCCGCTGGCTGGCGCCCTGGTCGGCGCGCACCAGCGCGTCGATCGCCTCCTGCACGGTGCCGACCTCGGCCCATTCGGGCAGTTGCAGCGCGCCTATGCCGGCTCCGGGGTCGTAGGCGACGCGGCTGGCGTCGAGCTCGGCCAGCGGCGCGAAGCGCGGTCGCAAATCCTCGCAGAACACGATTTGCTCGGCCGGAGCGATGTCGCGTGAACGGTGGATCGCCGCCAGCAGATACAGGCTGTGCACGGTGCCGCGCGGCGGCGACTCGATCAGGCGCTCGACGCTGCGGTCGGCGCTGCGGGTGGCGAACAGCCAGTGGTCGCCGGCGACCAGGCCCTGGCCGCCGAACTCGATGACCACGCCGTCGGCGAGCACGATGTCGCCCGGCGTGCAGGCGGCGCTGCCGTCCCAGCGGCTGAGCTTGGCGTTCTGGGCCAGCCACAGCGAGCGCGGCAGCGCGGCGTGAAACGGCATCAGCAGCGGGTCGACCACCGTAGCGTCGGCCCAGCTGATGCGGCGTGTCTGCAGGTTCACGGTGACGATGCGGCGCAACTCGCCGCGCTGGTGCGCACGGTGGCCGATACGGTCTTCGACCGGGCCGGTGGCCAGCTCGACAAAGTCGTCGGCCAGCTCGATCAGGTCGCCCACCGCATACAGCTCGGGCCGTTCGACCAGCGCCGAGGTGTCGCCGGCCAGCGCGTCGGCGACCAGCGGCGTCACGCTGCCGGCGTTTTCGCGCGACCACTTGAAGCCCGCGGTGCCAGCGGCGCCGGACGCGCCGACATCGCCGGCGCGCTGGATCTCGACGCGGAACAGCCGGTTCTCCTCGCCCAGGTAGGTGCCTGTGACGACCGGCTCGCAGGGGTCGGCGCAGGGGTCCAGCGCCGCCGCCGGGTTGTCCTTGGTCGACAACACGCCCAGGCCGATGCGCGGCAGCGCGGCAAAGGCTGCCGCCGGCGGCACGGCCGCGGTGGCGAGGTCGACTTCGGTGCCGCGCAATAGCCGCACCTGGGCCACCAGCTGGGTGCGGGTGCAGGTGTCGAGGCCGTCGAGCGCGACGTCGCGCAGCGCCGGGCGTTCGGCAAAGCTCAGCGGGCGTTCCCAGACATCGAGGTAGGCGTAGTCGATGCGCCGCCGTCCGGCCGGCACGGCGGCCAGCGCGGCGGGGTCGGCCTGCCGCAGGTCGGCTTGGCTGAAGTAGCTGCCGTGGCTCTCCTTGGCCGCGCAGCGGCCGTCGGCATAGAAGCGGCCTGCGCCCTCGGGCGTGCCGTCGCCGCCCATGATCACCAGGTCGGCCCGGGCATCGACCTCGGCCAGCACGACGCCGAAGCGGTAGGTCGCGCCGCCGGCCAGGCCGCTGGCCTCCAGCTGTGCCACGTGGGCCCAGTCGAAGCCGGCGCTGTGCGGCAGCACGAAGCGGTGGCGCTCCCAGCCGTCCTCGGTGCTGATGCTGGCGCCGGCCAGCGCAAAGTTGGCCGCCGGCGCTGTGGCATCGAGCAGGCGCAGCGTGATCGGCGCCGCCGCCGGCGTGCGCCGCAGGTAGACCACCAGGGCCCGCGCGCGCGACAAGTCCATCGGCTGCGGCAGGCTCAGCAGCGCCGCCGTGGCCTGGCTGGCGCGCAGGCTGCGGTGGCGGCGGCAGCGCTGGTCGTCGTCGGCGGCCAGTTGTGCCGCGGCCGGCGTGGCGCTGGCCTGGGACAGCCACTCGGGGTCGAAGAACAGGCTGAACAGCGGCAGGTCGGCCTTGATGACGTCGAAGCCGTAGCGCACGCCGGGGTCAAGGCCGGTGAAGGCGATACGCGTCACTGCCTGCACGGCAAAACCCGCCGGCCAGGCGCCGGGCAGCGCGCGCAACAGCGTCCAGCCGCCGGGCTCGGTGGCCACTGCGCTCATCGTGAAGGCATGGCTGAGCGTGCCGTCGCCGACCTCGACGGTGCAGGCCGCGGCCGGCGTCTTGCTGACCGAGACCATCAGCTCGACGATGCCGCTCATGTCCAGCGGGCGCGGCAGGGCCTTGTCCAGCCTTGTGGCGCCCAGCGCAACCAGGCTGCCGTCGCCGACGCGGTGGTTGAAGTAGTCGACGAACAGCGTCGCCGCGGCCGGCGTCGCCACCCAGCCGGCGCGTTGGTCCATGCGGTCAAGCACCCGATGGGTGTCGATCCGCCAACCTTCGTTGGGGCTGCCGGTGCTGATGGCGTCGCCGGCGGCGCGCTGCAGCAGCCGCAGGATGAGCTCGTTCTGTTCGTTGAAGTCGCTGTCCAGCGGCAAGCGGCCCATCTGGTGGAAAACGCCGACGAAGTGGTTCAGTTCGTCGAAACTGATCTTGCCGATGTCGTTCTTCATCTCAAAGGTCTCCCGGGGTAGCGCAGACCCGGCAGCACCGGGGCCTGAAGGGGAACCAGGCCCGCGGGCACCGATTCGGCGAGCCGGCGCTGCACGCTGGCACGGCGCCAGGGCAGCGCGGCGGTGTGGAATACGCCCATCTCGCCGCCTTCCTCGGCGCCGGCCATCAGCACCGCCGCGCTGTGCGGATGCAGGTGCAGCCAGCCGGGGTCGGCGCTGTCCAGCGACAGCAACATCGGCATCACGCCAGTGCAGCGAAATCCCGCCGCCGCCAACGCCGGTGGCAGACGCGAGAAGCGCAGGCAACTCGCCGCCAGGTCGGTCAGCGTCAGGCCGCCAAGCAGCAGGCTGTTGGAAATGGCGGCCTGCGGCGCCGTCACGTCGCCGATCAACGTGCAGCGCTCGACGGCCAGCGCTGCCGCAGTCACCAGCGCGGCGACGCCGCCGGGCGCCTCGACGCTGGCGGCCGGGTGTGACACGGCGCTGTTGACCAGCCGCAGTTCACGCCCGGCGCCGCTGACGGTGACCGGGCCACTGATGCAGGCCCGCAGTTCGACGCTGGCGCCGGGCGCTGCGATCTGCAGCGTGGCGCTGGCTGGATCCAGCGTGCAATGGTCCAGCGTGACCGGCCCCAGCGCGCCAGCGGCTGCGGCCAGGCGCAGCGGCCCCTGGGCCAGCCACAGGCCCTGGAGCACCAGCTGGCCCAGGCTGCTGTTCTGCAGCGTCAGCAGGCGCAGCGCAGCGGCCGGCTTGACCAGCAGCGGTCGCCGCAGCGGCGCCGCGCGCAGCCAAAGGCCGCCGGGGAAGTTGCGGCCATCGACTGTCAGCGCCTCCTCGTAGCGTGCGCTGTCCAGGATCTCGATGACCACCGGCGCCGCGCCGCCGTCGGGCGCCGCGTCTATCGCGTCCTGGATGCGGCGGAAGCGGGCATTGCATTGCTGCGCCACGGTCAGCGTGGACTGTGGCCGTTCGCCGGGGGCAAAGGCGCCGGCGCCGATCGCGGCGGTGCGGCCGAAGCGGTAGCTCACTGTCAGCTCGCCAGTCGGCGCCTCGGCCGCGGGCATGGCGAAACGGCCGCGTTCAGGGTCTACCGCCACCTCGCCAGGGGCCAGCGGCGGCTGCAGCGGCTGGTCCCAACAACACAGCGACCGCGCCACCAGCCGGCGCCAGCGCAACACGCCCGCCGGGTGGCCGGGCCGAATGCGGCGCTGGCCCTCGCTGGCGCGGGCAAGGTGCAGCGCCGAATAGGCGCCGAACAGCGAGCCATCGGGGTTGCGGTCGGGCTGGCCGGGGCCATGGTCGCCGCGGCCGTGGTAGCTGCTGCCGTCGTCGGCGATGTAGAAGAATTGCGCGTCGCCGGCGGCCAACGCGGCCAGCGCCGGCAGGTAGGCCTGCAGCGCGGCGCCGCGGCCGTTGCGCAGTATCAACTCGCTGGGCGCCAGCGCCAGCGTGCCGGCGCCGGTATTGGCCAGCCGCAGCAGCATGGTCGGGTGGTGGAACTCGCCGCTGTCGGGTTCGTAGGGCGCGACGCCGGCGGTGTAATCGATGCTGGGTACGGACATGTCCAGCGCCAGCGCGCCGGCCGGGTTGCGCAGCTGCAGCTGGCTGGCGAAAGCCACGCCCGGTGAGTAGGGCAGCGGCGTGGGCACGCCGAGCACCAGATTGAAGACGGCACCCAGGCGCACCACCTCGATGCGCAGCCGGGTGCTTGCGGCGTAGACGTTGGCATCGGGCGCGACCAGGCCGCGCTGCTGCGCGAGCTCGCCGAAACCGGTGGCCGCTAGCAACGAGGGCAAAGCCGCCGGCGGCCCGCCGACCAGCGCGATGCCGTCTTCATGGATCGCGAAGCCCAGCGCGCTGTCCAGGTAAGCCGGGCCATGATCGTGCAGGTCGCGTTGGCGTATCGGCAGGTCTTGAGCGCCGTCGCGCAGGATGTCGGCGCCGGCCGCGCCGTCGCGCAGGGCAACGCTGCGCCGCAATTCTGCGCTGACGCCGCCGGCGTAGAGCGCGCCGTCGCGCGCCAGCGCGTCGAAACGCCAGCGCCCGCCGCCCAGCGCGGCCGGCGGCGCGGACACCACCGGCTGGCTGGCGATCGGCCAGGTCAAGGCCAGCAATTGGTTCGGCCGCGGCAGTCCGGCGTGTGGCGTGCTGGCTCGCAGGTCGACCAGCGCCGCGGCGCGAGTGAACGGCGTGCGCAGCAGCGCCATCGCGCTGCCGTCGCGCAGGTCCGGCATCAACACCGCCTCGGGCTTGAGGTAGCGCCAATGCTGGATCCGGGCGCAGCGTTGCAGCATCTCCACCACATGCACGCCGAAGCCGCCGGCGTCGGCAGCGGCGTCGCCGAAGGCCCCCAACGTGCCCTTGCGGCGGCGCCGGTGCAGGGTGTTGAGGATGTCCTCGCGGTTGCGCGCGGCCAGGCTGCGCAGCTGCGCCGGGTCACCCGTGACCAGCAGTTCACTGCCCACCAGGTCGGCCAGGTAGGCCAGTACCCAGGGCTGTGCCGAGTCGACGAACAGGTCGTCATGCTGCTGCGCGATCAGCTGGCGCTGCCGCCACAGCTCGTCGCCGAACAGCCGCAGGAAGGCCGCGAGCTGACCGCTGTCGTCGCGCGCCCGGTAGACCCCCGGCAGCCAATGCCAGAGCTGGTTGGCCCAGGCCTCGCGGTCGGGCAGTTGGGCTTTCACAGCAGGCCTCCGACCAGGGCCAGCGACAGCCGGCCGACGCCCAGGTCGGCGGCGTCGCCACCGCTGGCCTGGGCGTCGGCGGGCACGTCGATGCGGTCGAGCACCGCGGCCGCTTCAGTCTCGGCATGGAACGCGGTGGCCAGCACATGGTCGACACCGGCCACCGCCTCGACGCAGGCGTAGAGCGCGCTCAAGTGCAGCGGCTCGCCCAGACCGCGTCGGTCGAAGGCAAAGAAGCCGGGCCGGCCGCCGCTGTCGACGCCGGCGCCCAGCGCCGATTGCAGCGACCGCAGCATCGCCGCGCGCTGGCGGTCGGCCAGCAACGTGACTTGCAGCGCGCAGTGCACTGGCCAGGCGCGGTGGCTGCGTACACGCAGCGCCAGCGGCAGCACGCTGCGTGCGGCCAGCCAGGCCAGCAACGCTTCTTGCTGCGGCGTCGACAGGGTCTTGCCGCCCTCGGCCGCGACGGTGAGCATGATCAGCCGGCGCGCGCCGGCGCCCTGGCCCTCGCGCTGCCAGTCGGCGCGCGCCCGCGCCACGCCGGCGTAGGCCATCGCCAGCTCGGCATGGTCGTCCAGCGTCACCGCGCGTTGCAGCGTGCGCACGCGGTGGCGCAACGCTGTGCGGCTGCGCTCGGGGGTGTCGCGGTCGGCGCCGCCGCTGGCCGGCAGCGGGTTGCGGCTGCTGGCGACGAAGGCCGCCGGCGTCGGCATGCTGGTCAGCGCCCCGGCGGCCACGTTGGCCGCCGTGCCATGGCCGGCGCGGTAGCGCACGACGATGTTGTTGCGCCCGCTGGGCGGCACGGCGCCATGCTGGCCGTCGCCGAACACGACCTGGGCGCGTTCGCGCTCGTCGATCTCGAGGGCGTAGTGATGGTCCAGCGGGCCGCTGTCGGCCAGCGTGCTCACCGGCCGCCAGAGCTGGCCGGCGACCAGCAGCTGCAACGCCGGCGCCACGCCCTTGTCGGCCGCGGGGTCAGGCAGCCAGGCCAGCGGCGAGCGGCGCAGGGCCAGGCGCAACGGCGTGGCGCTGCCCGTGCCGCTGCCCAGCACCTCGTCGGCGGCACTGGCGCCATGCGTCATCGCAGCGACGTTGCCGTGCACCAGCAGGTCGGCCAGCGCATAGCTGTGTTGCAGCGGGCTGGCCAGCGAGACCCGTGAGCGCGCCGGCGGCCCGACCAGCAATTCCAGCTGGGCGATGCGCGCGCCCTCGGCGGCCTGGCTGTCGGCGATCACCAGGTCTTGTCCGGCGGCCAGGCCCTGCGGCTGGCCGACCAGGACCAGCTGGGACGCGCCCGCTGCCAGCCTGGCCTCGGAGCGGTTCCAGCCCGCCACATGCATGTGATGCTCAAACGGCGCGGCCAGCTGCAGCAGCGCCACGCCCAGCTGCGGCGGCGCGCTGCCGGCCAGCAGCAGCGTGGTCTTGCCATCGACGTTGGCGGCCTCCAGCAGGCGCAGCGCCAGCGTGCGCGTGCCGTCGAACAACGCCACCACGGTGCCCGGGGTCAGGCCGTCGTAGGACTTGTCGAGTGTCAGCCGGGTGTTGCCGCCGACCAGCACGCCGCTCAACTCGCCGAGCAGCAGCGGGCGGACCGTGGTCTGGTGGCTGGCCGGGTCGGCCGGCGCCACGCTGTAGTAGCGCACCCGCGGCGTTGTATCAAAGGCCGTGGAGACTGGCCGC
>Ga0105048_10019918_pt1 | contig 10260 bp, 8 predicted proteins | sample MAT05_FD_78382 | JGI IMG/M metagenome (GOLD analysis project Ga0105048, IMG submission 78382) | Freshwater microbial communities from Lake Fryxell liftoff mats and glacier meltwater in Antarctica - MAT-05 | ecosystem: Environmental > Aquatic > Freshwater > Ice > Liftoff microbial mat | place...
CTCGGTCGCGTCGTCGCCCGTCGTCGCATCGGTGGTCGCGGACTCCGTCTCCGTCGGATCGGTCTCCGTCGGATCCGTCGTCGCCGGATCCGTCGTTGCCGGATCCGTCGTTGCGGGATCCGTCGTCGCCGGATCCGTCGTCGCCGGGTCGGTCGTCGCCGGATCGGTCGTCGCCGGATCCGTCGAGGTGACGGTCGTCGACGGATTGGTCGTCGACGGATTGGTCGTCGACGTGCCCGTATCTCCGATCGAACCACCGGTCGAGCCGTCGCCGACGCCACCTGAATCGAATCCGCAGGCCGTCACCGCCAGCGCCACCACAACTTTTCGACATTCAGCCGCGTAACCCATGGCGCCTCCACCATCGACGTTAAGGCGGCGCGACGCGCGTGGTCAAGCAATGGCGCGATTCGTGCGCGAGGCGACCGTGGGGGCGGGTTCACGGGCGCGGCGCGGCGCGGCGCCGAAACAAGCCGCCCGGCAATCGGAGCGAGATCGCCCTGCCGATCGCGCGCGACAGCACGCCCGCGACGACCCCGCTCACTTGCGCAGTGAGCTGCCGCGCGAGCTGGACCACGCTCTCGCTGCCGATCTCGATCGCGACCTGTTGGCCCGACGCGACGTCGTGCATCGCCCCGCGTGCGACCGTTCGGGTACCGTCGGATCGAATCTCGATCGCGAGCCGCGCGACAATCGGCAGCTCCTCGGCCCCCACGAGAGCGTCGCGATCGGTCGCCGCGCGCGCAACCTCGGCGGATGCCGCGGCGTCGGCAGGGGATTCGTCTCGCGCCATCGGCCGGCAGCCTAGCAAGCCGCAGCCGACGAGCCACGCGCGCGGGCGCTGGGCGCGTGTGTTGGACCACGTGGCGAGCCTACAGAACCCAAGGGCAGCGCAGGGCCCGGCGGGGTTGCCCGCTGCGGATCCCATCGATATGCTCCGCCGCGTTTCAACGTTAGAGGGGCGACGGAGTCCTCGACGTTCACGAGGCCGCCGAGCCGCCGCCGTCCGTCATCAGGAGACATGAAAATGAAGAGCATCATCATCACCCGTGCCATCGGCATCGGATTCGCGGTTTCCCTGATGGCGTCGTGCCAGGGGTCGGGCTCGTTCGCCAAGCTGCAAGAGCAGCTCACCGCGATCGCCGACAAGCAGGACACGATCCTCGCGAAGCTCGACACCCTCGAGACGAAGATCGGCCAGGCGCCGGCTGCCCGTCCGGGCGCACCCGCGGGGGATCCGAAGGCCCCCAAGCCCGGCGCGCCGGATCCCAAGGCGACCTACAAGGTCGAGGTCGGCGATGCCCACTTCAAGGGCGGCGCGAACGCGAAGGTCGTCGTCGTCGAGTGGTCGGACTTCCAGTGTCCGTTTTGCAGCCGCGTCGTCCCGACTCTCAAGGAGATCGAGAAGAACTACGGCGACGACGTGAAGGTCGCGTTCAAGCACAACGCGCTGCCGATGCACAAGCAGGCGCGCCCCGCTGCGCTCTCGGCCGAGGCCGCCGGCAAGCAGGGCAAGTTCTGGGAGATGCACGATCTCATGTTCGCGAACGCGAAGGAGCTCACCGACGAGAACTTCGCGAAGTGGGCCGGCGAGCTCGGGCTCAACGTCGACCAGTTCAAGAAGGACATGGCGGACCCGGCCCTGGGCAAGAAGGTCGACGACAACCAAAAGCAGGGCACGTCGCTCGGCGCTCGCGGTACGCCGGCGTTCTTCGTCAACGGTCGCTACCTGAGCGGCGCACAGCCGTTCGACGCGTTCAAGGTGCTCATCGACGAGGAGATGAAGGAAGCCGACGCGCTGATCGCCAAGGGTGTCGCCAAGGAGGCGGTCTACGCCGAGGTGATCAAGGGCGGCAAGACCGCGCCGTAGTCGAGAGCGCCCAATGGGCTCGCTGCGAGGCCGCGTATCCCGCTCGGGTGCGCGGCCTTCGTCGTTGGTCAGCCGGCGCGCTGAGTTCGAGGAAATTGCTCGCGCGATGTGGCGATCGCATCGCTCAGCTCGAGATCGATGCAGCGACCGATGCCCTTCTCGCGGAGCTGCGTCGCGAGCCACCCGCTCGCATCCTCGAGCGTCGCGAAGATCTTGTGGGGGAACGGCTGGCGCGCGAGCATCGTGAGCCCGGTGACGACGCTGCGGATCGCCGCGGCGCGAAAACCGGTGCCTTCGAACGCGACAGCCGACGCCATGACGTAGGTTCCCTCGCGCATGAATCGCGCGAGGCGCTCGCGCGACTCGGACGGCGGCATCGGAGCGTTCGCCGTGACGACGGTCAGCATGCCGACGCCCTCCACATGGCGACGCGCGAATTCTTCGCAGCGCTTGTGGACCATCTCGCTGGCGCGCAGCGTCGTCTCGTTGCGCCACACCACGGTGTAGATGTTGCGCCACGTGATGATCGCGACGTCGGGATCGACGAACAACGTCGTGGCGGGCTCGGCCATTGGCGGCTCAATGTTCGTGAAAGTCGAGGACGATGTCCAGCGGACGACGAACTGATCGCGTCGTCGGGGCCGCTGCGCGAGACAGCCGCACGAGCATGAGATCGATCGCGGATGACGGGCTCGGCCCGAACGCGGCCACGAGCCGACGATCGAGAGCTCGCAAGGTGTCGACCTCGGGCGGTGTGAGCCCCTCACCGCCCGCCGCGACGCGATCGATCAGGTACAAAAGTGCAGTCATCGGCTGGACACCGAGGCCGAGCGCTTCGGCGGTGAGCCACACTTGCATGAGTGCGAAGCCACCGCGGCAGAACCCGGCGCGACCCGATCCTTCGACGCGGACCAGCGCGAAGCCTGCGGCACAGGCCGCCGCCCGCCGAGCGCCGCGACCGAGGCCATCGCCGCCGCCTGTCGCCCCGAGCGTGGACATCAGCGGCCACGACCGTGAGAGCGCGATCGCGGCGCGTTGGGTCGCGTCGAGCGCGAGCGTGTCGAGGTCGATCCCGTCGCCGGTCGCGAGTGCTTCGGCGCGAGTCCAGCGCAGCTCGCTGATCAGCTCGCGATGCAATCGCGGGTTGAGCATGCGCAATCGATCTGCAGTCGCGAGTATGTCCCCGAGCTCCGTCATCGCCGCGTCCTCGGCGACGACGGTCACGGCCGCGCTCGTCGTGCTCGATAGGATCGCGAGGACTTCCTCGGCCGTGAGCGCACGCCTGGTCCCGAGCTCGCGGTTGCTGCAGCGGCGCAGCAACGCCTCGAGGCGCGCGGGATCGCTGGCGACGGGTGGCGTGGGGGTCGGGGTCGCGCGCCAGGTCACGCGCTCGCACGCGTCGTCCCACGTCACCGACCATGCACGTCCACTCGCTGCGGAAGCGAAGCAGAGGTTCGCCGCCGCAGCGCCGCAGGCGAGCGCCGACGCGCGCGCGTCGAAGTCGAGCAACGTCGGCGATCGATCGTCGAGGATGCAGCGGATCTCCGTCGGCGTCGCCTCGAACCGCCACGGCTGCGCGTTGCCACCCGACGGCGCGAGGGTCGAGCACGCGACCAAAAAGCGCGCCCACGTCTTCCAGTCGTCGCTCGCGGACGGCATCACGGGCGGCTCGAGCACGCGCGTGCTCTCGACCTCGAGCGCGACCTGGGCCCGTGCGGGCGCGAGGTCGGCAGCGACGGCAAGTGTCTGCTCGAAGTCCGTGTAGTAGCGCCCCGACGTTGCGAGCTCGCCGAGCCCGATGCGGCGCACCGCCTCGGTGTTGAGCGCACCGCCGAGCGCGACGGCCGACGCGAGCTGTGGCCAGGTCTTGAGCGACGTCTCGACGTCGACGAGCGACGCGGCCATGCGCGACGACATCGTGTCGGCGCCGATGATGCGCAGCACGTGCGGCACCTTGCGGTAGGTGTCGAGCCCGCGGAGCTCCTCCGCACGCAGGTCGCCGACGAGCCCGTGGAAGATCGGTCGCCCGGGCTCGAGATCGAAGCGCTCGACGTCGAGCATGCCGCGATCGCTCGTCTCCATCACGACCGGGATCCGCAGCGCACGCGCGCGCTCGCGGATCCGTAGCTTCATCTCGAGGTCGTCGCACTCCTCGACGACGATATCGACCTTGCGCGGCGACCCGAGCGCCGCGTCGAGCGTGTCCGCCGACAAGCCGTCCGAGTAGATCTGGACGTCGAGATACGGATCGATCGCCGCGATCTCGCGCGCCGCGAGCACGGCCTTGCCGAGCCCGAGGCCGAACACGTCGTCGCGGATCCGGTTGAGGTTCGACAGATCGAGCACGTCGAAGTCGGCGAGCCGCAGCCGGCCGCACACGCCCTCGAGTGCGAGCGTCACCGCGCTCGCACGACCGACCGAGAGGCCGACGACGAGCACGTCGAGCTCGCGCAGCCGCGACTGCTCGGCGGCCGTGATCTTGTTGCGGTTGCGACTGAGCCGCAGCTCGTCGAACTCGTCGTGCGGCAGAAGGTGGACCAGTCGCCGCGACCACGGGTACCAGAACCACACGCCGTACTCCGCGGGCGGGCGACCCGCGAGATGGCGCGTCGCCGCTGCGGTGCGCTCGGCGACCGAGAGCTTGCCGCCGACGTGCCGCGTCTCCATCAATTCCGCGAGCTGATCCGCGATGCGATCGAACACCATGATCCCGGGATGCACGGCCATGAGCGCTAGCATCTGGCGGCGGTCGGCTTCGTCGCCCGCATGGAACGCCAGCGGGCGGTGCAGCGTGTCATCGCCACTGCCGATCCGCGCCGCGAGCTCGGCCCGCAGATCGTTCACCGACCCTCGCCGACGGCGATGCCCCGCACACGCATGCGCGCCGTGTTCGCGAAGACGTCCTCGACGAGCTCCGGCAACGCGATCGCGTCCAGCACGGACAAGGTCGCGCCACCGAGGTCGCGCCCGCCGCTGGGCGCCGCCTCGGCATTCTCCCAGAACATCACGAAGTGGGTCGAGCCGCGCCCGCGAAACCACCGACTGACGGCGCGCAGAAGCGGCACGGCGGCGGTGTACCCGTCGGATTCGAGCCACCACATGCGACACGCCTCGGTCAGGCGGAACAGATGCAGGCCGCGTGTCGTCGAGTCGACGACCGCAGCGGCGATCGCCTTGCCCGCACGGCGCGCTACCAGGATCGCCCGCGCGCGCACGAGGCCGTGCCGCGACCATGCCCGCGAGAACTCGGCGGGCAGCTTGAGCACGTCCATCCCCGTCGCTTGCACGTACGGCGCGGGACGAATCGCGGCCGCATGCGCCGCGAGTTGCTCGAGCTCCGCCTCGGTCGCCGGGCCGATGTCGAGCCCCGGCGGCACCTGCCCCTCTTCGTGGGCAGCGTACTCGATGGCGCGGAACGGCGTGACCGAAGCGCGCCCACTCGCGATGTAGCGCGCCGGCACCTCGAGGTGGATGCGCTTGCTCCACACCGCGGCGTCCTGCACGTAGTTCACGAGCCAGCGCGGCTGACCGTACTGCGCGAGGTGCTCGTACGCATGCACGTAGAGATCGCCGAGCACGTCGACACCGACCATGTGCAGCGGCCGATCCTCCGCGCGTCCGAGCTGGTACACGAGCCACGCGCCGGGCCACGTCTGGAGCTGCGAGATCGCGGCCAGCACCCGATCGGGCGTGCGATAGACGAAACAACCGCCGAGCTCCGGCGCCTCGGCGAGGCGGCGGTTCGCGGCCGCGAACGCGAGGCGCTGCGGATCGAACTCGTCAGGCTGCTTGCCGCTGAGCGCGAAGTAGCCGGACGAGGTGTAGATCTCCCAGAGCGTCTCGGGATCCGCGACGCCGACGGCGGTCGAGCGATGCATCAGCCGATCGACCGTCGGCCACCACCGCGCGCGCGCATCGATGACCTCGACGCCGCAGCGCGCGACCTGGCCCCGCGCGCAAACATGCCGAACGATCGCGTGACACGGGATCGACTGCCCCCGCCACGCGACCTCGAGCGCGAGCTCGAGCCCCGTGAACAGCATGTGCCGCGCGGTGTCGCACGTGAACGCGAACCCGCCGAAGCCGACGTCGACGAGCTCACCCGAGATGGCGACGTCGGGCCACAGCGGATGGCGTGCGCGCACGAGCACCCCGAGCGGCGCAGCAACGCGACGATGCACGCGATGGCGCACGCGCTCGACCCGGGTCGGCGCGTTCGCAGCGGACGCGAAGCCGTCGGCGCGGTAGCGGTAGACCGACCACGCGCCCTCGGTCTCGCACTCGAGTGCGAGCGAGGCGGACCATCCGGCCGCGAGCGGTGCAAGGTAGATGCCGCCTTGATGCCACCGACCGTCGACCACCTGGCGCGGATCGAGCACGGGTCGCAACCGAATGCACGACTCGCGCTTGCGGAACAGCGTGAACAGCTCCGCGATGCGCTCGGGATCCTCGATCACCTCGCGGTCGAGCGGCGCACGCGTCGGTGCCGTGAGCGACCCCGAGCGCAGCCCTTCGTGCACGAGCGCGAGAAGCTGCGCCGCGGTCGTCTGCGACGGCGGCTCGATCACCGCGGTCGCACGCACTTTGGCCTCGATGCGATCGCATCGCATCACGAGCTCGGCGTCGACCGCGTCGAGTCGAAGACGATGCGTGCCCGCCGTGAGGGCGACGGGCGCCGTGAACGAGACCTCGAGTGGCGTGATCCAGTCGATGTCGATCGTCTGCGCATCATCGACGAGGCCGCTCCAGAACCGCCCGGTTCCTGGACCGCGCGGCGGATCGGCGAGTGCCGCGACGCCGCTGCTCAGTCCTCGTCGAAGCAAACGGTCCCGTTGTACTTTCCGGAGACCTGACCCGTCGCGAGATCGAGGACGCCGCGGATATGCAGCCACCCGGCGACGCCATCGGTGAACGTCAGCAGCGTGGAAAATGAGCCCGAGCCGACGACGCCGGGCGGTGCGACGTTGAGCGCACCGCTGTCGATGCCCGTCCACGTGCTGCCGTTGTTCAGCTCGACGACGGACGTTCCTGTGAAGAACTGAACAGTCGGCGTCGACGGATTGCCGGTCGGCACGGACGTCGCGACCTCGAGCTCGTACGAACCGCGAAGGTCACCCTTGAGCGTGCCGAGGGTGCATAGACCGACGGGTGAGGCGCAGGGCGGAACCGGCACACTCATCGCGCCGAAGCTGCCCTTGATCTCCTCGCAGCCGTCGTCATCGTCATCGTCGTCGTGCCCGCCGCCACCGCCGTGGCCATGGCCACCTCCGTTGGCGATGGCGAGCTGCGGCCCGGTGAGCAGACCAGCCGCTGCGGCGAACGTGATCACTCGGAGAGGTAGCGTACGATTAGACATCGGTGTCCCTTGCTACCGGCAGAACGCGCGAGGTCATCCTCGCGAAAGTCATTCAACGCGGCCGCATCTAGTACGCTAGCAGCACTTGTTTTCAACGCACGTCTTTGTAGCGGCGAGCCATGTCTTTTTTACGCGATGTCCGATCGGCCAGTGTCGACGAGCACCGGCGCGGCACGCCGGCAGGTTCGCGACTGATCTTTGGATCGGGACGAGCGGACTACCGCGGCGATCTGATCGTCGCGATGTGATCCGCACTTGCGGCACAACGAAAGCCGAAGTGGTGGAACGGCTCGTTGTTCGGCACATGTGCGCGTCGGTAGACGCCCGTCGCCTTCTCGTCCTCCCAGTACCAAGAGCCCCCGCGCACGATCTTGTTCCGCGTGCTCGCGCACGTCGGCTCACCCGCACACGGACCGCGCGGATCCACGCCCTCGCACGCGGCACCGCACTGCGCCCAGCTCTTGCTGTTCCAGTCGTCGACCCATTCCCACGAGTTGCCGACCATGTCGAACAGCCCGTAAACGCCCGCAGGTCGTGAGCCGACGTCCCACGGTCTGCCGGTCTCCGGCTTGCTGAGCTGCTTCTTCAGTCCGCAGCCGCGACCGGATGCGTCGCGATAGATCGCGCGCTCGCACGTGATCGGATCGTTGCCCCACGGATAGAGCGCGCCGTCGGTACCACGCGCCGCCTTCTCCCACTGCGCCTCGCTCGGCAGCTGCTTGCCGTGCGCCTCGCAGTACTTCGCCGCATCGAACCAACTCACGCCGGTCATCGGCATGTTCGGATGATCGAAGTCGGTGTAGCGCGGGCGCGCGGCGTTGCAGCGCTTGTCCGACTCGCAAGCTTCGTACTGCGCGTACGTGACCTCGTTGAGATCCATGTAGAAGGTCTGCAGCCACACCGTCGACTCCGGGCGCGCGTTCTCGGCACCGTCGTTCGTGCCGCGCACGAACGGACCGCCGGGGATGCACGTCATTTCGGCGGGCACCTTCGCAGCGCACGGCAGCATCGCGGTCCCATCGGACGCGACCAGGGCCGGCGGCGGCGCAGGCTCGCTCGGCTTCGCGGCGCTCGTCGCCTCGGGTGCATTCGCGGCGGCGGACTCGCTCGATGCGGACGCTGTCGCGACGGGTGGCGTCGTCTCGCCCTGCTCTGCCGCCAGCGTCGCCACCGGACGATCGCATGCAGACAGGAGCAAGACCCAGAGCGCGCCGCGTCGCATGCGGCGACCCTTAGCACCGAAGGCAGGGCCGCCGCCAGAACCGGAGCTAGCCGACCGAAGCTAGCCGACCGGATCTAGTCGACCGGAGCTAGTCGACCACGTCGTAGTGTGCGACCCCGACGTCCTGCCACGCGGTGTCGTACGTGATGCCGCGGCCAGCGACGGCGAACGGAGTCGCACGCGGCATCGGGCGCCGCGGCGCCGCGCGATCGTGCAGCGCCGCGTAGTCGTCGCGCGACAGCTCGATCGGTCGTGCGAGCGCCCCTTCGAGATCGATCTTCGCCGCCTGCTCCCGCCATCCCGGCACGACCTGGGCGCTCCACACTTCGGCCGCGTCACCGCTGCCGTAGCCGATGAGCGTCAGCGCGCGAGACTCCCATGCGAGATCGCGCGCGTGCGCGTCGGCCAACGCCGCGGCCAGCCACGCCGGCAGCGATGCCGTATAGAGGTTGCCGAACTGGCGCACGAGCGTGCGCCCCGGCTGCGTCGCACCGAGCACGTCGGCGAACGCGGGATCCCTCGCGAGGTGCTTCGCGACCGCCTGCACGCGCGGCAGCGGCTCGAACGTCGGCCCGTGGGTGCGCACGCCTTCGCGCAGCTTCGCGATGCTCGCGAGCTCGATCTGCAGCGCCTCGAAGTCGCAGCCCGCGGCGTCGCAGGCGGTCGCGAGCGCCTCGCGATCGCCCGCGGCGACGCAGGCCGCGACCCACAACGCACCGAGCGCGACGACCGGCATCCGATCGTAGGGTCGATGCATGAGGATCGCTGCGGCATCGCGGAGCAACGCGCGTGGATCACCGCCGCAGCGCCCGCTCGCGTGGGCGAACGCGCTGAGCACGGCCTCGACGTAGCACACCGTCGAGTAGCGCCCGTTGAACACCGGGAAGTCGCGCTCGCCTCGACACGCGAGCGGATACTCTTCCATGAAGTGGCGCGCGACCGGTTTGCGGAAGTCCCAGCCGCGCTCGTCGGACGAGCTACCCGCGCGACGTAGATCGATCTCGAGCATGCGCGCGTGCGGCTCCACGAGCATCGCGACTGCACCTGCGCCCTGCGTCGGCTCGCCCGAGCTGCCGCGCTCGTACTGCGCGATGTCGGCGGCGACGACGATCGCGACCTCGTCGTCGCCGTCGGTCTGCACGAAGCGAACGGCGGCCTTGAGCGCATACATGCCGCCGAGGCACGCGTGCTTGAGCTCGGGGACCTCGACGGCACGGCGCAGCGAAGGCCGGCCCATGCGCGCGAGCGCGTCGTCGACCATGCCGCGCACGATCACGGCGCCGACGGCGTTGTCGAGGCTCGACTCGGTGCCGAGCGCGAGCATGCCGATGCGTCGCGGATCGATGTCGTTCGCGAGCACGAGGCGCAACGCCGCAGCGGCAGCCATCGTGTAGACGTCTTCGTCGGGCGCGGGCATACGGAACGCATCACCGACCACCGCGGTGAGCTTCGAAGGATCGGCGGACGTCCACTCGGCAAGCGCACGCAGATCGACGCGCGGTCGCGGGACGTACAGCGACATCCCAGAGATGCCGGCGCGAGGGGTTGGGGATGCATCGTGAGTCGCGGACATGTGCTGGAAGCTACGCGGTTCGAGGGCCCTTCGGCGCGAACCCGACGAGCTCCGCTGTGCTCGGCGACACATCGCACGAGCGACGTGGGCCGGCATCACGTCAGCTACAGTGATCGATCTGCTACCTGTCGCATCGATACGACAGGTGTCGTGCGAACTGCACGGTGCCTCGCGCACGCACTACATCGATCTTCGGTACTCGCCGCCGACCTCGAACAGCGCGCCGCTGATCTGGCCCA
>Ga0105048_10019921_pt1 | contig 10259 bp, 7 predicted proteins | sample MAT05_FD_78382 | JGI IMG/M metagenome (GOLD analysis project Ga0105048, IMG submission 78382) | Freshwater microbial communities from Lake Fryxell liftoff mats and glacier meltwater in Antarctica - MAT-05 | ecosystem: Environmental > Aquatic > Freshwater > Ice > Liftoff microbial mat | place...
CCTCAATTGCGCTGCAGAAACAGATCGATATCCCGGACACCATCAAGGTCCCGCAAGGGGTTCCCGTACAGGTCTCGGTGGCGCGTGACCTGGACTTCTCCGCCGTCGTCCGATGACCACCAACGTCTACCTCAGTGCCTATCTGGCCCCCCTGTCGCCCTGGCTGTCACGCCCGGATGTTACGGATGTGCTGATCAACCGACCGGGCGAGGTCTGGGTCGAGACCACCACCGGCCCCATGTGCCGTGAGCCCGCCGATGAGCTGACGGAGGTCGCATTGCAGCGTCTGGCCCGCCAGATCGCCGCGGCCAGCCACCAAGGCGTCAACCGCGAGCAACCGCTGCTTTCGGCCACTCTGCCCGACGGCAGCCGCGTCCAGGTGGTTTCGCCACCCGCAACCCGGGGCGGACTGGCGCTGGCCGTACGCAAGCACCTGATTACCGACCTCAGTGTCACCGATCTTGCGCGCGACGGCTTGTTCGATATTGCCGCGCGCACAGACCCTGAGCGCGAGTGGCAGATCGACGCTGAACTGGAAGCCCTGCTGGATACCGGCGACCTGGTCGCGTTCCTGAAAGCCGCCGTCGGTCGCCGCAAGACGATCGTGATCTCCGGTGGCACCGGCAGCGGCAAGACCACGCTGTTGAATGCCTTGGTCAAAGAGATCGACCGTTCCGAGCGCCTGGTCGTGATCGAGGATGCACCCGAGGTGCGGCTGGATCATCCCAACAGCGTGGGCCTGGTCGCCGTGCGCGGAGATCTCGGCGAGGCACAGGTTGACGCCGATACTCTACTGGCGGCGGCGCTACGCCTGCGCCCGGACCGGATTCTGCTGGGCGAGCTCCGTGGCCGAGAGGCCTTCGCATTCCTTCGGGCGGTCAACAGCGGCCACCCCGGCTCGCTGACCACGGTCCATGCCGACAGCCCCGCCGGCGCGCTGGACCAGATCGCCCTGCTGGCGCTGACATCCGGTGTCGATCTGGGCTGGGACAAGGTCCAGACCTACGTCAGCCGTGTGATCGATGTGGTGGTACAACTGGATCGTACAGGCGGCGCGAGGCGCGTCAGCGAGGTCCTGTTTCGCCCCCGCAGCGCAGGTGGATCGCTCGCAAAAACCGCTGCGATCTAAACAAAGCGCAAATCTTTCCATGGCATATGACGGATGATCGAGGTTCGCCTCGAGCCAAGTTGTTTGCGTGTGCGACCGTCGCCCGCGCAATACCGGAAGAATACCGGGGAACCATGGGACGTCTTGCGCTGCACAATATGGAACGTCGGGTTGAACCGCGCGATGCTGTAAGGCAGCCTGTCCGGGCCTATTATGGCGAGAACCTCGGTCTCTGGGCAGATTGCGAACTGCGTGACTTGAGTGCAAGTGGTGCCAAGGTCCACCTTTCGTCATTGTACAAGCTTCCTCCACGCTTCGTGCTGCTCCTGCACCAGACCGGTGTCGCCTACGAGGTGGTGCTGAAGTGGCGACGCGGTGATCTTGCCGGCCTCTCATTCGAGGTGCGCCATGATCTGGAAGCCAGTCAGGAAGCGCGTCTGGCGACAATCCGCGAGGCCTGGATCGGACTTCGTCCAGCCCAATAGCCGGACGGGGATCTACAGGAACCCGAGGTTCCGGCTCTGGAAGCCCGCCAATCGCGGGAAAATGACATCAAGCTCGGACTCCGACGCACCGAACCAACGACCAAGTGTGGCACCATACTGATCCACAGATGTCGTCGGAATTTGATAGCCATTGATATTGTCTGGATTGTTGAACCCGCCGACATCCGGTCCAATCGTCGGATACTGGCCGTAAATGTCCTGGCCCTTGACCGCCCCGCCCATGATAAAGTGGTGGCCGCCCCAGGCGTGATCGGTGCCGTCGCCGTTGGTGGTGATGGTCCGCGAGAAGTCAGACGCTGTGAACGTGGTCACCTGAGCGCGACGATCCAGTCCGCCGACATTCGAAAGCGCGCCGTCGAAATACGAGAACGCGTGCGCGACCTTGGCCAACAGGTTCGGCTGTGTATTGTTCTGGAAGTCGTGGGTGTCCCAGCCTCCGAGGCTGACAAAAAACACCTGACGCCGCACGCCTAGTCCCGGCGCAGCGGCGATCATTCGCGCCACGGTCTGGAGTTGCAGCGCCAGAGTATTGCCTTCGACCTGACCCGAAATCGGATTGGTATAGGCCGGGGCTGCCGGAATCCCGGTCACGATGCCCTGGGTAAAGGCGCTGTTCACGGTTACCGATGCCGAAATCGAACGCGCGACCACGCTCGAGTAGTCGGCTGCAAAATTGTTGGTGAGATTGGTGTCGGTGATCAGATCCCGAACACGCGCCGGTGCCAGCGACGAACCGAACAGGGTGTTCCCCTGTTGCCCGTTGATGACCACCGCCGGCTGAGCACCTGTCGACAGCTGATACTGCACGATGGACTGTCCCGACAGAAACACCGCGTTGCCGCCGGTCGAGATCGCCGTGAACAGGGTATTTCCACCGTTCATGCCAGCCATCAGGTCGGCAAACCGCCCGCCCCAACCCGTCCGTGCGCCCTCGGTCGACAGCGCCTGCCAGGTCGACTGTTGGTCATTGTGCGAGAACAGACTGGTCGGCAAAGGCACTGACCGTGACTGATACTGGGTCTTGCTGGTCGGCTGTATCAGGGTGCCCACGTTGGCGAGCACAGCCAACCGCCCCTGGTTGTACAATGACTGCATCGGACTGAGGAAAGGATGCAGCGCGAACGTCCGCGACGACGCATTGGTGCCAGCGGGGATTGCCTGCGCGTTCCTGGGTGTAATGGGCAGCACACCGCCCCAGGCCTCCGGTGTGTTTGCCGCAGCGACTCTGCCGGTGGTCGTGCTGGTCTGGCCGACCGGGGTCGGAGCCGCGCCAACGGGCATCAGCGCGATGGGATCACTACCTGTGTTACGGGTCGCGAAATAGCGACCCCAGCTATCTGTGTCCGTCGCCAGAACCATGTTGTGAGCGTCGTTGCCCCCGAACAGAAAAACGCAGACCAGCGCCTTGTAGTCCGAGACTGACTGACCAGCGGCCGAACCGGCTGCAGCCAGTTGCATGGCAAAAGGGGCCCCGACGCCCAGCACCGACATGGCACCGCCCAGCCGCAAAAGGTGGCGGCGATCCATCGCCCCGCTCATCGCTGCACCATGTATTCAGAGGAGGCCATCGTCATGTAGATCGCCAGTTTGGCCCGATTTGTCAGAGCGACCGTCTGCGATCCCGTTGCCGGAAGGGCTACTGCGTTTATGGACTCAATGATGCGCGACCGCATGGTCGACGACATTTGCCCGGCCATCAGCAACATGTTCACCCGATCAACCAGGGCGTTGGCGTCGTTCGCGATAGCAATCTCCGGCGCATAGTTGGCACGCACATCGCGCAAGCCGTTTGTCGTGGCACCGATCCCCAGATCGATCGTCGTCTGCATGGTGTTCAGGTAGCCGGCGACAGTGACCTCATCGACAATCTGCAGCTCGGGTGCGACCAGCCCTGCAGTACCGATCCGGCTGTTTGGAGGCGAATAGCCTGGCCGGAAGAAATTGAACACGGAGGGCGATGTCAGCGCTGACTGGCCCAGAGAGGTGTTGGCACTGGTCGATCCGATCCGCCATTCCCTGGTATCTGACGTCGCCCCGAACGCCCGCATCCAGGTGGTCATCCTCAACAGGGGCTCCCGGACCTTTCCCGCGTTGGCCGTGATCGGCAAGGTCCGTGCCTCCGTGTCCAGCAGGATCGCCCGGACCACTGCGCTCATGTCGCCACGAACGCCGCGCCCGTTGTTGTTGAACACACCAGCTACGCGACTGATGTAGGCAGGGCTCGGGTTGCTGGTCACAAGGCGCTGAATGAGCTGACGCGAGATAAACGGCCCGACATTAGGGTGATTGAACAGCGTATCCAGCGCGATCTTGACATCGCCCGAGGGATTGGACGTGGCCGACGCCGGGATGCTGACCCCCAGGAACGTCTTGGCGCTCAACGAATGGAACGTCGGATAAGGGATCATAGAGCGCGTGGTCGCATCGGCCGGTAGATTGCGCCCTCCGAAGGTTACAGTCGTCGGATTGGGTGAGTAGTAGCTGTAACCGGTGAACACCTTGGCCAGCCCTGCAATATCATCCGTTGTATAACTGGGCAGGGGGCGACCCAGATTGTCTGTTTTGGCTGTGCCGTCCTGATTCAGTTGAACCAGCCCGATGGTCATCAACTGCATGACCTCGCGGGCATAGTTCTCATCTGGATTTCGGCCCGTGACCGGGTCCTCCTTCTGATTTCCCAACCAGGTCAGGTAGACCCCCATCATCGGGTGCAACGTCACCTGCTCCAGCAGGGTCCGGAAGTTGCCAAACGCATTGGCACCTAGCATGTCGTAATAAGATCCGGCTCCGAGTTCCCGAACATTGGTGTCCGTGAGCGAGATGACGAAGATCTCCGACAACGCCAGCTTCATCCGCTCCCGAAGCTGATCCTCGTCGGTGGCGGCATGCTCCCAGAAGGTCCAGTAAACGTCTGCGGTCTGCAGCGTCGCGGCGGGGTTGAGAGCGCGGATTGCCGCCAGCCGGGCCGTCAAATCCTCAAGATGGGTTGACGACTGCGGAGCTGTCATCTGCTCATCGATCCACTGGGAATATCCGCTGGACCTCACCTGACTGATTGACGCGTCTGTCGGGCCGAATGTCGCCTGGGTCAGCAGGCGCGATGCCTCTGCCGCGCTTGGCGGTGGCGCGCTGCCGCCTCCCGTCCCCCGCGCACCACTGCAGGCCACGAGCGCCGAAACCGCCAAGACCGTCAGGCAGCGCGTGATCGTGCGTGGCATCGAGACTCTCACGTCATGCACCCTCTCAAGACCAGAGCTTGGCGGCTTGTGCTGATGTTGTCTACCGCCAGCACCGTGGTGCAAAAGCGTTACTGAGCTTTTCACGCATCGCGACGGAATGTCCGTCGCCGAACGTATCATTGAGTCGACCGCGGAAACCGGTAACATCACCAGATCAGGGGGTGGTCATGGCCACGTTTGCCGCCGGTGCTCTCGGCATTGACTTCGATAGTCTGGACCTGGGGCCCCTGGCCACCGGTACGATCAACGGTATGACCGCGACCTCTCAGGAAGTTCGCACCAACGGTATCATCACCCAGTTTTTCGGGACCGGCTTTCAGTTTGCCTCGAGCGGGCCGCCGACAAGCGGAACGATCAATCGGATCGTCGTCGCAACCGAAGCAGGCCTCGCCTACGACATCATCGGCCTGACGCTCTCGGCAGCAACGTTTCGCGGTTGGGTCGTGGCCGGCGACAGCGCCGCGGCCAAGGCCGGGATATTTGGCGAAGCCGACTCTTTTGTCGGGTCGTCGCTTGACGATCTGATTCGGGGTTTTGCGGGCTCCGACACCCTGAATAGTGGCGCAGGCGCCGATTTCGCCGATGGCGGCGACGGGGATGATCAGGTTTTCGCCGGCGCAGGCAACGACACCATCGTCGACCCTGGCGGTGCCAACTATCTACGCGGCGACGAGGGTGATGATTTCGTCGCCGGCGGGGCCAACTTTGACGACATTAACGGCAACATGGGCAACGACACGGCATCCGGTGGACCGGGTGATGACTGGGTCGTGGGCGGCAAAGACGACGACCTGATCTTCGGCGACGACGGTGGCGACCTTGTCTATGGCAATCTCGGCAACGACACCTGCGACGGCGGCAACGGCGCTGACACCATCCGGGGCGGCCAGCAGAATGACTCCCTCAGCGGTGGCGGCGGCAATGACTTCGTCTCCGGCGACCGCGGCGATGACACCATGACCGGCGGCATGGGCGCGGACATCTTCCACTCCTCCAGTGACGCCGGTGTCGACCGTGTGCTGGATTTCAATGTGGCCCAGGGCGACAGAGTCCAGCTGGATCCAGGCACCACCTTCACTATCGCTCAGGTCGGAGCCGACACGGTCGTGACCATGAGCGCCGGCTCAGTCATCTTGGTCGGCGTGTCAATGAGCGTCCTGACTGCGGCGAGCGTGTTTGTGGGTTAGGTGCCCAGGACCCTTGTTGCCCGAATAACGAAAATTCATTTGGGTGCGTCGCCGCGGGGATCGGCACTGACCGAGGACCATCGCTTGAGATTTGCGGTTCCGCCCGACGGCCAAGCGGCAAAAAATGTACTTACTTTTGCTGAGGCATAACGAGGTTGCGAAGATATTTTCCGTACTCACTCTTGCCCTGAAACTCGGCAGACTTCATCAGTTCGGACTGATCAATCCAGCCGTTCTCGAAGGCGATTTCCTCGAGACAGCCGATCCGCAGGCCCTGGCGCTGCTCATAGGTTCGGATCAGTTCGCCGGCCTGGATCAAGCTGTCGTGGGTGCCCGCGTCTTCCCAGGCAAAGCCTCGGCCCAGCATCTCCACGTGCAGACCACCTTGCTTCAGGTACAGGTCATTCAGGGCCGTGATCTCAAGTTCGCCCCGCGCCGAACGTTCCAGAGTCCTCGCCATCCGGCTTGCATGGCCGTCATAGAAGTACAGGCCCGTTACCGCGAGGTTTGATTTGGGCTTTGTCGGCTTCTCCTCGATGGAGATCGCACGATTGTCCGGTGACATTTCCACTACGCCGTACCGCTCGGGATCGTGCACCGGATAGCCAAAAACCGTCGCACCATCCTTGCGGGCATCGGCAGACTTCAACATCTGCACGAAATTCTGGCCGAAGAATATGTTGTCGCCAAGGATCAGAACACTGGGCTCGCCGCCAATGAAGGCCTCGCCCAACAGATAGGCCTCCGCCAGCCCGCCCGGCGTCGGCTGGATCACATATTCAAACCGTACACCGAACCGCGAGCCGTCGCCCAACAGGCGCTGGAACCCGGCCTGGTCTTCCGCTGTAGTGATGATCAGGATCTCTCGCACGCCAGCCAGGAACAGCACCGACAGCGGATAATAGACCATCGGCTTGTCATAGACCGGCAGCAATTGTTTGGAGACCGCGATGGTCAGGGGATGCAGGCGCGTGCCGGCACCGCCGGCTAAGACAATACCGCGTCTCATGATGTCACCAGTCCCAAACGCTCGGACTCGAACCCGCGCTGGCGAATGCGCTCAACCCAACCGTAGTTGTCGACATACCAGCGCACCGTGTCCTCCAGGCCTTCGCCCAACGCGCGACGCGGGGTCCAGCCCAATTCCGACGCCAGCTTCGATGCATCAATCGAGTATCGGAAGTCGTGGCCGGGCCGATCCGTGACGAACGCGATCTTGTCGGCATGGGGTGTGTTGGCGGGTGCCATCTTGTCCAGATGGGCGCAAATCACCTTGATGACGTCCAGGTTCCGCTGGGTTGCGTCGCCGCCGATGCAATAGGTCTCGCCGAGACGGCCCTTGTTTAGGACCAGCAGGAGGGCGTCGGCGTGGTCGTCCACGTGAAGCCAGTCGCGCACCTGTCGGCCATCGCCGTAGACCGGGATCGACTTGCCCTCCAGCGCCCGGGTGATCACCGTCGGGATCAACTTCTCCGGAAACTGATAGGGACCATAGTTGTTGGAGCAGTTGGTCAGAACCATCGGCAACCCGAAGGTGCGATGCCAGGCGCGAACCAGATGATCGGCAGCAGCCTTTGATGCGGAGTAGGGCGAATTCGGATCGTAGGGCGTGGCTTCTGTAAAATCGCCGTCCTCGCCCAGAGCGCCGAACACCTCATCGGTCGAGACGTGATGGAATCGGAAAGCGTCTTTGGCCGCGCCTTCGAGCGTCATCCAGTAGGCGCGCGACACCTCCAGAAGGATCGCTGTGCCCATCACATTGGATCGCACGAAGTCCAGCGGGCCTTCGATGGCGCGGTCATTGTGGCTCTCGGCGGCTAGGTGCATCACCGCATCAGGTTTGTGCTTGGCGAACACCGCCTCCAACGCCGGACGGTCACAGATATCGACCTGTTCAAAGGCGTAGCCGGCTGCGGCGGCGACCCCCTCGACGTTTTCCAGGTTCGCCGAATAGGTCAGCACATCCAGGTTCACGACCTGATGGCCATCTGCAATGGCGCGTCGAACGACGGCCGAGCCGATGAAACCAGCTCCACCAGTAATCAGGATCTTCAAGGATTATCCCCGGAGTTAGAAACGACGGCGCTGCATATACGCGAGGTTCGCCACCTCAAACTCATAACATCGCCGACCTAACGATCTGTTGACCCAGAGACCCCAGCCTTGTCGACGGAACCTCGTCGTCAAAGCCTATTGCCCGCAGCTGCATCCAACAGGAGGAACACGCGCCCCCCAGCTTCATCGAGTCGCTCTACCAGGAGCTCCCCGGCGGGGTCGCGAGTGACCGTTTCGGCCACAAGGGTGCGGTAGCGATGCACAAAGACCTCGGCTCGTTGTTTGATGTTGTCATCTGTGAATAGACGCCGTGCAATGCGGCGCGTGGCTGCCGGGGCGAGTTTGCAGACGACCTCTCGAGACCCCGTCAGATCACCAGTCTGCAATGCCGCTGCGATCTCAGCGATCCGCGCCCGGGGTAGCAGCGCTTCGGGATCGACGCCCATATGAGCAAGTTCGGCAGCCAAAGTGATTTCGGGTCCTTCGTCTATCGCCCCCGTACCATCCAAAGAAGCCAGCAGATCTTTCCAGGTCCACTCTTCGCCTTTTTCGACCGGCTCATCTTCGTCCTCATCTTCAGAGTCGGTCAGAGCAGGCGGGCCCCCGGCCGCCTCGAACACGGCGGAAAACTCCTTATCTGACGCCGTCGGCGTCAGACGGATACGATTGCGAAGGCCGAGCGTATCGGCTAGTTCCGCCCCTGCGATGGGCAAAGTGTCGCCAGGTGGCGTTGGCAAAAGTCCGGATTTCAACACTGGATGCGGTTTGTTCTCCTGGCGGGCCGCCTCGTTTAGCGCCTCGAGTGCCTCTTGCGCTCGCGCCTGCAGGGCGACCTCATAGGCCCTGGTTTCCTCGATCGTTTCGCGCGCTTGGGTCTGTGCATCCATCAGGCTATCCGCAAGGGCTGTACGTAGCAGGTTGGATTGCGCCTGTGCCTCCTGCGGTAGCTTGAGCGCCTGTGCCTCGATGTCAGCCAGCAGGTTCGAGAGACTCTCCAGCGTCAACCGCGCCACTTCGGCGCCAGACTCCAACCGTTGCAGGGCCGACGCACCCGACTCATCGAGCATCTGCGTAGAATAGGCGATCAACGCGCGGGCTTCCTCCAGACGGGCCTCAAACACCTGGTTGGCAGTCTGGCCTGCCGCAAAGGCGGTCACGGATAGCTCTTCTACCTGCTGGCGCGCACTGGCGGCATGGTCGCCAGCTGCCGTTCGGGCCGCCTCCGCCGAAGCGGCCAGAGCATCGATCACCTCGCGTGTCTGCACCTCGAACTGACGCCGCTGCTCGGTCGCCGCCATAGACACCGCGTCCAGCGCGTGGAGGGTTGATTGGCCGAATTCCTCCCGCTCGGCCTTTGCGGTCTCGGCAATGTCGCGCAGCTGAAGTGTCGCGGTGGACAACAGGTGCTGTAGCGCCTGTCCACCGGCGTTAGCTTGTGCGCTAATGGCCTCGGCGGATGTCGTGGCTTCACGGACCATGTCTTCCAGACGCGACGTCTGCAGACCCGCGTCCGCCGCAAACGCGGCATGATCCGACTTCAGTATTTGACCTGCTGCGATCAAGGCTACCCTTTGCTCACTCAACCCAGCCTCAACCGAACGCACCTGTTCGGAGACCGCGGCCCCCGCCGACTCAAGGCGAGCCACGTGACGGTTCAGATCTTCGCCAGCGGTCCGTGCCGCGTTCTGGGTCTCAGCGGCAGCGGCGGCCAACTCGGCCGCCCGCGCGGCAAGGCTGGTCTCGGCCTCACGGATTTGAGTTTCTGCCACTCCAGAAGCTTCGGTGACCATCCGCGCCTGCTGCACCACGGCATCGGTCACCCGCAACGACTGGCTATCAAGCGTCTGAGCAAGATCAGCCATCTGGCTTCGTTGGGTGCCAAGAGAAACTGTCAACTCTCGCGCCGAGCGAACCGACTGTGCGGTGGCACCAATGAGTTCCTCCGCCTCTATGGCCAAAGACTCGCGCAGCGCGATGAGGGTCTCGCGCGCCTCGTCGGCGGCGACGGCAGCCCGTGCAATTTCGTCCCGGATAGATTGCGCCACTTCGCCGGAGCGCGCTGCGGCCAGCAGGGCTGGCGTCAGCATGTCCTCGGCCATCGCTTTGGTGCGGCGCGTTTCATGGGCCAACATCTGGGCCTGACGGATTATATAGGCGGCACCCA
>Ga0105048_10019927_pt1 | contig 10257 bp, 10 predicted proteins | sample MAT05_FD_78382 | JGI IMG/M metagenome (GOLD analysis project Ga0105048, IMG submission 78382) | Freshwater microbial communities from Lake Fryxell liftoff mats and glacier meltwater in Antarctica - MAT-05 | ecosystem: Environmental > Aquatic > Freshwater > Ice > Liftoff microbial mat | place...
ACCATGTCGTAGACGTAGCGCTCCATCACCTCGCGCTCTTCGTAGTGCGTGGTCAGCGCGTGCCAGTCGGCAACGAAGAAAAAGCACTCGTGTTCGTGTTGCAGGCGCACCCAGTTTTTCAGGGCGCCGTGGAAGTGGCCGAGGTGCATGGCGCCGGTGGGGCGCATGCCGGAGAGAACGCGTGATCGCATGGGTGTTGCCGGGAGGCTGGGACGACGGGCGCGATTGTCTCAGGAAGGTTTCAGGCAGCCCGGTTCAGACAACCCGTTCAGCCCGCCTACACTGCCGCCCGCCATGAAACGCATCGTCATCCTGATCTCGGGCCGCGGCTCCAACATGGAAGCCATCCACCGGCGCTGCGCCGAAGAAGGCTGGCCGGCGCAGGTGGTGGCCGTCATCGCCAACCGGCCGCTGGCCGGCGGTCTGACCTGGGCGGCCGAACGGGGCATGGCCACGCACCTGGTGGACCACAAGTCCTTTGACACGCGCGACGCCTTCGACGATGCCTTGGCTGCCGCCATCGATGCGCACACGCCAGACCTGGTGGTGCTGGCCGGCTTCATGCGCGTGCTGGGTGCCGCCTTCGTGCGCCGTTACGCGGGCCGGCTGCTGAACATCCACCCGTCATTGCTGCCGGCGTTTACCGGTATGCACACCCACCGCCGGGCGCTGGAGGCCGGCTGCAAGGCGGTGGGCGCCACCGTGCACTTCGTGACGCCGGAACTCGACCACGGCCCCATCGTGCTGCAGAGCGTGGTGCCTGTGTTTCCTGGCGATAACGAGCAGGCGCTCTCAGCGCGTGTGTTGGCCACAGAACACACGATCTACCCGCTGGCGGTGCGCTGGTTCGTCGAGGACAAGCTGCGCGTGGAAGACGGCTTGGTGCGGCAGACCGATGGCGCCTCGCAGGTGCTGATGTAGCGCTTCAGCCGATGCGGGCGAAACGCGGCACACGCTGCCCGTTCACTTCCACGTCAGAGAAGAACATCGCCAAAGGCCGAACCCAGTCGCCGCTGTCGCCGTGCAACGGGCGGTACAGCACCAGCGGCTCCAAAGTCTCGCTGTGGCGCACGACACCCAGCAACTCGTACTCGCCACCTTTGTAGTGGCGGTAGCGCCCGCGCGGGGCTTGGGGCAGGGCGGGCAAGTCGGGGTTGTCGGGGCTGTCGGGTCTGGCACTCATGGGTGGGCAGGATAATCGGCACGATGCATCCCAACGCCCTTGTCGATCTGAGCACCGAGCTGCTGCGCGCCGTGCTGAAGCTCGACCAACCCGCCGACAGCGTCGTCTCTGCGTTCTTCCGCGACCACCGTGCCCTGGGCTCGCGCGAGCGCCATGCGCTGGCCGAAACTGCCTACACCGTGCTGCGCCAGCGTCTGTTGTTCCAGAACTTCGCGCAAAGCGGCAGTGGCCCGCTGGAGCGTCGGCTGGCCATCCTGGCCTGGCAAGGCAGCCCCAGCTTCCTGCGCGCCGCGCTGGCGCCGCACGAACTGGCCTGGCTCACCGCCATCGAAGACATCGACCACGCCACCTTGCCCGAAAAACTGCGCCACAACCTGCCCGACTGGCTGGCTGCGCCGCTGAAAGAAACGCTGGGCGACGAGTTCTGGCCGCTGGTGGAGACACTGTCCGAGACCGCAGCGCTGGACCTGCGCGTGAACCTGCTGAAGGCCAAACGCGAAGACGTGCAGCGCACACTCATCGAGGCCGGCTTCACCGTCGCGCCCACGCCCTATTCACCCTGGGGCCTGCGCCTGCAGGGCAAGCCGGCACTGCACAAGCTGGACGTCTTCACGCAGGGCCTGGTGGAAGTGCAGGACGAAGGCAGCCAGCTGCTGGCGCTGCTGACCGACGCCAAGCGCGGCGAGATGGTGGTCGATTTCTGCGCCGGTGCCGGCGGCAAGACCCTGGCGCTGGGTGCTTCGATGCGCAACACCGGGCGCCTGTACGCCTTCGACATATCTGGCCACCGGCTCGACGCCCTGAAGCCGCGCCTGGCGCGCAGCGGGCTGTCCAACGTGCACCCGGCGCAAATTGCGCACGAGCGCGACGACCGCATCAAGCGCCTGGCCGGCAAGATCGACCGTGTGTTGATAGACGCCCCGTGCTCGGGCCTGGGCACGCTGCGCCGCAACCCTGATTTGAAATGGCGCCAGAGCCCCAAGGCGGTGGCCGAACTGAAGGCCAAGCAAACCGCCATCCTGACGAGCGCCGCGCGCTTGCTGAAGCCGGGCGGGCGCCTGGTCTACGCCACCTGCAGCCTGCTGACGGCTGAGAACGAAGCCGTGGCCGAGGCCTTCACGGCAGCACAAGCCGGGCAGTTTGAGGTGTTGCCAGCGCAGCAGGCGCTGGAGGCGGCGCGCGTCGAGCCTGCAGCCACGCTGGTGGCAGGCCCGTATCTGCGGCTTTGGCCGCACCGCCACCAGACCGATGGGTTTTTCGCCGCCGTCTGGCAAAAGCAGTGAAGTCGGCAGCTTCTGATGTCATTGGGTGTGATTCCGCACACAAGAAATCGACATCAGGACCCGTTTGCGCAGCAATAGCAACAGTGCAGATGAAACTTTCCTGTCAGCTGAGCCTCTACAATCGGGTTTGTAAATTTCTAGTTGCAAGGAAGCTCTGATGGATCACCTGTGGCAAGTGCACGACGCTGTCGTACAAATGCTGGCCCACGGCCTGCTCGAGGCCAGTTGGTGGCAGGTGCTGTTGTACGCGCTGGTGACGACGCACATCACCATTTCGGCCGTCACCATCTTCTTGCATCGCGCGCAGGCACACCGCGCGCTGGAACTGCATGCGATTCCGTCGCACTTCTTCCGCTTCTGGTTGTGGCTCGGCACCGGCATGATCACGAAGGAATTCGTGGCCGTGCACCGCAAGCACCACGCCAAATGCGAAACCGAGGAAGACCCGCACAGCCCGCAGGTGAAGGGTTTGAAAGCCCTTTTGCTGACCGGGGTAGAGCTGTACCGCATCGAGGCGACGAACAAGGAAACGCTGGTCAAGTACGGGCACAACACGCCTGATGACTGGGTCGAGCGCAATTTGTACAGCCGCTTCACCTGGCAGGGCGTGGGCCTGATGCTCATCCTGAACCTCATGCTCTTCGGCGCCATCGGCGCAGCCGTGTGGGCGGTGCAGATGGCCTGGATCCCGGTGATGGCCACCGGCATCATCAACGGCATCGGCCACTACTGGGGTTATCGCAACTTCGAAGCGCCCGACGCATCGACCAATGTCTCGCCGTGGGGCATCCTGATTGGCGGCGAGGAGTTGCACAACAACCACCACACCTACCCGACCTCGGCCAAGTTCTCGATCAAACCTTACGAGTTCGACGTGGGCTGGATGTACATCCGCGGCATGGAAAAACTCGGCCTGGCGCGCGTGAAAAAGGTGCCGCCGAAGCTGGCTCTGGGCGATGTGCGTTTGGTGGCCGACGGCAAGACGCTGGAAGCCGTGATCGCCAACCGTTATGAAGTGATGGCGGGTTATGCCAAGGAAATGAAGGCTGCGGTGGGTGCAGAGCTGGCCCGGGTGAAAGCCCAGGGTGCCGAGAACAGCGCGCGGTTCCGCAACCTGAGGGTGGCGAAGACCTGGCTGCACCGCGACGACGACAAGATTCCCCACGGCGTGAAGCCCAGCCTGCAGCAGGCTCTGGGTGAAAGCCCGCAGCTGGCCAAGCTGGTGGCCATGCGCGAGGAATTGCGTGCGCTGTGGACGCGTACCGGCGTCAGCGCCGAGCAGCTGGTCGCCGACTTGCAGGCCTGGTGCCGCAAGGCCGAGGAAAGCGGTATTGCCGCTTTGCAGGAGTTCAGCTTCAAGCTGCGCGCCGCCACGGCCTGACGACAACGCGCTGGCGTACGAGAAAGCCCGCTTCGCGCGGGCTTTTTTCATGGTGCGCCGCTCAGATACACGGCGCGCCAGGCAAGCATCGAGCAGCCGGCAAATGCCTGCCGTAGCATGCTGATACCTTGAACACGCACAGACGAAAAAATTAGCGCAGACCCGCCAAGACGAAGCCGCCAGAGGGTCAGGAAGACACCGATGTCAACGCTGCTCTTCGCTTGTTTCGCCGCTTGCCGATGAAGCCTGCCCAGCGCTGGCTCTCGCGGGTGTGGCGCCAGTGGGGCTCCCGCTCTTCACCGGCTTTGCCCGCAGCACCTGCCGACACCCTGCCCGCGCCAGTGCCGCCCGAGCTCGACATGCTGTACGCCCAGCAGGCCGCGCAGGTGCAACGGCTGCAGCGCCAAGCCCAGCTGGACGCCGTGACCGGGTTGCCGTCGCGTCGCCATTTCCTGGGTTTGCTGCAACAGCGCATGGACGCCGCGGCCGGGCCGGGGCTGGCGCTCGTGCTGTTGCGTGTGCAGCAGCTCGAAGGGCTGAACCAGCGCTTGGGCTTTGAAGCCACCGACCGCTTGCTGGCTGCATTGGGCCAGGTGCTGCTGACGTATGTGGATCGCGTGCCCGGCACCTGTGCCGGGCGTCTGAACGGCAGCGACTTTGCGCTTTGTCTGCCAGTGGCCGGGGTGGCGCGTGAGACGGCAGCTTCCTTGCACCTGGCTCTGGCCTCGGCGCCGGCGCTGCGCAATGGCGGCGCGAACGTGGCTGTGGGCGGTGTGGACCAGGTACAGCCCACAAGCAGCACGAATTTGCCAATCGACGTGGGCGCGGTGTTGGCCGCCGCCGACGCCGCGCTGGCGCGCGCCGAGGCGCGCGGCGCCAACGGCCAGGAGCCCGTGGTGGTGGAGGTGCTGCAGGGGCCGTCTTCGCCGTCGCTCGCAACCATGCCGGGTGAGCGTGCCTGGCGCGCACAGATTGCCACCGCGCTGGAAGAGGGCCGCGTGCAGCTGCAGGCTGCGCCGGTGCTGAACAAGCTGGGCCAGACCGTGCACCTGGAATGCCGGCTGCGGGTGCAGCGTCAGCCGGGTGGCGAGTTCGAGCCCGCCGAAGGCTGGTTCGCGCTGGCCCGGCGCAGCCGCTTGCTGCCGCAGGCCGACCTGTGCAGCGTCGAACTGGCCCTGCAGGCCATCGCGGCCGACGCCCAGCCGCGAGCCGTGTCGGCTTCGGCCTCGTCGCTGCTGTCGCCGGGGTTCATCCCCGAGGTAGCTTCACGTCTGGCCCGAGCCCCGGCATCGGCCGGCCTGCTGGCCATCGAATGTGCTGAATCCTTGACCGATGCCGCCGTCCTTCCCGGTCTGGCTGCTGCGGCGCTGGCCTGGCGCCCTTGGGGCGTGCGCGTCGGCATGGGGCCGATGGCCGATCTGGCCCGGCATCTGCCGGCTTTGAAAGCCGCAGGCGTTCGCCACGTGACGCTGGACGCCCGGGCGCTGCAGGGGCTGGCCCAAGATGCCACGCTGCGCGGCTATGTGCAGAGCCTGGTGGCGCTGATCCACGGCCTGGGCCTCACGGTGCTGGCGAGTGCGGTGGACGACGCCGCGCAGACGCATGCCTTGTGGGAACTGGGCGTCGACGGTGTCAGTGGCGCTGCAGTGCGGCCCGCCGAGGGCGCAGAAGGCGCCGCGGGCTCCGGAGCGGGCTCCCAAGCGGGCTAGGCGATGTCGCCGGCGTGCACGCCGTAGTGCCCATTGCGCCGGTCTTCGAAGAAGTGCTCCAGCGTCTGCCGCACGGTGCGAAACGCAAGCTCGTCCCACGGCACTTCATCTTCACGGAAGAGGCGGGCCTCGATGGTCTCGGGGCCGGGGTCGAGCGTGGCGTCGAGCATGCGTGCGCGGTAGAACAGATGCAGCTGGCCCGCACGCACCACGTTGAACACGGTGAAGAGACCTTGCATCTCGATGCGGGCGCCGGCTTCTTCCACGGTCTCGCGCAGCGCGCCCTCGGCCGTGCTTTCACCGAGTTCCAGAAAGCCGGCGGGCAGCGTCCACAGGCCGAAACGCGGTTCGATGTTGCGGCGGCACAGCAGCACCTGCGCATCCCACACCGGCACCGTGCCGACCACGTTGATGGGGTTCTCGTAGTGGATCTCACCGCAGGCGCTGCACAGGGCACGCTCGCGGTTGTCGTCTGCAGGCATGCGGTAGGCCACCACCGCGCCGCAGACCCGGCAATGCTTGATGCGGCGGGGCATGATCATGCGGTTCAGTGTAGCGGGGCGGTCTGAACCGCGTAGCACTCGGCTCGGCACAGCCCACGAGGTACATGGCATCATCATCCGCGCCCTGCACACCCCGAACCTGCTGCTGCCATGAGCTTCGTCTTCGCCCCGCCCGCCCCGGTTGCCGTGCCTGTCGCTGGTGGGGGCAGCTTCCCCGTGCACCGCGTCTATTGCGTGGGCCGCAACTATGCCGATCACGCCGTGGAGATGGGTTTCACCGGCCGTGAGCCGCCCTTCTTCTTCATGAAGCCGGCCGATGCCATCGTGGCCGTGCCCGAGGGCGAAACGGGCCGCATCGCCTACCCCTCGCTGACGCACAACCTGCACCACGAGATCGAGCTCGTCGTGGCCATCGGCACTGGCGGCCGCAATATTTCTGCTGCCGACGCTGCCACGCACATCTGGGGTTATGCGGTGGGGCTGGACATGACCCGCCGCGACCTGCAGAACGAGATGAAGAAGCAGGGCCGCCCCTGGTGCATCGGCAAGGCGTTCGACCAAAGCGCACCCATCGGCCCGATCGTCCCTATGGCGAAGACCGGTGAACTGCTCAGCGGCGCCATCACGCTGGCGGTGGATGGCACGGTGAAACAGCAGGGCGACCTGAAGGATCTGATCTGGAGCGTGAACGAGACCATCGAGCAGCTCAGCGCGGCGTGGACCTTGCAACCCGGTGACCTCATCTTCACCGGCACGCCGGCGGGCGTGGGCGCGGTGCTGCGCGGCAGCGTGATGGAAGGCGCCGTGGCGGGCCTGGGCACACTCAGAGTGGCCGTGCAGTAAACCAACAACCTGCAGGAGGGCCCGCTATGGAGCTCTACAACTACTTTCGATCTTCGGCCTCGTACCGCGTGCGCATCGCGCTGGCGCTGAAGGGCCTGAACTACACCTACCTGCCGGTGCAGCTGGCCCAGAGCGAACACCTCGGCGAAAGCTACGGCGCCGTGTCTGCCAGCCGCCTGGTGCCGCTGCTGCGTGATGAAGGGCAGTCGCTGACGCAGTCGCTGGCCATCATCGAGTATCTCGACGAAACCCACCCGCAGCCGCCGCTGTTGCCCGCCACGCCCGTCGAGCGAGCCCGGGTGCGCGCGCTGGCGCTGGACATCGCCTGCGAAATTCACCCACTGAACAACCTGCGTGTGCTGCGCTACCTGGTGCGCGACCTGAAGGTGAGCGAGGACGACAAGAACCGCTGGTACCGCCACTGGGTGGAAACCGGCCTCGAGGTGGTGGAGCGCCAGCTGGCCGCTGCGCTCAGTACGTTTTGCCACGGCAACACGCCCACGCTGGCCGACTGCTGCCTGGTGCCGCAAGTCTTCAACGCCCAGCGTTTCGAATGTCGGCTGGAACATGTGCCGAACGTGATGCGGGTCTTCGCGGCCTGCATGGCCTTGCCCGCGTTCGAAGGTACCGCGCCTGGCCACTGCCCCGACGCGGAGTGAGTGGCCTGCCGCTGCCGCTGCTGCAGCCTGCATGGCCTGCGCCTGCTCGCATCGGCGCCGCGATGAGCCAGCGTGCAGGTGGCGTCAGCAGTGGTCGCTGCAGCAGCCTGAACCTGGGCGTGGCCGTGGGTGATGCGCCTGCAGACGTGGCCGAGAACCGTTCGCGCTTCGCACAGGCCCTCTCTGCCCGGCCGGTGTGGCTGCGCCAGGTGCATGGCGTGAACGTGCTGCGCCTGCATGCTGGTGGTGACAGCACGCCCAGCGAGCCGGCCGACGCCGCCTGGACCACCGACATCGGCGTGGCCTGCACCGTGCAGGTGGCCGACTGTTTGCCGGTACTGTTCACGCTGCGCGATGGCTCGGCCGTCGCTGCAGCCCACGCCGGCTGGCGCGGCCTGGCCGCCGGGGTGCTTCAGGCCACGGTGCAGGCGCTGTGTGAGAGCAAGCAGGTGCCGCCTTCCGAGGTGCTGGCCTGGCTGGGCCCCTGCATCGGCCCGCGCGAGTTCGAAGTGGGTGCTGATGTGCTGCAGGCGTTTGCCGAAAGCCCCACCTCACCCGATGCGCGCCGCTTTGTCTACAGCCCGCGCGCAGATGGCGCAGCGCGCTGGCTCGCCAATCTGCCCCTGCTGGCGGCTGAGCGCCTGGTTGCAGCCGGCGTCCAGAACATCACCGATGCCGGCATCTGCACGGTGCAGTCGCCCTCAAGCTTCTTTTCTTTCCGCCGCGACGGGGTCACCGGGCGCATGGCTGCTGCCGTCTGGCGGCGCTGAAGCAAGCGCGGCAGCGGCTGCGGCCGCATCGGCCTCAGCCTCGGCAGCACGCAGTGCGCGGCGCCGGCCCGGTGTGCCCATGATGTAGAGCACGATGGACAGCGGCAGCAAGCCGTACAGCAGAAAGGTGAAGAAGGCGCCCAGCACCGAGCCCTGCGGCGAAACGGCCTCGGCCACCGCCATCATCAGCACGACATACATCCAGGCAATGGCAACGAGGTACATGGGGGAACCCGAAGAAGACCGGGCCTTGCGGTCGCTAAAGTGAGGCGCTGCGTCATGACAATGTCAGCGCCGCAGCGTAGAAGGTGAAGCTTGGGCACGGGCCTGTGGGCGCACCTTGCGGCCCCCGTATGGTCGCGAAACCCGCAAAACCCCCAAGAGGAGACAACACCGTGAAAGACAAGCCTAGCGCAGCCACGCCCCCGGTCGCTGCCCCGATGCAGGCTGTCGGGGCTGCCGTAGGGGACATTTTCAAGTCCATGGCGGGGCTGAACCTGCCTCTGCAGCAACTGGCGCAGATCCAGGCCGACTACCTGAAGAGTGCCACCGAGGTCTGGAACGGCTCGCTTCACGCCCTGAATGGCGATCTGGACGTCAAGCCCGGCCCCATCGCCGACCGTCGTTTCGGCAGCAATGAATGGCTGGCCAACCCTGCCTCGGCCTTCACGGCGCAGATGTACCTGCTGAACGCCCGCGCGCTGAAGCAGATGGCCGAGGGCGTGGAGGGCGACGCCAAGATCAAGGCACGCATCCGCTTCGCGGTGCAGCAGTGGATCGACATGGCCAGCCCCAGCAATTTCCTGGCGCTGAACCCCGACGCGCTGAAGAAGGCCGTGGATTCGCAGGGGGCGAGCATCACCACCGGCATGCAGCATCTGCTCGAAGACCTGAAGAAGGGCCATGTCTCGCAGACCGACGAAAGCGTCTTCGAGGTCGGCCGCAACGTGGCCACCACCGCCGGCCACGTGGTCTTCGAGAACGAACTCTTCCAGCTCATCGAATACAAGCCGCTCACCGCCAAGGTGCACGAGCGGCCGATGCTCTTCGTGCCGCCCTGCATCAACAAGTACTACATCCTCGACCTGCAGCCCGACAACAGCGTCATCCGCTACACCGTCGAGCAAGGGCACCGTACCTTCGTCGTGAGCTGGCGCAACCCCGATGAAAGTCTGGTGCACAAGACCTGGGACGACTACATCGAGCAGGGGCCCATCGCCGCCATCCGTGCGGTGCAGGCCATCAGCGGCCAGCCCCACATCAACACGCTGGGCTTCTGCGTCGGCGGCACGCTGCTGTGCACCGCGCTGGCTGTGCTGGCCGCGCGCGGTGAACAGCCCGCGCACAGCGTGACGCTGCTGACCACGCTGCTCGATTTTGAGAGCACCGGCATCCTCGACATCTTCATCGACGAAGCCTCGGTGCGCTTGCGCGAGATGACGCTGGGTGAACAAGCCCCCGGCGGCCCCGGTCTGCTGAAGGGCCAGGAACTGGCCACCACCTTCAGCTTCCTGCGCCCCAACGACCTGGTGTGGAACTACGTCGTCGCCAACTACTTGAAAGGCGAAGCACCGCCGCCCTTCGACCTGCTGTACTGGAACGGCGACAGCACCAACCTGCCGGGCCCGATGTTCTGCTGGTATTTGCGCCATACCTACCTTCAGAACGAGCTGAAACAGCCGGGCAAGCTGACCGTGTGCGGGGAAAAGGTCGATCTCGGCGCCATCGAGGCGCCGCTGTTCATCTATGGCTCGCGTGAAGACCACATCGTGCCCTGGACTGCTGCCTATGCCTCGGTGCCGCTGTTCAAGGGGAAGCGGCAGTTCGTGCTGGGCGCCAGCGGGCACATCGCCGGTGTCATCAACCCGCCAGCCAAGGGCAAACGCAGCCACTGGACGAACAGCAAGCTGCCCACCACCGCCGAGG